>Ga0114922_10000217_pt1 | contig 54855 bp, 36 predicted proteins | sample AartaG_FD_100975 | JGI IMG/M metagenome (GOLD analysis project Ga0114922, IMG submission 100975) | Deep subsurface microbial communities from Aarhus Bay to uncover new lineages of life (NeLLi) - Aarhus_00045 metaG | ecosystem: Environmental > Aquatic > Marine > Oceanic > Sediment | place...
CTCCTCGCCGCGCACGTCCTCGTTCAGTATCGACGAGCCCAGGATTCGCCGGTCGTCTGTCACCGGAACCACTGCTTCCCCCAGGGACGATACAGCCAGCGCGCGTACCGGGTCGTGAGCCGACGCCTGCGCTACCTTCCGGATGGTACCCTTGACCTTCTCCCACACGTCGTTGGCGTCCAGTTCCGACCATCCCGGCTGCAGCCGCTGAACATCGTATTCTTCGTATGCCGAAGCGATAACGTCGCCCTCTTCTGAGAACGCGAGCGTCTTGCATCCTGTGGTGCCGACATCAATGCCGAGAAGGCTCACGTTGCCTTCTCCTCTCCGCTTATCCGCGACCTAAGTCCCGCCACATCGAAGTACTCTCGGATAAGCCATGCGGTTCGCTCGTAGAGCGACTCCTGTGCCTTGACTACGCTCCCTGATTCTCGTATCGGCTGCTCATAGGCCTGGCGGATCTCAGTCCCCACGTTCACTTTGGCTATGCCCATCTTCATGGCCGCGAGCACATACTCGCGTTTGACACTCGAGCCGCCGTGAAGAACAAGCGGAATACCGGTTGCTTCACTGAGCCTCTCGAGATGCTCCAGATTCAGCCGCGCCTCCTGCTTCTTTTTGTCTTTCGACGTACCGGATACGGCCCCGTGTATGTTCCCGAAAGCCACCGCCAGCCAGTCGCAACCGGTTTCGCTTACAAAACGTCTCGCCTCATCGACGTCGGTGAACCCGAGACCTGACTCATATAGTTCCTCGTATGGCGGCGCCGGTCCCGCCTCATGACCGATCACAGCTCCTAACTCAGCTTCGCACGCGACGCCGGCTTCATGGGCTAGTTCAGCCACCAGCCGGGTCACTTCAATGTTTTCATCGAGCGCCAGCCGTGAACCGTCTATCGTCACCGAGCCGTATCCCTTCTCAATGCTGTCCTTGATAATAGGCAGGTAGTCGACACGAAGGTGATCCTCGTCGACCACCGGGACGTGATCGAGGTGGATCATCACATGCGCCGGATCTTCATGTTTGCGGAACTCGTCAATGACCGCCGCGGGGCTCTTCGCATCGAATTTGACCCACTCCGGCCGCGCTACCTCTATGAACGCTGTTGAGTCCGTGTCAACGACCGCTCGAACGATGGGCCCCACCATAGGTATGTACGCTATGTTGAATGCGGGAATCGCCACACCGGTTTCCCGCGCCCGGGTCATGACTTCAGCATTAGATTTCATGCGCATTTCCTCCTGGAAGTACTATAACACTGTTGCCTGGGTACATTGCAAGATCTCCATCCTAATTCTCGTAGTGACGGCGCGATGCGACGGCCGCATATACCGTTGGCCTGGCGGAAATCCAGGTTGCGCCGCCGATGGCTATGGTGTATCATAAGTCGTCGGACGTTTCCGGATGACCTTGCCGGACCTGTGTTGTTGTCTGTCGTGGACAGCGCGGCAGCGGCCTTCGTTACGTATGTAATCCGAAGGAGGAGGCTGAATAGTGATGACCAGCACAAGAACGCTTGTAGAACGCGCGCTCGAACAGGGAGAAGGTATTCTGCGGTTGGCCCCCGCCTGGGTGCCCCGCGACTGGCTGGTTCCGGGCAACCGCATCAAGTTGCATCCCGACGACCGGTTCACTTACGGTGGGGATAGGGGCGGCATCAGCGAACGGTGGATGTCATCCACGACGCAGGTGGACAACGGACCCTCGACGAGCCCCAACGAGGGCCGGGGTTACGTCGTGTTCCAGGATGGCAAGACGACCGAACAGTTCCTTCTGCGCGACGCCATTGATGAGCTCAAAGGTGGTCTTATTGGGGACCGAATTTGGGAGGAGAACGGTTGCTGGCCCGTGTATTCGAAGTTCTTTGACTTCCAGTGCCCGTTGCCTATCCATATCCACCATCGTGAGGAGCACTCGAGCCTGGTCGGAGAAATGGCGAAAGCGGAAGCGTATTACTTTCCTGCACAACTGAACAATCATCTGGGCGATTTCCCATGCGCATTCTTCGGTCTTAAGCCGGGGACCACAAAGGAGCAGGTGCGTGAGTGCCTTCTTAACTTTGAGAAGGGCGACAACCGGATTACGGAACTCTCGGTGGGCTACACCATGGAGTTGGGCACGGGCTGGGATACGCCTCCGGGCATACTTCATGCTCCGGGCAGCCTCTGTACTTACGAGCCACAGCGAGCCACCGATGACCTCGCGGTCTATCAGTCGCTGTCGGGCAACCGGTTCCTGGGCAGGGAACTCCTATGGAGAAATACACCCGAAGACAGAATAGACGATATCGAGTTTCTGATCGAGGCAATCGACTGGGAACGTACCACCGATCCCGGCTACGCTGACCATCACTTCATGCGGCCGGTACCCGTGCGTCCCATTGAAGAGATGCAGGCAGCGGGATACACTGAGAACTGGGTCTGCTACAAATCGAAGGCGTTCAGCGCGAAAGAGTTGACGGTGTCTCCGGGCTGTACCGTCACGATCCGCGACGGTGCTGCGTACGGTATGATAATGCTTCAAGGTCATGGGACGATGGGTGTCTGGTCTATCGAGACGCCTGCACTAATTCGATTTGGGCAGACGACGTGCGACGAGTTCTTTATCTCGGAGAGCGCGGCCAAACAGGGTGTGCAAATCACCAACCCGAGTATGAGCGACCCACTTGTTATGCTGAAGCATTTTGGCCCCGAGAACCCTGAGTTGGAGGTCGAGGATTAGGCTGGAGGAGTCCGTGATATACCCCGGCATGAAGCGCTCGTTCGGGGACCGCACCTCTTTTCCAGCAGGGTAGATGCAAATTGGCAGTCTGTAGGGTTGTTGAAAAAGTGCATTTAGGTGTCATCCTGAGTCCGCCGTGGCGGACGAAGGATCTGGCGTCTGAACAACCCCGGGAAAGCGAGATTCTTCGCTTCGCTCAGAATGACGTCCGGTTGTGTGCAGGGACTTCTTCAACAGCCCCTCTGTCCCTGAATTTCGACTACTCTCGGTCGGTTAGTTCACGAATGAGACGGACCTCCCATTCGCGGTACGGTGTGCCGTCTTTCCGAAAGATGTCGTGGAACCACGGATCCGGCTCGTGGTCCAGGACAGTGTCCCACTGGTAGATAGTATTAGTCTTACCGCTCACCAGACCCCAGTTGTAACAGCCCACGTTCTCCCACTTGAAGACGGGCAGAAACGTCTCGAATCGGCTGCCGCGCGTCCGCGCCATGTACTCCGTGCAGATGACCGGGCGGCCGAGCTTCTTCAACCGCTGGATACGCTCCTTCAGGCTGTCGAAGGTGTTGTACTCATGGAAGGTGATCACGTCCGACCCGGCCAGTTGGATCGCGTTCAGTCTGTTGAAGCTATCCTCGCGACTCCATTCTGCGATGGTCAGAGGCTGGGATGGATCGGCAGCCTGTGCCCACTCTATCGCCTTCTTCACGAAGGGGTAGCTGCGGTCTTCGAGATCCTGGTTGCCGGGTTCGTTGTAAAGGTCCCACATGAGGATGCGGTCGTCGCCGCTGAAGGCTTTCAGAATGCCCTTCGTATAGCGTTCCAGGCGCTCCCATTGGGACGAATCCAGAACTATAGCTTCACCGGGACTTTGTACCCAGCCGGAATTGTGCGTGCCCGGCTTGGGCTCAGGCTGTTTGCCGAGCTTCGGATAATGATTCCAGCAATCGTCGAAGATAACGAACAAAGTCTTGATACCGTGGCTGTCGGCGATCTCCAGGTAACGGTTGATGCGCTTCTCGAAGCCTTCCGCGTCATCCTCCCAGAGCAGGTCGTGGAGGTACACCCGCACGGTATTGAAACCGATGTCGGCGGCCCACCCGAGTTCCCGGTCGATAGTCTCCGGGTCGAACGTATCCTCCTGCCACATCTCCAGCTGGTTGATAGCGGTACTTGGGGTGAAGTTGCATCCCACGAGCCATGGCAGCTTGGAGTACCATTCGTTCGCTTTCTCCGTCGACCACCGAGGCTGGATACCATCGACATCCCCTTCAGCTGCTCCGGCAAGAGACATCGCCAGCACCGCCAATATCGCAATCGGTGTGAATCCCGTCATCTTGACATTCCTCCTTCCTCATCCATTCTCTCTTGTGAGTCTCTAGATGGGTGCCATTTGGGGTTCAGATTTGGCTCCGGTACCCCACCTCCTGCCATAGCATACATCATCCAGCGTCAAATTGCCAAGCACATCCGTCTTGGCGGAGAAGGTGAAGGCTCATAGTGTGTCTCCCGCTTCAATTTCACACATTTCACAGTTCGCTAATGTTGGGAATCTGCACCGGATGTTGACAAACCGCAACATATATCAATCGGTTGCTCAGACATCCCTAAATGACTGGTGGATATAGTATTACAGGTTGAATCGCCCGAATCAATGTGGTGGACATATCCATTTACGTAGACATTTCGGGGGTCGTATAAATAATGACAACGACCGATGCGAGGTGTAACCTGTGTCACGACAGGGTTTACGGTAGAATGGCACAGGAATTGCATATTCTTGGCGGGATAATTGTGTGTTGTCTTATGTCTGCGTCGTCGGCGTAACGTGCAAGGTCTGCCCTGAAGGTTGAGCGCAGACCTGCTGGTTAGAGAGAGGTCAGATTGAGGGTGTGCAGTAAGAATGGTAAACGACGGTACACAGTGTTATGTACCGCGACGTTGATTTTCAGCCTGACGAACCTGTCGTGTGCTGTCCTTCCACCGGAAAACGGTGGCGAAGAGCATCTCAGTGAGATCCGGCATGATCTTCCTGGAAAGGCATTCAATTCCTCACAGGATTCGTTCAACGCTTACGGCGTGCTGGACAAGTCTGATTCCTGGTGGACGGAAGCCGTGGGCAGTGTGCGGATTGAAACGTACGGTCCCCGGAGGCGTCATGGACAAGGGCCGTTTTTCGATGGTATTGGAGATCTCGTCGATTTACACGCGGAACGCAGAGGGCTCTCGGAAGCGTTGGTCAAAGCCGTAATCCATGTCGAGTCCAGAGGCGACCAGTTTGCCAAGTCTCGTTCCGGCGCGTGCGGGCTCATGCAGTTGATGCCGAGCACGGCGGCCGAGATGGGTGTCCTCAATGTGTTCGATCCCGACGAGAATATTGCAGGCGGCACAGGCTATCTGGCAAAGATGTTAAAGCGGTTCGACGGGGACAAGAAGCTCGCGCTTGCGGCATACAACGCGGGACCGAATGCGGTGAGGAGGTATCGAGGCGTCCCTCCGTATCCCGAGACGCGCAAGTACATCGAACGTGTACTGCGATTCGAGAAACACTACGCGTCAGGGAAACCTTTCCGGCTCTCGTAATTCGGGGAGCAACATACTTGTTTCATCATCTTGTTGCGTGTGTCCCGAATTGATGTCACCCGAACTCACCACGGTAGTAGCATAGGCTGTCAGCCTGTGTTCAGTCTTTTCACGGCTTCCACAACTCGCGGCAGGATCTCGCCCGTTTTACCCTGGATCAGGTAGCTTGAGACCCCTTCATGAGTCAACGGAGTGGGCTCGGCATTGATTTCAACTATCGTCGCAGCGGGCGCATTCCAACCTGCAAACAGGTATTCAGTCATCTTTGAGGAGTCGACCCGCCCTGCTATTCGAGGAAGCCTGGCGAACGGATACACGACCGCGGACGTGCCACAAACGAGCATCACATCGCACTTTCGTGCCTCCTCCTCACTCTGAATCGCGACGTCCGTTGGAATCGGCTCGCCGAAGAAGACGATATCCGGTTTAAGCGCTCCGTCGCAAGCGGTACAGCGAGGCGGCAGCAGGCCTTCCCTCAGCATATCGTCAAGGTCGAATTCACCACGGCCGAACCGGGCGTTACACTGCGGGCAGCGCAGCTTAAAGAGACTGCCGTGGTACTCGAGAAGGTTCTCAGAGCCGGCCTTCTCATGAAGACCGTCAATGTTCTGGGTAATTGTCCATTTCAGCACACGCATGGTTTCCAACTCAACCAACGCACGGTGACCCGGATTCGGCACCGCATGCATCATGTCTTGGACGAAGCTGATCTCAGTGGTCAACACTTCTTCCCAGAATCCCCGGGGATCGTTCAAGAATTTTGGGTAACTCTCGTAGGCTCTTCTTTCCGCGTCGGGATCTTTGGTCCAGACCCCTGACGGTCCCCGAAAGTCGAGTATGCCCGATTCGGTTGAGATTCCGGCACCCGTCAGAGCAACGGCGTAACTCGAGTCGACGATGTTCGCCGCAGCCCGTTCGATCAACTCTCTTGTACTTTCACTCACAGGAGAAATCCGTCCCCTTTATCGACTCGCTCACGGCACTTATCCGAGATTTCCCATATATGGGCCCATCCGCGACCGCTCTCGGTCGGTGTGAGCCAGTATAATTGCGGCGACGAACGCTGTCAAGGTCGTAATCAGTCCTTTTGGATGCCCAGCGCCGTGGGGCACAATGACGGTTTGGATGTTAAGGCTCTTCGTGTCCGTCATGTTCTCGGTGGTGAGACAATAGTGCTGCCACGATCAAGGCGCTTGACAGGCGTGCGTCTAAAACATATACTCTGCTATGTCTTAAGAAGCTGCAGAACGTCCGACCTCGAAATCCGTCGAAAACCGTTAGATGTAGATGAAATGGCGGTTCACGCCGTTCTCTTTAACTGTGGCAGAGAGTGTGCGCAGGCCGTTCTCTGCCTGTAGGGGGCAAAACAGGTGCAAGTTCCCTAGTTCCCATGTCTTGAAAACGATCCCGTGGTCACGGGGAGTTCCGCGTGGGGAATTCTATATAATGCGGTTCCCCTGATCCTTTCCGAGGAGACTCTGTCAGCGCAAAATGAACGACCGGCGAAAACAGTTGATGGCCGAAGCCGTATTGGTTCTCGTCATGTTGTTTTGGGGGACCACCTTCGTCGTCGTCAAAGAAGTCATCCGCACGGTACCGGTTCACTGGTTTCTCACGCTCCGGTTCAGCACGGCCGCCGTGGTGCTGTGGGGTCTTCTGGCTGTCACCCCCCGCGAGCAGAAAGGAGCGGCCCCGGGCCTTCGATGGCGCGCTGCAGGCGCGGGCGCTCTGCTGGGCGTGGTCCTTTCCGTCAGTTATGCCTTTCAGACGTCTGGTCTGTTGACCACCACAGCTTCGAAGAGCGCGTTCATATTGAGCACCGCCGTACTCTGGGTCCCGTTTCTCATGGTTGTCGCACTGCGCGTCCCCATCGAGCGAAAGACCTTGCTGGCAGGCGGGACGGGCCTGGCGGGACTGCTCCTGCTGGTCATGGACAACGGATGGGCAAGATTCTGGAGCGATGGTGTCGTTGTGGGCGATGTGTTGACGCTGTTCTGCGCGGTCGCAGTAGCCGTTCACCTGATTCTCACCAAACGTTACAGCCACCGCTACGACACCACGGTGCTCACAGCGGTCCAGGTCAGTGTCGTAGCCCTGCTGAACCTGTTATGCTCCGTGATTCGGCAGGAGACAAGGTCATTTGCCTATCCGTTCACAACCTATGCGGCCATCGGCTTCCTCGGCCTCGTCGCCACGTCGTTCAACTTCTGGGCCTTCACGCGGGCGCAACGCTATACAACCGCGCAGCGGACAGCAGTGATGCTTCTTTTGGAGCCGTTGTTCGCGGCGGCTATCGCATGGTTCGTGTTAAGAGAGCATTTCATCCTGCACCAGTGGTGCGGCGCGGCGCTCATTCTCGGCGCAATGTTCGTTCTCGAGGCACGCACTCGCAGACAGGATACATCCGAAGCCGCAAAATGACGGAAGCGATTGCATGGCTCTGTCGAGGCCGGGTTATAGGCTGTGAGCCTGTCCTTAACACAGAGGCGCAAAGGCGCAAAGTGACTTCGTGCCCTTCGTGTTCTTCGTGGTGAGTCAGCTAACCGGCCACGATGATGGCGCTGCTGAGAGATTAGCGACGCGTTGATTATCCCGCCAAAACCGCGTATAATATGTGCCCGTATCGTCGGCACGGGGGCGTACTACCCTCCATACGGGTTTGCATGATAAGCCGGCTCGGTTGACCGAGAAGAGATGTGAGATGATAAGTCGAGGCAATGAACGCCCTTAGCTGCGGATGTTTTAGAGGTAACGAGTGTTGGCCAGTATATCGCACAAGCGGAAAGAGGAACAGACGACGCGCCAATCCGGCGGATCGGCCGAGGGCGTCATATTCGATATCAAGAGGTACGCCATTCATGATGGTCCCGGTATCCGCACGACGGTGTTCTTCAAGGGTTGTCCGCTGAAGTGCCTGTGGTGTCACAATCCGGAGAGCTGGTCGGCCAGCCCGGAACACGGCCTGCAGGCCAACAGGTGCATCGGCTGCGGCCGGTGCATCGAAGTCTGCGAAAGCGGGGCCGTGTCGCAGGTGGACGGCAGGCCGGTTACGGACGTCGCCAAATGTACCTTCTGCGGAAAGTGTGTTGAAGAGTGTGCGGCCGGCGCAAGGGAGTTCATAGGTCGGCACGTGAGCGTCGATGACGTCATGGCGGAGATAGAGAGGGATGTCGTCTTCTACGACGAGTCCTCCGGAGGGGTGACTTTTTCAGGCGGCGAACCGCTTATGCAACCGGAGTTCCTCTGTGAACTCCTGTCCCGGTGCAAATCGCATGACATGCGTACGACGGTGGACACTTCATGTTACGCTGAACGGGACGTGCTCGAAAGGGTCCGCGAGAAAACCGACCTGTTTCTCTGCGACATAAAGCACATGGACAGCGAAACGCACAGACGTTTTACCGGCGCGCCGAATGAGCTTATTCTGGACAACATCAGATGGTTGGCGTCGGCCGGCGCGAACATGATTCTGAGAATACCGCTGGTTCCGGGCTTTAACGACGCCGAGACGAACATCGACGCATGCGGGAGGTTCGCCGCGTCACTGGGTTGCATCGGCAGGGTAGATGTATTACCCTATAATAGCGGTGGTATCGAAAAAGCAGCCCGGCTGCCGGAACACCGCGAGTTGATGAAATCCGAACCGCCGACCGACGACAAGTTGAACGCGGTACGGAACGTGCTGCAACAGTTTGGCTTAGAGGTAAAGATAAGAGGGTGACGGGATGAACGAGCGAGTGGCACGGCTACGCACTCAGAGTGTGGAAACGAGACCCTATATTTCTGCCGAGCGCGCAGAGCTTATTACGGAGTTCTATCAGAGCGATGAACTTATGCGCGTCTCAGCGCCCGTGTGCAGGGCAAAAGCGTTCAAGCACTTTGTTGAGAACAAGGCCGTATGCATCAATGAGGGCGAGCTTATCGTCGGCGAGCGGGGACCCGGGCCAAAAGCTACGCCGACTTACCCGGAACTGTGCTGCCACAGTCTCGACGATTTTCGGACGCTCCACACAAGAGACAAGAATCCCTTTGTTGTCGGCGACGACGTCATGCAGGTTTACGAGGAGAAGATCATTCCCTTCTGGCGCGGCAAGACGATGCGCGAGAAGGTCTTTGCCGCAATGAGCGACGAGTGGACCAACGCGTTCAACGCAGGGATATTCACCGAGTTCATGGAACAGCGCGCGCCGGGCCATGCGGTTCTGGGCGACAAGATATATCGGCGCGGCATGCTCGATTTCAAGGAGGATATTGCGAAAAGCAGGGCGAGTCTGGACTTCTTGAACGATCCTCAAGCCTGGCCGAAAAACGAGCAGCTCATCGCGATGGATATCTGCATTGACGCGATTATAGCGTTCGCCCATCGGCACGCGGACAAGGCGCTGGAGTTGGCGGAGGAAGAATCCGATCCGGTCCGCCGGGCTGAGCTGGAGAAGATCGCGGAAGTGTGCAGGCACGTACCCGCTCATGCGCCGCGCGATTTCCACGAAGCGCTGCAAAGCTACTGGTTTGTGCACCTGAGCGTGATAATGGAGCTTAACGTGTGGGACTCGTTCAATCCCGGCAGACTCGACCAGCATCTGTACCCCTTCTTCCTCAAACAGACGCAGGCGGGCGAGTTGACAACCGAGCAGGCGAAAGAGCTGCTCCAGTGTTTCTGGATAAAGTTCAACAATCACATTGCGCCGCCAAAGGTCGATGTAACCGAAGAACAGAGCAGCACGTACACGGACTTTGCGCTCATTAACGTCGGCGGTATAAAGCCGGACGGTTCCGATGCGGTCAACGAAGTCTCATACCTGATTCTCGATGTCGTTGAGGAGATGCGGCTGACGCAGCCGAGCGCGTGCATACAGTTGAGCAGGAAGAACCCGGACCGGTTCCTGAAACGCGCATGTCGCGTGATAAGCACTGGTTTTGGCCAGCCGTCGGTGTTCAACACCGATGTGATCATCGAAGAGTTTCTACACGCGGGCAAAAGCGTGGCCGATGCGAGGACAGGCGGTCCGAGCGGTTGTGTGACAATCAGCGCGTTCGGTAAGGAGAGCTGTACTCTGACCGGGTATTGTAACTGGCCGAAAGTGTTCGAGCTGGCCTGCAACAATGGTGCTGACCCGCGTACAGGCATGCAGATCGGCCCGCAGACCGGCGATCCCGCCGAGTTTACCTCCTTTGAGGAGCTCATGGAAGCGTATCGGGAACAGATGAAATACATCATTGATGTGAAAGTAGCCGGCAACAACATCATCGAACGGTTGTACGCCACATTCATGCCCACTCCTGTCATGTCGATCCTCGTTGACGACTGTATCGCCACCGGCCGTGATTACCATAACGGCGGTCCCCGATACAATGCAACATATATCCAGGGTGTCGGCATCGGCACGGTGACCGATGCAATGGCTGCTGTGAAATATAACGTTTTCGACAGTAAGACCATGACGATGCGGCAGTTGCTGGAGGCCGTGCAGAACGATTTTGAAGGTGACGAGCGGCTCCGACAAACGCTTCTGAACCGTACACCGAAGTACGGTGATGATGACGAGTATGCCGACAGCATCACCGAGCAGGTTTTCAACCTCTACTATGATCTCCTGAACGGCAGGCCCAACACAAAAGGCGATTGCTACAGAGTCAATCTGTTGCCCACGACGGTGCACATTTATTTCGGATCAGTTGTGGGCGCTCTGCCGAACGGTAGAAAGGCGGGACAACCCGTGTCGGACGGCATATCGCCGAGTCAGGGTTTCGGCGCGAAGGGCCCTACTGCGATTGCCAAGTCCGCTGCAAGAATCGACCATGCGCGTACGGGCGGCACGCTGCTCAACATGAAGTTTGCCCCGGAAGTGTTTGATGATGGGGGTATAGACAATCTCGCTCATCTGATAAGGGCGTACTTCAAACTCGGCGGCCATCATGTCCAGTTCAACGTCATTGATGCCGATACGTTGCGGAAGGCCCAGGAAAAACCGGAACAACACCGGGATCTGATCGTACGGGTCGCCGGGTACAGCGACTACTTCGTCAACATCGGCAGGGATTTGCAGAACGAGATAATTTCAAGGACGGAGCTGGGTTCGTTCTAGAACTTTTGGGCGCCGGCGAGTTGTGGCGTGCGGAGTCCTGCGGACGCGTTATGGTGGAGCTTCAGCGTGCGTGTTATATAGGCAAATCGCCAGATGAATTAGGTTTTGTATAGAAACTATACAACACGTAGTTATGTTGGGGAACAAACAGAGAATTCGACAGAATTCGAGGGACGTCAGAGTGAAAACGCGGCCATGTGAATACGGTGTCCCTAGAATTGAGCAAAATTAGAGGTCTGCTATGACTAAGATACTCGGACTTGGTTGTGCAGCGCTGATTTCCACGTGCCTGGCGCTGGCGAACGCGACGGACGTCGAGTTGGGGAGTCTTCTGGTCGACCCGTTTTCTCCGCACCTGCTTGATGATCAGGAAAAGGTTAATGAACTGGTCACAGGTCTTAAGAGCGGTGCGCAGGCCTGCAAGGACTACGACAGTAACTGGAGAATTTGGGAAATTGCCGCCGAAGCACTACACCGCGTTATGGGCTATTATCCCGCTGAGCCCTGGGGTAAGCACTCCCTGGAGTACGGGAACCCGGAAATAAAGGATGCTATCGTAGAATGGGTTCTGTCCGAATACGCCGCACGAAAACACGGCACGCCGGCGCACCCCGCGTGGCAGCTAAAGGGGGAATCCGGCGAATTCTTCGACTCTCTTGTAACCTGTGCGCAGGCAACTCTGTCTCCTCGCATTTATGAGTACCAGCTTGTGCTACAACCCAATGCCCCGTCGGGTGAGTGGCGGGTCGAGTACCTCGCGCGCGTGAACCCGGAACGCACGCTGAACTCGATTCTCACGGCCGCCCACGGCTCAGGTCCGGTAAATCCAGAGTACTTGGTGAAGATGCCCGAGGGCGTCCTCGAGGGCGTCCTGATGTATTATATAGATGTGAAGCGCGCCTTCGATATTCTCTCCAAGATGTGTGAGCGTGCGCCGGACCTGATCATGCGGGATAAGGAACGCATTCGGACGTTCATACAGGCGAACGTCTACTTCTATAGGGGCCGAGAGCGCAAAGAGGCCGTGGACTGTGAGGTTAGGCTCCGCGCGCTGGACCTGTATGCGTTATGGGCTGATCCGGCTCATATTGCGGAGATCGAACAGTTGGCAGTAGATGTGGCTGTTGATCACGAAATTCCGTTCAAACGCCGCATAGCCGAGCAGGTTGTGGAGAAGGTGAACCGCATTCTGACCACCAAATTCGAGAGACAATAGAGGAGGAATTCGACGTAATACATAACCATGGGCTGAAGTCGGACACAGCTTAGACCGCCGTGCCGCATAGCCCTGCCGTTAGGCCGCAGGAAAAGCGAACAAGGTGAAGAGTAGTGGGAGCTCGTCAAGCGCCCAATAAGAGCAAGGCTGCCGCGTCGGGGCGTGGGTGCCAACGGGCGGCTGAAAACGGGGGTTGGTAAACTAGCCGGAATCGTCAATTGCAAAGGACAGCATGGTCTATTTCGTTAGCGTATTTGGTTATCTGTTAATACTCGCCGGGATCGGTGTCTGGAAATCACGACAGGTCAAGAGCCAGGACGATTTTGCGGTGGCGGGAAGAACGCTGTCGCCCTGGATTATGGTCTGCACGATGTTGGCCGTGTGGATCGGCACCGGCTCGATCGTGGGAAATGCCGAGAAGACGTACGATACCGGCATGGCGGCGCTTATCCTGCCGGTAGGCGCCTTTATCGGAATGATCCTGCTGTCGCTGATCGCTGCAAAAGCCCGCGATATTGAAGCGACTTCCGTCCCCGAGATCATAGGCGGGCGCTTCGGGCAGGGGGCAAGATCGCTCGCTGTTATTGCCCTCGTCATGGCTTACATGGTGATCGTCAGTTACCAGTTCAATGCCGGTGGAGCCGTGCTGGAGGTGATTACAGGCAATAGAACGCCCGTCGCGGTAAAAATCGATGATGTTTTGACCCGGGCCCAGGTCAGACGTGGCCGTGTCGTCTTTACCCCTGAGAAGGATTTCAAGGGCAGCGTAAGTGTGACTCTGCATGCTGCGACCGGCGAGTCATGGTCAACCGAGGACACAACCTTCACGATCGATGTCGTTTCTCCTGAAGAGATTATTGAGGCGAAGAACGGGCTCAAAGATGTTGATAACTCCATCGCCATTAAACAGAACAACTATGCCAGGGTAATCATTGGTCCAGAGACTGAACTCGCCAGATCTTATCGGGTGTCATCTCTGCCCGAAGACGGTTCACTCGAGTTGATTGAGCCTGTATTAACGGCGCAAAAGGCCACGGTCATCGCGGCCGTCTTCATCATAGCCTATACCATGCTGGCAGGACTCATGAGCCTTGCTTATGCGGATATCCTTACCGGTATTATCATAACCGTGTCCATGCTGATAGCTTTTCCACTGTATTGGTTCAAGAGCGGCGGGTGGAGCGGGATGACAGCGTCGTTTGCGGCCATGGCCGACAAGCCGCAGCACATGCAGTTCTGGGGCGTATATTCGCCAACGGAAATCATCAATTACTGCCTGCCGGTATTCCTTCTCGTGCTGGGCGATGCGAACCAGTACCAGCGGATCTTCGCCAGCAGAGATGCCAAAGGGGCAAGGTCGGCTGTAACAACAATGATTTTCGTTGCCGCGGCGATTGAGCTGCTCATCATTGCCTGTGCATGGATAGCGGCCAGCATGACGCCCGATCCCGAAAACGGCAAGTACATACTCATTTATGCCGCAAAGCATTACATGCCGCTGCCGCTGGGGTGCCTCTTCATGGTCACGGTCGTGGCCATTATCATATCGACAGCCGATTCGTTCCTGCTGGTCCCGGCGACGACCTTCATGAAAGACGTGTACCTCAACTTCATAAACCCGAAAGCCAGCGAGAGGAAGACCATATTCCTGAGCAGGGTGATGGTTGTGCTTTTCGGTGTGATAGCGTGGATCGTATCCCTGATGTTCGGCGAATCCAAAGGTTTCTTCGAGAAGGCCCTGTACGCGTTTACGATTTACGGTGCTTCCATTACGCCTTCTCTGGTAGCAGCGATTGTCTGGAAAGGAGCGACAAAAGCGGGCGCTGTCTCTTCCATACTCTCGGGAATCATAGTGACACTAGTCTGGAATGAGGCGAATTTCGTACAGGACAGACTTCCATCCGGCATTTCAGATGTGGACGCGGTGCTTCCTGCCATCGCCATCTCCGTTCTGTGCCTGGTCGTGGTGAGCTGGCTGACCCGGAGAAGGACAGATGCCGAAAGCGCCGTAGATATTCACTGACACACAACTCAGGAGAAATGAAGTGACAGCATCGAATTCGCTCACTACCAGCCAAGCCAGGATCATGGCCGGCATCCCAGAGGTCAACGCCGCGCTGTACTGGCGGATCCGGTTCGCCGTAGGCGATCCCGTCGCACTAATCGAATTGCGGGAAAACGATGTCCCCAAATCATCCATTCTGATCCTTCGTGACATCGAGATGGGACGCGCGCGGCAAAAGGCCAGGGCCGATAAGGTTTCCTGTCCGGCGGACTTCGCGCCGGAGGGTGGTCTCTCCGGCGATAGAGAAACGGCGACGGCTCAGGCAGCCGCCGAATGCCTTCGCCGCGCCGGAGTGGAGTGCGTGACTGGCGACCGCACGCTGCCGCTGATTTTCGCGGAAGTGATTCGTCAATCCGGCATCCGGGTCGAGTGCGATCTGGACATGTGCGTTGTCGAACGGCGTTCCAAAGACGAGGAGGAGATCGCCTGGATTCGGGAGGCGCAGCGTGTCACGGAAGGTGCCGTGCAAATGGCCTGTGAACTTATTGCGCGAGCTGAAGCGCGGAAAGATGGCGTCCTGTTGCACGAGGGCGAGGTCCTCACCTCGGAGCGTGTCAGGACCCTTGTCGATATCTGGTTTCTCGAAAGGGAGTATTCTAACCGCACATCCATCATCGCCGGCGGACAGCAGGGTGCCGACTGCCATAACGTGGGCTCCGGAGCGCTGAAGACCGGAGAACCGGTCATTATCGACATTTTCCCGACCAGCCGGGCCTCACGCTACAACGGGGATTGCACCCGTACAGTGGTCCATGGCGACATTCCTGACGCCGTCGCCCGCATGCATTCGGCGGTCCGGGAAGCCAAAGCCGCCGGTATCGCCGCGATCCGGCCCGGCACTAGCGGCGAGGAAGTTCATCTGGCCACTACCGCGGCCATTACGCGGAACGGGTACGCGATGGGGCTGCCAAAGGAGGATTCGCCGGACTCCTATTGTGCGATGACGCATGGAACCGGACATGGTGTCGGGCTCGACGTTCACGAGCCGCCGCTCCTCGACATGAAGGGCCCTGCGCTTGTCGTCGGCGATGTAGTCACGGTTGAACCCGGCCTTTACACGAATTCCGTGGGCGGCGTCCGCGTCGAGGACATGGTAGTCGTCACCGAACAAGGTTGCGAGAACCTCAACACGCTTCAAGAAGGACTTGACTGGAGATGATCATGAAAAGAATGTGTAGCGCTCTTTCCGTATGGTCTGTTTCGCTCTTTGTCTTATCAGCAGCATGCCAAGCAGCGCCCGGAGGTGCGACCACGGACAAGCAGTTTGAAGAACTGGCCGAGCGCTATATCGATCAGTTTCCGGCGCTCTCACCGGTTTCCGCGACATTGCTTGGCGATCACCGGTATGACACTGAACTCAACGAGGTAAGCGAAGCGGCCCGCACGCGCAAGGCCCGCTTTGAGCAGGAGTTTCTCGATCAGCTCGGCCGAATCGATCCTGCCGCGCTGTCGCGTTCCAACCAAGTGGATCACGCGCTGCTAAAGCACAGCCTTCAGGCCCAGCTCTGGCGGCTCGAAGAACTGCAGGAATGGGCCTGGAATCCCTTGACATACACTCGTCTGGTCGGCAACGCTGTCTACGGCCTGATGGCAAGAGAGTTCGGGCCGCTGGAAACGCGCCTGACCTGTGTCGCGGCACGCCTGGAACAGCTTCCACGGCTTCTTGAGCAAATCCGTGCGACGCTGGCTCCCGAACGCGTTCCCAAGGTTCACGCGGAAACAGCAGTCAAGCAGAACCGAGGCGTCCTGAGCATTCTCGACAATATGGTCGAGCCGTACCTGGCGGAATTGCCCGACGCCGAGCAGGCCCGGTTGAAGCGCGCCATGGAGACCGCACGACGCGCCGTGGACGTTCATCAGAAGTGGCTCGAATCGGAACTCCTTCCGAAAGCCGGCGGCGAGTTCCGTATTGGAGCGGATCTTTTTGATAAGAAGTTGGCTTTCACTCTCCAGACCCCGCTTACGCGACAGCAGATCCGTGAGCGTGCCGAGCGGCGACTTCGAGAGGTGCACAATCAAATGTACGACATCGCGAAGGAGGCATACCGGGCACAGTATCCGTACACAGACTTCCCGGCCGAACCTTCCGATGCGTACAAGCACGCTATCATCCGGGCGTGCCTGGAAATGGCGTGCAGCGAGTTGCCTGAACGTGACGGCGTTGTCGATGCGGCCAAGCGTTCCCTCGAGCTGGCCACGACCTTTACGCGAGAGAACGACATCGTGACGCTGCCGCCCGATCCGCTCGAGATCATCATCATGCCGGAGTTCAAACGAGGCGTCAGCCTCGCCTATTGCGATTCGCCGGGTCCTCTGGACGCGGGGCAAAAGACGTTCTACGCTGTTGCGCCGCTTCCCGAGGATTGGACGGCCGAACAGGTACATTCGTTCCTGCGCGAATACAACTTCCGTTCCATCCATAATCTAACGGTTCATGAAGCCATGCCGGGTCACTTTCTTCAACTGGCGCACTCGAACCGCTACCCCGGCGTACTGCGCGCGGTTCTTTCCTCGGGGACGTTCATCGAGGGGTGGGCCGAATACACGGAATGGATGATGTGCGAGCAGGGTTTCCTGGACGGCGATCCGCTCATGCAGCTGATCGTATTGAAGTGGTATCTGCGCGCCACTACCAACGCCATTATCGATCAGGCGATTCACGTCGACGGTATGACTCGAGACGAAGCCATGCGATTGATGGTCGAGAGCGGTTTCCAGGAAGAAAGCGAAGCCGCGGCTAAATGGACGCGCGCACAATTGACATCCGTGCAGTTGTCCACCTACTTTGTCGGTTACCAGGAGCACACGGATCTTCGCAAAGAGGTTGAGCAAACGTGGGGAGACAAGTTCAATCTCAAGGAGTACCACGACAAGGTGCTCTCCTTTGGCTCGCCCCCAGTCAAATATGTGCGGGCGTTGCTCCTCGACGCTGAGATTCCGCGTTAGGGGGCCAGGTTGAACGACCATAAGTTAAGGAGATAGGTATGTTGCAAAATATTGCGGCCAAAATGAGAGCGGCAAGCGGGCATTATCGAGTCACGCTCATGGTTCTGGCGTTACTGGTTGCGGTTCCGGTCGTATCCGCGAGTGCTCAAGATGTGGATGATCCCGCCATTCTCTCGCTCGAGAGGATATTCAGTTCCGACGAGTTTGACGCCAAACGTTACGGGCCCATACGCTGGCTGGAGGATGGCTCGGGTTACACGACGCTGGAAGATTCCGATACCGAGGACGAAGGTAAGGATATTGTACGTCACGATCCGGCCACCGGTAATCGTGACGTGCTGGTTCCTTCCGCGCGTCTTGTGCCGGCGGGTGAATCGGCGCCGCTGGAGATAGATGACTATTCCTGGTCGCCGGATGGCACCAAGTTGCTCGTGTTTACGAACACCAAACGTGTCTGGCGAAATAATACGCGCGGGGATTACTGGGTTCTCGATCTTCCTACTGGGCACTTGCGCAAGCTGGGCGGCGATGCGGACGAGTCGACGCTTATGTTTGCTAAGTTCTCACCGGACGGAGGACGCGTTGCTTATGTTCGCAACAGCAACATCTATGTTCAGAATCTGAAGAACTTCCGGACGAAACGGTTGACCAGGGACGGATCTGAGACCATCATCAATGGCACATCCGACTGGTTGTATGAGGAGGAGTTCTTCTTGCGGGACGGATTTCGCTGGAGTCCTGACAGCCGGTACATCGCTTACTGGCAGTTCGATATCGAAGGGGTCAAGGAGTTCAAGTTGATCAATTATACAGACTCGCTGTACCCGGAGATCACTACCTTCCCGTACCCCAAGGTCGGCCAGATGAATTCGGCTTGCCGCGTCGGGGTAGTGAGAGTTCGGAACGGGAAGACACGATGGTTCAAGGTTCCCGGCGATCCTCGCAACGACTATATCCCGAAAATGGAATGGGCAGCCAATTCCAAAGAGGTGGTTATTCAGCAGCTCAATCGTATACAGAACACGAACCGCGTAATGCTTGGCGAGGTTCGAACGCGGTCGGTCAGAACGGTTCTGACTGAGCGTGACGACGCGTGGGTGGACCTTCATCCTGATCTTCGCTGGATGGATGACGGAGACAGCTTCACCTGGATCAGCGACCGGGACGGATGGCGGCATCTGTACCTGGTCTCACGTTCCGGAGAGAAGGTTACTGTTCTTACGCCGGGGCAGTTTGATGTGATAAGCGTTCAGAGCGTCGATGAAAAGGGCGGTTGGGTCTATTATATCGCGTCGCCGGATAATCCGACCCAGCGCTATCTGTACAGGACGCCGATGGATGGCACCGGCAGAGCCGAGCGGCTCACGCCAACCGATCAGCCGGGCACGCACAGCTACCAGATATCAAAGGATTCGAAATGGGCGATCCACACCTATTCAACCTTTAACGAACCGGCTGTGATCGACCTCATCCGGCTGCCCGATCATGAAAGAGTGCGTGTGCTCGAGGACAATTCGGAATTTCATGCGAAGGTCGATGCGCTGGAAGAATGTCCGACCGAGTTCTTCCGTATTGACATCGGTGACGGAGCGCTGCTTGACGGGTGGTGTATCAAGCCTCCGGACTTCGATCCGGAAAAGAAGTATCCCTTACTGTTCTATGTCTATGGAGAACCTGCCGGGACGACTGTCGTGGATAGATGGGGCGGCAAGAACGCGAGACACCTGTGGCATCTTATGCTCGCACAGCGAGGATATATTGTAGCCAGCGTCGACAACCGAGGCACTGCCGCGCCGCGTGGCCGCGACTGGCGAAAATGTGTCTACCGGCAGATCGGAATTCAAGCCTCCGCCGACCAGGCTGCCGCGACACGAGCTATCCTCGAAAGCCGACCCTACATTGATCCCGAACGGATCGGTATCTGGGGATGGAGCGGCGGCGGGTCGATGAGCCTGAACGCTATTTTCAGGTATCCGGACCTGTATCAAACGGCCATGGCGATCGCGTTCATAAGCAACCAGCGGTACTATGACACGGCTTACCAGGAACGATACATGGACTTGCCTGATGATAATGAAGAAGGTTTCACAGACGGCTCACCAATAACGTTCGCACATCAACTCGAGGGGAATTTGCTTATCATCCACGGCACGGCAGACGACAATTGCCACTACCAGAACTGCGAAGCGCTCGTCAACGAGCTGATCAAACACAACAAACAGTTCACAATGATGTCGTATCCGGGCCGTACTCACAGCATAAGTGAAGGTGAGAACACCACGCGACATCTATACGAGCTTATGACCAGGTACCTCGAGGAAAACCTGCCTGTAGAATGAACCACGACTGAAACCGAGAGGTAGACAGGCTGTCAGGCTGTGCTCTCGGGTGATGTCGTCATTGCGAGCGAAGCGCGGCAATCTCGCAGTTAGTGGCCGCGTGCAAACCGAGATTGCTTCGTCGTCCGCCGGGCGAACTCCTCGCAATGACGCCTTGGGCGGACTGTCCTGGATGCTGCTTTGTGTCGTCATTCTGAGCGAAGCGAAGAATCTCGATTTCCAAATCCCGGGGACGTTCCACTCATTCCTCTGGCGTCTTCCTGCTATCTCGTATTCACTTCTCGCGTGTCGGCAGCCACTTCTTATGCTCGCGGATGACGTCGGCATATTCCGGTTTCGTCGCGAGATTTGTCCACTCCCAAGGGTCCTTGGAGTGGTCATACAGCTCTTCCGAGCCGTCTCTGTAGCGTATGTACCGCCATCGGTCGGATCGCACGGCGTGGTTGCCTTTCCCCATGGTCATCAATGCCGGGTGCCATTTCTGCGTTGGGTTTTTTAGTAGCGGCACGAGGCTCTTGCCATCCAGATCTTCTTTGGGGGACAGTCCTGCAAGCTCGAGCAGTGTTGGGTAGATGTCTACGAGCGAAACCGGCCTGTCACATCGGCTACCGGGGCGGGTCACACCGGGCGCAACGATGATGAACGGTACGCGATTGGCTTTCTCCCACAGGGTGAACTTCACGCACGATTCCTTGTCGCCGAGATGATAGCCGTGGTCGGCCCACAGAACGATAATAGTATTGTCCGCCTTCCCTGTCTCATCGAGCTTGTCTATCAGACGCCCCACCATCTGATCGGAGAAATCTGCTGATGCCTGATAACACTGAATCATCTTCTTAAGGCTCCCCGGATCGTTCTCAGGCTTGGCGGTAGTGTTTGAGTATATGAAGTGTTCCGAGTGCGCCATTCTTCTTCCGATGGCGGGAACATCGTCAAGATCGTTATCCTTCATTTCCGGAAATATCGTGTTTTCGAACGGGTATTTTTCAAAAGTCTCGGGTGGAGCGTAAAACGGCAAATGCGGCTTATATATACCGGCAGCCAGAAACATCGGTTTTGCCCGCTCCTCATCCATTACCTTTTCGATATACTCCACCATGTCAATATCGATCATCTTCTGGGTATGTTCCCCCCAGTCGAAATCGACCTCGTTCAACGGTTCCTCTTTTTCTGAATAACCGTTGTAGTTTTTCTCTGGGCCTCTAGTCTCCAGCATAGGCTGAAACTCATCAAAACTCTTTCCCGCAGGATCCCCTCCCATTGCTCCATTGAAATGGGTGAATATCTTGCCGGCCCCCTTTGCGGAATAGCCGCCCTTCCGGAAATAGTCCGGCAGAGTCACAGCATCAGGGACTACGTCCCTCAAGAAATCTTCGTTTAGATAACTCCCGGATGTAGTCGGCCTGTATCCTGTTAATATGGCTGTCCGGGAAGGTGTACATGCCGGCGTCGTGCAGTAGGCCCTGCTGAAAAACATGCCGCGCTCGGCCAGACGCGCTAAGTTAGGCGTCTTGATCGGGTTCTGCGGATCGAACAGCGTCGTCCAATCGTTCATGTCATCAATCGCGATGAACAGCACATCAGGCCGCTTACCGGCAAATCGCCCCATAGCGCCGAAGCAACTGGTTGCAGCCAAACCCACAACACCCGCAGACAAACTCTTAAGAAAACTACGTCGGTTCATGCTGATCTCCTTCAGGCTAACGAGTGTCATGAACGGCGCAGAGAGTGCGCTGGTATCTCCGCGTCCGAGTTCGTGGCTTTGTTATGCCTTCTTGATCAATTCTTCCAGGTTTCTATCGAAAAAAGGGTTCTTTGCACTGATGCTCACCGGTATGCCATAGATTATCCTAACATCTTTCCCCAAAACACCCATTTCCAGCAAGGCCTGTCCTGCAGTGTACATGATTCTACTGTCGACTCTGTTGTCCATTGCCACGCTTACAGCAGAACCAACGGCTATCCCAAGATCACCGGTGTTGAAAACACAGGGATGTCCCGGATGCTTATCCTTTTCTGCACAATTGGAAAAACCGCACATACCACAAAGGGGCAAGCCCATCGATGCGATTCTTGTTCCCAGAACAATCATAGCATCTGCTGAGAGAATGTTTACGGCGTCTCGCAAAAAGAAATCCGGTAGCTTGTCTCGACGCACCATCTCTTTCATTTTATCCGAGACTTCCTTAATTCCATCTTTCTTCAGCAGAGCAACAACAGTATTGTCGGTACCCCTTCCCTTGGGAGCTGTTCTCGCAGCCGTCATCATTCGTTTCGCAACCTCGATGACGGCCTCTCCTCGAAGTTCTTCTTCATGGAATATCTTCATTCCGTTCTCCTTAGTGCATGGTTAGTTGGCAGCATAACGCTCAAAGCTCAGCGGCGCGAGTCCGCTGAAGCGCCTGGCAGCGAGCCAAACTCAATACAGTCCTTGCACAGTTAGGAACCGGACGCCATCGTGTTCAGACTTTGGGCAGTTCCCATGGACTTCGCCACTCGGGTCGGCCGCGCAGTGCGTTGGCTTCGGCGTCACCGATGAAGGTTTCCGTGTCGGGATCGAGATATAGTTTACGGCCAACGCGGGCGGAAATGTTGCCCGCGTGACATATCACCGAAGCGGGATGCCCGACGGTTTCCTCATCGCAGTATGGTTTCTCGCGTGACTTGACGCACTCAAGGAAATTCTGCACGTGCGCAACCGCATCGCCGCTGCCCCGAGCCTCCTCGAGCAGTTCGTTATCGCGACCGTAAGCCCGCCAGCCACTGTTGCCGATGATGATGTAGCCCTCGTCCCCGTAAGCCGCTGAGCCTTCCGCAAGTCCATGCAACCGGTAGGGTGTCCAGACGCGCATTTCGTGCGTCAAGATCTTGGGTGTTCTACCGGCGAAATCGTAGGTCACTACCATCGTGTCCGGCCACTCCTGCATGTCATCGAAGTACCACTTGCCGCCGCTGGAGCTGATGGCCGACGGCAGGCCGAGCGGTTCGTCGCCCTGCGTTTCGCAGGCGGCGTTGAACGCTGCATAGGCCATATCGAGCCGGTGTACTCCGTCATTGCCCAAGTCGCCGGTACCGTAGTCATAGAACCAGCGCCACTCGCCGTGGAAACGGTTCGGGTTAAACGGTCGCTTCGGGGCGGACCCCAACCACATGTCGTAGTCCACGCCGTCGGGTACTTCTTCGTCTGGCGGATAGCCGATCGAGCCCTGACGGGAACTTTCCCATGCCTTCGCCATCAGACAGCGCCCAAGCGCTCCCGTGCGAACATATTCGATTGCCGACTGCAGCCGCCTCGTGGACCGGTGCTGCGACCCCATCTGAACGACACGTTTGTGCTTGCGCATAGCGGCAACCATACGCCGGCCCTCAATGATGTTGTGGGCATCCGGCTTTTCGACGTACACATCCTTGCCCGCGATGCAGGCCATGATGCTCGGGATGGCGTGCCAGTGGTCCGGAGTGCCAACGACCAATGCGTCGATCGAGGGGTCGTCGATCAGCTTGCGAAAATCTCCCGTGGTCCACGGTCGCTTGCCCTGCCGCTCCTTTGCTTCCTCCACGGCTCGCGGAAGTCGCCGCGAATCGATGTCGGCAATCCCCACAACCTCGGCATACTTGTTTTCGGCAAACACTCGCATCAAGTAGCCCGCCTGTCCGCCGGCGCCGACTACTCCTACACGTACCCGTTCGCTGGGAGCCGCCTTGACCACCTTCTCTCCCGTGAACGTCGCGGCTACCGCCGCCCCCGCCACTACTGAATTCTTCAAAAACCGCCGCCTGTTTAGCTGAGGCATGATCTGCTCCTTTCACACGCACTAGCCGATGCAATAGGCTATGCCATTAGTAGTTCTGTTTGGCGAAGCCAAGACGTATCACAGTGACAAGAATCTGAATCACACTCTTTCTTATGTGGCTTCCCTGTCCTTCAATCCGCATAACGTTGCGCGGATGAGCGGCGTCAGTCCGACTCGATCCGCTGGTTAGGCAAACCTCCTTCTCTCACCTCGACAATGATTTGTCACGGGTTTCACGCGCTTGTCCGATCCATGAGATACATACACAGAGGATGTACACGACGAAGCAAACTGCTGCCACGACAACGGTCTTCTCGAGGGAGGAAGTAGTCCTGTCGACTGTGCGCAACGCCTTTTCCACATTGGGCGGGTCCTGCGAGAGGTAAGAGTGCACCAAGAATCTCATGCCTGACAGGCGCGAGCCCGCACACATGAAATGAGCGATGATGGGTCCTAGTGCCACTGCTGCTGCCACACTCCAAATCATACCTCTTGTCACCTTCACTTTGGATTCTCCTTTCTCATCGAACCCAAGCCTTCAGCGCGACTCATAATGGGCAATCTACCAGCACCGCCTACCTACGGTATATATGGTTTCCGCATAACACGCATCTCCAGATTAGTTCAAAAAGCATCAACCGGACTCCTCACGCCCTGACCGCCACGGTTGAGCACATGGGTATAGGCTATGCTTGTCTGTGCACTCATCTGACCGAATGATACGCCGTCCTTACCAGGTGCGTCAAGCGAGTTCCCCGGCGTGACTCTTGCCTGTTGACGGCTTTGAGTTCCGGCCGCGCTGAGCAGTGCGCATAGATGCACCCAAGCGAAAGCTTTTGCGCCCCCTTTTGGCTTTTATGTCCCGGTTATCGTCAGGGATACGGATTCCAGGCCATCCGAAGAAGCGGTGATTTCAATCTTGCCCGGCGTACGTTCGGATCGGACAACGAGCAGGCACAGACCATTAAACGCTTTGCGGTTGTCGGCCCTGAACGATTCATAACTCATTGAGTTGCCGTTGCCGACCGCGGCGATCGTCGCCGGACCATCGATCTTGAAGTTCACCTTGTTGTCCGCTGTCGGGCAGAAGTTCCCTTCTTTGTCAACGATCTTGACGGTCACAAAGGAAAGGTCATAGCCGTCGGCATCAATAGTAGCCCTGTCGGGCGTCAACACGATCCCTGCCGGCTCACCTGCGGTCTTGATTTCCTTGCTGCAGAGAGCATTTCCCTCCTCATCGTAAGCTACTGCCTTGATAGAACCGGGTTCATAGGTGACATCTTCCCATTTCAGACGGTATACCCCCTTTTGCTTGGACTTCTTCCCCAATGACCGTCCGTTCACAAAGAGTTCCGCCGACGCGCAGTTCGTGTAGACGTACACCGGCGTGATCACGCCCTCGCGGCCTGCCCAGTTCCAGTGCGGAAGCAGGTGCACCATCGGTTCATCCGTCCATTGGCTCTGATACAGGTAGTAGCGGTCTTTCGGGAACCCGCACAGATCGACGATACCGAAATAGGTGCTGCGCGCAACGTCCTCGCAGGGTTCGGGCTCGCCGAGATAGTCGAATCCCGACCAGACGAACTCGCCGGCCACGTAAGGGGCCTCTTCCTGCGCGCGAAACTCCTCGTCCGGAGGCCCGCCGAATACCAGGTTCGTCAGGTCGTAGGAGCTTACCTGTCCATTACGGTTCTCATTCAGCACCTTCTTGACCGGGAAGAAGTACACGCCGCGTGAACTGACAAGCGCACAGCTTTCCGTGGCGACCAACTTCATTTCAGGATACGCGGCGTGGATGCTGTCATAGTCGCCCGTGTTGGATCGGTAGTTCGAACCCACTACGTCCAGCGCTTTGACGGCATCCGCAACACGCCTGAAGCGCGCGCTGTTACCGATGCTGACGGGCCGGCTGGGATCTTCCTCACGGCAGACGTCCGCCAGACGCCGAGCGGTCTCGGCGCCCCTCTCGCTGTCGAGACCGGGTATCTCATTACCGATACTCCATGCGATGACGCAAGGATGATTCTTGTCGCGCCGTACCATTGCACGCAGGTCGTTCTCGGCCCATTCGTCGAAAAGGTTATGGTACGCGTTAGGCATCTTGCCTCTGAACCACTCGTCGAACGCTTCATCCATTACCAGCAACCCCATCTCGTCGCACAAGGTAAGGAGTTCACGTGCCGGCGGGTTATGCGCCGTTCGGATCGCGTTGCAGCCCATACTCTTCATGATCTCGAGCTGCCGTTCGATTGCACGGCGGTTGACAGCGGTGCCGAGAGGACCGAGGCCGTGATGCAGGTTGACCCCCTTGATCTTCATGCTGCGGCCGTTGAGAAAGAAACCTTTCTCGGCATCGAAACGGAATGTACGGATGCCGAACGGAGTGCGGTATTCATCCACGACCTTGCCGGCAGTCTTCACCAGAGTTACCGCCTCATACATGTATGGATTGTCGGTGTCCCACCGGACGGGACTGTTGACCGCCATCATCTGGCCGAATCTGCCGGTGCCGTTCGCGTCAACCTTCATCGATAGCTCACTGCTCGCGACTCTGCTGCCATCCGCGTCGACGATGGTAGTCTCAACAGATACATCTTCTGATTGGTGGGACTGATTCAGCACTTCCACTCGAATGCTAACGGTCGCCCTGCTATCTGATACCTCGGGCGTTGTGATATAGGTTCCCCAATGGGCAACGTGAACCGGATTGACCACGGTCAGCCAGACGTTGCGGTAAATCCCGGAACCGGGATACCACCGTGACGATTCCGCTTCATTCTCGCACCTGACCGCTATCACGTTGTCCTGGCCACCGTATCTCAGGTGCGGTGTCAGTTCGAAGGAGAATGAGGAATAGCCGTACGGCCAGCCGCCGACTTTCTCCCCATTGAGCCATACTTGCGCGTATCTCATGACGCCATCGAATTCGACGAACACGCGTTTGCCCTCGGCAGGCGCTTTGAAGGACTTGCGGTACCAGCCGATACCGGGGAAGGGTAGGCGTCCCTCGGCGGCGTCGATCTCATCGGTAAACGGCCCTTCAATCCCCCAATCGTGCGGCAGATTGAGAACTCGCCATCCGGAATCGTCAAAATCGACCTTCTCCGCGCCTTCGATCTCTTCCGCGTCGCGGTCATGTCTCATGAATTTCCAGCCAAGATTGAACGAGACCCTCGTGCGCGTTTCTGTCGCGTCCACACCTGCAGGCGCGCTTTCGGAAACAGCCGCATTCGCTGTCACGCACAGCAGAACTCCACAGACAACCATTATGATAACAAGCGCAGTGTTTTTCATGCTTCTCCCCTTTGAAAGTTCCAGATTTATCGCAGAGAGTCCACTTACCCGCGACCGCCGGGTAACGACGTGGAACCATTATAGAACAAAGTCGCGCGCAACATCAACACGTGAAGCCCTGTTGGCGGGGGAAACCTTTCTCGGCAGAAAGGTTCTCCCCCGTACCCCCTTCCAAAGACTTTCGGAGATGGCTGCCCGTTCGCGCCAGCGAACGGCCAGCACGCCGCCATGCGTCATTCCCGCGAAAGCGGGAATCCAGGACGGGGGACGGTAGACGCGTGTGGTGCAACACCACCTTATGTCGTCATTGCGACCACGCCCTTGGCGTGGGAACGCGCTTTTCATAGGTAGGGTGGGCATCTTGCCCGCCAACGTGGGGGAGCCCCTGGCGGAACGTGCGCCGTGGCGGATGGGCTCCCGCAGCGAAGCGGTTCCGGCGGGAGGGTACAAGACCCTCCCCTACATCTTCGATGACCGGCCAGAGGCGCAAAGGGTGGGGAGTAGCATAGGCTGTTAGCCTGTGTTCTCTGTCACCTGTGGAGGAGTCCGGCCACAGGCAAGACTGCCTGTGCCACCCTTCGTGGTGAGACAATGAAGCGGCCAGGATGATGGCGCTTGACAAATGTGCATTGAAAGCATATAATTTCCTATGTCGTAAGGGGCTGCAGAACTTCCGACCTGGAACACCACCGAAGAACGTGAGATGTCAATGATATGACGGTTCACGCTGATCTCCTGAACCAAGGGGGATAAGGGGGTGCGCAACACGGTCTATACCGCATCGGGGTTAAAATAGGTGCCTGTCCCCTATATCCCTATATCCCCTATTTCACGCTACGGACGCCGGGGGAGTAGATTAATATACTGCGTACAGCGGTCCCTATGGAGGCGTCACGGTGGCAAAACATGAGAGGAAACGTGGACGCCAATTCAAGAACTGCGCGAGCAGATGCGCATTCTTGATGTTGGTCACTCCGTCACGCGGGCCAGGGTGAATCATGATTCAGGATATTGAAGAAGCATTGAGGAAATATTGGGGTTATGACAGGTTTTTGCCGTTGCAGAAGCAGGCCATGGAGTGCGTCGTTACCGGGCGAGACTCGATCGTCGTCCTGCCGACGGGGGGTGGGAAATCGCTCTGCTTCCAGGCGCCGGCAGTGACGATGCCCGACCTGGCCGTGGTGGTCTCACCCCTGATCTCACTGATGAAGGACCAAGTCGACGCCCTGGTCGAATGTGGCGTCCCGGCAGCGCGTCTCGACAGCTCTCAGTCCCTCAAGGAACGGGACGCCGTTCGCGCCCAGATTCGCAACAGGAGGCTCAAACTCCTTTACCTTGCGCCCGAGCGGCTTCTCTCGGACGGCTTTATTGAATTCCTCGGAAAAACCGAACTCTCTCTAATTGCCGTGGACGAGGCCCACTGCGTCAGTATTTGGGGCCATGACTTCCGGCCGGAATACCGGCAACTGGGGCTGTTGAAGGAGGCCTTCCCGGGCGTCGCCATCCACGCCTACACGGCCACCGCCACCCAACAGGTTCGCCTCGACATTACCCAGCAGTTGCGCCTCGAAAATCCCGAAGTGCTGGTTGGCTCGTTCGATCGGCCGAATCTCGTTTACAGAGCGGAACGGCGCACCGACAAACTGAAACAGGTCTGCGCCGTCCTCGATCGCCACAAGGGAGAGACGGGCATCGTCTACTGCATCCGGCGCGTCGACGTGGATGAGATGTGCGCAGCGTTGACCGACAGGGGCTATAGAGTTCTGCCGTATCACGCAGGCATGGAGAACGAAGACCGAAAGAAAAACCAGCAGTCGTTCTTCGAGGAAAAGGTCGACATCATTGTCGCCACCATCGCGTTCGGCATGGGCATCGACAAGTCGAACGTGCGCCACGTGATTCACACCGGCATGCCCAAGTCGGTTGAACACTACCAGCACGAAAGCGGCCGGGCGGGCCGCGACGGCCTCGAAGCCGAATGCTGCCTGTTCTATTCGGGCGGCGACTACGGGATCTGGAAAAGTATCCTGAGAGACATGGAGCCGGAGGCGAAGGAAATTGCCCTAAGCAAACTGAACAAGATGTATGACTATTGCACGGGCGTGGTTTGCAGACATAGGGCGATTCTTAACTACTTCGGCCAGGACCTGGACAAGGGCAACTGCGCCGCCTGCGACGTGTGTCTCGGCGACCTGGACTATATGGAAGACTCGCTGGAGACCACCCAGAAGATCCTCTCCTGTATTATGCGCCTGCGCGAGCGGTTCGGCGCCGCCTACACAGCGTCGGTGCTGATCGGTTCGCGCGACCAGCGAATTCTGGCGAACGGCCACGACGCGCTAAGCACCTACGGCATCCTCTCCGACTTCACGAAGGGCGTCGTCCGCGACTGGATCGAACAGCTCGTGGCTCAGGGATACATTCAAAAGACCGGGGAATACAACGTTCTGAAGGTTGCCCAAAAAGGTTGGCGCGTTCTGAAAGGAAAAGAGACGCCCGGTCTGCTCAAGCCTGCGAAAAAACGGGTCAGGCTGTCCAAAGTCGCGAAAGATTCGTGGGAGGGTGTCGATAAGGGGCTGTTCGAGGAGTTGCGAAAGTTGCGGCGGGAAATTGCGGACAAAAAGAGCGTTCCGGCCTTCATCATCTTTGGCGACGCCGCGCTGCGCGACATGGCCCGGCGAAGGCCTGCCACGCTCGAAGGCTTTCTCGAAGTCAACGGAGTGGGAGAGAAAAAGAGCGAACAGTACGGTGCCGTCTTCCTCGACGTCATCAAGGAATATTGCCTCGCGAATTCGGTTGAGATGAACGTTGAACGCTCTCCTGAAACGTGTTCCTCGGCGTCGCAAGAGAGCAGGCCAAAGACGCTGGAATAGACCCTAGCAAGGGGCTTAGCACGGGCGACAGGGAAAAGATTCTTAAGGAAGCGCCTCCGGATGATGCCGACTTTGCAGTCGGGGACCGGATTACACATCCGTTGTACGGCCTGGGCACGGTCAAGAGAGTCGAAGAGGAGGCAGGCAACAAGGTCGTTGCCGTCCTCTTCGATGAGGGCTGGGGCTCAGTAGCGCTGAGGCTCAACGTTCCCGACGCGAACCTTCGCAAAACGTAGCTCTGGTAAGCACTGTACTCAGGGAGGTGTCAGGAGTGTCCGCACCAGTAGGTTTTCTGATCCTGGTGGCAATAGGCGTTCTTATCTGGTACTTCAAACTACAGGAATACAGGGAGAATCGGGAGATACGACGCCTAGAATCAATGGCTAGAATGACAGACCTAATCCACCCCTACGAAGAGTCGAAGACCAACGACAACCAGGAGAGCCCGCCGCCCAACACCTCGCACGAGAGAGAGGACGGACCGACTGGCTCTTGACGTAAGCCGACCCGCAGAGACTCGGGGAGAGAATCGGGGGACCCCGCCTCTATTTCCGACGCGGCAATAGCCGGGGGTTAATGGGGACAGTCAGCGTTTTTTCGCCTGTTTGCGTGGTCGGGGTGGACGCATTCTTCCGCACGACAAATGGCACTGCTCATGTGACTCCGGTTTACCAGTGTGGTCCACCCGAATCAACAGCAAGAGCGGCTCGACGGGGTTCCCGTCCTGCCGCACACCGTCGCCTCTATTTGAGTGGCTTTCAACCGCTGAGCGCTGGTAGTTGACAGCCTTTTTCAGGCTCACAGATCGAGCCAGGTGCCGATCCCTTTTTCTTTGGCAGCTTGGTAAACCAGTGGGGCGGTAGCCATGTCGTCGAGGGCAAGACCGAAGTTCATGGCGAGAATCCGTTGTGTGTCGTTTTGTCTGCGCGGCGCTCTGCCTGTCGCGACATCTCCAAGGTCGTGGATGTGTTCTCTTGCCGGAAGGTCTTTGCAGTAGCCCAGCTCTTGATAATGCAGGAGCTGCGCGACGTCATCTGTGGCGAAGAGATCGACGTTCTGGAGCACTTCCGGCTTCCAGTACGAGTCAAAATCGACCGGCGCCGCAAACGCGCCCTGTTTGAACCAGCTATTCTCAATCACCGGATCGGGGTCCTTCTTAATGGGACTCGCGGTAACAACAATATCCATTTCGCGAACCGCTTCTTCAGGCGTGCCAACAACCTTGACGGTGAGACCGAACCGCTCGGCCATCTCTGAAGCGTACTTCAAGGCAGCCTCGGCGTTGATGTCATAAGCGCACACCAAGTCGATATCAAAGCGATGGCTCAAAGCCTCGAGGTTGCTCCGACCCTGTACGCCGCAACCGATGATACCGACCGCCTTTGCGTCTTTCCTCGCGAAAAATTCCGCTGCCACAGCGGTTTTGGCGCCGGTGCGTTTGGCGGTAACCCAGCGGCAGTCCATGATACAGTATGGAACGCCCGTCTCGTCATCGTTGAGGACTATCAAACCCGATACCTGCGGGACGTTGTACTTGAAGTTCTCCGGATAAGCGCTGACCCATTTCATACCGGCAGCCTTAGTGGAAGGGATATAGGCGGGCATGGCATGGGTAAGGGCGTTGGGGCGCGTGTGTATACCCAGCGTTGGAGGCACCTCGACTTTCCCTTGTCCCTTCTGCTGGTACGCGCATTCGAGAGCATCAATAATCTGCTCCATGCTGACATCGGCGTTTTCCACATCCTGCATTGAAAGGTACAAGAGCTTACTCTGCATCATTTCGGCCTTTCCCCTCGCGCAGGTTCGGTGACGATGATACGTCCGTCCGGATGGATCTGAACGGATGCCCCGTCAGGCAGCTTTGCGAAATCCTCGCTGGAAACGAGCATTATGGGGACGCATTTGCCATAAAGTTCGTCGGCAACGATAGAGCCCAACGCGAGAACCGTGTCTATTGACGAATTGATGATCGCCGCAGGGGCCGTCCCTTTGTGGATGCATTCCAACAGGGTGGCGCTCGCAGTGCTTGACCCTTTGCCGTTGGGAAAGGCAAAGATTCTGTGGGATACGGTCTGGCCGGATTTTTCATGTCTCCGATCGATGATCTCGCCGGTTTCGGGATCAATTCCGCCCCAGAAGCTCAGTGGTTCGTTGGAGACGAGCGTCAGTCCCTGTGCAGTACCAGGTATAATAGGTTTGGCCTGCAGACAGATTGGCTTCTTATCATCTAACATACACGTCCCTCTACAGCCGAGTGCACGCATTGCGCCATGCTGCCGAAGGCGACCTGCACGCCCAGTTCGCCCGGCGCGTAGTAAGCACATTTTCCTGAATTCGTCATAATGACTTTCGTCTCCGGAGAGACCATCGGCGTATGGAAAAGACACGTATCGAGAGTAATTTCGACGCCAAAGTCAGTCAGCACGCCTATGAAATCGCCTCGCTGCAGCAGCGCGTATGAAGTCTGGCTGGATATAACAACGAACCTGACGTCCGGATTAAGCGACTTGCCGCCGGCTTGTTCCGCTCGTATATGCCCGGCCAGCTCCCGGAACTCGTCAAAAGAGAAATGCGGGCAGCCAAGCACAACGAGATCGAGCTTGTCTCCGCGCGCGGCGCTGGACAGGTCCTCACGGGCCTGCAGGATGTCCAACGGAGCTATGTCGACGGTCTGTTCCGGCGCGTCACCGTGACAGGCCTGTTCCAGTGTGTTGGCTTCGGGTGTGATGCCGACGGCATGAAACATGGCCACCGTTCCAGATGAAGCGGCGGCGGCCCCGAAGGCTTTCAGGTTGTCACTGGTGACGCTCTTTGGCAATCCCTGGATGATGGGAATCTTATTCCCTGTTCGAACGCCTACAAGATGCCCCAATGCCGAGTAGAAGTCATCCTGCCGCATCTGGTCCGGGGCGATGTCAACCAACCGGAACAGTATCTGACCTTTGCGGTTCTCCTCCAGATGCAGACCGCACCGTGGAACTCTACCCGTGATGGCCGCGCATATGTCAAGGTAATCGGCGTAGCGGTTGGTCCTTGCGCCAAGCACGGAATTGGCGTAGGCCACGGCGTTGGACTCGCCCCAGGCGATCTGCTGACCGAAACCGGGCGTCAAATAGCTCTGATAAGGTGCACAGGTCCATGTCGGAATGCAGCCCATGGCTGTGTATGCAGCGGCCTGCCGGATGGCCTTGTCGGCAAACGACGGATCTATACCGAACCGTTCCCAGTTCTGGAGATCGAGCGGTCCCATGTTGAGCGTTGTGGGAATGCAGACCCGGGCACCTTTAGCCGCGAGCGTTTCAGCGAACTCCAGGCCGGAATCGCTTAACAATCCGCAACCATCGATATGGGCCTGCGTAACATCCATAAGCTCTGTTATGCCGCAGGCCTCGGCTAATCGCACGATGATACGCATGGCCATCTGGCTTCCCGGCCCGTGGAAGCCGTCAAGCATCTCTTTATCTTTTGCGCTGAGTCCAACGGTCATACTGTTGCCCCGTCGCGTCGTGTGATGCACCCCTCCCACTGCTTGGATAGTGTGTAGTACAGAAACCGGCACGATGAGCCAAGCCGACGGCTCAAACCGCTCGCCGACGCGCGACTCCGCAAGTCACCCTGTCATCAGAACCGGTCGCGATTGCGCTAATAGCTGACGCCCAGTACGGCTGCCGTCGTCCAACCCCACTTGAGCAGTATCTTGTTCGGCAGTATGAGCGACGTGCTGCCCAGACCGTAATTCTCGCCGTAATGTCCTGTATCGCCCACGCACCCGTATTTGAGCTTGAAGTTCTTGACGTAATCGACCTGGCCGCAAACGTATAGCTGCGTTTCCTCTCTACCCTTCAGGATCATCGTATTGATCGACGCAGCCGGGGCATCAATGTTAACATCGCAGTGATCGGCCCACTCGACGTACGCTTCTTCGCCGCACTTTACAAGCAAGTCCCCGCCGTCTTCAGTGATCTGAATCGTCAACGTGCCGTCTGTATCGTTATAGGACGCCTCGCAGCCCTGCAGGCTGTAGCGCACCTTTACGCCGTGGATATCGATCACGTACGCCGCCTTGGTCTCGACGCGCGCCTCAACTTCGGCAAAATCGAGCTCGGCGAGCTTGTAATCCTCATCATCGACGTCGTCCTCATCAATCTCGTCGTCCAGCACGACATAGAACGGCTTGGATTTGAGCTCTATCTGCATCTCAAGCCTCGCCAACGCCTCCCCCACACTCGCGGGAATGGAACGAAGCTCCGGGTACCCGATTCCGAACACCGATGCCGTCGCAGCACCACGCTTTATCAGGACCTTCTTCGAGGGATCCATCGCATTGCTGCCGAGACCGAAGTCCACGCCGTAATGGCCCGTGTCGCCCACGTAACCGTCCTTGAGGATGAAGTTCTTGACGTAGCCTACCTGGCCGCAGACGTACAGGTCCATCAAGTCCTGTATCCCCTTGGCGATGATCTTCTTGATGTAGGTATCGGGCGCGTCAATAACGACGTCGCAAGTGGAGCCCCATAGCGCGGGAGCGTCCTCCTTGGCGATCACTTTCAGCGCGCCGGGTTCGGCGCCCCAAACGGCGATGAGCAGCGAGTCCTGCATGTCGTTGTAAGTGGCGAAACACGTCGGCTTCGTATAGGTCACCTTCACGCCGTTTATGACGGCCTTGTAGGCAAGACCGTCAGCCGGCAGCGCCTGGTCCACGTGAATGGCGGCGGTCGCGCTGTCGGATCCGCCAGGGCCGGTCACTGTGAGCGTGACAGTGCAGTCGCCCGTGAAGTAGTAGGTGTGTGACGGGTCGTGCTCCGTGCTATCGTATCCATCACCTAAATCCCACGACCAACCGGTTATCTCCCCAGCGGATTCGTCCGTAAACTCCACGTCCAGCGGTCTAATCCCGCTGGTCACGCTGGCGCTAAATGCCGCTACAGGAGGTCCCCCTGGCACTGAACCTTCATCTTGTGGGTCGGTTCCGGCGTCGTACTCCTCCTCGTTTGTATAGGTATCCCCGTCCGGGTCGCCGTTGGCGCCGTTATCGCCGGCGTCATCGTTCGGGTCCAGATCGTTGTCCACTTCCCACCCGTCGGGCAAACCGTCATCATCGCTATCGTCATCGTTCGGGTCGGTGTTGTAGGTGAGAACCTCCTGCCCGTCGTTCAGCCCGTCGCCGTCCGTATCAGGGTTGTTGGGGTTCGTGCCCGTATTGTTCTCGTCAACATAGACACCCGTGTTCGTTTCCACGGAGTCAAGCAGCCCGTCGCCGTCCGTGTCTTCATCGCCCCCCCCCTCGGGATACGCGCTCAGATCGCTCTCGACGAAGTCACCGGGCGTGCTTCCGCCTTGCGAGAGCCCGGCGAGACCGTCCGACGCGGCGATGGCGAGCCAGGTGATCCGTATCGTGCCGTCGAAGAACATCTCCACCTGGAAGTTGTTTGAAGTGGCCACGCCGTACTCCGGAACACCCTGAAACGTCACGGCAGCTTTGTCGCCAAGCTGCTGCCACCTGACCGTCCCGCCTGCACTGGGGTTGAGATCGTCGAATAGTGCCGAGATCCGCGGTATGGCAAAATGTCCGCCCAGGGACTCCATGTATTCGTTATCCCCTTGATTGAACGTGATGTACCCGTTGCTGCCCACGTAGAAGCTGGAATACGCGGTGCCGTAAAGCGAGACTTGCTCGCCGGACAGAGAAACTGTTCCGTAGCCGTCGTCAGCGAGGGACAGAGTGGTCCCGCCGCTCGGGTCGGTGGGGAAAGCCGTTGCGGATGCGGCGTTCGCGCGGTAGAAGTCCGCCGATCCGTTCGGTGTGAACGTTATTGTCAGGTTATCCAGGTCGTTATCGGACGAGGTGAAGATCTCGGTGAAATAGTCGATCTGGTCTAGCGTCGTGAAAGAGCGAACGGTCGTGTCTGCGTCCTGATTGCCCACGCTATCCGACGCGTCAACCTCATAGTAGTAGAGCGTACCGGATGAAAGTCCTGGGACGTCAAGCGAGTGGCTTGTCGCCAAGCCGGCGCTTTCGACGACAATGCCGTACGGCCCGCCGGAAACCTCGCCGCACAAGACTGCTGCAGAGGCCGGTTCGTCCGTATCGAATGTGACGGTGGCTGACGTAGTACCTGTAACTGTCGATTGAACGTTGGAGATCGTCGGACCCTGTGTGTCCACCGCAGCTGTGTCGGTCTTGGTTTCCGGATTGCCCGTTCCGTTGTCAAGATCTTCGTAAGTCACGGTGATGACGTCGCCGTGGACCACCTGCAGGGAACCGTTATCCTGGGTCACAGCGCTGCCGGTGGTCGCGATCGTCCCTGAGAACACGCCGGCCGTTGCCGTCACGGGAAGGGTTACCGTCTCGGAGTCGCCGCCAATATCCGTCGTGATCGTGACAGCTTGTGTGCCGTTCGACTCGAGGTCGGAATCCGCCACGAGGATGCTTACCGTGTTCGGATAGGTATAAACTGCTCTGTCCAGTTCTACAATACCGTCCGGCCCTGAGGAGACAAGGACAGTATCCTGATACGGTGTGTAGTTGTGCCGCGTAACCGTGACCAGAACGTCACCTGTAAACACCGTCGGCGAGAGTGTCACCACAGCGGACCCGCCGGAACTAACGGACGCGCCGAGCAGAGTGCCATCCTGTGACAAGGCGACCAGTGCCCCGTCTTCAGCAACGTCAACGGAAAAAGTCGGCGCCCCGGCAGTGATTACAGGCGGATGAGAGACGGTAAGCGTGCCGGCGGTGTTCATATAGAGGTCCACGGTAGGGTCGCCCAGCAGGTTGTACATCTCGAAATAGCGGTGAACCATGTCGGCGTCCCCGTAATGCGCGTACAGTTCCTGCATACCGTAGTTGCACATCTGCGAGAGCAACGTCATGTCGTTATCGAATGCACCCTCGAAGATACCTTTTTCGAGGACGTCGTCCTCGTCCCAGTAAGAATAAACCGATGATCCGTAGAACGCGAGGCTCCCGCTCTCGTCGCGCAGCCACGTCTCCCCGAAGCACTCAGACATCGAGTATCTTCCCGTGAGGCAGGCAAAGCTCATGACGAAGGGATGGACCTCGTTGGTCAACGCACGCACGTTGCTCTGACTGAAAGGCGGACCGTCGGCCCACGATGTCTCGGCCCCGTGTCCCGAGTATACGGCAAGCGACCGACCGGCGTTAATGGCTGTCGAGACGTTGCTTGTAGTGGCACCGTACGTCACCATGTAGAGCTTGTCGCTGGTATATCCGGCAGGATCAAAATGGTTGGAGATGACCGCGTTATGCGTCTCCTCGGAGAACGACCAAAAATTCTCATCTTGCCCCGCCATGAAGGTCGCGTGCTGCTCCCAGCCCTCGTACCCGCCCGGCCACAGTCCCTGCTCGTAGTCCAGGGTCTTCTGGATAACATTGCCAAGTTCAGTGGCTGAGGACACCGCAAACCGCCCGATCGCTACGTCCGGCGTGTTCCACTCCGTTCCGTCCACCGTCGTGTAGTAGAGGTCTGTGTCGGGGTTGTTCTCTTGCGTGCCCACCCAGTGGGGAATCTGGCCGGTATCGCCTACGAGCAGGACGAAGGTCGGCGGAACGGTCCAGGCATCATAAGCGTTTTGGATATAGGCTTGGATGCTCGTGTTGGTTGTGCCGGTGTCGCCGGTAGTGACAAGAGTTGTATGAAAGCCGCGCTCGGTTTTCCAGTCGACAAAGTCGGCAAGGTCGGCGTCGGCGGCGTATGCGGGATCCGTGATAATCAGGTAACCGATGGGAGGCGCAGGGAGAGCTTTAGACCTGTCCGGCTCCGCATTCAGAAGAAACTCGTCCACAACACTGTCAAAAAGTGGCGACCGGTACCGCTCGTCGCTTTCCGCTATGCCTGCTTCCCACCGCACTTCAAACGTAACGGAACTCCTCACGGTGAGACGATGGCCGGCAGGACTGTAATCGAACGGATGGACCGTCACCATGTAGAGTTGACGATTTCGGACTACTCCCACAGGATCGAGTTCCACCTCAGCAGGTCTGACACTGGTCTTACTGGCGTAGAGCGTCTGATTCCACACGAAGGGTTCCTCGGCGCCATGTGGAGGAAGCTTCACGCGAGGAGGTTGGACCGGGTAAACCGGATAAGCGATGCCGACCGATTGGGCGTCAATGGTCTGTGCTTCCCCGCGCCCGATGACCAGCTGTACGTCAGTAGCATCGTACGGAACTTCGATGAACCGGCGCCACGCCGGCATTTCAGGCGTGCCAATATCGCCGGAAGCGCCCAGTCCCTCGATGGAGAGTCTCGTAAAAACGTTCCCTTCTTCCTTGATGTCTCGTGTCATCACTCCATCGAGCGTACAGTACACCTGGAGGCCGTTCGCGATGGGCTCCGTTTGCCAAACGAAACTCTCTGAAGGGGCAGCGTCAGCAGACAGCGGTTGCCATTGTCCGCCTTGCTGGGGGTATGCCGCGCCACACACTGCAACAAACAGGACAAACAACACGATGTGTCTCTTCATGGAACAAGTCTCCTCTCGCAGGGCCACCAGCCACGCTGCATAAGTGTTTCCATCCGTTAGGCGGGTCAGATTGCCGTTTAGATGCCCACACTCCCTATGACACCGCTGCTGGTGCGCTACTCCTCGTACACACCCAGCACCGGCGCGGTCGTCCATCCCAATTGTACCTTGATCTTGGCCGGGAGCGCAAGTGACATGTTGACCGGCAAGTCCGTTCGTGCCCTTCGTGGTGGGACAGATGTTTTCTCGCGCAAAGACGCAGAGACGCTAAGGGGGGGTCGCCACGACGGGTGGGGCGGGCATCTTGCCCGCCCACGTAGGGGAGCCCCTCGTGGGCTCCCGCCGGGAGGGTACAAGACCCTCCCCTACATGTTCGTTGGACCCACCGTCAAGGCAGTTGACAGGATATACGGGATGAACCGGATTGAACGGGAATTACGGTTGTGTATCGTGGGTATCCTGTCCATCCTGTCAGGATCATGACCTTCCTCTTCTCGCGCAAAGCTGCAAGGGAGTTGGTTCTATTCTCTGCGTTTCTCTGCTTCTCCGCGTCTTTGCGTTGAAAGGTTTTGGCAAAAAGTGGCGGGTCTTCGTGCTCTTCGTGTTCTTCGTGGTGAAAGACTGACGTGCCCGCCGTGGGGGGTCTTGACAACCGTGCGGTGAAAGCACATAGTGGTGGTATGTTAACGGACCTCTTGGTCCTGGTTGTTGAGTCGAAAGGAGAACGGAAAATGGGCAAGAAGCGTAGAAAGCACCTGCGTTCGGGGACGGGAATTAGCCGGCGTGAGTTTGTGGGACGGTCGGCGGCCGCGGCCGCGTTTACGATTGTGCCGAGTTCGTTTCTGGTGCGTAACGCGAAGGCGGCACCGAGCCAAAAGGTCCAGGTGGCCTGTATCGGCGTAGGCGAGCAGGGTCGCGGCGATATGGAAAACCTGATGAATGTCGACGCGGTACGGGTGACCGCCGTTTGTGACGCTTGCCGGGTCGTCGACTACGCTAACCATGGCGGTCTCGGTGTAAGCAATCCGAACGCCAAAATCGCAGGGCTGGATGCCGCACTTCGTCGGGTTGAGCAACGATATTCGGAAGACGGGGGTGATGGCAAGGGCTGCACCGGTTATCAGGACTTCCGTGAAATGCTGGACAAGGAAGGCGATAATATCGACGCGGTGATGGTCGCTACGCCGGACCACGTCCACGCCGCGGCATGCCTGGCGGCCATCAATAAGGGCAAGCATGTTTTCTGCGAGAAGCCGCTGGCCCACTCCATTTATGAAACGCGTCTCGTGGCCGATGCCGCGAAGAAGATGGGTGTCATCACACAGATGGGCAACCAAGGCCACTCGGGAGAAGGCATTCGCCTTACGGTGGAATGGATCCGCGATGGGGCCATTGGAAACATTAGTGAGATCCACAGCCGCGACTGTACTGGAGCCACTGATTGGCTTACCCACGGAGTCAACAGGCCAAAGGAGACGCCGCCGGTCCCGGACGGCTGGGACTGGGATCTCTGGCTCGGACCTGCCGCCGAACGGCCCTACCACCCAGCCTACGCACCGTTCAATTGGCGCGGCTGGTGGGCCTTCGGCAACGGCTGTATCGCCGACGCGGCCTGCCACCATTTGGATCCCGCATTCTGGGCGCTGGACCTTGGTCCGCCTACCAGCGTGGAAGGCACTTCGACCGGCATCACCGAGGAGACGGCGCCCAGGGGCGCCGTTTATACCTTCCAATTCCCGGCCAAGGGCGATCGCCAGGGCGTTAAGGTGATGTGGTATAGCGGCACAGAGCGGCCACCCAGACCGAAAGGCCTTGAGGAAGACCGCAAAGCCTACGTCGATGGTATCCATTTCGTCGGCGACGAAGGCACCATCATTTGCCCCGGCTGGGGAGGTCCCCCACGTATCGTTCCCGAGGCGAAAATGAAGGCCTACCTCCCAAAGCGTCCGGAGAAGACCATCCCGCGCGTCGATGGCCATCACAAGGGCTGGATTGACGCCATCATAAAGGGCGAACAGGTCCATGGCGGTTTCGACTACTCCGGGCCGATGACCGAAGCGGTATTGCTCGGCGCCGCCGCGCTGCGTACCGGAAAGAAGTTGCTTTGGGACAGTGAAAACATGAAGGCCACCAACGCGCCGGAAGCGGATCGTTTCATAAAACCGGAATTCCGCGACGGCTGGGGTCTCTAAGCGCTGCCCTACGAATTGCGTGACGTTCCGACGGCCTTAATCCGATTTAACGAGGAATACCACGGCACAGGGTCGAAGCCGTCCAACTTCATGCGAACGCAACTGTATTTGCTCGAGTGGTTTGGCCGTTATCCGGGAAAGGAGTGATTCGAATGGGCTTTTACCGATGGTTTCGTTGCAGGACGTGGGTCGTGGCGTTAGTACTGGCGGGCGTGGCTGTTCCAGCGCTCGGGCAGACGGACGAGGCGGACGAGCTCGCCGAATACATCAAGGCGAACTACACGAAGTACGAACACTATATCCCGATGCGCGACGGCGCGCGACTGTTTACGAGCGTGTACGTGCCAAAGGACGCGTCGCGCGAGTACGCAATCATGTTCCTGCGCACGCCATACAGCGTTTCGCCCTACGGAGTCGATCAGTACCGCAGCACCTTGGGGCCGTCGGAGCACTTTGCGCGCGACGCGTTCATCTTCGCGTATCAGGATGTGCGGGGACGATACCTGTCGGACGGCGAGTTCCAGCAGATGAGCCCGCACAATCCGAACAAGTCGTCTGGGGACGTGGACGAGAGCACGGACACGTACGACTCAATCGAGTGGCTGGTGAAGAACCTCCCAGCCAACAACGGAAAGGTGGGGATGTGGGGCATTTCATATCCGGGGTTTTACGTCGCGGTGGGGATGATCGATGCGCATCGGGCGCTGAAGGCTGCGTCGCCACAGGCGCCGGTGGCGGATTTCTATCGCGGGGACGACTGGTACCACAACGGCGCGTTTATGCTCGCGCATTGTTTCCGTTTCTTCTCGCGCTTCGACGAGCGGGAGGAACAGGAACCGCCGCCGCGGCGGTTGAGCTTCGATTACAAGACGCAGAGCGCGTACGAGTTCTTCATGGACGCCGGCCCGCTGTGGCGAATCAACGAGTTGTATCTGAAGGGCGAGAACCCGTATTGGAACGAGGTTATCGAACACACGACCTTCGACGACTTTTGGAGGGAACGGGACATCATCCCGCACCTGCGCCGGACGCCACCTGCGGTGATGACCGTCGGGGGCTGGTTCGACGCGGAGGACCCCTTGGGGCCGCTGAACGTGTATCACGCGGTGGAGGCGAACAGCCGGCGCACGTCGAACCACCTGGTGATGGGACCGTGGTTTCACGGCGGTTGGTCGCGCGGCGACGGCGAGGGTCTCGGCGACGTTCGGTTCAACGCGAAGACCTCGGAGTACTACCGGGAACACATCGAATTCCCGTTCTTTAAGTACTATCTCTACGACGAAGGCGACGGGGACTTCCCCGATACGTGGGCGTTTGAGACGGGCACGAACCAGTGGCGGATGTTTGACCAGTGGCCGCCAAAGGCCGCGACGGCGACGCGGCTGTATTTCCGCAAGGACGGCGGGCTGTCCTTCGAGGCGCCGGATGACCTTGCGGGACAAGACGCTTACGTGAGCGACCCGAACCGCCCGGTGGGCTTCATCGGGTATACGGCGCTGGGCGTTCCGCGGCCGTACATGGTTGGCGACCAGCGCTTTGCGTCCCGCCGTCCCGACGTGCTCGTTTATGAGACGGAGGTCTTGGAAGAGGATGTCGCGATCGCGGGGCCCGTAACGGCGAAGCTCCACGTGACGACGACCGGGACAGATTGCGATTTCATCGTGAAACTCATCGACGTGTATCCGCATGACTTTCCGGACCTCGAACCGAATCCTGCGGACGTTCGCATGGGCGGCTACCAACAGCTGGTGCGCGGCGAGCCCATCCGGGCGAAATTCCGCAACAGCCTCGAAGAGCCTGAGCCGATGAATCCCGGCGAGCTGACCTACATCGAATACTCGATGCCGGATGTCAGCCATGTTTTCCGCCGCGGCCACAAAATCATGGTGCATGTTCAGAGCACATGGTTTCCGCTCGTGGACCGGAATCCGCAAACGTTTGTAGACATTCCCCGGGCCAAGGCGAGTGATTTTCAGAAGGCGGTCCAGACCGTCGTGCGAAGTCGAGACGCGCGTTCAGGGATTGAGGTTTTGGCTCTAGAGTAGCGCTATCGGCCAGGAGACTGGCGCGCGTCTAAAACGCAGAGGCGCAGAGGGGCAGAGGCGTAAAGGGGGCAAAGGGGAGGGCGCAACGATAGGTAGGGCGGGCATCTTGCCCGCCAATGTAGGGGAGCCCCTCGTGGGCTCCCGGCGGGAGGGTACAAGACCCTCCCCTACATGTTCGCTGACTCGTGGCGGGTCTTCGTGCCCTTCGTGATCTTCGTGGTGAGATAACTAACCAGGGGGCCTTGACAAATCCGCATTATTAGTATATACTGTCCTATGTCGTTAGAGGCTGCCTGACTTCGGACCAAGAAATCCACCGAAAAACGTTACATGTCAACAGTATGACGGTTCACGCTGATCTCCTGAACCAAAGGGGAAAGGGGGTGCGCAGAACGGTCTCTGCCGTATCGGGGTCAAAATAGGTGCCTGTCCGCTGTTTTCAAGGTCAAAGGAGGCAGTGATGAGAGCAGCATCCATTGTGATGGTAGCGGTTGCCTTGTCAGGGTGCGCTACCACGTACCACGCGAAAAGCTTCACAGGAGGGTATTCTGAGACGCGCCTTCGTGAAGACGTATTTCAAGTGTCGTTCAGTGGGAACGCTTCCACCAGTCGAGAACGAGCGGCGGATTTCAGCCTTCTTCGTTCGGCCGAACTGACCTTGGAAAATGGCTTTCGATACTTCGTCGTTGTCGACTCAGAGAAGTATTCCAAGCTGGGTACCCATACGACCCCCTCGACTTCATACACGACGGGGAGTGCGTACAGCACCGGTTCTTACGCTCACGGTAGTGCAACAACCACAACCTACGGTGGGCAAACCAACCTCACCTCCAAGCCGAGAGTCACTAATACAATTCTTTGCTCCAAAGATAAGCCCGAGATTGATGGGTTGGTCTTGGACGCAGAATTTGTTGCTAGCTCAATCAGAACAAAATACGGGATCAAGAAGTAGAAGAAATAGGTGCCTATCCGCTATGTTCGAAGGGGGGAGTATAAATGGCGAAATCCAAGCTAGGCAAAGATCGTAAGCGGGCCATTCTGGATTCGCGGACCCTAATCGCTGATATCAAGCGAAGAGAGGCAAATGAAGCAGAAACGCGTCGGAGAGTGGAACGTATCTTCGAGCGTGTCATGGGTTACGATGTCCTGACCCACTTGTCTCGCGAGCGAGCCGTTCGCGGCGCAGGCGATACGGAACACGTCGACTTTGCGATCCAGATGGAGCCGGGCGAAGAGGTGCGACCTTTGATAATGGTCGAACTGAAACGAGTTAGTGTAGACCTAGCGCCCAAGCACGTGAAGCAGGCTTCCCGTTATGCAATAGACGCGGGGTGTGAGTGGGTTCTTGTTACGAATGGACGGCAGTGGCGGTTGTACCACGTGGAGTTCGGGCAGCCGCCCGTGACAAAGTTGGTCGAGCAATGGAACCTACTTCAGGACGATGTCGAAGTACTTGCGAAGAAGTTTGACCTGATCAGCCTCAGGAAACTGAAGCGCGGGATCCTTGATACTCTCTGGGAGATAGCAGAAGTTCTTGCGCCGGAGAGCCTGCTCAAAGCCATTCTTTCTGACGGCTCGATGAGCGCCTTGCGTCGAGTTCTGAAGAGAGACACAGGAGTATCAGTTGCAGCGGATCGTATCGTAACAGCGCTCCGGAAGATGCTCAACGAGAGCGCTGCGGGGATACTTGACGACGTGCGTGTATCTTTGCCGGAGACCGAAAAAGGGAAAACGCCTAAGAAGCAAGGGCCTTCCGGTGCGCGATGCAGACTATCGGATCTGATAGATGCCAACCTTCTTGAGCCAGATACCAAGCTCTTTGCGGAATACAGGGGAACGACATACGAAGCGACCGTGCAGGCGGAGGGAACGATTCTGTTTGAGGGCACGAGCTACAAGACACCGTCGGCAGCCGGCGGTGCGGTTACCGCGAAGCACGGCATACATGCCCCTAACGGATGGGATTTCTGGAATCTCAAGGATTCGGAGGGCGCAATAAGGCCTCTGGGAAGCTTACGGGATAAGTAGTCGGGAGATAGCCCCCGCTTGCAGACGACGGGCACCGTAGGAGTTGCCCAGGCACGGCGTGGCAGGGGGCGGAAAGTGAGGTGAGTTGTCATGGGAGTTGAAGATCATAATCAGCAGGAGCACGCGGGAAGGAGCAAGCGCAGTCAGGAAGCTCTGAAAGAGTATGAGCTCATGATCAATCTGTATATGCATGAAGATAACTTCATGTTGCGGGCAGCGGAGATCTTCATCCTGCTCAACGGTGCGCTGGCCGCGGCCGCCAAATTCGGCGCGGTAGTTGCACCCGTGCACGTTATTCTAGCTGTGCTTGGGATCGCGACGTGCTATTGCTGGCGGGGGGTGCTCCTCTCAGCGGAGATGCACCACGACCTGCGAGCATATAGGGCTAGACAAATTGAAGCTGAAATGGGCTGGAAAGGCACATTCCACAACGAGCAGTTGGTGTTCCATTACGGCGAGCCGGTAGTCTTCACGGATCTGAACTACCCCTCCAGGCCGCAAGAATTCTCGCCAGCTCGTTTGGAGCCAGTTTGGCTCAGGAGGGCGTTTGGCCTAATGCGAACTCTGCCGATAGGTCTTGGCGCAGCGTGGTTGGCGTTCTTAGTCTATTCAGTTGTACAGGCTGTACAGCGCTAACATAAATCGACACTATTGGCAAGCGTTTTTTGACGTCTTGTAGCGCGCAGTACGAGTCACGAACCAAATAGGGGACACGCAGCTATTTGGGGGATGCATCTTCTGACTAGATAGCGAGTTCACGTTGAGATTGTAGCGTGATGGAAGTCCATAGCGTTATGATAGCACCATAGGGATAGTGTGAGCGAAAGAACAATGAGGGTCACGCATGTTCTCCGGGGTTAATCGGCATGGGAAATGGGTGCCTGTCGCTTATTTCCCATATTCGATTAGTAGGGAGAGAACCAGATGCGACAGGAAGATGTCGGCGCAAACCTGAAGCGGCGTCTGCGGCTGCGCTCCGGGAAGAAGAACATCCTGTCCAACCGTGAAAGCTCTTCGCTCGAGTTTAAGCGGAGTTTCAGCCTGGGCAGCACAGCGGCGTATGCCAGGACGATGGCTGCATTCGCAAACAATGAAGGTGGTTACATCGTGTTCGGCGTGAAGCCCCAACCACACGAACTAGCGGGGCTCAACAAAGACAACTTCGAGAGTGTCGATCCTGCGAGGGTCTCTGGATTCCTGAATGATCATCTAAGTCCCGAGCTTGAATGGGAGATGGGTACAATCAAGGCGTTTGGGTATGAACTAGGCTTCGTGTACACTCAGAAGTCTTTGGAGAAGCCCATTATTGTCACCGCGAACGCTGGCAAGGATTTGAAAGAGGGTGTGGTCTACTACCGATACAGAGGGCAGTCAACCGCCATAAAGTATGCGGAGCTTCGCAAGATCCTAGAGTGCCGGTTCAATCGAGAGCGGCGTGCGTGGATTCAGCATCTTAAGGCAATAAGCAGAACAGGCCCGCTGAATGTCGCAGTCATCGACACCATTCAGGGAAAAGTGTTTGGCGGGAGCACGCCATTCCTGATTGACGAGAAGCTACTGCGCCAACTCAAATTCGTTCGTGAGGGCTCTTTTTCTCAGGCAACTGGCGCGCCGACATTGCGGTTAGTTGGTGAGCTCCGGTCCATGTCTGGGGTGACCAGTGAAAGGATAGTCCACAGAGGCATACACTACGGAGATCTGGTGACGGCATTTCTTGCTCAAAGGCAGCTTGATCCCTCTGATGCTGCCACCTATTTGAGAGAAACCTGCCACCAGACCTCCCATTACATACCACTGTTCTACTTCATGTCGGCGGCAAAGCTCACCAAGGACGAAGCTATCCAGTTACTGCAGTCCGAAAACACAAGCTTCATAGCCATACGCAGAAGACTGATTAATCGCATCAGGGGGTCTCAAGTCATCAAGCCTTCCGGCGCAGTCAAGGCCAAGCTGCCAAAGGTGAAAGGGATCGGCTTGGAGGAACTGAAAACGGAGCTTGCCCAAGGTAGGACACTTCACGAAAAGCGATCCTTCTTGCTGGCTGTCTTAAACCAGAATCCTGAATTGCTTGCGGATGCTGAAGCCGTGATTCCGATCAATCTACTACTGCAAGCCATCACGCATTTGAAGAGGCCGACACTTGAGAAACACCGTGAAACAATCTTCGGCATGCTTTTGTCGTTCTTCTCAATCCGGTTCGCGAGTTCCACCGACCTAGCGAAGACCTCGTTTCGGCGGACTGTTGGTTGTTTGGACCAGTTGCTCTATTCGTAGTACTGTGTCTCCGGGGTGTCTTTGAGAGCACCGAGGGGAACTGGGACTTATTCTTAGGTGCATTCTCTAACTCGATAGGGAGTTTACGTTAAGATTATCCGGTAATGCTAGTCCATACCGCTATGATAGCGCTATGGGGGTCGCGAGGGCGAAAGAACAAAGGGGTCACGCATGTTCTTCTCTGGGGATAATCGGCATGGCAAATAGGTGCGTGTGCCCTATTTCACTCGAGCGAGCAGCCGTCGTTGTTCTTCTGTTGCTTCTTCTTGCCTCGTCTTTAGCGATAGCTGCGGACGTAACTGTTAGTGAGACCGCTGAAGCAACGGAAGGGGCATCCGATGTCCCGACCCCGCACATCAGTCGCGCCGGGGAGGACAGCGCCAATCCAAATGGGCGCCCTTGGTGGATAGGGGATCTTTTAACTCTTGTTGCCGTGGTTGTTGGGGCGTTGATGATCGTATACCAATTAGGCCGTCAGCATAGCAGTGAGATGGCCCTCCAAAAGGAAAACTTCAGAGAGCAGCTTCGTCTACAGGTATATCAAGAGTTCTCGCCTGCACTGCAGGATGCAAGCCAGAAAACGATTTCGGCAACAAGCTATGCATCCCGTATTCTTGCAAACGTGACGCTGTATCGTCAGTTGCTACAATCTGGCGTGAATCCCGCGCCAATCAAGGAGCGTGCAGCTCATTTTGGCAAACTCCATTTTGAAGCAAACTACTCCATAATAGATCTAATACGCCTTTTCGAGAAATACGAAATTCTGAGCCCGGATCTGGATATCTTCAAGACCGCTCTCAACGCCGCCATTCATGACGTGACGGAAACATATTGGCCACTAAACAGCTTGCTCTTGATAATACTGCCGGTGGATGTCGCTGGTGACGATGGAACGGTGCAAACCGTTAACAATGTTCAACCTAATGATGAACGACTGAAAGAGCTCGAGACGACGGTCTCTGGGTACAAGGACGCGCGGGGTGACCTCGGCGCGTACCTTTACGACTTGAACGTTGAGCTGCAGAATATCTTTCTCAGCAAGCTCTTTGGCAACCGGGTGGCCTCTCGAAAGCCTATCGATCCGAACGCAAAGGTCATTAGCATCGATCCGCGTCGTGTGAAGGAACTGAGGAAGTATTTTGAGGAGGAAACCGATTGGGGTCGACAACGCAAGGAAACCGATACAGAGTTACGGGGAAGATTCAGTCATCACTGACAACCGGCTTGGGAATTGCGTGGACACCACACGGAAAGCAAGCTGAATTGGCTAGGGTGAGGCAGAGAGCATATACAGCGTAGTTGCGTAGTTGGTTGGAGCAGAAATGATGAAGTGGTCCGATATTACAGAGTCCGTCATTGCTGGAATCGTCACCGCAGTAGTATGGGCCGGCATCCTGTACGGCGCGAACCTGATAAGGCATCGCGCAATCCGGCGTTCGCTAAAGAAAGTGTTTGAGAATCCAGGGACCTCCACGGATATAGATGGCTTTGGCATAACCGTCCGCAACACATCGAATGTTCCAGTAACCGTGAGAAAAGTCCAGTTATTTGAGAGAGATCCTGAAAAATCACTGTCGCTCAATTACTCGGGCCCCACGGGCGACGTAATTGCCCCTCCGGCGGACCTGAAGGAGCGGCATGAGACCTCTGTCCGGCGCAAACGTCCCTTCGTAGAAGATGAACGCGGTTTCGTCAAGATAGAACCTCAATGCGGTGGCATTTGGTCTGTCGGCAATCAGGCGCTCCTCTTGGCGGCCCCAGCAACCATCTCGCACATCGAGGCAATTGGTGTCGTTCTTGATTATGCCAATGTACTTGGTGCCAAGACCGTTTTATCCGTGAGGGCCGAAGAAAGAATTACGAAAGAAATTAATCAGGCGTTCTTGGCGCACCTTGAACAAGTTCCAAGGTTAGCGAAGCTGCCCCCCCTGCCAGAATACTAATTACGAGGCGCACGCCGACCCATTTCCGTCGGGGCAATCGCCACGCCGGTGTCCTCGGGTTAATGCCGTATTGACCCTCCCTTCGAAAGCGCTTATAATAGCCGGAGTATTGTCGTCACGCGTTACGCGCCGTCGGTCCGTCTCATCTCCCGTTTACGGTCTTCTGCGCTGAGTATGGCTTTTCGCACACGTATGGACTTTGGCGTAACTTCAACGAGTTCGTCCTGAGCGATCCATTCGATGGCGGTGTCGAGTGTTAACAGCCGGGGCACATCGAGGGCAGTGGCGTGATCTTTACCGGCGGCCCGGTGGTTGGTCAACGCTTTGCGTTTGGTTGGGTTGCATGGAAGATCGCCGGGCCGTGAATTCTCGCCTATAATCATGCCTTCGTAAACGGGGTCCATGGGCGAGAGGAACATGGTGCCTCGCTGTTGCAGATTGTCAAGGCTGTAGGACGTGGCGTCACCATTGTCCATACTGATCATGGAACCCCGGTTGCGGGTAACGACGTTGCCGCACCAGAGCCCGTAGCCGGAAAAACGGGAAGCCATGATGCCTCTCCCGCTGGTATTCGTGAGAAACTCGCTACGGTACCCGATAAGCCCGCGTGTCGCTATCTTGAATTCCAGACGTACCATGCCAGTCGCGGTGTTCTCCATATGCATCAGCCGGCCTTTGCGCTGGGACACCCTCTCGATGACCGCGCCCTGAAATTCTAGCGGTACGTCGATGGTCAGTTCTTCGAAGGGTTCCAGCAGCCTGCCGTTTTTGTCGTTATGCGTGATTATTTCCGGTGGTGAGACGCAGAGTTCCATACCTTCCCGGCGCATCTCCTCGATGAGTATTGCCAGATGAAGTTCGCCGCGACCTGAAACTTTCATGCCGTTGATCGTGTCGGCGTTTTCGATGTGTAGCGCTACATTTGTGCGCAGTTCGCGTTCCAGCCGGGTCTTGATCTGGCGCAGCGTGACCGCTGTCCCTTCCTGACCTGAAAAGGGACCGTTGTTGACGAGAAAAAGCATGGATACAGTAGGATCCTCGATCTCGAGGGGCGGCAAAGCACAGTTTTCGAGGCCGGAAGCAGAGATCGTATCGCCTATGCTGAGGTTTTTCGGGCCTGCTACGGTGACAATATCGCCCGCACACACTTCATCGCATTCAACGGAATCGAGTCCCCGCGTGACCCACAGATATGTAGCACGGTCTTCGTCGACACCGGTCACTTCCCACTGTTCTCGATGGGTCGCATCGTGAGGGTGGAGCCATTCAGCCTCTTTCCATCGGGTTGTAGTGCGGGCGATGGGCTCGCCCTTTTTCAAGCGTCCCTGGAGTACACGTCCCGTGCCGGTACGGCCGATATGGTCGCGCCACCCCAAAGTGCTGACCTGCATAAGAAAAGGAGCGTACGGCTGTACATCAGGCGCGGGTACTTCACTCACAATAGCTTCAAAGAGCGCCTCTATACCCTTTCGCTCATGGGCATCGACGTCGCGCACAATCCAACCATGTAGACCTGAGCCGTACAGAATCGGGAAATCGCACTGTTCATCCGTAGCGCCCAGCTCGACAAAGAGGTCAAAAGTCTTGTCAAGAGCGCCATGTGGGTCAGCGTTGGGACGGTCGGCCTTGTTGACGACGACAATGGGTCGCAACCCGAGCCGCAACGCGCGCATGAGCACGTATCGGGTCTGGGGCATGGGTCCTTCGTTTGCGTCAACGAGCAGGAGAACAGAATCAACCATTGAAAGAATACGCTCGACTTCGCCTGAAAAATCCGCGTGACCCGGCGTGTCGATAATGTTAATTCGATATTCGTTCCATTCGACGGTACAGTGTTTAGCACGAATCGTAATACCGCGTTCGCGCTCGAGTTCGTTGTTGTCCATCACACGGTCGGCTACCTGGGCATTCTCGCGAAAGACACTGGTGGCGCGGAAAATGCTGTCGATCAGCGTGGTCTTGCCATGGTCAATGTGGGCGATAATCGCCACATTGCGAATATGGGCGGCAGACACCATACTATTGTTTATCCTCAGTATTCTTAAGTGTAATCAAACAGATCTTTACTAAACACACCAAAAAGAAAGTTCATAATACCTAAAATGAACCCGAAATGCAAGTATGAGATGCAGGCATTGAGCCATTTGCGCTGTTGTGTGTCGAGCAGAAATGTCCCGTCGTGCTCGTGCGCGTCCAGACGCCTCTCGGTCGACAGATAGGCGATCCTCTCCGCCTCTGATTTCGCTTCTATATCCCGCGACTCTGGCATTCATTCTAACTTAATCTTGCCTATCTCGTCAACAGAAAAACTCCGGGATGCGTGCGTGGCGCGGTGAAAACGTCCGCTCCAAGGGTGTCTCCTGTGCTGCTGACAGATCAATGCCGTATTGACCATCCCGCCGAAAGCGCTTATAATATCCGGAGTATCGTCGTCACGGGTGCGTTACACCAGGTTAAACGGAGGTTTGTCAGAGAAACATTTTGAAAAGGAGGATTTATCATGAAGCATTCTAAGAGCGTCCACTTGTTGGCCATTGTTGTTGCGACACTATTGCTGTGTTCGTCTGTTACGGTGTCTACCGCCGAGAACGTACCGCCGACGAAGAACATCTTTGCGGAGAGTCCGCTGGTCCATATTCTCGGGCCCAGTCCGGCTATCTCACCAAGCGATGACAGGTCCGCTGTTGACAGCGGCATCCTCGAGTCCTCTGACGTCCTCAAAGAACCTGACGGTACCTGGTACTGGTACTACCATGCACAAAGCAAGGATAAGGAGCGCTGGCCCGAAGGATACCGTATTTGCGTAGCGACATCCAAGGATCCTCTTGGCCCCTGGGAAAGGTACGAGGATAACCCTGTACTGGACCATGGTGAAGCAGGAGAGTGGGACAGTGATGTGGTGGCCTGTGCGTGTATTATGAAAGAAGGCGCCTTCAACCTTCATTCAAACAATGCAACTTACTACATGTGGTATTGGTCTGACGGGGCCGTTGGGTTAGCGACCGCCGACCATCCGCTGGGACCCTGGGAGAAGTATGAGAACAACCCCGTTATAGATTGGGGAGACGAGCCCGGAGTCTATCCGGGTAGTGTTACGAAAATTGGCGATTCATTTGTAATGTTCGTTCAGAGTCCCGTCTCGGTCCAGGACCAGGGGCCGTTCTGTATAGCCACCGCTCCCAGACCGGAAGGACCGTGGACAAAATATGTGGACGTATACGACCAGAGAAACGAGGAAGGGTATGCTGTTGCGAAAGCAAAAGGACCGTGGACAAAGTATGAGGTGAATCCTGTTATGAGTCCCGGCGATTGGGGTGCATGGGACGACGGCGGCTACTCCGAAGCGGCTGCCAGGTATCATGAAGGAATCTTCCACTGTGTTTACGGCGGAACGAAGGCGCCGAAAATTGAGTCTCTGGGCTATGCCTGGAGTTTCGACGCAATCAACTGGCACAAGTACACGGCCAATCCGGTTGTCCCTCTGAGCAGAGTTCCGGACGCCTCGGGCTTCGCGGAGGTGCACTGTTACGTTGAAGGTCCATACATCTATGTGTTCCACACTTTGAGGTATTACACGGGCGAAGGCACTGCCCGGGGTCTTGCGAGTCTGCCGAATTGGCAAACTGAAGATTTGGCCGTGCAGGTCCTTACGGTCGATCCGAATTTCAAGGTTTCATTCCCGATTCTGTTGATGGATTCGTTGGGCGCGGGGGAGAGCAGCAGAATTGCCGCCTGTCTTCCTATCGGTCTCGAGGCCGCCTCGACGCTTGCTATCGCCGCGGAATGCACCTACGATTCCGGCGTTGATGCAGGGCTCCGGATTCACGTTAGAGGGAGTGATGACGGTGTGCATTGCGACACGCAAGACATGTTCTCCTTCGATATGGACGTTCAGCGCGGGGAAACTGCAAGGAAGACGTTCAATATAAGCCCCAATTCGAAGTTTGCCAAGGTTATTGTCGAGAACCTGGATAAATCGCACAGCGTCACGTCAGTGAAGATCACGGCAACGGTAGGGAACTAACTCGTCGGGCGAATGGGTGGGTCGCCATGACGGGTAGGGCGGGCATCTTGCCCGCCTGTGCAGCGAAGCGCGGCAATCTCGCCTGTGCCACGGGCGTGGTGAGATAGACCTTCTCTCGCGCAGAGACGCAAAGGCGCAAAGTTTATCGCAGCCCGCCGTGGCGGGTCACAGAGAACACCGAGATGCAAAGGACCACCAAACGTCGTCATTGCGTGCCTCGCCCCTACTCTCAGAATATATGGGAGGAAGGTGAATGATGAAGAGGTTGGTTTTTTCGGTCTGTTTGTTAGTTTCAGCGGTGGTTTTCGCCGGCAACGCATCCGCGTATTATGCATATTACACCAAGATTGATACGGGCGAGCCCTGGGAAGCTCATTCCCGGACCGCGCAACATGCCGACCTGGTTGTACAGCTCGCTCATGGGAAGCTGGTATTTCATCGCTCCTCCAGTTATCTGCCTTACTGGGAGACGAATACGGGGCAGTGGTATCTTGATGAGGTTGTTCCACGCAGGGGCGACGGTCCTGAAAAGCGTCCCGACAAGAATAACATTTACTCCTTTGTCCGTCTAATCGAGAGCACGGAAGATTCTATTGTCGTACACTGGCGCTATTTCAATGATTTTGAGCTGGGCCATCACGCACAGCCCATAGGCGGGAATGTCGAGTTTGACGGGGTAGTCCACGAGTACTTTTTCATTTCCCCGGATGGCGTTGTCCGCCGTGAAATCCGAAAAGGGGCAAAGAAACTGGACGATTGGAGAGATCCGAAGAATAGAATCGTTCAGACAGTTCAACTGACGCCGGATGGTATTGAGAAGAAAGGCCGCATCGAGGCGGTTTTGTCCAAAGCGCCCGCCGAACCACTGGAGGGTGCACCGGTGGTACAGCCTGCGCGTCTGGGGGCTGAGCCGGTCGCCATCTGGCACTTCGACGAGGGACTGGAATCCCGCTCTTACGAATCGAAAGATTCTACCACTGAGTCAGAGAGCGGCACGAGCTGTCCCATCGCCGGTCCCAAGACCGTGTGGAAGAAAGGCGTTTCCGGAACGGCTTTGGGATTCGACGGGTACAGCTCGAGCGTGAAGAGTCCTGATGTCGACGTGAGTGAGTATGACGTGGGGTTCACGATGGAGGCCTGGGTGGCGCCGGGCGCGTATTCCATCTGCGAGTGGACGGCTATTGCCCATCAGTCGGAGTGGGAAGCCGATGTCAGAGAGCTCCTCTTCCAGGAAAACAACTGGGGAGATATGCAGTTGGGTGAGAAGTTGAAGAAGGGCTTTTTCCTCGGCATTGATGAGTTCGGTCATCCCGTAGCCATCTTCGCAATTCGCGGACAGATCGTGAAAGTGCAGTCCTTCGAGCCGCTGCCCTTGTATGAGTGGTCGCATGTGGCGGTCACCTATGTTGGCGAGGGGATACTCTATCTTTACGTCAACGGCGAGGTATCCAACTTCAAGAACTTCTCGGGGTTCATAGAGCCTGCGGACGTCGATTTTGTGATTGGGAAGAACGATGAGTCCATCGGGTACGTATCGCGGCATGTAGTGCGGACCTATTCGACATTTCCCTCTCCGCTGGGATTTGAGGGATTGATCGATGAGGTCAAGCTGTATCCGGAACCGCTGTCGCATCGAGATATGCGGCGGGCTTACAAAGCATTCAAGCCTTCTAATCCCAGAGCGGACATGCAGCCGCGAACGCTTCCCGGGGAGGTGGGCGCGTCCGATACCTTTGGCGCCCGGTACGCTCACCTGACCTATCACGATCTGTGGGACAACATGTGGCGGGAACCGGCGCATCCGGACGTTGTGGTCAAGTTCGATTTGATGCCCACGAGCGTGGTGTTCTGGCGAGGCTGCCGGAGCCCGGGATGGGTAACGGAAACCAATAAGTGGATCTCGGACCAGAGTACTGAGTTAACCGATTGGCACTGGGGCGATAAG
>Ga0114922_10000218_pt1 | contig 54773 bp, 60 predicted proteins | sample AartaG_FD_100975 | JGI IMG/M metagenome (GOLD analysis project Ga0114922, IMG submission 100975) | Deep subsurface microbial communities from Aarhus Bay to uncover new lineages of life (NeLLi) - Aarhus_00045 metaG | ecosystem: Environmental > Aquatic > Marine > Oceanic > Sediment | place...
CGGATTTGATTCCTCATAACCGATCATATTATGAAGGCAAAATTAGACTAGTTTATTATAACTTTTATTGTATTCATATCAAATATGCTTTTTCTTTAAATTATAAGTAAAAAAGTTAAAAAAAAGGCGAAATAATATAAATCCAAATATATTCATATATAACGAAATTCCAATTTTAAAAATGGAGGTTAAAAACTATGAAAGAAACTGCTAAAAAATTATTTACCGCATATGTCGGTGAATCACAAGCTAGAAATAGATACAATTATTTTTCTAAAATTGCTAAAAAAGAAGGATATGCATTTATATCTAAAATTTTTGACGAGACATCGGATCAAGAGAAAGAACATGGCAGCTGGTTTTATAAAATGCTACAACAGTTCAAGAAAGAAGAACCATTTGATGATATGAAAGTTCTCCCCGATGCTGAATTTCCAACAACCCATGGAACCACAATTGAAAATCTAAAATCTGCAATAAAGGGAGAAAACATGGAATGGCAAACACTGTATCCTGATATTGCTAAGACTGCTGATAAAGAAGGGTATCCCGATATTGTCAAAAGAGTACGTGCAATTATGGTTGCTGAAAAACATCACTCTGAGAGATATGGGAAGCTTTTAAAATTAATTGGTGATGATGCTTTCTTTAAACGAGGAAAGAAAGTTGTATGGGTGTGTATGGAATGCGGTTATGAAGTAGAAATGGATGAATTACCTAAGGATTTCAAATGCCCATCTTGTGATCATCCTAGAGCATACTATAGAAAGAAATGTGAAAATTTCTAGAAAAACTATGAATTTTTAATTTAAAATCAAAATTTTTAAAAATTAAACTATCTGATTTTAAGATAAAAAAAGAACACGTGAAATAATTATGAAACAAAAAGAAATATATAGATGTAGTATTTGTGGAAAAGTAATTGAAATATTGAATCCAGGTGTCCCAGAAACTATTTGTTGTGGTCAACCAATGAAACTTATGGAAGAACAAATTGCTGAATGGAAATCAGAAAAGCATGTTCCTAAAATAACTGTTGAAGGTAATAAAGTCACTGTTGATATAGGGATCTCAATGGGAACTCCTCATCCTATGACCGATGAGCATTATATTATGTGGATTGAAATAATTTGTAAAGACGGATGTTACGAAAGAAGATTCTTAAAACCTGGAGCTGAACCTAAAGCAACTTTTTCTGTTGCTAATCCAGAAGGCCTTTGGGCACGAGAATATTGTAATTTACACTTTTTATGGAAAAGTTAAATTTGAAATTACCTATTATTCTTTTTTTTTATTTTTTAAATATTTTAAAATAATGAAATTTTAAGCTTTTAAAACACAATTGTTAATATTGGAATTATCTATATATCCCATTCCCTAAGATAAATAATGATTTTCTTTTTACAAATATTTGTAATCTTCTGTTTTATTATTGTTATTATAGCGCTTTTTCGTGAGAAAACAGATTTTTTAACTTATAGTGTGTTAGCTATGCTTGCTGCAGCTACTGCTACCTTCCTTTTCTCACCAACGCCTTTTACTATTGAAGAATTCATTTTGGCAATAGATTGGCCAGTCATTTTTTTCCTTATTTGTCTATTTACAATTGTTGTAATATTAGAGGAACAGCTTATTTTTCAAGAAATTGCTTTAAAAATAACGAAAAAATTCCATACTAATACCCGAAAGTTTTTTTGGGTCATTTGTTTAATTTCAACTTTAAGCGCTGCTTTCATTGAAGATATTTCAGTTGCAGTTATCTTCATTCCAATGATTATAAGTACGAGTGAAAAAATGAGAATAAATCCTACTCCAATATTGTTAGGAATGACAATCTGTATTAATCTTGCCTCAACTCTGACTCCTTTTGGGTCTGCGCAGAATATTTTAATAGCGAATAGATTTACGCTTTCAACAACTTGGTTTTTTACATACCTTTCGATTTATTTTATTATCGGAACATTACTGACTTTATCTCTTTTAGATTATTTTGTTCTCAGAAAACACTTAACGGAAATTTGGATTCCTCACTGCGACGAATATGATGAGCCTTTAGAAAGTGAACATATAGAGGAACATGAATTAATAATAATAGAAGAACCAATTAATCGTAAGGTTTTTTACAGAAATTTAGGCACTTTATTTATCTTTTTCATCTTGTTAATTATTATTCCGGATATTTTGTTTGTAGGACTTCTTGGAATGCTTTTATTTGTATTTATTAACCCGAGGAGAAGTGAGTCTGGTAGAAAAAAACCTGATATTTCTTATTACTTTAGAAAAGTTGATTTTAAATTACCATTCTTTTTTATAAGTTTATTTGTTCTGGTATTCTGTTTTGAAAAAGTGGGGCTCATTGATATCATAAAAAATTTTGTAGTGAGTATAGCACCCGCTAATTTATTTTTCTTGTGTGTTTTAATACTAATTATAACATCTATTCTCTCAGGGTTTCTTGATAATCTTCCTGTCACAGTCCTTTTCATACCTATTATTCAAGTTTTAATAAGTACTGGATTTTCCTCAGTTCCTCTGTTAATAGCTTTTATTTTAGGGATAAATTTAGGGGGTAATTTCTTACCACAAGGTAGCGCTGCTGATATGATGACATTAGAACTTTCTACAAAATATTGTGTTGATGATATGAATTACAAGAAATTATTAAAGATTGGTGGTTTATTTGCGCTTCTACATATCATATTAGGAATAGCCTATCTCGCATTTATTATATTTATATTTTTTTAAGACTTAATAATCTTGAATAAAAAATAGAGGGAATCTATTAAATAGTGACTAAAAAAAAAGCAATTATTTTGGATAGAGATGGTACATTAATCGAAGACAAAAATTATGCTTATAAAATAGAAGATTTTGAATTATTAGATGGGGTGATTGAAGGATTAAAATTACTCCAGAATGATTTTCTCTTTCTTATTGTAACAAATCAATCTGGAATAGGGAGAGGTTATTATACAAAACAAGATTTTCAAAATTTCAATAATCATTTAATACACATCTTGAAAAAACAAAAAATAGAAATTTTAAAGACATATTTCTGTCCTCATTTAAAGGAGGATAATTGTGAATGTAGGAAACCTAAAACAAAATTTATTTCTGAAATCATTAATGAGTTTAACATCGATATTAGCCGATCATGGATGATTGGTGATCACCCTTCAGATATACAATTTGGGATAAATGCAGGTTGCAGAACAATTTTTCTTACTACTGGACATGGTGATAAACACCTAGAAGAATTGCATTCTCTTGGAATAAAACCAACTCTAATATGTGATAATTTCTTAGTAACAGCAAAAATAATATTAAAAAAAATGGTAATTTAGGAGAGAAAAAATTAAAATTAATATAAAAAATAATTTTAAGCTCTTTTTTTTCCAAGAAAAGGCATTGCATGTTCATATCCTTTCATAACAAATCGAGAGATAACGATTCTTTGAATCTCACTTGTTCCTTCATATATTTGGTACAATTTCGCATCTCTAAATAGTTTTTCAACTGGATATGTTCTTAGATATCCATATCCCCCAAATATTTGCACTGCTTCTGTTGTTACATTCATCGCAACATCCGAAGCGAAAGCTTTGGCAATTGAAGAACTCAAATTATTATCTATACCTTGATCAGCGTCCCACGCTGCTTTATATGTTAATAGCCGTGCTGCTTCAATATCTTTATACATATTGGCTATTTTTTCTTGAATTACTTGATAATTTCCAATTGGTCTTCCAAAAGCCTCTCTTTTATGTGCGTAGTCAATGGAATATTCCATCGCAGAACGCGCACAACCACATGCAAAAGCACCTATCGCTGGGCGAGTATGAGCAAAGGTTTGCATACCTAATACAAATCCTCTTCCCGGTTTAGCAAGAACATTTTCTTTAGAAATTCGTACATCTTTTAAACCAACTGATACAGTATTTGATGATCTTTGACCTAATTTTGGTATATGTTTACCTAATTTTACTCCTTCGCTTTTAGCATCTACTATAAATGCTGCTATCCCTTTGTGTTTTTTCTCAGGATCAATCGTTGCAAATACAGTGATATAATCAGCATATCCTCCATTTGTGATCCAAAACTTATTTCCATTTAAAATATATTCATCTCCATCTTTTTCTGCTAGACATTTCATTCCTGCGACGTCAGAACCCATCGTTGGCTCAGATGTGGCAAATGCGATCAATTTAAACTCATTAACTAGTTCAGTTAAAATTCTCTGCTTTTGTTCTTCATTTCCTCCGATAACTATAGGTTCAGCACCGAGATTATTATCAAAAATAGAAGTAGCAATGCCAGGACATGCAGATGAGATTTCCTCAACAACAACACAAGAGCTTAATAAGCTATAACCAGGGCCACCATACTCTTTAGGGATTCCTAAATTCAATAATCCTTCTTCCCAAGCTTTTTTAATAACTGGTAGAGGAAATTCTTCAGATTCATCATATTTTCGTGCAACTGGTAGTATTTCACGAATTGCAAACTCTCTTGCCTTTTTTTGTAAAACTTTTTGTTCTTCTGAAAGTGAAAAATCCATTTTCTTAACCTTTTTTAGTCCATTTTCTTAATTAATTTATCAACAATTTCTTTGAAATCTAAATCTTCTGGCTTTGGTACAAATTTAATCTCTATGGTTTCTTCCATAACATCAATCTTTGCCGCCTTCATTAATTCCACAATTTCTTTTACAGCACCTCCGCCCCAACCGTATGAACCAAAAGCTAATCCAACCTTATTCATAGGTTTCAGTCCTTTTTGATATGAAAGATATTCTGCAACTGTAGGATATAATCCATTATTTAGGGTAGGGCTCCCAACTAAGATAGCTTTTGATTTCATAGCTTCTGTGATTACGTCTGAATAATCAGCATGAGTTAAATTATACCTTTTTACCGGAATTCCTCGATGTTTAATTTCCTTAGTTAAGGCTTTGGCGATTTTTGCCGTGCTTTCCCACATTGTGTCGTATACGATGAGTACACTTTTTTCATCAATTTCCCCTTTACTCCATTTGGTATATCTTTCTAAAATTTCAGGGATATGCTTTCTCCAACAAATCCCATGAGAGGTACATATAACTTCGATTGGTAATGCTCCAACCTTTGGTATTGCCTTTGCTATTAGCCCAGAAAGATGAAGTAAAATGTTCGCATAATATTTTTCTGCTTCCTGAAAAATTTCAGCAAGATCATTTTCATCATCCCAACGTTTGGATGTTGCATAATGTTGTCCAAAAGCATCATTAGAAAAAAGTATATTTTTCCCATTTTCATCAGTCATAAAAGACACCATGGAATCAGGCCAGTGAATCATCGGAATGGGAACAAATGTAAACTTTTTACCATTTCCAATGTCTAAAGTATCCCCTTCCTCGACAGCTCTAATTTTATTAAATGAATCTTCATCAACTTCCCCATGAAAGTGGGCTTTTAAAATATCAACCCCACTCTTTGAAGCAAGTAATTCAGTATTGGGAAGATACTTAAGAATTAATGGAAATGACCCAGAGTGATCCAACTCAACATGGTTTGTAATGAAATAATCAATTTCAGAAGGATCGCACACTTCTTTAATGTTTTCCAAAAAGTAATCAAAATAAGGACGTTTAATAGTGTCAATCAGTACATTTTTCTCTCCTTTAACTATATATGCATTATAACTACTACCTCGATTAGTAGAATATCCATGAAAATTCCTTACTTCCCAATCTATATAACCAACATAATAGACATCTTTCATTAATTCTAAATGTGTAATTTTAATTTCACCTTAATTTAATAGGATTTAATGGTTATTTTGTAATATTAATTTGAATCAAGTTAAAAACTTATATTCTATATATTATAAAATTTTGCAGAAAATTAAGCAATAAATAAAAAATTAAAAAAGTATATTGAATTGTTAGTCATTCAATTATTTCAAACATATCTTTACCTACAAATTGTTCACCATCTTGCAAATGATTTAGTCCTCACAATCCAAGAGAGCGAAACTATGTTGCATTAATACTTAATATTCTTTATAGGGCCACCCCTTAAAAGAGATGATAACTTGTTAAATTTATCTTGCTAAAAGAGTGTTGAAAAAATCAACAGTTACAAAAGAAGAAAGTATGAAGGTGATTGAACAAGCATAATTTTCAATTATACCTTCCCATTCAATCTCATCGCAAAATTTTTGAGAAAAGTTAATACTTTGGGTGGATCTGCTTGAGGCATGGCATATGATACAAGCACACCTCCTTGAAATAGAGCGAATATTATATGTCCCATCCCGCTATGACTGGTTCCAATAATTCCTTCAGTTTTAGTTTCAACAACCGAAAATTCTCCATCATTCAAAACAAAAGTGCGGTCTCCTTTAATGACATCCAGTATCATGTTCGTGTGATTGGTTAGATCCCAATTGTCTGTCTGGAAAACTAACTTTCCCGAATCAGACACAACTGCGAGTCCAGCAATTTTTGTGTTAGCTTCTAGTGCAGCAATTCCCAATTCGTCAATAATCTTTTTTATTTCATTCATATTAAATATTCATTAGGTCTGTTGTTTTTAGATTTTATTTTTACTTTTTACTCTTATATTTAAAAATTGAAATATTTAAAAAATTTTTGCAGAATATTACAGTATTTTAAGTTACAACTAAATTACTTGAAATTGAATAAAATTAATAAAAAAAAATTGAAGAAGAGTATTGATTTGATTAACTTATTTTTTCGAACATGTCTTTGCCGACACCACAGACTGGACATGTCCAATCATCAGGGAGGTCTTCCCATTTAGTTCCTTCTTTTTCCTCATCATAGAGATAACCACACGCGGTGCATTCCCAAACTGCCATATTCTTTCACCTTTATTATTGATTAAATTGAAGACTCTTATGGATTTAAATTGAAAATATATTAAAAATATTAATTTAATATTTTATAAAGATAATCCATTTCAAATATTTATAAGCTTTAAATAATAATGAAAAAAATTAGGAAGGGGATTCTTTCCTCACAAAAAATTTTTTTGAAGATCGACACTTAGGACATCTAAATTCTCCTTCATCTAATTCCTCGAAAGGTTTATCCTTTTCATCGTTAATATAAAGATAATTACATCTCTTACATCGATATATAGAAATTGTTTATCACCTCTCTATTAATATATTTAAGAATTATCTTTTTTCTTAAATTTTTCTTTAGGTCCATTACATCCCGGACATTTGAAATCTTCTGGCAAATCTTTAAAAAGAATGCCCATTTTAGCCTCATCATATTCCTTTCCGCAATTATTACATACATAAATATACAATTCTAACAATTTTCTTAAATCTTCCCTATCTACATCTTCTTCCATTTTATTATAAACATAAGAAATTGCTTTATTTTCACCGAATAAAATGGCGCCTTTTAGTCTACTCCCTTTTAACACTAATTTCTGATAACAGCAATCTTTTTTATCAGCTTTTTTCAAGATTTCCCAACCACCGCCTTCTTCTTTTGTAGGATCTATAATTCCTATTGAAGTTAATTCTAATCCAACTATTTTAAGCGTGTTTTTTGGAGTTGTTCCTTTATAATCTACTTTTTTTAACCCAAGTACAGAGGCAGCAACTATTTTTGATTGTTCCATGCAAGCAGGGATAATACCCCAAATTTGATTTTTATATTCTATACAATCACCAACAGCGTAGATATCTTTTTCACTGGTTTCTAAAAAATCATTAACAATAATTCCCCTATTTGTTTGGATATTTGCTTCTTTAGCTAATCTTATTGTTGGGCTAATACCTGCTTGGATTAAAACCACATCTGTATCATATTGCTCTCCACCTTTTAATTTAATTCCTGTAACTCTACCATTTCCTAATATTTCTTCAGTAGCTGCATCTAAAACTACTTTGATTCCTCTGTTTTCAATTTCTTCTTTTAACATAGCACCACATTCTTCATCTAGTTGTCTTGGTAATAATCGAGGAAAGAATTCTACTACTGTTGTATTCAAATTACAATCTTTAATTTGATTAGCTAATTCTAAGCCTAGTAAACCTCCACCAATAATAATAGCTTTTTCAATTGCGGACTTTTTGAGATAATCTCGTATTTCTAAAGCATCATCAATACTTCGTAATGTGAATACTCCTTTCTTTTGATCTTTCATTTCAACCGCGTTCTTAATAGGAGGAATATTGGGTACGCTTCCAAGTGCTAAAATAAGTTTATCATAATCAATAGGCATACTATCACCCTCAATTTGTATTATTTTTGCATTAGAATCGATCTTATTTACTTTTTTATTTAAGTGTAAGTTTAATTGCCTATTTTTATACCAATCTTCTTTAAAAACGACTAAGTCATCAATTGTAACTTTTTCTGATATTAATTCTGGTAAATTGACTCTAGTATAGTAAGGATAACTTTCTTGCGTAAATATATCAATTTCTATATCATCCTTGAGAGCTCTTATGTTTTGGGCAGTAAAAGTCCCAGAAACATTATTCCCTATTATTACAACTTTCATAGAATTATTAGTTTTTGCATCTTATTTTAAAGTTTTTATTATATATTGTAATCTTAAAGTAATACCCTTATGAACATGTTTAAATTTAAACTTAAATGATATTATATTTTAAAGAAATCAATTTTAAAAAATATGTAAAAAGTGGTAATTTATGGAAAACGAAAGAATTTCTTATCATAAATCTGTTCAAAAAGTTTATGAGAGAATTAAAAAAGATGGTATGAATAATATCTGGGATCGATTTGAAGCACAAGGTTTTGGAGGAGATCCTGATAAACGATGTCCATTTTGTTTAAAAGGGGCTCGTTGTGATTTATGTTCTAATGGTCCATGTAGAGCTGACTCATCAATAGATAAACGTGGTGTATGTGGAATTACCGCGGATGGAATGGCAATGCGAATGATGCTTCTTAGAAATGTAATGGGGGCATCTACTTATCATTATCATACTGAAACAACTTTAAAAACCTTAAAGGCAACGGTAGAAGGTCTAACTCCTTTTAAAATTTCTGAACCCGAGAAACTAAAAAGTTTTGTTGGGCGTCTTGGTTTAGATACGTATGGTTCAGAAAAAGATATTGCACTTAGATTATATAATTTTGCAAAGGAAGATTTTAATATACCTTATGATGAACAAAGTAAAATTGTTGAGAAATTAGCACCACCCGAAAGACAAGAAGTATGGAAAAAATTAGGAATATTCCCAGGCGGAATTTATGGTGAAATGATGTTCTCAACAAGCTCTTGCCTTACAAATGTTGATGGATATTATGCAAGTTTAGCTCTTAAAGCAATGAGGCTTGGGATTGCGATGGCTTATCAAAGCCAAATTGTTAATGAATTCACTCAGGATATTTTATTTAATATTCCCAGACCACATAAAATGAGAGTTAATCTAGGAGTATTAGACCCAGATTATGTAAACATACTTCCAAATGGGCATGAACCATTTCTAGGATTTGCAATGGTCCAGCTTGCACGAAAATCTGAATGGCAAGAAAAGGCGAAGGCAGTTGGGGCAAAAGGATTAAGAATTCTAGCAAATATTGAGACTGGACAAGAAATGATACAAAGATGGGAAATGGATGATGTTTTTTATGGATTTACAGGAAATTGGATTATGCAAGAAGCAATTTTGGCAAGTGGCTGCATTGATGCCTTTATCTGTGATATGAATTGTTGTATGCCAATTGACCCTATATATGCTGAAAAATATAAATTCAAGTTAATTCCGGTTTCAGAAGTCGTGGTTTTTGAGGGCATAACTGAACGAGTGGATTATAAACCTGAAAAAGCTGAAGCGCAAGCAGCGACATTAATTCAAATGGCAATTGATAATTTCAAGGAACGTAAAGCAAGTGTGGAACCTATTATGGGTTTAGACATGAATGAAGCTGTAGTTGGATTTTCGAGTGAAAGTATTCTTGCTGCTCTTGGAGGGACACTTGATCCATTACTAGATGTAATTAAAAATGGCACTATTCGAGGAATTGCCGGATTAATATCTTGTACTACACTTAGAGATTATGGACAAGATGTGCATACAATTCAAGTGGCTAAAGAATTAATTAAAAGAGATGTTTTGGTATTATCAATGGGGTGCGGTAACGGTGCTTTACAAGTTGGAGGATTATGTGTACCAGAAGCAAAGGATATGGCTGGACCTGGACTTAAAGCTGTTTGTGAAAAATTAGGTATTCCTCCAGTTCTTAGTTATGGAACATGCACAGATACAGGTAGAGTTGCCGATTTGATAGGAGCTATCTCTGCTGCACTTGGTGGCGTACCAATTTCAGATTTACCAGTAGTAGCAGCAGCTCCAGAATATATGGAGCAGAAAGCCACGATTGATGCTATATTCGCTTTAGCATTTGGTCTATATACATATGTCAATCCAGTACCTACAGTCACTGGAGGTACCGATTTAGTTAAACTCTTAACCGAAGATTGTAAAGATTTAACAGGTGGAATATTGCATGTTGAAACTGATCCAATTCAAGCCGTCGATGCAATGCTAGCCCATATTGAGAAGAATAGGGAAAAATTAGGTATTTAATTAATAAAAAAAAAATTTATTTTCTTATATTCATTGGTTTTAAGCTGTTTAGTAGAATATATTTTTCATTTTGCAGAATACTTTTCGTGAGCCTATCTCACGTTTCTATTTGAACATGTTCGAAATTAAAAATATATAATCACTTCCATTTGATTTAATCATGACTGAAACAAAACAATATGAAGCAGTAAAAAGAAAAATCATCAAGATTGATGAAGATCTTTGTACAGGATGCGGAAATTGTGTGGTAGATTGTGCAGAGGGAGCTTTAAAAGTAATCGATGGAAAAGCTAGGGTTATAAATGAAGTATTCTGCGATGGTCTTGGTGCGTGCATTTCTGGTTGTCCTGAGGGCGCGCTTGAAATAATCGAAAGAGAAGCTTTAGAGTTCGATGAAGAAGCTGTTGAGAAACATTTAGAATCTATGAAACATAATGAACAAACTGAAACGGAACAAATAAAAGAAATTCTTACTGAGCACACCCACCAATGTGGTTGTCCTTCTGCTCAAACAATGGTTTTTGAGGAGACGGAAACGCAAACAGAAGTAACTGGAAAGATACCTTCAGCTCTACGACAATGGCCTGTTCAAATGCATTTAATCAATCCTAGAGCACCCTATTACCAAGGAGCAGATGTACTCCTTTCGGCAGATTGTGTGGGATTTTCATACGGAGATTTTCATAGAGACTTCCTAAAACAGAAATCCATAGCAATTGCTTGTCCGAAACTCGACCAAGGTAAAGAAGTTTACATAGAAAAAATTAAATCTTTAATTGATGAAGCAAAAATAAATACACTTACAGTTGCTATTATGGAAGTCCCTTGTTGTTCTGGTTTATTAGCTTTAGCTCAAGAAGGAGCTAAAAGAGCAAACCGAAAAGTTCCAATAAAATATGTTGTCGTGGGCATACAAGGAAATATTTTAAAAGAAGAATGGGTATAAATTTTTTTTATATTTTTTATTTATTATTTTTCGAATAAGACTTTCTTTTTAATTATTTTTCTAAGCATTACGGATAATGCTGATTTAGATTTGCCTATTTCGTTAGCTAATTCTTCTAAAGAAATTTTTCTTGGAATTTCAAAAAAACCTAAAGAGATAGCCTTATCAAGTATACTTGATTCATCAAATGTTAATTTACTTTTATCCTCTTCAATAGTGTATGGAGATAATCCAATTCTTAATAACTCAAAATTAATGTTTTTTTCTTCAAAAAGTGTTAATAATTCATCTATTCGTTCTCTACTCGATATCAACCTCCAATATGCAAATCCATCCTCAACTCTTACTGGGAAGTCAATAAGGACTCCACATTTTATTATCGCATATAATAAATAAGGATCTTTTGTTTTCACGTTAAATTTAACTTTGTTTTGTTTCTTCTCTAATACACTTAACTCGAAAACAGAAGGATGATTCCTAATTTCTTCTATAATAGAATCGATATCGTAATGTAAAATCTCAATTAGACTATTTCCGATGGACTTCTCAAGATCATAAGGCAGAAAATAGGAAATTTCCATTTTTATATCATGATAGTTCTTAAAAATTTCAGAAATCCATATCTGATCCGGAAACTTAATCTTAATTCTAGCTAAGCTCGGTCTAGTTGCATCCATCTTTTAATATTAGGATTTTAGATTTTAAAACTTTTATTTTATACAATAATGATTAATTATTAATAAAAGCAAGTTAAATGCATTATTATGGTCGAAAAGAAGAATCTACTTTTAGGAATATGTGGAAGTCCAAGAAAGCAGGGCACCGAATATGCTATCAAGTATGCCTTAAACTATGCTTCTGAAAAATATAGTTTTGACACAGAGTTTTGGAGTGTTAGAAATAAAAAAATTAATTTCTGCCTTCATTGCGATTATTGTATTCGAGAGAAAAAAGGTTGTGTCAATAAGGATGATATGGAAGATCTTTATTCTAAATTGGAAGAAGCTAAATTCTATCTATACGGTACTCCAATATTTCAAGGTAATTTATCAGGTCAACTAAAAACAGTAATGGATCGGTGTCGTGCTATAATTGCTAAGAATCCTAATGTATTTAAAAACAAAATAGGAGCAGCATTGGCTGTTGGGGGAGACAGAAGCGGAGGACAAGAAATTGCTATAAGAAGCATTTTAGATTTTTATCAACAAAATCATATTATACCAGTATCTGGTGGCGCTTTTGGAGCAAATCTGGGTGCTGGTTTATGGAGTAGAGACTTGGGAAAAGAAGGCATTGAAAAAGATGAAGAAGGGTTAAGAACCATCCGAAAAGTAATAAAAAGAATGGCAGATTTTAAAAAATGAGTTATAATATTAAACATTTTAACTTTCTAAAATCAATTTAGTACACTCTCCACTTATCTAAATTTTACAAATTCTGACACAATTGTAATATTTATAAAACCATAATTATTTGATCTTGCATAGAGGTTTGTTTTACAAATATTTCAAATGGGTGTAAATTTAACGACTTCGAGTAAATTATGTATTGTGAAAATTGCGGTATACTACTACTCAATTGTAGGCATTGTGGTGCTGAACTCCCAGCGGAACAAACAATCTGCCATGTATGTGGAAAAAGGGTTGGTTAGAAAATTATGAGATGGGATGATATATTAAACGCATTAATTGAACTCCTAAAGCAGAATCCCGGAGCTAGAATCGTATGTGTTAAGGGTTACCAATTGTTTCCTGAAGGAGTAGGCAAGACAATTATCGTTTTATCATATTTTAATCGCAAAATCGGTCCATCAATATTTTATTCATTTCCAAAAAAACAGTTGGATAAAGCATTATCCGCTACTATATATGATGTCATGGACCAACCGAGTAAGGAAGAATTCTTGACCCAATCTTTCGATAATGTAAAATTGTTGAACTATTATTTTCAATTAAACTCGGAGTGGGCTCGAGGTAAAAAAGAAATGGTGATGGTTTCATTAATTCTTGATCAACAAATCCCTACAGAAGTGGAAGAGAAAATATCACAATTATGTACTGAATTTTCAGATCAGCTACAGTCAAATAAAGAGATATTTAAGGCATTTTATATAAATGATGTAAATAATTTTGATGAAGAAGATCAAAAAAGCATAATAAAGAACGAGTCTTCAATACGCGAGTGGGTTATGAATTTATACTGGGCACTAATTGAAGCAACTAGGGAAAAAATAGAAGAAGATAAGATAGCATTCTTATTAAAAAATAAAAGAATATGTTTATTTTTTAAGGAATTTGTTAGAAATACAATTCTCATAATTGACAATGAGCCAGATATTTTGAATCTTACTGAGAAGTTCTTAAAATTAGAAGATCTTACTGAGAAGTTCTTAAAATTAGAAGATCTTACTGAGAAGTTCTTAAAATTAGAAGATTTTGAAACTATTACGTGTAGTAGTGTAAATGAAACATTAAAACTTATAGAGGAAAGATATAATGATATTGCTATAATTTTTCTGAATCCAATGATGCCAGGACTTAATATATATGAGTTTTATCAATTTATCAAATCTGATGAACGCTATAAGCATATTTCAGTAATTTCTACTGAAAAAAGTGATGGTGAAGGTGGAGATCTTCCATATCCTTATGTCTTCAAGCCCCCTACTCCACCTGGAGATCTAGGACTAGCGGGGGAACCACAAACCAAACGACCTATTACCATAGATATCTTAAAAGATAAACCATATTGCAAGCATTGTGGTGCTGAACTCCCGCCAGGCCAAGCAGTTTGTCATGTCTGTGGGAAGAAAATATAGAAAAGATGAAGATGAACTTACAAAAGAACAAAAAATTTGTTCTGTATGTGGAAAGATGGTTATATAAATTGAAATTTTTACTTAAAAAATAGTTAGATTTTGAAAGGTAGAAAATTTATATAATAAAAAATTAAAGAATGTTAAAAAAAATTATTTTACTCCGAATAGCTTTTTTGCTTCTTTCTCTCTAAGACCAGAAATACCCCAGAGTTCTTTAAACCAGTATTTTCCTTTATGAATTACTACTGGAGTATTCACAATACATCCGTCAGCATCGCAAAATGTCTTTAAAAAATTGTCATCATGAAGTAATTCATGAACAAATTCCTCGTCATTTATATCTCGTTCAATGTATCTAACATCCCGTTCATCAAGCCATTCTTTTAATTCATGACACCTGTGACAATCTTCTTTGGTAATTACTATTGGTGTTTTTGATTCCATACTAAAAAAATAAACACAAATGATAAAAAAAGTTTAGGTTCTAAGTTATAAATTTTTTAAGGTTAAATGGGTGATTCAATAAAATAAATCTAGAAAACCTTATATTTCATTTATAAAAACTTCCTAAAAAGACTATTAAAAACCAAAATAAAAACCTATTTTTACTTTTCATTTAATCCAATTTTTATCAATTTTTAATAAATTATTATGATCAGATTCTTATTCCTTATTCTTATTCTAAACTTAAGATGGATTACAAAACACAAAATGAAGCATATAATAAGTTTTTAATCCAATTACCATTTTATAACCACAATGAAATGTAAGATGGAATAAGGCTAAGCCCAATTGTCATATTTCCAATCAAAAAGATTAATCCAGCGATTTTTAATGATTGATCTTTGTTTACAAAAGCATGAATTAGTAGAAAGATATTTGCGAATGAACTAAAACCATAACCAACTGCTAAAATTTGTACTAGTATCATATAAATACTGGGGTTTGGAAAGTTAAAAATGTCATTTAACAAGAATGGTAAGTAGGGCACACGCCCCAATGGCGAGAATAGAGAAAGAGAAGCCCAAGTCGTAAAAAAAAGCCAAAAAATGCCGGTGTACAGAAGATAATTTCCAATTTGTGTTCTATTTTTATAGCCATAGATTAAAAAAACTACACCATACGAAAAGATATTAGGAATAAAAGTTATTAATGGTGGGATTATATAAATGAGAACATTAAGTATCACCCTTTCCTGCTCAGTAGCACTATAAGTGGTAGCACCTACTGGAAAAAAAAACAAAATTCCTGTGTTGATAATGTTAACGATCGCTGCAATTTTCAAGAGGTTTTTATGTAATGTTTCGCGATCTTTCTCTTTACTTGCATTAATTAAAAAAACATTAAAGGCGATTGTATATGCGGTATACATAGCGAGTGGTAAAAAATATGCGAAGGAACTAAACCAAAAATGAAAAATAATTGTCAAATATCTTCCCCTAAATTAGTTCTTTAATATTAATCATTTTAAGTGGATTTCTCTTTATGTCAATAATAAAGGAAGAAACTATTTAAAGGTTTTTTTGTAGAAAGTCATTGTAGTGATTATCAAAAAATTAGATTCAGATTAAGCCCAAATTCAGTCTACTATTTTTTATAGAATTAATTTAAAATTAAAATAAAAACCTATTTTCGCTTTTCATTTAATCCATTTTTCATTAATTATTAATAAATTATTATGATCAGATTCTTATTCCTTATGCTTATTCTAATCTTAAGATGGATCATAAAGCTCAAAATGAAGCATATAATAAGCATGTAAAAATTTTATTTAGTAGTTCTAATTGGAAGGACAGAGCAATAGCAGCACAAGCTATAGGACAAATGAAAGAGGGAAGAGCAACAAATATTTTGTCAAGAGCTCTAAAATCTGAAAAGGATATTGTCGTTATAAATCGAATTATTGAAGCTATGGGTGAAATTCGAGATCCAAAAGCTACTATATTAATTATAGATTTTTTAAAAGATGAATTGGAGAAACCAGAAGAAGAACAAAATAAAACAAGATTGTTTATTATCATTGAGAGTCTAATGAAAATAGGAGACAAAAGAGCACTTGAGCATTTAGGTATCCTATTAGATTCGTGTCATAATGATATAAGAAAGCTCACAGAAGAGGCTTTTGAGTGTATAGATCCAAATTGGAAAATGAATGTTAAAACTGCATGAAGCAAAAAGTTATTTAAAAATAAGGAGTAAATTATATTATGTCTGAAATTATTGATAAATTAGCCCAGACAGTTGAGGGTTCAAATAAAAGTAGAGATGTAACCATTCTAACCTTATCTACGTGTATGTGGTGCAAAAAATGTAAAGCTTGGTTGAAGGATCGTGATGTCCAATACAAATATGTGGATGTAGATAAAATTGAGTTTGAAGAAAAATCGAAAATTTTAGCCCACTTGCGAGAAAATTATCAATCTAGAATCTCTTATCCTTTTATGATTTGTGATGATGATTTTGTTGTTGGATACAACCCAGGCAAATATGAGGAATTAGTGAAATCTGGAGGTAATTAAATTGGATATGGAATCTAAGGAAGGTATGACTAAATATGTTGAACAAGTAAGTGAAAAAAACAACTGGATCTTAAATATGGATAGCAATACTTTTAATGATTTGATAGATGGATTAGTGGATAATAAGATTAATTTAGGTTACCAATCTTGTCCATGTCGTTTAGCATCAGGAAAAAGAGAATTAGATAGGGATTTAATATGTCCATGTAATTATGCTCCTCTTGATGTAAAAGAATTTGGTGCTTGTTATTGCAATTTATATATGCGTGAAGATTTTTATGAGACGATTAAGAAAGATTACATAGCTGTTCCTGAAAGGAGATCTATTGAAAAAGAGAAGGCTGTTTCTGAATATTTTAACGTGTAAATTTTTTTAATATTATTATTTCTTTGATTTTTCTTAATTTTTAGAAAATGGTTTGATATCTAAGGTCAATTTTTTATAAATAAAATCCTTAAATAGTACAGATTCTCTTTATTTATTATGTCAGATAAAGAAGTAACTGATGATGAATTAGAAGACGAACTTGATAAAGCATTTAAAGATAGCGAAAGGTTAAGAGATCATTGTGGATCTCCTATACCAAGCAATAAGGAAGTAGGAGTTCAGCGAACTGATGTAAAATTAAAAGAAGATTAAAAAAAAAAAATTTTCTATTTTTATTAAATATTCAATCTACTAAAGTTAATTTTGTAATAGCTCCAATTTCATTAAATTCTGAAGGCTCCATTCTTAATTCTTTTGCAGTTATTTTGTTTGCGATAGAAGCAGCAAATATGGCCCATGGACAAACAGCATTAGTTAATTCTTCCTTTGTCATAACACTTCTAACTTGGGCTGTTGAACAATTTACAGATTCAATTGTAAAAGATTTTTCTGACTCCCATTTTACCTTAACTTTTTCTGCCATCCCAATTTTTTCTGCCATTTTTATAAATTCATTTAAGGCATCAGATAGACTCAATTTTTCTAATTTTCTCATATTCAATCCTGACATAGTCATCATCTTCTCAATAAATTCGTAAGTTCTTGGTACAACATATTTGAATAAGGTTGGTGTCCCAAGTAGCTCCTTGGCGGATTTTTCATATCCAAAAGTAACTCCATGAAGCAGAAAGGCAATCTGATTGAATGCAAAGCGTGTTTTTTCTTTTAAGGTTGAGCCTCTTTTAAAAAGAACTAAAAGGAATAGTCCAGCACCCCCTATAAATGGAATAATAGCTGCCCATATAAAGGAAGAAGGTGCAATTATAGTTGAGCGCCCTAAAGACTGCCAATATGGTAATACGACAAAATAAAAGTTATAAAGACTTGTCCAGTGAGATAGACTCCACCCTAAAAATCCAATAGGGCCAATGTATTTGCCATATAAATAGATACTATCTTTTTTAAATCGAGCAACAATAAACTTAAAACTTACTAAAATAGTGGCAATTAAACCTCCGATCCAAGTATGTGACCAAACACCGGAGGGAATTAGTAATAATGGATCAGAAGCGATGATATGTTGAGCAAGCATGTACATGCACTGAGCAAATAAAGCGTAAAAAATAGTAACTTCAATCCATCCAAATCTCTTATGATATTTGACTATAACAAAATCTCCCTTCATGAGATTTAGATCTCTTATATTATATATTCCGATGAAATCATTTGCCAAAACAAAGCAATAACCTATTATTGTTTGTAATATCATTAATTCAATCCATAATTCAAGAGCGGACATTTAAAATTTCTCCTAATTTTAGTTTGTTTTATTGAATTTAAAATCTATATAATTTTATAATATAATAATCCCAAATATGAATCTTTCATTTATAATTTAAACTAATTTTAGTTATATACAATTTATATCATATTAATTGTTGATAAATGTCCAGACAAGTCTTTTGAATTACTTTATAATCGGTAAAATCCTGAATTTTACCAATCAAAGTTAAAGCAAAGTTATTAAAATTCATACATATAGTAGCTAATTTTTCTCCACCAATACTTGCATTAAATAATATTCTATTATAGATTTCTTCACTTGCTTTCTTTGAAGCTGTCAAAAAGCTTATAGTCTCTGGAATATAATCGGAACAATCATAAGCCTTATCAAAAATTTCTGAATAAAATATTTTACCTACCATATCTATTAAATAAATTTGTTTGATTTTAGGGTTCCAATCTACACTTTCAAATTTTTCAATTAATTTTTTAGGCTTTTTGACATACTTATCTTTTTCGTTGAAAAATTCCAATCCTAAATATTCATCTTCAAAATTTTCTGATAATTGATATTGTTTTGCAATCAGAATGTTATTCCGAGGTTCGACTATTAGATTTTCATTACGAACAGTATTAAGAAGAATCCAATATAATTTTTCATTAAGATTATTTTGGTACAATAATTTCGAAGAATTTATGATCAGAGGAATGAGAAAACTGATTTTATCTTTGTTAACATATTGTTTAGCGTGGATATAGTAGACATTACCTCCTTTCGGTTCGAGAAACATAATGGCTTTTAAAGGTGTATCCATATCAATTTTCTTTATAGAGTCATTTAATATATCCAAACCATGTGAGTTAATTATTTGCTTAACATAATTATCAAATATTTGATATTCTGATACCAAACCATTAAATTTTTTATTAAGGCTTTCGCTAAAAAGTTTTGCAAAGCTTTCCATAATTTCATGAATAACTGCATGTAATAATTCAATTAATTCCTCATTTTTAGTAGTAATCACAAAGGTTATTTTTTGGAAAAACTCTTCATACTTTTCAAAAATAATTTGAGTTTCTTTCATCTTAAGAGACTTTAGATCCTCGCCCCTTTCTACAGTGGCAAAACTATTAATCGCAGTCAAGAAGCCACTAAGTAAATCATCGTTCATGTTGCCTTTATAACCTTCTGGATGCCAATTATATAAAAGTGCTCCTGATTCATTAATAATTAATAAATCTTCAATCATCGTTATTTGGAGTTTAATCTTATTATAGCTAATAGATTCATAATGTTTCCTAATTATACAAATAAGCTTCAAAATAATATAAACTATCGCTTTAGAATTCAGTTTTCTTTATAAATCTTATAATCTTTAACATAAATCTTTAATTATTAACATAAATTTGAAATTAATAGGTGATTACAATAAAAGAACGAATAGTAGGAAGAAAGAATTACCCCACTGATGAGGTTGATTCAAAAAATTTCATCAATGATGAATCAGTAAAGGATCTTCTTAGTAAAAAAGACACTTTTAAATTTAGCTCAGATGATTATTATAAACTCTATAATTGTGTTCATTGTGGAGAATGTGAGACTGAAAGTGAACGAATTTCATTAAAACAAAAATATATTGAAGATGGAAATTCATTCGAAGGAATTAATGAAATGCGTGAATATTTTGAAAAATATAGATCGCCCTATCCTACTAATAAAATGCGAATAAAAAGATATAAAGGAATTTCAAGCGAATCAGATACTCTTTTTTTTATGGGTTGTCTTTCTACGATAAGAATTCCTCAGTACACGCAACATGCTCTTCAATATCTAATACAGCAAGAGATTGATTTCACTATTTTGGATACGGAAATCTGTTGTGGATGGCACCTTAAAATCAGTGGATTAAGAAATGAATATGAAATATGTGTAAAGGAGAATAGAGAGATTTTTAATACAAGAAAATTTAAAGAAATAATTTGTTTGTGCCCTGCTTGTTATTATCTTTTTAAAAATGAAATGGAGGGTCTAAATGCTGAAGTAAAATATATTTCTGATTACTTGAAACCTTCAAATGGACGTAAATCAGGTAGAGTAGGAGTACAACATTTATGTCAATTAAAGAATAGAGGTAAAGAAGGAGTGGATGAGATTATTGATAATATCCTTAAAAAGATTGGATATGATGTTGTAAATGTTCCTCATTGGTGTTGTGGTGGTGGTTCTGGATGGATGGGGCGAACCGACGTAATAGAACAAATTGCACATAAGAGAATGTCTGATTTTAATCGAGAAGATCTTGATTATGTTACAACATATTGTCCTTCTTGTTGGTGGATTCTTCGTCGATTTAGTAAACAATGCAAAATTCACCCAAAAGCTATAGATTTATTTGAATTATTACTATAAATTGGATTAAAAAAGTTTTATATGAGTTTCAAAAATATTTACTTTTAGATTGCTTCTGGAATTTCTACTACAAAATTACTTCCCTGACTCTAATCATTTTTTATGCGATTTTCGACCCAAATTTTACCATTATAGCTTTCAATAATCTTTTTCACAAGAGATAGCCCAATTCCCATTCCTCTTAAATGATTGTCGTTCTTATGTCCTTTTTGGAATATTAATTCTTTCTAGTAATCAATAATGCTTATACCGATATCCTTAAATTCCATCACAATATAGTTCTTTCTACTATTTTCGGTTTTACAAATAGTAATTTGAATTTTAATAAGCTGAATTTGATTATATTTTATTGCATTATGTAAGAGAGACACTGAAATACTCTTAATCAAAAGAATGGATAAAAAATTCTTAAGGTTATTAAGATTTATTAGATAAAGCTAAATCTGCAAATATGATAAATTGAATATTTTTAAATTTATTGAAAGTTAAAAAGAACGTTTCGAAGTGTAATTTTACTAAATGAATATAAATTATTTTGATTTATTTTAAGAAATTTAATAAATTTAGAATTTTTTTTATATTTGATTAATTTGGTCCCTAATATTAATGGCATTGAAAAAGAAAGCGAAGAGAAATATAAGAAATTTACTTTAAGAGAATTTGGGGGCTCTTTTGGAGATTGGGGAACATTAATTCCTTTTATAATTGGATATATCTCAATTGTAGGTTTAAATCCTGCAGGAATCTTTCTTACTTTGGGAATTACAAATGTCATATTAGGATTAAAATTCAATCTCCCACTTCCTGTGCAACCCCAAAAAACGATTGGTGCTGTGGCTATATCAAAAGGTTGGAATCCTAACATGGTTATCTCTACTGGATTTGGTACCGGAGTTGTATGGTTTGTTCTTGGATTCTCAAAAAAACTTAATAAAATCGTAAGTAAAGTACCTATTATAGCAGTTAGGGGAATCCAACTTGGTTTAGCACTTATTTTAGGATGGACAGGAATTTTATTCTTTGGTGAAAACTTGTTTTTAGGTATTATATCAATCTTAATTATTTTATTATTGATAAAGAATAAACCAATTCCTTCGGCGATTATCCTTACATTTGGGGGTATTTTGATAATGTTTATTACTGGTACTATTAGTATAACAAATTTGAAATTTGGATTGCCAAGTTTAAGCTTTCAATTTCCAACTTGGGAAAATTTTTTACTAGGTATGTTATATGCGGGAATTGCACAATTATTTTTAACATTAACAAATGTTATGATTGCTACTGTCGTGTTAATTAAAGAGCTTTTTCCAGAGAAAGAAGGGATTGATGCTAATACTTTAGCTTTTAATATGGGTGCGATGAATTTAATTAATCCTTTTTTAGTAGGAATGCCTTTATGTCATGGATCTGGAGGGTTAATGGCACAATACGCATTTGGAGCTAGAACTGGGGGATCAATGATAATGGAGGGGATAATGGAACTAATGCTTGGTTTATTTTTCTCTGAAACATTACTTCTACTTTTCAAAGAGTTTCCTATGGCTATTTTAGGTGCTATGCTTATTTATACTGCCCTTCTATTAGGTAAAATGGCTTTCAAAGATTTTAATATTAAATCGTTCCCTATAATATTAATCTCAGCAATTCTTTGCTACTTATTTAATATAGCAATTGGTTTTCTAATTGGGTTGATATTGTATTTTATTTTTAAAAAACTAATTGAGGAGACTAATAATAAGTCATTGAAAGATATCTTTTGAATTATTAATGTTATTTTATTCAATTTTATTCAATAACAATTTAGAACCAGTTTTTTTTATAATTTAAACGAAAAATTCTTTTAAGTAAGATAGCAAATATTCATAATAGATTGAATTAATGGGTGATTTTATGTTATTTTCTGAAAATGAAATGGATAATATTAAAAGAGAAATGAGTAAATTAAAAGGAAAGGTTGTACTTAAACTGTTTACTGATTTTAAAACCAATGAAGATGGAACAAGATTTAGAAAGTGTATGGCTTGTGGTGGGACGTATGAGCTGTTAAAAACTCTTGAGGATTTATCTGATGGAAAACTTAAAATTGAGGAAATCTCCACTGAAGAAAATGAAGAAGAAGCAAAAAAATTCAATGTTACTAAGATCCCTGCTATATTATTTGTAGATGAAAATGATAAAGAAATTATTCGATACTTAGCACAACCTGTAGGATCTGAATTTGTACCATTTCTTAATAGTATACAATACTTCTCAGGAGTAAGACCTTATTATACGGATCAAATCCTTACTCATCTTAAAAAGATAGGAAAGTCAAATATGAAAATCTTTATAACTCCAACGTGTCCCTATTGTCCTGCTACTGTTCCAGTTTTAACATTATTCGCTTTAGTTTCTAAAGGAAAGATTTCAGCGGAAGTAATTGATGTTAATTTAAACCCAGAGCTCGGTATGAAATACCAAGTTCAAGGTGTCCCCATGACAGTAATAAATGAAAAAGAAGTTATTCACGGAATGTTTACTCCTCAAGATTTACTAGAGAAACTTGTCGGTTCGAAAGATCGAGATTTTGGAGGAATCTACGCATAATTAATTTAAGGTGATTTTAGTTAATGACTCAAGATGATAAATATAGAGAAATAATCAAGGGAGAAATGGCAAAATTAAGGAAACCAGTTAAATTAAAAGTATTTACATGTAAAGAGAAACAGCCACCTGGGAGCCAAATAAGAGAATGTATGGATTGTAATCAGTTTATGGCATTATTGAGAGTTTATGAAGAAAACTCAAATGGAATGTTAGCAATTGAGGAATTATGTATTGATGAAAATCCTGAATTTGCTAAGAGTTATGATATTTCAAGAGTACCCACAATCTTATTCATTGATGAGAAAGAAAAGGAGATTATACGTTATTTAGCAGCCCCTCAAGGAGGTGAAATTCAACCCTTTATCCAAGCTATATTTGTTTTTGCTGGGGCACCCAATTATTATAAAGCGACGATAAAACAAAATTTAGACAGAATTCAACCTTCTACAATAAAGGTAATGATAACTGAGACTTGTCCATACTGCCCTCAGATAGTGAATATCTGTAGTTTATTTGCCATAGCTTCAGAAGGAAAAATAAGAACAATTATTATTGATATTATAGCTAATCCTGATATCGGTCAATATTATGACGCGGCTGGTGTGCCATATACTATTATAAACGATCAAAAGACCTTAGTTGGAATGGTGGGGGCAAATAAAATTTTACAAGCTTTGATTGGAGGTAATATTCGCGTTCAATATTGATCCTTTTAATTTAATTATGTTAAAAATTATGAAAATAATTATTTGTAAGAGGAGATAAAATTGCCGGCTTCATATATATTCAAAAAAATGATACGTGATGAGATGAAAAAGCTTTCTAAACCTGTTAAGCTACACGTATTTATAGATAAAAATAAGAAATCTCAAAATTATGAGTATACGATGTCAATTCTAAAAATTTATGAAGAGAATTCCAATGAAATGTTAACCATTGTAGAGCTACCGATCGGAAAGAACCCAGATTTAGAGAAAAGATATAATATTGAAAGAGACCCAACAGTATTATTAATTGACAATGAGGGGAATGAGCTCATTCGATATTTATCAGCTCCACAAGGCAGCGAAACCCAACCATTTATTCAAGCTTTATTAATTTTCGGGGGAGCTTTGAATTATTATGAACCTGCTATTAAAAAGAATCTTAATAAGATAGTTCCTTCAACTATTAAAGTGATGATAACTAATTCATGTGCTTACTGCCCTCAGATGGTAAGTCTTACTTCCCAATTTGCGCTTGCTGCGGGAGGAAAAATTAGAGTTGAGATAATAGACATAATGGAAAATCCGGATATTGGAAAGCTATATAATACCTCCAGTGTTCCTTATACAATCATAAATAAAAAAGAACCGTTGATTGGTTGTTATGGTCCTAATGAATTACTAGAGGAACTTATTGGAGAGAATATGGTAATATTATAATATAAAATAATAATTTGTGATAATAATTTAATATAGGAAGGGGAGAAAAAGATGTTTAATATTGATATGGAAGGTATCGATTTAGAAAAAACCTATGATTTAATCGTGTTAGGTGGTGGACCAACAGCGATTGGATGTGCAATTTATGCTGCTCGATTTGCTATGGATATACTAATTGTAGGGAAGACCTTTGGAGGATTAATAGCAACGACTCATCTTGTTGAAAATTATCCAGCTATTACATCAATAAGTGGGCAAGGATTAATGGACATGTTTAGAGATCATATGGATTCACTTAAGATACCCTATATATCAGATGAGATACGAAAGATTGAAAGAGTTGAAGATCACTTCAAGCTTCATTCATTTTTTCAAAATTTTAAAACTTATTCAATTTGTTTAGCAACTGGTTCAGATAGGAAGAAATTAGGCATTCCTGGTGAAGAAGAGTTTGCTGGCAGAGGTGTTTCGTATTGTGCGACATGTGATGGACCATTTTATAAGGATAAAAATGTATGTGTGATTGGAGGAAGTGATTCTGCTGCCAAGGAAGCATTATTCTTAGCCCAAAGCGTTAAGAAAGTTTATATTATTTATAGAGGAGAAGAAATCAGAGCGGAACCAATTAATAAGAAACGAGTATATGAGAATGATAAAATTGAGATAATTTATGAAACACAAATAGTAGAAATCAAAGGGGAGGGGACAGTAAAATCTGTTGTCTTCGATAATGGAAAAGAATTTGAGATTGATGGAGTTTTTATTGAAATTGGATCAATTCCTAATTCTGATTTAGCAAAAGGTATTGGAGTAGAAACTAATGAAAAAGGTGAAATTAAAATTAATCGTACGTCAGAAACCAATGTTCCCGGTATTTTTGCGGCGGGAGATGTAGCTGATGCACCTTTTAAACAAGCTATTACAGGTGTTTCTGAAGGTGTAATAGCAGCTTATTCTGCTTTTGATTATGTTAAAGAAATGAATATAGAATATTAATATATTTTTTATATCTATTTTTGTTTAGTTCTTTTTATAAAGTCATTTCTAAAAAGATCCAGTTTTTACCTATTTCTACGGGAACTCCTTCTTGAAGAACTTCGCTTTCGGGATAAGGTTCAATATTACGAAAGCCAACTGAATGATAGAGCCCAATAGCTTTTTGCATAAAAGGACCAGTATCTAACCTAATTTTTGAATATTGTAGATTTTGTGCTTCTTTGATCAATCTTTCAAATAGAGTTCTACCTATTCCCATGCCTCGATATTCAGGTAGTACATACATCCTTTTAATCTCACCGATTTTATCTCCATTATTTCTCATAGAAGCTGTTCCTACAATATGATTATCATATTTACATAAAAATAAATGCCCCTCTGGAGGAAGATATCTATTTAAACCTTCAATTGAGTGATTAACGGCATCATTAACCATTTCTTTTATGTTAAGAGTGATATTGAACTCTCTTTCACACATTTTTAAAACCCATTCGAGATATTCTGAGAACAAATCCCTCAAATTAGTGTTATATTCATCATTTTCAACTTGAATAATATTCAATAGTTACACTCATAGCTGTTTAAATGAACTGATTTAGAACAATAAGTATTTCTAATTTTCAAAAATTTTTATAATTTGAAATAGAGGTAAAATGTTTAATAAATTTTTCTTAAAATTAAAAATAAAAAAAAGAAAAAGTTGATTTATTCAATTTCAATCTCAATACTATGGAACTCGGGCTCTTTGAAAGGCACTTCAATCTTTAGAAGTCCATTTTTATATATTGCTTTTGCTTCTTCTGGTTTTATTGGACAGCAAACAGTATAGGAACCTATATAGATAGTATCTTCAGTTTCTCCTTTAATGAAAAAGCTATCGTCATGCATTTTAAGATTAATTGTACCTTTCTCTACTCCGGGCAACTGAATCTCGATTTTGTAAATATTATCTTCGTCATCAGCCCAAGAACACACCTCTGGAGATATTAAATACTTTTCTTCTTCCTTTACTTCAGACATATTTTTCACCTAGACGGTTAAAATTATAGTTTTATTTCTTGACAACTTCAACTAAAAGAGCTGATTTAAAAGTTCTTTCTAGATATTATTAAAAAAAGTGAGTTTTCTCGCTTAATTATTAGATTAAAATTCTGATTTATTTTTAATTTATAACATTATAGATCTTTAAGTACTACAGAATTATATCAAGTTTGTAGTAAAACTGAGTTTACTGATAAAATTTCTAAAATTTTTTCCCAATATTCTTTTAAAACCCACTCCTGGTTCATTTTTACTTTTTCAGAGATATCTTTCAGAATTTCTCTAATTTTAAGCGAATTAAAATAAGTCAAATTTGGTGTGATTACTGATAACATATATTGTTTTTCTCCAAATCTTTCATTTTCATCGGGAAAAGAATCAAAAAATAAATACCCCTTATTATTAATATTTTCAATGTTAAGTAATATACCTTGAGATTTCGTAATTTTTTCATGCCCATAGATCGAAGTTGCGGCATGAAATAATTGCTTGCCAATTGTATTAATCGCTATAGGTAAATTCTTTTCAGGAGGATAAGCTTCCTTTACAGTAGGCCCAGTAATATCATTCCAATACACAATTAATAAACATAAAAATTGTTGACCTTTATCAAGAATGGGGGATTGCATTTGAATATTTAAAGAGGAGAGTAATTGTTTAATCTCCTTATCAATAAGATTAGATTTATTATTTCGTGCAATTTTCCCCGAAATTGATGCAATTAGGTCTTCTTTTTTAAATGGTTTTGTTATATAATCATCCACTCCCAACATTTTACCTAATCGAATATCTAAAGGAGTTGATTTAGCTGTCAGAAATAGAAATGGTATTCGATTCCAAAGTGGGGTGTTAGATATTGCCGCAAAAAAATCATAACCATTCATTCCCGGCATCATAATATCACTAATAATTAAATCTGGAGGTGAAATTATTTCAGATAAAAGTTTTAATGCATCTTTACCATTTACTGCAGTTTTGACTACATAGTTATTTTCTTCCAATAAGAATTTTAAATGAAATAAGATATCTTTATTATCGTCAACTATGAGTATTACCGTTTGGGTCTTAACTTGCATAATGATACGCTTGATGCTCTTATAGTGAAAATATTAATTAGAATTATATTTAAATGTTACTTTAAACATTATCTATTCTTGGAAAAAAAATAGAAAAAGTTGTTTCATTTCCTAATTTACTTTCAACAAAAATTTCCCCTTGATGAAGTTCGATTATATCTTTTGCTATTGATAAGCCTAATCCGGTTCCAGAAGAATCTCTTACATTTGAACCTCTATAAAATCTTTCAAAAATATGAGGGAGTTCTTCTTTACTTATTCCTATACCATGGTTTTTACATTGAAATAAAATCCCATTTTCTCCTTTAGAATTAAATCTTCCTTTGTAACTTTCAATCACATTAATCTTGATAATTGTATTTTCAAAGGAATATTTTATTGCATTATCAAGAAGAATTCGAAAGACTTGCTCAATCCTTTTAATATCCCCTTTCAGATTGATTTCTTCATTGATATCATTTTGAAAAGTAAGATTTTTTTCTTGAGCAAAAGGAGCTAAGAATTTTTCCATATTTTGTAATATCTTTGATGGATTATAATATTCTAAATTAAGCTCTATTTTTTTTTCATCGATTTGAGAGAGCATGAGAATATCTTCTGATAAATCTTTTAGAAGCGAAATATTCCTTTCTCCTGTCTCAATAATATAGTTTTGTAGTTCAGGGGTTAGTGAATCCTTTTTTTGTTTGTATAAATCTAATGACATCATTAGAACAGTTATAGGTGTTCTTAATTCATGAGAAACTGTTGACACCAAGTTTTTAATTTTTCTTTCTGCTAAAATTCTCTCTGATATATTGAGCCCATAAATATTTAGATATTTTTTTTCAGCTATAGGGGTTATAGTAAACGAGTAAAATTGGTTATTTATTTCAAGCTCAATTTGTTGAATCACTTGAGTATGAAAGACTCCCTCTACTATTCCATTTAAACTGCGGGGTATTTTATTCCCAATCTCGATATTAAACAGTTTTTGACCAGCAGCATTTGTATAAAGGACAACTTCATCACTGACTCTTAATATTGGATTTGGATTCTCTGAAGGAAACTTAGCTAAACTCTTAATTTCTTCTTCTGCCTTTATACGTTGAGTAATATTTCGCCCAACTGAAACTATATATTTAATATCTCCTTGATCATCAATAATACTTGAACCTAAATATTCGAAAGGGATTTTTTTTCCATCTTTCGTAATTAAATCCATTAGAACTGTAGCATTTCCTCTTTCTACGATCTCTCGTGTAGCCTCTTCAGCTCTTATTAAATCTTCTTGACTATAATATGAATCAGGTGCTTTCATAGATAATATTTCCTCATCAGTGTATCCACTTATCTCATTAAAGGCTTTATTCCATCTTATTGCCTTACCGTTCTTTGGATTAAACACAAAAAAAGTATCGATTTGAGCCTTTAATGCAGATGTAGTAAATTCCTCACTCTGCTTTAACATTAAGAATAAAGTATTTAAGGGATCCTCAAGTCCCTTTTGGACAATTGCTAAATAAATAAGATAAAAAGAGATTATTTTCAAGATATGCCCTATTAAATTAGAAAGATCATATACACCAATATAAAATGTAAAAGCTAACTCTGCTATTATAGTTAATAAAATCGAAAAAATTATAAGATGGAGCAAGGATAAATTGAACTCCTTTCTATTTTTATATAATACCATTATAGAAACTGCCAAAATTCCAATAATTATGTATTCGCTGATAATTTTAAAAGGTGTTAGACCAATCCCTTCAATATAGCAGACCGGAAAAAGCTCAGTAAAGATACATACTACCAAAAGGATAGTTAGAAGCGTGTATCCAATTACTAAAGTATTTGGATTAATTTTTTTATGCATTAAAAGAAATGCCATGAGAAATGAACCTGCTTGAAGATATCTGGCTGCGATCCATAATTGAGTAGGCAAATTTGCATCATATCCTTCAAATATATCCATTCCTTTATATGCTAAAGTATGGATTAAATCGATTGAGCCAATATATAATAAACTAACTCCAAGAACCAAAAATAAAGAGCTCTCTATATTTTTTCGAGTATTCCACCCTATCACAAAAATTCCAAATGCTATAACTACACTAAATAATTCAGAGATGGTATGAAATAAGAGATAATTATAGAAATTAGTTAGATAAATAAGAAGGACTATTCCAACAAAAATAATTATAGAAGCTCTATACTTCATTCGACTTGAGATTTCATTTTTATCTTCTTACGACACCATAAGACTAACTGAAGAAAATATAATACTTATATTCGATAATAATTAATATTTTTAATATTAATAATTTAAAAAATCCATCTTATTTAATATAAAAAAAGTTATATTAAAAATCATCTATACAACTAGATTTTTTTCAAAGATAGCGTAGATTGTAGTTTTATTTATGGAATATTCAAATTTTGGAGGAAAAATCTCTTTAATATTTTTAATAAGATTCACAATTACTTTTTCATTTAAATCAATATCAAATACCAAGTCTGGATCAAATTTATGAAGAAAAACAGAAAAATCAATACCATTTTGTTTATCAATTGAATTTACTACTTTTTTGAGATATTCTAGCGAAATACTATAACGTCTTACATCTTGAATATCAATAATGTAAATGATTTTATTAGTTCCCTTTATATATTTCTTAACGTCCCTAAAAAAGTCATCAAGGTATGCTTTTTGACCACCAAGATCCCAAATTGCATATTTTGAATTTAATGCTTTAAATTCTTGAACATCAACACCTTTTGTGGGCATTGGAGAATTAAAGGCTGATAAACCCTTAATTCCTTTTAAACATTTTAAAATTGAGGTTTTTCCACTGTTGTCCAATCCAATTAAAACTAATTTTCTTACAGGAGCTTTTGAGCCATTGACTTCTATTGGTTTCATAATTGTTTTAAAGTGATTTATAGTAGGATAAAATTAAAAAAATTAAGACAACGTGTCGTATATATCAACATCCCATAAATCTTTAAGTTTTTCTTTGTTAATATCCGTAACTATCAAGTTTATATTTGAGAGCAAATTGAAAATATTCATATTTTTTATTTTGTAGTATCTTATATTTTCTTTTCTTTCAAAACTTATTAAATTATTCTCAAAAAGCATATTGAGATGTTTGGAAATGGTTGATTGAGATCTCCTCAGTTCTTTTTGAATTTCTGCTGAGTTTTTTTCACTGTTTCTTAAAAGATCCAAGATTTCTAATCTTGTTGCATCTGCTAATACTTTTAAAAACTCAACCATATATTTTCTTAATTCGCTCATCGATTTATTAGTTTATTCTTTTTACTAGTTTTTAAAGCTTGTTTTAATGGAATATTAATAATTCATTATTAATACGAAAATCACAAAGATTTAAATATTATGCTATCGTAATATCGTTATATCGCGATATGTGAATATTAATCTATTTTTTAATATTAAAAGGTAAAGGAAATGATAAGCGAAAAAATAGGAATTGATGAAGTTGATTGTAGAATAATGGATTTAATTCAAAGAGAGCCGAATCTCACACATACTGAAATTGCGCAGCATGTAAATCGTAGTCAGCCCACTGTAGGAATGCGTATTAAAAAATTAGTAAAATTAGGTGTTTTAAAATATCAGGCAGGTATAAATATCAAAGTAGCGGACCTCTGTTTTGCTAGAGTTGAACTCCAAACAAAAAATCCAAGAAAGATATTTACTATTGTAAAAGACTGTCCTTTCATGCTTACAGCGTTTAGATTGAGCGGAAATACAAATATCAGCGTTTTAATGGTAGGTTTATCAGTAAAGGAACTCGATCATGTAGTAAATCATCATTTTCGAGGCAATGCAGAAGTTATTAATGTTCATATGGATATTATTGAAGATGTTACAGGCGATTTCGTTTTACCAATAGATTTGAATCTTGAATATGGTCAAATTAATTTTAAAGGAACTTGTTGTGGAAAATTTACTTGTTAAATTCCCTTTATTAATCTAAACTTTTTTAATCTTTCATATACCAAATAAAATCTCCAACAAAATTTAAATAAATCTTATAAGAGATTAATCAATTGTAATAGCTCGATATTTACATGTGGTTGTACAGATGTGGCACTTTACACACCTATCCTCACGATCTTGCACCACAATACATTTAGGAGTAGTTTGTTTATTAATAACTTCATAAATACCTCTAAAGCAAGCTTCCTCGCAGGAAAAATCTTGGCATTGAACACATTTTGAAGTATCAATATGATGAAATTTATAGCTATCAATATTAGCTTGATCTTCTGCTACACACATTATAATTAATCAAATAAAAAACTCTTTTTATCTATTAAGGTTATATTCTATAATAAAATCTATTAATTTTGGAAGAAAATTAGACTTATTATAATTTATACTGATGGATAAAATATCATACATGAATAATGCTAAAAAAGCGCTTTTTGAAATTCCAAATCTAATGAAAGGGACATTTATCTCAAGACCTAATAGATTTATCGGGGAAATTAAATATAAGAGACGTATCGAAAACGCTCACATTCATGATCCGGGTAGATTAAAAGAATTACTTATTGAAGGTGCTGAGGTCTTATTTACACATTCGAAAGGTAAATTAAAATATTATATAAAAGCTGTTAAAACTAATGATGAGTGGGTACTTATAGACACAGCTTTACATTCTAAGATTGCCATGAAAATTTTCGAGTATTTACCTGAATTTTCTAAAGTGAAAGAAATTAGGAAAGAAGTTAAAATTGGAAATAGTAGAATCGATTTTGTTCTTGATGGTGTACCATTAGAAGTAAAAGGTGTTTCGTTGGTCAAAGATGGTCTTTCTCTTTTTCCTGACGCTCCTACCGAACGTGGGGCAAGACATGTAAAAGAAATTATTGAACATAATGGTATTATTCTATTATTAATTGTACGTAGAGCAGAAAGTTTTGCTCCAAACTGGGAAATGGATCCTAAATTTTCAAAAAGATTAAGTGAAGCAAGAAAAAGAGGGATTAAAATTATCCCTGTTCAAGTCAGTTTTGATGGAAATACAATCTTCTATCATAAGAAAATTCCATTGTCGGATTTTTAATTAAATCAAGAAAAAATTCCTTTATTATATTGTGTTTAGAACTTATAATAACAAATACTAATTTTTTATAAATTCATCCTAATATTTTATAAATTGTTAAAGTTATAACATAATTAGAAGTGAAAAAAAACACTTAATGAGAATAATATGATATCAGAAAAATTAAAGCTCGATGATATTGATAGGCAAATAATAACTCTTGTTCAAGAAGATCCTAACCTTACACATACAGAGATTGCTACAAAAATAAACAGATCACAACCAACTGTTGGTATGCGCATAAAAAAGCTGGAAAAAAATGGAATTCTGCAATTCCAGCCGGGGATTAATTTTAAGAAAGTAGATTTAAATCTCGCGACTGTTGAGATAAAAACTAAGAATCCAGAAGAAATTATGGACATGGCTAAGCACTGTCCTTTTATGCTCAACGCGTTTAAACTCTCAGGGGAGCATAACGTTTGCATCTTACTCGCTAGTTCAAAACTTCAAAAGCTTGATAATATTGTTAATTATCATTTTCGAAATAACTCTCAAATAAGCAGTGTTTCCATGGAAATCGTTCTTGATATTGCTAAGGATTTCATTCTACCAATTGATTTTGATTCTGAAGATCATGATCCTACTTTGGAAGATGGATGCGGAAAAAAATGTAAGGTTAAACTCGCAAAAGCTAACGGATTAATTTGATAGTTTAATCTTTTTTCTTTCCGATATTTACAAGTATTAAAAAGAAAGCACTTAATCTATTTTATCATGATTTTATTGACTGAATTTAAACTTTGATAGATCTTCAGCCATGTTACAACCTGGTCCGCAATATCTTCCATCGAAATCCTCAATCTGAAAATCAATTGGAACTACAAAGTCATGAATAGACTCAATTATAATGTTGGTTTTTACGTTTATAACATTTTTATCCCTTCTAAAACACAAATCCACAAGTTTTTCAATGGTTTGTAGGTCTGACGCAGCAATAAAGCAGAGTACATTAAATTCTCCTGAGATTTTGAAAGCATGATTAATAAAAGGGCAATTTTCAATCTTATGAACAATCTCATCAACATCTTTAGTAGAAACATAAACTATAGCAACTTTTATATCAACTTTCTTAATATTGAATCCAACTTGTTTAGTTATAAGATGTTTTCTTTCCAATTTAATAATTCGGGCGCCTACAGCAGGCTGTGACTTTTCAATTTCTTTAGCAATATCGCTATGGGTTATACCAGGATCTTTTTCAATCATTTCGATGATTTTTTTATCATCATTATCAATTGATAAAATTTCATTAAAACTTTTTTTCTTCATATCCATAAAATTCATAACCTCGCAATAATTTAAACTTAGTTTTAATGAATTTAAATTTTTATAAAGAGTACAGTTATTGAAATAAAGAGTATTTCGTCTCTATATTCTAATTTATAAGAAATTTATTGTTTTAATGAACTGAAGTTGAGAAGTGATATATCGATTTATAATACTTTAGTAAAAATATTGATAACAATTATTACTACAGCGAATCCTACTAAGCCAATAAGAAATTTCAATGGATCTCCTTTCTCTTTTTCAGGAATAACTTCCCTTACAATAACATATAAAATCACGCCAGAGATAAAGGAATAGAAGATAAATAAGAGTTCTAAATTAGGTAGAAAGATTGAATTAATAATTAACCCTATAATGATCCCGGTTAAAGCTGAAGCCCCTAGAATACATTTAATAGTAATTCTTTCGTCGTATTTTACTTCCTCATAGATTTCTAAATCGGTGAATATAAGATGTGCTTCAGATCTTTTTGTTATAACAGTTCTGAGAAAAGCGTATATGAAAAAGAGAATCCCCCCTACTAATTCAATTCTTAAAAGTCCTATTAAAATGATACCTACAAGAAAATGATAAATATAATCCGTAAAAAATCTGAACCTCCTCAATTCTTTGTTAATTCGATTTTGAATTTTAATTTTATAATTATTAATTTCAATGTTCATTGCTTCTTCTTTGTCATTTAGGGAAGATAAGGTTTGAGCAATATCTTTCAATGCAATTTCATCTAGATTCTCATGGGTTAATTCTTCAGTAAGAATTTTTTCCATATTTCGCTCAACACTTTCAAGTATCTTTTCTTTCTCAAGCAATTTTCGCATTTTTTTCTGTGTTTTACTTTCAACCTTTTGTAAAATGAATTTTTCTGTTATATGAACAAAAGTAAATCCTACAAGTACGAAGATATATTCTAACAAAGTTAAATCAAAAGGAGCTTCTGGTAATCTCAGTGCAATCTCAGGAAGAACAATAAGGAAAAAGTAAGCTACTGATATTCCTGCTATAAATGATGCGTGTAATTGAATGATTTTATGTTCATAATAATCAGCAATAAAGAAGAAAAACCCAAAAGTAAAAGAAAGGACTAAGACTACTATTAGATTCTCCGTCATTACTAATGTTATTGTTTTTGAAATTATTAAAGTTTTAAGATATTGACTATAAAATATAAAATTCTATGTTGATTTTGATTAATAAGTTCGTAAAATTATAATTCTTTGGTGAAAAGTTATTCAATTCTTAATAATCACCTCAACAGAAGATAAGGCTTCAATGAATATTCGTGATAAATTTTTAAACTCTCAATTTTTTGAATTTGAAAAAGTTGATTTCAGCTGGCATAATCATCCAGTTTTCAAACTCAAAAGCAATCTAACTGAAAATGAAATATTTCTTGGTTTAACAAGAGAACATCTCATTTTTTTGAATGATTTAAAGTTAGATGAATCAGAATTGAAGCCCGATAGTCTTATTTTTGCAAGCCGACATACATCAAAAACTGCTCGACCAGCGTTTTTAGTTCATACAACTGGAAATTGGAGTGAAAATGCAGATTTTGGCGGAGATCCTCTGGAATTATCAAAAACAAGTGCATTACTTCATAAAGCAGGATTTATCTCATTGATAGAGCAAAAATTTTCTCCATTATTAACACAATTTTCACTTGATATTGAAGTAACTCATCATGGTCCCACAAAATTAGATAAACCTTTAATATTCATAGAATTAGGGAGTAGCAAGGAGGAATGGCAAATTAATGACGCCGGTGAGTTATTAACAAACGCAATTATTAACACAATTTATAAATTTATTCAACTTAAAAAAGAATGTAGTCAAATAATAGGATTAGGTTTTGGTGGAACACATTACGCACCAAATTTTCATAGATTAATTAGGAACAAAAATATTGCCATGTCGTTTATATGCCCAAAGTATTATATTCAAGGATTGAATAACGAGTTAATTAAGAAAATGATTGATAACACTTCTGAAAAAGTTGATTACTTTATAATTGATTGGAAAGGAACGAATTCTGAAGATAAAAAACATTTAATCCCTCTTTTAGAAGAACTAAATATTCCAATAAAGAAAACGAAAGAGTTCTAATATTAGTGAATCTACTAATTCTAATTGGGGTTATTTAGACTCTTCCTGAATCTTTTCATAATATTTGATTAAATTTTTAAAGACGTAATTAGTTGGAGAGAAACCTTGAGTGGCTGATTTAGCCAATACTTTAAGCAAGAAATCACGAAACTTAAAATCTTTATCAAGAGTAACATTTAATTCTCTGATATTGAAGAAGCTACGAAAGAATAAAGTGGGAAAATCAACGAGTGGCTGGAGTACTTGACTATAGTATTTTTTTCCCTCTTTACTTATCTCTAGTTCTTTTTTCAATTTATAATGAAATCTTTTACCCTTTTTTTCGATTTTAATAATTCCATCTGATTCAATTTCTTTCATAATATTATTTACATCAGCCAATTTTACATCTTTTATATTTAATTTCTTCAAACTATCTAGAATTTCAATATTCATTTGGCCTTTTAATTTGATCAATGTGTAATTTCTGGCAATTACATTGTATTTCAAAGGAACAGATTCATGATCTAATTTATTATATTGTATTAGATTACCTAAAATCTCTTTTGCAACAAAATATTTTAGGATTAATTGATCATCTTCAGAGAAATCTTTTTTAAATAATTCAGAATCAAAATATGAACCATAAAAGGTTTGTAGTAATGTTTTTACTGAATAAAAACCATCAAGAGTTGCTTGTTCAACGTTTTTTAAGACTTTAATTCTGTAATTAATATCATCTAAAAACTTTTTTTTTTCAAGTGGTATTTGGCGGATTATATGAGGTTTTTCATTTAGAGGTTTTAAATAATTATCCCATTTTTTCTTAAAACGAGGAGATTGGGTTTTTACTATGTTTGAGAGCTTATATACAACCTCTAAAAGTTTATTTAGAAATTCTGTTTCAGATACTTCAGTCATCCACTAAATACCTAACCTTATTCTATTTTTTTTTTTTTGACTATTAATAATATTATAACCTAACAATTTTTAAATTTTAAACAAAAAATCAGATGCGATAACATAGCAATAGTACAGATTCTATTTAATTAAATTTATAAAAAAAAAGTAATTAATAGCTCCTTGATAATTTACTCAAGAAGGCTTTATTCTTTTAATCTTGTTTTCTAAATTTTATGTATGAAACGATACAGAGAGATAGAATCACGATATACATAATCATTAAAATTGTAATAAATATGTCAAACTCATTTATACTAGCTAAAAGAATTGTAGCTCTAATACTTAATACAATGCTTATGGAGCTAAAAACTGTACATATAATACTCGGTGTTTTTTGTTTTCTCAATGCAATTTGAAGTATTCCTAAGACAGTGTACACTATTACGGAAAATATAGTAGCAATGATCGACATAAAAAGTGCGAAAATAATTATTATTAGAGCTTCAAAAATATTTACTACCTGATTTGGATCAAGAAGGAGAAATGAATAAATCATTGCTCCACCTAAATCGAAAAAGATGAATAAGATACGTATTATTGCTACTAAAATACATAAAGATCCAGCTATTATTCGTACTGTTTCATTAATTTTCATATTATTGCCCACTAATTTTTTTTATTTGAATTTACAAAATGATATATATATTTATGAGAGATTAAATAAAATTATTCTAGATTTTTATGTATAAATTTCTTTGGAAAAAGGTGAAAAAAATGAGAATTGAACATATAGCAGTAGGATACAATTCAGAAGAAGAATCTGATGAATTTTTTATTGAATTGCTAGGGCTTAAAAAAATCCGATCGAAATCTGTTCCCCCTGATTTGATGGAAAAATTCTTTGGTGTAAAAAGAGAACACAAATTTGTTAGATATGGAAATAGAGATTCGAATTTCGAAGTATTTATAACTAATGACAAGAGTAAAGCTAAAGATGTTTTTACTCATTCCTGTTTAGTAATAGAAAATCGTGATGAATTTGTTGATAAAGCATCCTCAATGGGTTTTGATGTGGTGAAAGTTCCAAGGAAAGATGGTGATGGATACTATCTTTTTATTAAAGATTCCTTTCAAAATCTCTATGAAATTATAGAAAAAAGATAAGAGGATTAATCTGAGTAATTTAAAATCCCTGAACTTTTAATAATTTTCATGTGATCGAAAGCTAATTTTAAAGAAGAAATTTTTATTAAAGGTACCATTTCTAACGCAGCAGCGTCATCTTTTGCTTTTGGTCTTTCATTTTTTGTTTTTGGTTCGCAAAGAAATGCCACACTGATATTATGTCCTCTAGGGTCTCTGTTTGGATCAGAGAAGACTCCTATAAGTTTTAGAATTTTCACATTAATATTAGTTTCTTCATATGCTTCCCTAGTACACGCTTCTTCTACAGTTTCTCCTATATCAACAAACCCCCCTGGTAATGCTAACTCTCCTTGGAAAGGAGGATTCTTTCTTTGAATTAGAACTAAATCTTTTTCATTATTTACCAGAATGACCGCATCAACAGTAAGAAGTGGAGTTATAGGTTTAGGCATAGTCTTATTCATCCCATACTGATGATGCAAGCAGATGTTCAATTCTTGTTTTCCTTGGCCTAATAAATTCTGTATGATGTTCTTTACGTTCCAATAATAATGTCTCCTCAAGATTTGTTGAATTGACTATATAAACCTCTAAATCGCCCTCATCAAGATAAATACGATTAAAACTGGGTGAATCATCAGCACGTACTTTGTTTGAAGTCGAAGTACCACTATAAAGAAAAGTTGTACTTGATGAATTCCTCCAAGAAATTGTATAAGCATGAGGAACGTGACGATGCCCCATTAAAACTAAATCTATTTCAAATAATTGGGTGAATTCTAAAATTTCTCCAGCATCCCGAACTGTTGTGAATTTTTGTCCTGACATTGGAATAGGGATTAGATGGTGATGTAATGCCATTATTCTATTTTCTAAATTCTTATTAAATTGGCGACCTAACCAATCCAATTGCTCATCCCCAATCCTTCCTTCTGCCATATCATCTCTAGCGGAACATACTCCAACAATAATAGTATCCTTATCCTCAAGAAGTAATCGTGAGCGTCTAGGGCCAATAATTTTCTCAAAGAATATTATACCTGAGTTTTTCACGTCATGGTTCCCTGGTACTGCTATAAAGTTAGAGATTTCTCTTATTCGATCAAGATAAGGTTGAAACTTCTTAAATTGAACAACCCTTCCTTTATGTACAATATCTCCTGTACAAATTACTGCATCGGGGCGAGTCTTATCAATATAACTAATAATATTTTCAATAAGGTCCTCTCGGAATTCACTTCCGTAATGGAGGTCACTGATATGTATTAATTCAACCAATTATTAAGCACCCTCTCAAATTATACTTATAAATTAGAAGAGATTTTCTATTAAATATAAATTTAATAATAAGTGTTAAATTTAAAATGTTTTTGATAAAAAAAGCATAAAGAAAAAGTACAATCTTTAAAATTTTAAATAAAATACAATTCAAAAAAAGATTTAGTTATAACTCTCTAGACTGAGAGATTCCATTGAAATATTGAGTTTTGACTGTAATTTACGCTGTTTTGCTAATGATACTAAAGTGTTTTCATTACTACAATCAAAACAGATACCATTAACGTTAATATAGCGTAATTTTCCACATTGTGTGCAACAAAACTCTTTATATACAGTCTTCATAATTTTCTTCTCCTCCAAATTTGTAATTTTAATTGATTTCTCGAGAGGTATTTGCACTATACCTCTTTTTTTAATTTAATATAATCTTCCTTTTGACCCAATAAGGTCCATGACATCTGATTAAACATTTTTAATATATAGTTTTTCTTTTCTTCCTTAATTATTATTAAAAAATTTAGTGTTTTAAGCATTCTCGTCATATTATATAAAGTCTATATAGTCTATATAGAAAAAATGAATTGTTCAAAAAAGGATTGTTATTTATTTTTTTTTGACTTTAAAATATTTATCTTTTATATGATTCAAAACATCTGTAGAATTTACTCCTTTTTTAGTTATGAATCCTTGCCCAAAATCGTATTTACCGCCTCCCTTTCCGCTATAATGTTCAACTACTGTTGAGACAATATTACCAATATTAATATCTAACTCTAATGGTAATTTACTACCTGACATACCCATAAGCATTATGCCTTTTTCACTTTGATTTGTTATAAATATGATAATATTTGGATCTTTCTTTAGGATATTTTGACTTAAATTTTTTACATCATTTTGAGTTAACCCTTCTATAGATTCAAAAATTAATTTAATACTATGATAAATCCAAGCATTTTTTATCCTTTTTTCAATCGCTTTATCGCTAAACAAATTCTTGATTTCAGATAATTTTTGTTTTCCCTCTTTCCATTCATCGTTAAGCTTTTGAATTTTATTTGGAACATCATCTTTCTTGGTATTTAAAAATTGAGAAATTTCTGATAGTACGTCACCTTCAAATGTTTCAGAGGAAGTTAATTGTAAATCATTTTCATCTACTTTACCAGATTTTAATGCTTTATTTATGTTTTTCCACTTTTCAAATAATTCTTTTACACGGTCCACGAGTTGCTTACGATCAACATTCAAAATAACCTTTAATTCATCAAGAATTCTTTTATGTTTTTCTTTTAACTTGTTTGTAGCCTTACCAGCGGTGAATGTAAGTCTTACAATACCATCTTGAATTTTTTGTGATTTTGTAATATGGATGTAACCTGTTTCTGAAGTATTATTTAAATGTGTGCCCCCACAAGCTTCTACATCTACCCCAGGTATCTCAACAATTCTTAAATTTTTCCCAGGCACAGCTCCTCCTTGATATATTGTCATACCATATTGTTGTTCTGCTTCAGCACGAGGTATGAAGTCTAGATGAATATCTATGCCTTCAACAACTATTTGATTTGCTTTCTTTTCAATTTCAAGAAGTTTATCTCTTGGAATTTGTTCATAATGAGTTATATCTAAGTGAGAGTTTTTTAATGTTTTTTTAGCTCCTGCTTGATTCACATGGCTTCCTAAAACGTCTCGTGCTGCTGCGTTTACGATGTGAGTAGCTGTGTGATGTTGGGAGAGTTGAATACGCCAATCTTTATCAACTTCTACTTTAACGGTGTCTCCCTCCGTAAAATTAGGTTTATCATCCATAACATGAACGGTATAATTACCTTGTTTAAAAGCATCAGAGAAGTTTTGCCCATTTATCGTTCCTACATCATGAAGTTGACCTCCAGAAGTAGGATATGTAACTGTTTTATCCAAAACAACCATTTTATCAATGATTTTCAAAACTTTCGCTTCATTAGAAGTATCGGTATAGTCATAATAGTAGAGAGATTTTGTTTCAGGGATTACTTCTAAATCTAATTCGACTTCTTTTCTTGTGGCATGATCTTGCTCAGTTATTTCATGTCTTTCAACTACTAATTTATAAAAATCATCTGGAATGTTTACTTTCATCCCATATTTTTTAGCTGTTGATTTTACCATATCAGGACTTATTCCGTTAGAATCATATAACTCTATAAGTTTTTTAGTAGAAACTTCCCCCTTTTTCAGCATTTTTTCTAAAATTTTTCCCGCTTTTTTCTTAGTAGCATAAAATTTCTCTCTCTCGACATCCAGTATTTCTCTAATTTCATCCAAATGTTCAGATACTTCTGGAAATATACCTTTTAATTCTTTAGCATGCCAGACACATACATTAGCCATATCAATATCCCACTTGAATTTATCGATAAAACTTATAGCACGTCTGAAAATAACTCTCAAATTATACCCTCCACCAACATTAGAAGGTAACTTTCCATCATTAATAGCAAATAATAAGCTACGCGCGTGTTCAGCGATAGAGTAAAGAGCAGTCATAGGCATTATTTTATTTCTGAGTTCCTTTACACTAATATTCAATTCTTTAGCAACTCGCTGCCAAGCTTCATCCATATCATCTACTTCATCGATATTTAAATAAGCTGAATATTGAGAAAATTGATCATATAACTCTAATTCTAATTCGATTTTCGTAATATCCCTTAATTTTGATAAAACATATGGAAAAATCGCTTCATAAATGTTAGGTGTACCTTGAGAAAACCATGCAACACGGTCTTGACCAAGTCCCATATCAAGAACTTTTAGTTTTAGTTCCTTTGGGCCTTCAAGAGTCTGTTCAAACATTGTATATACTTGATTGAACATTTCTACACCCCTGCTGAAAAATTCGAGACTACAGCCAAAAGAACCACCACCTGCCCATGAATCTTCATGAATTGTGATTTCTTCTAAAGGAAGTCCTACTCCTTTATGAATAAAATCATGTATATCCATGAAAAGTTGATCTTGATCCCATTCTTCTGGAGATACAAAAGCATGTTGACCTATCATTACAAACCCAGTACAATGGCTTCCAGTAACACCAACGTTCTCAATATCGTTAAATCTTAAACAAAATTGAGGGATTACAAGCTTTTTAGCTGGTGGTTCTACTTCTCCAGTTATTACATAAGGCTGAAATGCTGATATAGAGGCAATTGTAAACTCTGATGTTGGGTTCCATCGAGCTACACAGGGATATCTTTTAATTGGAACATAACCTCGAGGTTCTAGAATCTCAACGATTTTTTCCCAAACACCAATAAAAGATAATTTTATTTTAGAAGGGTTATCAACTACAACTTGAAAACCTCCTGAACATGCAGGATCTCCACATACCTCCCTATCTTTAAGTGTAGTCCAGAAAAATGTGCCGCAGCATTCGCATTTTTTTCTTATATACCCCAATCCTTTAAGTTCCTTAGTAGGAAAGTAAGATTCCGGATTTTTTGAGGCAATTATTTTAAAAACTTGCTTTAACTCTTTATCTGTGTGAGCATCCTTAAGTTCTAACTGTTCTTTATCTGAGAGCACTTTTATCAAATTATGACAATCTAAAACTATTTTAAATAATAAATAAAAGAATTATGATTCTCCTATAATAATTTCATTTAATATATCATTTCTTAACAATTTTATTATACATTTTCTGAATTAAGAATTATATAATTAGTTATTATAATCCAGTGAGAGATTAAAGACTAAAAGAATATATTATCTAATAATAAAATTTAATCTTCTAGATCTTTCTCACACTAAAGAGGATCAATTTCTAGACGTTCATACCAATAAAAATAAATTTATATACTTATCTAATTTTAGATAATTACTTACTAGAAATGGTTTAACTTACAAAAAAGATAAAAACAAAATTAAATTAAAGAGGAGATCATATCATTTCAGATTTTTTAGTACCTATTGAATATTCAAACCTTAAGTCGACTATTCCAGAGGGAGATGAAATAGTATATAGTACTTTATGTAAAGGAAATATAATTTATGGAAATAAGACTTATAATTGGGTTTCACACATATTAATATCAAATAATGGCATAGCACATGTATATCCTGATATTTATACCAAGGGAAATCCAATAATTTCTGATTATACACTATGGGATGATGTTGATTCAATAATAAAAATAACTAGAAGAACGGTTATTAATGTAAAGGGTTTCACTTACGAGTTTTATAGATTTAAAGAGGGCGAATCTACAGAAGATTTTAAAAAACGAAAACAAGAATTCGTCGCAAGATTTCGTCCAATCTTAATTGAGAAAAAAGAAAAGTGGTTAGAGGAAAATCAGAATACTGATGGTAAGAGTACAAAGAGAAAAATAAAGCTCACAAATAAAGGTCTAGCAAAATTAAAAAAATATGAGCTAAAACGTCTTAGTAAAGAACAATAATCTTAGAATACTTTTTTATCTAAAATATGAAGATTTACACAATTTATGATATAATTAAAAGAATTAGAATTATATATCTAAATTCCATTTAGGACTTATTTTTTCTTAACAATTTTATTACTCATTTTCTTATTTAGGTATTGTGTAATTTATAGTAGTTTTTTCAGTAGCAGTTTGTAGGTAAAGCTTTTAAACAATAGAATTAATTTTTACTTACAATAAAGTCTAATTTTGAAATATAAAATGAGGTAGAAATCAAATGGCTCATATGTTAGTTACAGGTTGGTACCCGCCAAATAAGGCTAAAGAATTACTGAAAGTATATATGTCAAAAGATAAACCAGCATACCCCGATTTCGTAAAAAAAGTACATCATTGGACAACAGTGTCTTCAGATGGTCATTATAAAACATATGCCGTGTACGAATGTCCGGATGATAAAATAATGGAAACGCTGAAAGCACTTGGTAAAAGATATATTTTATACGCTTCAGTAGAGGGTTATAGATACTATGCTGAAACATTAATGGATGCTGAAGAAGCAATTAAACTTCTCCTTTAAAATTAATAATTTTATTTTTTTATATAATTCTAAAACTGAAGTCTAGAATGTTAACAGTGAACACTAATTTGCGTTTTGTTCAATGGTCAAGAGGAATATTATCTTATTAAAGTAATACTAAGGATACTTTTTAAAATAAAAACCATTTCTTTTTATTGAATGAACTTACCCGCAATATTGTTGATATTGGTTTTATTTGCCATATTGATGGCTTTTTTTTCTCAATCTAAGTTCGATTATTTTCCTATTGCACTAATCATAGGAGCCATCGTAGTAGTTTCAATGCTCACACTTACTAATGTTGGAAAGGAAGAAATTCTTGGATTTATCAATTTTAACACATTAATCTTCATATTTGCCATGCAGATAATCATTTATTTTGCAACTGATAACCGGGTTTTAGAATATATCGCGATCAAATCGATTCATATAACGAAAGGGAATAACCGTTTATTTTTTTATATGATTTGCATGTTTACAGGTATTATGGTTGCCTTTATCGAGGATTTAACCCTCTCATTGATATTGATTCCATTGATCTACAGGACATGCCGAGTTTTAGAGATACCTGCTGGCACCTACATGATGGGGATGACCATAACTATAAACATTGGTGCAATACTCACGCCTATCTCGAGCTTAAAAAATTTGATAATCGGCCAGGAATTTGGGTGGGGTTTTGGTCAGTATCTTGCCAATATGGGTATTTTGTTTATAATCACGTTTATATCCACCATTTTCTTGATGGATCGGTTCATATTGAAAAAAGAAGAAAAACCAACTGAAAAAAACAAGAAGATACTATTATCAATGCTCGACCCGGGAATTGTGATCGAGAATAAAAAGTACTTTTTAGTAACAATTATCATTATTCTAACCACTTTCGCGTTCATGTTATTAGGATTCGAACCTGCCCTTGTCGCGATCATATCTGCAGCAATTTTTCTTCTTATTCACTCTAAGAAAACTAAATTCTCAGATCTTATAAACGATATCGAGTGGAGAATCATCATTCTATTTGCAATTTTATTCATTCTTTCGAATTCTTTATCATATTTCGGCTTTTCAGAGTTGATCTCCACAGGTTTGGTAAACTTATTAAATTACAACATTTATTTCGCCGTGTTGTTAACATTAAGCCTGTCTTCTTTCTTATCCGCATTTCTTGCGGGTACACCCGTTACCATCATCCTTCTCCCGATTATTTCGGCTTTCATAGGAGAAGGTTTCTTTCCTAACCCGATCATCATTGCTTTCATAAGCGGTGTTAATATGGCAGGTAATTTTTTACCGCAAGGTTCTGCATGTGATCTTCTCACCCTGTCATTGGCTAAAAAATACAAAGTGGCGAATTTGGATTACAAGCGGCTACTAAAAAATGGTGCATTTTTCGCAATGATTCACTTCTTCATTATATTGGGATATACAATGATTTACACTTTAATTTTAAGTTAAGAGATTTAAAATCATTTTTTTTCATAATTCTAAAACCTGAAGTCTTGAATAGCCGTTTTTTATAAAATCATAATCAAGAAGTTCAATTTTTTCAGGTATTATCTTTAAAATCAATTTTCTCTTTCCTCGTACAATTTTTTGAGCTTTTTTGAATTCTTCATCTCCTTCTTTTAAAAATACCAATCTATCTTTACCTGAAGTTGTTATTTGCATTCCTTGTATTTTACCCTCTGACATTGGTGTATATATCCCAATGCTAATATTTGGATTTTCTTCCATATTTTTTATTTTTCTTCCTGGAGCGGGCCCTACATAGATATTAAAACTATCTTTCTCTGTATAAAAATCCATTGGAGTTGCACGAGGAATGTTATTACCACAAGTACAGAGAACTAATACCTTCCTTTTATCTAAAAAATTACGGATTTCTTTTTTAAGATCTTCCTCAGACATTTTTTGCTTACTCATTCTTAAAATCACTTATATATTTAATTGTAATTGTAATTGAAAATGAATAAAATTAGATAAATCTTTAAGGATTGGTGGAAGAATAGTTCATTTTTTTTTTAAAACCCTACTATACTTGTTGGTGTGAAATGAATATCTGAATCCACGGCAGCTCGTACATATGGTGATACCGGCCCATTTGCCAAGACCATTATTTTTATTTTCGACCCCATATCAGGCTTGTTTTGGACACCAAATTTTAATTGAGCTTCCTCGGGGATCATATTTGATATGGTTGATACAACTTTATCAACTTTAGATAATGTTAAGGTATGATCACCAGTAACAGATACCAAACATCTATTCACTTGGCTAGGATCTGGCTTTAAAAGAGGATTATTTAGAGCTAACTTTGCTTTTTCAATTAAATCTGATTCTTCGCCTAAACATTCGGCTATTCCCACTAATCCAGAAGGGTATTTTCCATTTGGGTTTTCCAACAAGGTCTTTTTCACATCTGCAAAATCAATGTTGACTAAACCACAATTATTGATTAAATTCACAACTTCCCCTATATTTCTTATTAAAATTTCATCCATAATTTTAAACCCTGTTATCATAGGGATTTTTCCGACAATTCCTAACAAGTTATCATTTGGAATTGGAATTAGAAAATCAGAATATTTAGCAAGGTTTTTTAAACCTAGTTGAGCTCTTGCTGATCGTTGTTTACCTTCAGAGTTAAATGGAAGCGAGCAAAAAGTAACAACTATAGCATTATTTTTTTTTGCTTCTTCAGCAATAACAGGAGCGGCTCCAGTACCTGTTCCACCACCTAAACCACATGTTAAAAAAATAATATCTGCACGTAATGTTTGATTTAACCTTTCGCGATCTTCTTCTGCTGCTTTAGCTCCAATTTTAGGATCGTTTCCTGATCCTAGTCCATTACATTGCTCTTTTCCAATTAATATTTTAAGTTTTGAACTTGAATAATATAGGTCATGAGCATCAGTATTAATATTTATAGTTTCAGCATGATTGATACCCATATCATCTAAGCGAGAAACTGTATTATTTCCGGCTCCACCAACACCAACTACTAATGTTTTAATTTTTAAAACTTTTAATAGATCTGCTAAAAATTGGTCATCATCGCAACTGGGATTTGAATTAGGATTTTGGTTATTTTGCGCTATTTCATTAAACCTTTCTCTTACTGAGGATCTTTTTTTAGCCAATTCAACTAAATCAAAAATATCATCACTCAATAGACATCATCACAAAAAATGAGTTATATGCTTTATAATACGAGAACGATATCAGAATAATATATGAAAGTAATATGAAGATAATACGACAGAGTCATCTCCTCTCAGATCTTTAGATTTATTTCCTAAATCCATAATACACTTATTTCTGATAAGATCATTTTTTTTCGTTTGAAAAAGAAGACAAAAAATTATAGAGAATAAATTTATAAACCTATATTTTCATAAATATCATGCTTGGGGTATAAAACATGGAAATTGATAATACTAAAAAAAGTAGCGGTAAATCTGAAGGTGCTTCAGAGCACAGCGATTTAATCCATGTAAGAGCTATAATTAGCTGTCCAAATTGCGGCTACAAAAGGAAGTTTAGAAATCAATTTCCTCGGAATCAAATGGAACTATTAGTCACTTGTATTAAAATTTTTGATTGGCTTACATGTAACAAGTGTGGAGACCTTTTAAAATTAGATTTAGAGTTTAATGTATAAATCTTGTTTTTTATTTATAATAAGTTAGACATCAATATTTATATGCCCGTAAGTACCTCCTCCTCCAGGAGTATATTCCACCTCATTATTTCTAAGGGTATTTATAACTAAGGCTATATTATTATCAAAATCCTCAATTTTAGTAATAGGAAGATCTAATAATATCTCATATTCAGTCCCAAGTTCTTGAATTAGTCTATTGTATTCATTTAAAACTGTTTTACTAGTTGTACTTTTAATACCTTTTACAGCTCGAATAATTTCAATCAATGGTACGGCATTGACATATGGAGGTCTATGATTTGGATGTTTAGGTTCTATAAATGTAGAAATTTTTTCAATTCTTTCACTTACTCCTAATTTAACTTTAAAATTTTTATTTAACTGTTCTTTACATGCTGGACAGCTCATCTTATTTTTAGAAACTTGTTCTAAATAGTCTAACCTTGAGGATTTAGGATCACTTGTATAATAGATAACAAAATTATCTGTTATTGAATATTGATTAAAGATTGTATTTACTTGCTTTTTCACTTTCTTAAATATTATCCTTCTTCTACATTTATTACAGAACATTACATAATATTTTCCTAGTTTTGGATTTAAACCTACATTTAAAGCTATTTTTCTTCCATTTTTCCTTTGAATTGCCTGCAAAATTTCATTAAAAGAGGGATTATCAATATCGAATTTATTGAACTCTCTTCCTAAAGAACGAGGATTTTGTGAATGGGCATCGCTGTTGCTCAGAAAAGCAATATCTTTTAAACATTCTAATCTATCTGCAAGATCAGTGTTAGCAGAAAGCCCTAATTCAATGAAATTAATTTTCTTTGTAGCATCACCATAACATTCTTCAAGCGTTTCAAATTTATTTTGTCGAAAAATAGCTTTAAAAGGTGTGAAGGCATGAGCAGGTCCAATTAAAGCACCCTCATCTGAGATAACATCAGCTAATTCTGCGGGGGATAGATTAACTCTTGGGCGCCCACCCCATTCATTTAAAATATTTTTTGAGTAAGGTTCGAGTTTATTTTGAATATTTCTTACCATATCGAAATCTTCGAAAAAGACAACTTCATGTACACTTTCTTGATCTTCTATTTCAGTTTGAAGGATAAAATAAATTTCCTTATAATAATAGGCTCCATCTTTATCTTTCTCTAATTTTTCTTCTAAATATTTTAACCACTCTGGTTGTAAGACATCTCCAGTCCCTAAAATGTTTAAACCCTTTTTTTTACATGTATCGATCATCGTGTCAAGATTCAATGATTTCGATACTCCTATTGAATGCGGAGAATGTATATGTAAATCTGCGTTATAAATATCCATTTCTTTTATAAAAAATTGATTTTATATATATTTTAAGTTCAATCTAATTAAGAGTCTTTTATTTGTCATTAAATAATAATCATTTTATCATTAATAGGATCACTTAATAAAATCCTAAAATATTCTAATTCATTCTTAAAATTTACTTTTTCTAATTTTCCTTCGACAAATACCTTTTCACCCTTTCTAGCCTGCTCACAAAAACGTCCTCTGAACGAGTTTATTTCATTTATGTCTTTTATATTAACAGTATTTGGTTTAATATCACTTTTGAGAATTTTTATAGGATTTATTTTATATGAACAAGGGGTAAAAATAGAATCTTTTGAATCTATGATGTCTACTTTAAGTTTAATTCTTCCAACATTTTTATATTGATAATCATAAAAATTCCCTTTCCAATCTTTAGGACTTTTAATATATCTAATAAAGAAGTCATGACCTAAAAATTTCCCTTGATGCTGTTTCCGTTCCTCACTTTTAAGAAAATCTTCAAATGGAATATTGGAACCACTAGCTCTCCAATCATAATGGGTTCTATATTCATCCATAGTATATTTCCGACAATCATCTGACTTTTTAAATATTTTTTTCAATTTCTTTTGAAATTTTATACTTGTTTCTGTACCATATATTACTAGATCAATATCAGAATCTTCAGTATTTAATCCCACCATTATTGATCCTGTAATACCTATTGAATTCTCAGAAAGATTTCCCTCAGTAATAAATAATTCACATAAGCTCTTAGAACGTTTTTCACTACTGGATAACTGGGGGGTTTTTAATAAATCTTCAAAGAAGCATCTAGGAGTATAAATTTTTTTAATTTCATCTTTTTTAACTCCTTGAACCTCTAAATCTAGTTCTTCAGAAAAGAAAAGATATTTGGGATAATTTTTTCTCAAAAGGTCATATCTTTCGTTTAATTTGTAAATTTTTTTAAAGACGATTCCATTTTTTTTTCTTTCTCCGTTTGGATGAGGAAAAAATCGTAAAAAGCATATGATATAATCATTTGGATGGAGAAGACCTTTTACATCAAAAAACAGGTTTTCTTTTTTTGTTTCTATATAATCTCCTTCAGTTGGATCAACAATCCTCATGAATTTCACAATATTAGTAATTAATATTTTGAGGGAGTTTTCGTTTTAATATGTGAAGGAGTCTTTGTTTTAATTGAAGGAGTTTTAGATTTAATCCTTCTTAGTTCTCTTTCAAATTCTCTTTTTTCATTTAGAAATCTTTGTTTATCCTTTTCTAGTTTTTCTCTTTCACGTTTAATAGTACTTTTTTCCCTTTCTAAGTTTGTTTTTTCTTTTTCTAATTGTCTATATTCATTATTCAATTTTCTAAATTTTTCCTCTAAATTCGGAATTTTGTTATTTAAGGAGTGAAACTTCTTCTCTGCAGCAGGAACTTTTCTTTTTAATTCTTTAAATCTCGCTTCTTGTTGTCGTCTTCTTTTTTCTAAATTATTTACATCCTTTTCTGCTTTATATCTATACTTTTTTAGATCTGTTCTTTTCTTATCGAGTTCACGAGTTCTAAGATCTAAATCTTGCTTTTTATAACGCGTTTTTTCTCTTTCTTCTTTAAGTTTTTGTTTTTCATCAGAAATTCGATTTTTTTCGTCAGTTATCTCTCTCCTTAAGTTATTAATTTCCCTATTTAGATTATCCCTTTCTTTAGTTAAATATTTAATTTCATTTCTTAAATCCATTAAATTATTTTCTAAATCATTAATAGTTCTTTCTAAGGCATTTTCTCTTCTTTCCATTCCGGGAATTTTCGTTTTAATTTCCTTTATTCGTTTTTCCGTTCTTTCTTTTTCCCAATCTAAATTCTTTTTTTGAGTAGCAATATCTTCTCTTAATTTATCTAATTTTTCTTGAAACCTCTCTAATTCAGTATTTTTTTGATTTAATTCTTCATTCTTACTTTTAATTTTTTCTCTAAATCGCCGTTCTTTAGCATCTAATTCATTTTTTTGTTGCTCTATTTGATTTTTCGTTCTCTCTAGCTCCTCTTTCAAGTTATTTCGTTGTTCTAGAAGAAATTTAATTTTAAGTTCTTTTTCTTTCCTTTTCTTTTCAAGGTCTTCGATATTTTCTTTGTAATCCTCAATTTGATTAATAACTTTTTCCCATTCGCTTTTTTCTTTATCTAACTTAATTCTTTCTTTTTTTATTTTTTTCAGTAATTTTTTTTCTGGAATTGTGTCTAGTTCTTCATCTGGAGTTTTTTCTCGAATTTGATACTTGGGAATAGGCTTATCATTCATAATGTTTCAATTTTAAACTTACTCTATTAATAAATTCATATGAATATTGACTCTAAAGTGTTTGCAAAACAAAGCTAAAATTATTAAATTTTCTTTTTGTTAAATCTATTTATATAACTTAGTTTCTATTATTTTCATATAATTATAGTAAAAGATTTGACAAAAATATATTTTAAAAAAATTTATCTAACTTATTGAGGTTTATTTTATGGGTTTTGATGATGAGTTTAATGAACAAGAATTTGATGAAGATTTGGAAGATTTAGATGAAGAATTTGAAGAGAAATATGAAGATGGAATAGAAGAAACTTTAGCAAAGATTCCTGAGGATGAAGTTGAATCTAAAACTCCTACTACAAAGGTTGTTACTGGGGGGAAGAAGATTTCGGTATTTTTTATGTCTACTATCGGTCCAGGTGAGAAAAAACAAAAATTAACTATTAATGATGGGAACCTTGTTGGAGATATAAAAGAAACTATAGCCAATTTATTTGGTTTAGATCCTGCTGACTTTTACTTATCATCTGGTGGTGTAACTATGGATGAAACTAACTCATTAACCTATTATAATGTTTCTGACGGAGATGACATACTTTTAATTCCAGCAAGTATAGCTGGTTAAAAAATTAGGTTCTTTTTTTAATTTTTTTCTTTTCTTGAGGGGATTAGAGCGATTTCATCATCATCATCGATATCATAATCTTTTATTAGTAAGTTCTCTTTTAGCAATATCCCTCCGCTAGATATGAGAAAATCTTCTAGATCATAATCAAATAATACTGCAATTTTATCCTTAGTTATCCCGATGAAATCAGTCATATCAACAATAATTATTTTCGTTTTCTCACCAGGCTCAAGTAATGATCTTACATAAACACGGATCTGGTCTTCCATTTCAATGGGATTCATAGGTGGTGTATAAATTATTTCTCCATCAGTTTTATCCTTGTTTTTCAGCATATTTTCGATTAACGCCTTTCTCTCATTTGGATCGTAATATAGCATTTCTCGGATGAATAAAATCTTATCCATTTTCGGTAACTCTAAAAGGTCTATTTTATCTAATTCGTCTTTACTAAAGATTGAAAAAATGTATTTATCAATTATAGGCATATCCTTATATGACTCATCTGATTCAATATATTCTTCTATTGAAGGCATTGCATCAATATAATCTTCAATCATATCGATAGTTTCCGTTTGAATTGACTTTGGTTTTGCAAAAGATTTTTTTTCTTTTAACCTCTTATCTTGACTGCTTTTAGACTGTATAACTGTATAAATGGTACTAGTTGATAATACTGCAACACTACCAATAGTTAGAAAAAGAAAGAAGGGAGTATTTTGTATACGAAATAGGAAAAAAAATACATAGAACAATATACAAACAGTGTAAAGAGCAATAACAATTAAAATTCTATAATTCTTTTTCATGATTTTTTGATTAGATTATTTTCTGAATTTAAAATATATAATCTAAAATTTAAATGGGATTGGAATAAAATTGGAGTTTTCAATTTCATGCACCTTCTATTGATTTTCTAGCCTTAGAATATTTCTCGAAATCTAATTTGAATATGTTTCTATTTTTTTCTTTTTCAATGTTTATTAATTCCAGATCATTTAGAATATCTAAATATTTTTTAATAGTACTATGATTTTTTTTTAAACCAGTTGCTATTTCTGTAATTTTAAATGCTTTATTTTTGTTTTTTATAAAATTAATTATTTTTTGAACGATCTCTTTTTTCAAATAAAAGTATAATGGATCAAGTTTTGGGTTAGAGTCAAATTTGAAGAAAAATTTATGATTGTTGAGTTGTTTTGATCTAATGAATTTGAATTTTTCTAAACATGATAAATGCCATAATGCTTGATTACTACCAATGTTTAGAGCTCTCATTATTTCATTAATATTTGAGGGATTCTTTTTAATATAATTAAAAATTTCATTTCTTTTTGGATGTTCAACAATATTATTTTTCATTAATCGAGTTCCTGGAATAATAATTCTTCTTTTAATTAATTCCTTTAAGATTAACTCTATTCTATTCTCATTTATATTAGGATTGTATCTCACCCTATTACTTATATATGATGTAATTTCTCTAATTGAGAAGAAGGTTTTTTTCGTCAAATACTCTTCTACTAATTCAAGAACAATAGATTCCGCTTTATCCAGAGAACTCATGAGCATATATTTAAATTGGGTTGAAATTTTTTGTTTTTATAATTACGTATTCTCTCTAAACCAATATATTATGTCTTATATATATTGATAGGCATTCATACAATATATAATATAATTTCTTGAGGATCCTAATTTTCTTACTGTTGGTTTTGATTATAACTGAAAAAACTTCAAAATCATTCCAAAGGGTTTTATAATAATTTTTTAATGCCATTTTATTAAGTTTAACAAAATTTAAAATAAAAAAAACAAAATTAATAAAAAATTTGGAAGTGATATGAATGAGTTTTGATGAATTTGATGAAAATTTGGGTGGAGAAGAACCAGTAAAATCTAAAACTCCCGCGTCTAAAACCCCTTCAGCA
>Ga0114922_10000219_pt1 | contig 54748 bp, 43 predicted proteins | sample AartaG_FD_100975 | JGI IMG/M metagenome (GOLD analysis project Ga0114922, IMG submission 100975) | Deep subsurface microbial communities from Aarhus Bay to uncover new lineages of life (NeLLi) - Aarhus_00045 metaG | ecosystem: Environmental > Aquatic > Marine > Oceanic > Sediment | place...
AAGGTCGCCGCCGCCCGCCGTCTGCTTGATCTCAGCTATCATCTCCTCAAGAAGGAGGCGGACTACCAGGCGCCTCGCGCCCGTACTGCATCTGCAAGATGAATTCGGAGGCACTCTCCAGTAGCTGTCGTGGCCGACGTCAGCGCCCCTTCTGGACCTGAGAGGCCTCCAGATCCGACGATAGCATGCGCGTTGTCAGCGCCCATAGAGACGTGTCTGAATAGACCAATCATTGGATCTGGCCGTCGCCAACGCTTACAGGGGGTCTTGACCGCCCGTCTTATAGAGACAGCACGGGACCCGGACACTGGCGAGGTCCTGATGCACATGTTCAGCCGCCCGCCCGTGCCGATGTCACGAAGTGGCCACAAGAGAACACCCGCCTCAGAGGAGACGGGCGTTCAAATCGGCATGGTAGCGGGGGCCTGCTACAACGCTATTCACAACGCGCTGGCGGCCGTGTTGGTGAGGCGGTGGTGCTTACCCAGGCAGGGGAGGCGGGGGTAGTACCCTCTCGCCGAGGGGGCAACTGCGCATCCTCTGGCCGCCTGTCTTACTCAGAGAGACTCTCCGGGCGTTCTGACTACTCTCAGCCGTGTTCCATTTCGATCTGACATACACAGGCTGGTTGACACGCTCCTGCTACGGTGTTGAGTTCACACTGAGCCGGCCCGTCGTCGTCACGCGCCCTGGACAGGCCTGATAACAAGCCTTATGTGGCCGCGGACCGCCGGAATGAGGCCGGGCACCGGATCTGTGCAGCGCGGCACCGGGGAGAGGCTGGAGGTTCCCAACGAAGGTCAGGCAAGCGGAGGCAAGCATGTGTCGATTGGCAAGGCTTGACGTACTCGCGCCAAGCAGGTAGACTCCCCGCGTCGTCAAGCACCCTCGCCGCTCTCATTCTGGCAAGGGACCCCATCTGAGACGAGGCGGCGGGGCGAGGGAGCATACTGGTGCGGGGCCAGGCGATACTAAAGAGCGCTGTGGCAGTGCCTTGCCAGACGATGTCCGCACTGCTGTTCGCGAAGCCTCACGGGCTTCTGGCATCCCCTACGTTCACCGACCACGGCCCCTCTCTGATCCCCATGTTTCCTGGCTTCCTACGGGTTCGGCAGCCCCTGGCTTGCCACTGCTGTATGCGCGTTATCGGCGGCCGTGCACTCGGACGTGTTTCCCAGTCTCCGGTCATAGATCCTCGTGCTTGCTACGGCGACGGGCTGGCGTGAGATTGGGGGGAGGAGATGATGAACCTACACCTGCGACGCGAGACAAGAAACTCGCCCTGGGGATGGAAGCTGACGGTAGCGATAGCTGCCGTGCTGTTGTCTCTCGTCAAGCCTTGCCCTGGAGCTACTGAGTCGGGACGGGGCGCGGTGCGTGGCATGCGTGGTTCTGGAGCCCGTGCGGCCCGTCCTGCACGGGGAGGCGGGCGCCAGCACAGACCGACACAGCCGCTGTTGCGCCAGTGGGGGCTGATGACGTACCCAGGCCGCTCACAGAAGCCCGACCGGGGAAGCGCTAGGCGCGTGCTTCTCCGTGATCCTCGGATTCTTGCGGGGGAGGGATGCTGGCTGTGGCGGGGAGCTGACGGAATCTGGGTGCTGTCCTTTCGCAGCAGCAGCGGCCGGACCCTTGAGGCCACAATAGCGGCAGAGAAGAGTATCTCACTCATTGATGCAGGCGGAGACGAAATGAGAGTCCAGTTCCCTGATGGGCGGACCTTGCGGATTGTGTGTCGAGGCCGAGAGACGGGGGATGTTGCTCGATTCGCAACCGCTGGCCGGCATATCGACCTCGATCTGAAGATGGGGGGGAAATACCGGCCGCGCGATGTGCATATTGGCTACTTTGGCACGGTACCGTCAGAGATCCCCTTCCGCGTAGAGTCCCATTTGCCGCCGTCACCGCATAGTGTGGACGGCGTGTCGGTGGGACGGACAACCGGCAAACGGCAGCATGAACGCGCCTTGGCGGCGGGAGCGGAAGCACCTCCAGGAGGCGGCGGAGCGTCTCAGGGAGCCCCTGTTCCTGTGCCCGCGCCGGACACCAAATCGGTTCCGGACAGCGAGTGAGGGCGGACGTCGAAGACGATGCAGGCCTGGGAGGTATGGCGATGACTAAGCGCGTAGGACGTGCCTGGTTCAGGAGAGGACTGGCTGTCGCGCCACTTCTGATGCTTGCGGGCCCGACGCTGTGCGCCGCTGGGGACGACGAGGCATCTGTCCGTGCAGCACTTGACAGGGCTTTGGCCGTCAACTCGGGGCTAGTCAGTTACGTCGCCGAGGTCGAGACAGAAGAATCCCGCGGGCGCACCGTGGCTGAGGGGCCTGCCGCCAGGTCTGTCGGACCAGCGCGATTCAAGGTTCACTGGGCTGCTCCCGGCAAGCAGCATATCGAGCGTGTCGGAGCCGCGGACACGGGGCCGCGCAGATCGCTGCTCACAGTGGATCCGGCGCAGGTGATATCGAAGCCCGACATGCGTCCTGCTGGAGCTCTCGCTCGGGACATGCTCGGTGACCGTGAGGCGGACATCGCGTCGCTTGAGTCGGTAGATCCCAGGACTGGGACAGTGTTTCGGGTCACGATGTGGATCGACGCCAAAGAGAGTTACGTCCTGAAGCTCCGGAGCCAATGGAACTACACGGAGCTTGCAACTACCACCTTCCAATACAAGAAGGTGGCCGGAAGATACTGGTTGCCGTCCACGGTGGAAACGCACTTTCCACACGACGATCTAACCGTGACAAACCGCTACACCTATCAGAGGGTGAATGCTCCCGTTCCGCCGGAGGTCTCGGAGAGAATGCGATGAGACTCCGAGCGCCCTTCCGTGAACTAACATCCGTTGGCAGAAGGCTTGTCCAGTCACCGGACGTCGACGGCCTATACCGCAACTCCTGCCTGCCGGTCGCTCTTCGGGTGTGGCTGGCTGCAGGGGTCACCTGCCTGCTTGCTAGCCTTCTCATCTCCGCGCCTGCGAGCGCACAACTTGGACAGGACTCTGTAGGTTTCGTGGGCGGCTACGACTTCGAGCACAGCATTGGAACCGGTGGCTGGATACCCGATGGGTCCCCGCTCCAACTCAAGTTCGACACCGGGGTCCGGGAGGCCGTTACTGCAGAGTTGAACGGACTGGCATATCTCTGGTCACCAGGGCCCAGCGCTTACGAGTTGTCTCTCGCCGGAGGAGACGGAACTTTCTCGATTGATGGGGGGATATGGTTCATTCTGCTGGGACGGACGAACCTCCCCTGGCCCATAGGGCAGTGGGAGTTCGAGATCCCGTTCATTGACGTGCCCCACATCGACGTGACCTGGCAGGACTCTGAACAATTCACTCCCTTCCTGCTTACTGGTGATCCCGAACGGCCAGTCGAGCTATGGGCCACTTTCGCCCAAGTCCACCTGTTTGACGTCGATATCACTGACTTGATCCTCCCCATTCCGTACGTGGAAGGCGGAGTCAGCGTGTCGGCTGAAGCTGCCATGACAGCCACCCTACAGGGGGAGGAGGTACTGATAGACGGATCTACTTCGGTTGATGCGGAAGCCGAGCGTGTGCCAGTGTCGGAGAAAAGTCACTACATTGCCGAGTACCACGAGCAGTTCACGCGCGGAGCGAACTTCGGCGTTATTCCTGCATTCTATGTGCAACTGGGCCCCTACCGTTGGGATGTCGACTTTCCCATAGACCCTATTGCGATCCCTCTGGACCTAGGAGTCCCGTTGGACTTACCGTTCAACTCTGAGGTCCTATCATTCGATTTCCCGGATGATCCACTGCCCCAGCCAACAGCGCTTATTGTGTCGGCGAGCGCCTCGCCGAGTTCGGGCGTTGATCCTTACAGCAGCGTCCAGGTGTCGGGCGAGGTACGCTACAACGTGGACCGGGATGGCGACGGAGACAATGATCTCATCCCCGTGGGGACCGTGACACTCGACACGGGCTACAACGAATACACCGCTCCGATTAGCCAGGGCACTTTCTCGCGCACGGTGCAGGTGGGAGGCAGTGATACCACTATTCAGGTGGAAGCGGGAAGCCAGAAGCCTGATGGAACTGGTCCCGTGACTGGCAACACAGGTGTGTTCATTGATGTTCTCGGGCCGGGGTCGGCCAACGTATACGACTACGATCGCTCGACTGTATGCCTGGATACTTCGGCCGAAGGGTGGCCGATCAGCGAGACGACTTTCATAAGGTCTGATCACGAACAGCTTTATGTGTGGTTTCGGATTACAGATGTGTTCCGCTATGTACACAATGGCGAGTGCGTCATGTACCGTCAAGACTGGTATCTGCCAGGTGATCCGGCCGGGGATCCCACATGGTCCTTCGAGTGGGACCCAGAGTGGTGGCTATGCGACCCAGGCATGGGCTACTACGCGGACGCCATTCGGTGGGTGGGCCCGCTTCCCGTGGCCGGGACCGGTAATGCGGACATAGAAGGAACATGGACTGTCGAAATCTACATAGACGACGGTGAGGGATGGGAGCTCCAAGACAGCGTTAACTTCACGATGCGCTACGATCTGACCGAACATCGAACCTGCAAAGGGATCTCATCTGAGTTTGAGCCCCTGAACCCAACTGACATATTCACTCAGACTGATAGCCGGGTGTATACGTGGATGAGCCTCGACAACCTGGCCGAGGATCTTGACGTCAAGTGGCAGTGGTATGAGCCGAATGGCTCCCTGTACACGGAGTTCACCGCTGAGCCGATCTCTGACTACGATGAGTCGCCAGGCGGCTTCAACCCACCCTTCGACTGGTACTACATATGGGGGTGGACTGGCATCGCGGGTAGACCGGCTGCGAGCAAGTGCGGAAAGTGGGAGATCCGTGTTTCCATCCGAGACCCATTCGGCAACTATGACCACGAATACACGGACTACTTCCAGATCGTCGAGTCGCCCAACGTAGACCCCAATGTTACCGTTGACCCTTATCCCGCTTCCCCGGTGGAGGGACAGGGCATCCGGCTTGACGTTGATGCCTCCGACAACACGTACCTAGACACTGTCACTCTCCACTGGAATGACGGCAGCTGGCACAGCCAGACATTCAGTAGCGATATCAACGCGAGTTCCTTCTCGGGCAGCCGACAGATCGGATCATATTCGACTGGCACAGTCATCGAGTGCTACGCTGTTGCCACGGACACATCCGGGAACAGTGCGACCAGCGCATACGGAAGGATCATCGTCGGGGACTCTGACTCGACGGGGCCCGCGATCGAGAATGTCCTGATCCTGGAAAGCGCCGGCGACGGCGACAGCGTCACTGAAGATGACGAGAATACCCTGATCAGCTGGACGCTCAGCGATCCCTCCGGCATAGGATCGGTAAGCCTCACTGTCGATGGTGTCCCGCTTACTGTCGAGGGCAGTTACTATGGGATGTCGGCGCTTCTGCAGCCGGGCTGGCATCCCTACCAGATCGAGGCCGAGGACGCTGACGACACTCCATCTGCCACATCCTTGGTCGGCAGCTTCCATGTCGCCGATGACGATACCGCGGGGCCCATATTCTCTGCATTCTCACCGAGTGTCGCTCAGGCTGAACAGCCTTTCACCATTGCCTGCACCATAGAAGATCAGTCCGGGGTCTATGATGACGGCACCGGCTCTGAGGGGCAGGGCGTATGCCTGATCTGGGACAACGACGGTGAACTCGACCAGGACCGCGCCGGCGAGATTCAGATGTCTCCGGAAGCAGGCAGTTCGTTCTCCACCGATTCGGCTATCCCCGGTCAGGCCGCCGACGCGGCTGTGGTCTACGTTGTCACGGCTTACGATAATGACGCTGACGGCGGCCGTGCCAATGACCGCACCCAGTCGGCCAGTGACATGATGCCGGTGGTGATCGAGGCGCCAGACACGACACCCCCCTCGCCCGATCCGATGGCCTGGGAGACTCCGCCACAGGCGACGAGCGCAACTGTCATCGCCATGACGGCAGCAGCGGCCACTGATGCTAGCACACCCGTCGAGTACTACTTTGAGTGCGTCTCTGGTGGGGGAAGCAGCCGCGACTGGCTGGCAGATCGCACGCACACGGATACGGGCCTGAGCGTCAACACTGAGTACGGCTACCAGGTTCAGGCCCGCGACAGCTCCCCTGCACAGAATGCGACTGGCTGGTCAACGCCCGTGGCCTACGCGTACACACTCGCCGAGATACCACCAGCACCAACTGTCGTGAACCCAACGACCACGACGCTGGACGTGGACCCCAACCCGGGAGGCAACCCCTCCTCGACTCAATTCGCGATCTACAACGAGACGTCAAGCGAGTACATCGCGGCCGATGGTAGCGGCAACGGCAGTACTCCCATCTGGCGCACCGATGCCCAGTGGGGAACGACGACTGTGACGGGCCTCTCTTCGAGCACGACCTACACCTTCCGGGTGATGGCACGAAACGGTGATGATATCCCGACCGCACTCGGCCCTCCTGCATCTGGGACGACGTCAGACTGTCAGGCGCCAGCAGGCCCTCTGAACTTCCGGAGCAGTAGCGTCGGCTCTGACTACGTCTGGTGGGCGTGGGATGATGCCTCCGATGACGAAGATGGCTTCCGAATCGACCCTGTGGGGATCACCGCGTCTGCAAACTCGGAGTCTCTACTCGATGCCGGCCTCCTTCCGAATACTGAATACACTCGTCACGTTCACGCCTACAACGCGTGCGGGGACAGTGCCCCCTCGAATCCCGCCTCGACGTACACGTATCCGAAGGCGCCCAGCGTGGACTGTGACAAATCGACCGGGGTGACCTACCCGGTGGGCACACAGTTTGCCTTCACCAACCTGGCTGGGTGGGGGTCAGGGAACCTGGACCACTATCACTGGGTGTGGGACAATAGTCCAACCCACAGCTGGACAGGGAGCGAGCCGACGTGGAGCAGTGGCACGCTCGGGTGCACCGGGGACTCGGAGGGCAGCTGGTACCTGCACGTGATGAGCCACAACCTCGACCATGCATCAGGCGGCACTCAGGACTACGAGCCATATGTGGTGGGGCAGAAAGCCGTGATACGTGTCAGACTCGACGGTAGCGATGCCAATGACGGATTGAGCTGGCCCGCCGCTAAGCAAACCGTTCAGGCCGGCCTGGACGCCTGCAACCCGGGCGACGAGGTATGGGTGGCAGCTGGCACCCACGTTCAGCCGACAATCAACATGCCAGGCGGGGTGGCGCTCTACGGCGGGTTCGACGGCACGGAGACGGAGCGAGAGCAGAGAGATTGGCGGGTCAATGTTGCGGTACTGGACGCCGATTACACGGGGCCGGTGGTGGTGGTGGAGACTGGAGCCCCTGTCTCCACTCGCATCGACGGCTTCACCATCCGCAGGGGCGTTGCTGACGGGGCTGTCGGCGGAGGCATCAACTGTTGGGCCGCTTCGGCGACCATTGTCAACAACGTGATCACGGAGAACACCGCTCCCAACGGTGGCGGGCTCTCTTTCGCCGGGTACGCGCCTGTGGTAGCGAACAACGTCATCGCTGGCAACGAGGCCGTTGATGCCGGCGGAGGGGTCTACTGCAATCTCACCTCGGCGATCATCTCCAGCAATACCATCACCGGCAACTATGCGGCATACGGAAGCGGAATCCACACTGACTACGGAGACGCTATGATCCTTGGCAATACTATCACCGGGAACCTCACCGGGGGCGGCTACTCCAGGCGCGGGGGCATCAGTTGCTCCTCAAGGGCAACTGTCGCGAACAACATCGTCGCCTACAATGAGAGCGGCATCGACGCCGACTCCGGCGCATCGCTCCAGAACAACTGTGTCTACGGCAACACAGACTATGACTATCACCCCGACATGGCACCACCCGGCCCTGGCGACATCTCGGTGGACCCGCAGTTCGTTGACTACGAAGGCGGGAATCTCCATCTGTTACCTACTTCGCCATGCATCGACGCTGGAGAGGACAGCTTCTTCGATCCCGGTGACGTTGACATGGACGGCCAGCCCCGCATCTACGGCCCGCATGTTGACATCGGCGCGGATGAGAGGCTAACACCGGCTGCCCCACGCGTGCTGCTGGAGGTGCACCCGAACGAGCGGGCGCCTGGGGCCAGCGACCCTCAGTTCCTGGGATGGGACCCCTGGACCCAGCCGCCTTCGTCCCCCCACGACAGCTACTGGTGGAAGAAGTATGAGTTCTACGCCAATGGCCCGATCTGGATTCAGGTCTGCGCCCAGAACATGGCCGGCTGGCAGCACGCAGGCTATGGTGACGACGACAACACCTGGCTCGAGGTCAACGGCATCAAGCCCGCCGACTATGACGGCATACAGAGCGGCCCTCCTGCTGGCTGGCAGTGGGTCGGATCGAAAGAGAACGGCCAGCGCTGGACCCTCCGCTTCCTGCATGTCGGCGCACCGGGCAAGCAGAGCCTCTGGCTCGGAGCGGACGAGTCACCCGTCCTCTGGTGGATCAAAGTGACCGACCTAGACCCGGGGGTGATCGAGGCGATCGAGTAGGCGTTTCCGCTGCTGGGATTAGGAACAGCCCGCGAGTGACCGGGTAACTTCGGTTATGTGGCCGTCGAGGGGCTGGGCCAAATACGGCCTTGGCTGCAAACGGGTCCGGCAGCGGCGCGACGCCGCTGCACGCGACACCGATCACCTCACGTGCGTGAGGGCGACTACGTCGGCAAACCAAACGCCCGAGAGATGAAGACCGCCATCTGATCGCGGGTGACGACGATCTCGGGGTGGTAAAGCCCCTCTTCGTATCCCTGCACCACACCGTTCTCGACGCAGTACTCCACGTGCTTGTACGCCCAGAAGTCGGACGCAACATCGGGGAAGTCTCGCGGATCGGCCGGCGCGTAGTCGGCTAGGCCGGCCTCCCCGTCCGGCGCGACCAGCGAGCGGGCAACATACACTGCCATCTGACCTCGCGTCACCTCGTACTCGGGATGGTACAGACCGTCCTGGTATCCGGCTAGGACGTTCTGGGAGGCCGCGTACTCCACATAGTCCAAGGCCCAGAAGCCCTCCTGCACGTCAGGAAACGTGGGGGCCTCAGTAAACTCAGGTACATACTCATCCCCGCCAGCCAGCGCCCGGGAGATATAGACGGCCATCTGGTCGCGGGTGACGGGATTGCCGGGCTGGTAGGAACCGTCATCATAGCCGGAGACGATACCAGCGCCCGCACAGAGAAGTACCTCGTCACAGGCCCAGTGGTCTGCTGCAAGATCTGAGAACACCACCTTGATGTACAGGGGCTTGGTCTCGCTATCCGAGCCGTAGGCGTTGCTCGCGGTAAGAGTGACCTCGTACACGCCAAGGTCCACGTACTCGTGGGATGGGTGCCGCTCGTCGCTGGTCGCCCCATCGCCGAAATCCCAGGACCAACTGGTGGGACTCCTCGAAGAATCATCGGTGAAGGTGACCTCTAGCGGCGCACTACCGGCCACGGGAGCGGCGGTGAAACACGCTCTCGGGGGCCCTCCCGTTACCACGAGGTGGACTACCTGGTCGTTGCCGGTGTCGGCCACCCAGCAGGAGCCATCTGTGGGGTTGACGCACACGGCGTGGGGCTGGTTGAAGGAGCCTCCCCGCCATAGCTCAGTGCCGTTCTCGTCTATATGCACCACCTGATTGTTGAGCGTGTCGGCCACCCAGCAGGTGCCGTCCCCGGCGTCGGCCGATACGGAACGGGGGAACTTGAATCCCCCTAGCCTCAGGAGGCCCGCTCCGTCTTCCGCTAGGTGCACGACCTGATCGTTCATGCTGTCAGCCACCCAACAGGAGCCGTCCGCCGAGTTGGCAGACACGGAGAGTGGGTAGTTGAAGCAGCTCTTCCTCCAGAGCTCCTCGCAGTCCCTGTTCAGGTGCGCGACCTGGTTGCCTGCCGAGTCAGCAACCCAGCAGGATCTATCTTCTGTGTTGACGGAGACGGACTCGGGCGTCAGGAAGTCCTCTGCGAACTTCAGCTCCCACCTCACCTCTGTCAAGGCCCCGAACTGAGGCAGCCCCCAGTGATGAAGATGCAGTTCGTGGATGCGCGCTACACGGCCCCTGTACGTATCGGCAACCCAGCAGTACTGGTGCCATATATGCCCGAAAAACCAATCGGGCATATTCACCCGGACCCGCTTGGGGTCGGCGGAGACGGACCGCGGGTACACGAACTCGTCCGAACGCACATCGTCGTTCACCCAGGAGTTAAGGTAGCCGAACAGCAGGTGCTCGACCGTGTTCTTCTCGCTGAAGGCAAGCCAGACAGTGCCGTCTGTGGGGTTCACGGAGATCGCGAGCGGCGCACCCTTGCCGGATCCGTGGGGATACAGGTCCCACAGTTCGTAGGTGTCCGCCGTCACCCGCACAGCACTCTCATTCCCGGTGTCAGCGACCCAGCAGGTGCCGTCCGTGTAGTCCACCGAAAGGGCCTCGGGCTGCACGAAGCCCCATTGCCTCTCATAGCCATAGGGCACTACAAGGGGCAATACACCGAACATCGGGTCCTCCCTCAGACGCACGAAGCAGCCGCCTCCGGCGTCCGCCACCCAAACGGAGCCGTCTGTCGGGTCTACCGAGACAGATGACAGCTCTGCAAAGAAACCGATCGGGGGGATGACAAAGGGATTGGGATCGAAGTAGCGATCCTCCCGCAGGAGTTGGCTACCGTCCGCATCCAGGTGGACGAGGTGCTTATTCCCCGTATCAGCGACCCAGCAGGATCCATCCGTTGGATCCATGGCTATGGACTGAGGGCCGGAGAAGCACGGTCCACACCAGAGCACGCTGCCGTCTTCCGCCACGTGCACCATGTAGTTACTCCCAGTGTCAGCGACCCAGCAAGATCCATCGGCCGGGCTCACCGCCACTGATCGCGGTTCATTGAGGCACCTCTCGACCGGAGGTGTCACGGCTGGATCTTGGTAACAGCCGATCCGCAGGAGTTGGGTGCCATCCTCCGCCAGATGCACCACCTGGTCGTTCCCCGTATCCGCCACCCAGCAGGAGCCGTCTGTCGGGTTCACCGAAACGGACTCCGGCTTGACGAAGCACAGCTCGACCGCGGGGTCGGAAGGATGCTCATAGCAGCCGATCCGCAGCAGCTCGGCGCCGTCCGCCGCCAGGTGCACGACCTCATCATTCTCCGTGTCAGCAACCCAGCAGGTTCTGTCTGCCTGGTTCACGCAGACGGCCCGGGGCCGGTTGAAGCCTCCCAATCGCACGATCTCCACACCGTCCTCATCGAGGTGTACCACCTCGTTGTTGCCGGTGTCAGCCACCCAGCACGTGCCATCGACCGGGTCCGCAGCGACACACTGAGGGTTCCAGAATCCATTGGTCTGGCTGAGCACAGAGCCGTCCCCTGCAACGTGCATCAGACTGGAGCCCGTTGCGGCCCAGCACGACCCGTCTGACGGGCTCGCCGAGACCGACCGGGGCTTCCCGAAGGGGCTCCGCCAGGCCTCGGCCACCTCCTCGGCCCCGGCCCGTGGCACGCAGATGCCCGCCAGACAGGCCAGCATGCTTGCCAGAGCCATCAATGCACAGCGGTTCGACAGTCTCTTCCCGTTCATCTCGCCCTTCCTCATCTCTGCCCGGGTGGCGCCCACCGGCAGCACCCCGACCAACACTCCATCTGCGGCCCGAGTTGACACCATGGCCCACCTGTCCGCGCCCTGCCGGTCGACCAGGGCCGACCTAGTGCAGCGCCCGCGCACACGTCATCTCCCAGCAGGTCAGACAGGCTAGCGGTCAGGGTAGTGATCGTAGACATACCTGATGATCTCGACAGGTCTGTCAAGCTTGTTGTAGAGGACCTGCTCCTGGAGGCCCCCGCTGGCCCCGTAGCCGAGATCGGTTCTTGTCCTCAGCCCCGCCGCGGGGTACGTCTGGACCATCCGCGTGATGTTCCCACGCTCGTCATAGGAGTACGACAACCGGGAGATGACGGGCCCCGTCCCACTGAACGCAACGACTTCGGTTGGATTCCCCGAGGCGTCGTAGGTGTAGGCCGTCCGCGCCAGCACGGTCCCTTCGTGGTCAGCTGTGACCTGTTCCGTCGGTCTGCCGCTCCCATCGTAGGTCAAGACCGTGGCAGACAGAGTGCTCTCCCCGCCGGGACCGTGTACGACGACCCGGCTGACGTTCCCATCGAGCTCATACTCCGCGGTCACTCCGTTCAGCACCTTGCCGTCAGGGGCCACGGTGCGCACCTCCACCGGCCGGCCATCCGGATCGTATTCGTACTTCACCGTTGGACCGCGGGTCCCGTCCTCCCGGTAAGTGATCGACTCGAAGAGGCGGCCGTCGTTGTCATAGTGGAGGGTCATCCTGGCGATGCCCGGCAACTCCCCCTGGGAGAACCTGGCTTCGGCGACCCGTCCTTCGTCGTCATACCTGTATGCTGGCGTGCTGAGGCTCGTCACATCCTGTCCGACCGCGGTGCGCAGGACCACGTTTCCCGCGCGGTCATACTCCATGAACGAGATCTGGGTGCCCTCCCCTTCAGCTCCGTCGGCCGCAACTGGATAGCGCCAGACAGCCACCGATCTGATCCCGCGCTCCCGGATTCGATCTCGGGGCATCGGCGGGGCGAGATCGCGCGGCTGGCGTGCCTCGAGGCCCAACGGAACGCGGGGCATCTGGGCCTGTGCGGGACAAACAAGGGAGAACGCCAGCGTCAGCAGCCACACACAGAGGCCCGAGATCATCGAGCGCTCTGCTATCACCACAGACTCCTTCGCTCGCCTCGAACGCATCTCAATCCTCCACCGGGCGCGGAGGGAGGACGGCGCATCGGGGAGGCCGTCCGGGGCCCCCCACAGCCGCCTACGCCCCGCGCGGCTCGCCGCCGCCCTGCTAGCCCGCACCGGGCGTGCCTCCGGCCGTGCAGGCGGCCGTCTGTCGATGGGTGCTCCCGGGCTGCGTGGCTTCGAGGACGGTCTGCCTTAGAGTCGCGATGTCCGCACGCAGCGCGTTCAGCTCCGCCAACGATGTTGTCGCTGCTTCCCTGTTCTGCGCGATCTCGGCCCGCAGAGCAGCGATTTCATCCTCATGGGCCTTCACCAGTCTGGCGACGTCTCCCGAGTTCATCCCGACGGCCGTCTTCACGTACTTGAGCCCTGCACTGGGGTATGAATCCCAGGCACGGCCGACGATCTTGGTGAACTCGTCGGCGGTCATCATCTCAGGGGACACAGCGACGCCACTCCCATCCTCTAACCCGGACGGGATGATGTAGTCGCCCTCTTCGACCGGCCCGATGACCTTCACATGGACCTGCCCGAGCAGAGACACCTTTTCGAAGAGGTGTTCCTTCCCTTCGGCCGGCAGATTCCCCACGACGGCCGGCGCGGCGGAGACGACGAGGAACTGCCGCGCGCCAGCGGTCCTCTTCGTGACCCTGCCGCCGAAGACGCCAACGATGTCCCCAGACGACATCGTCTCACCCTCGCTCACCCGCTCCAGGTACTCCGCGTAGTCCGCGCCGCCTGATTCGAACGCCACGCCCAGGGACGCCAGTTGCTTCGCAGTCGTACCAGCTTCGACCAGCAGAAGGGTGCCCAGCGAGATCGTGTCCGACCAATCCCACCCTTTATCGCTGGCAACGTCGGAGGTGATGTTCAGCAGCAACGCAACGCTCTGCCCCCCCACGTTGACCACCTGGATCAGTCTGTCCCAGGAGATGAGCCACTCCTCGAAGGTCTGTCCCTCGATCCTGCCCACCGCATTGCCGCCGCGGTTGAAGAAGGTGACGAAGTTGTCACTGCCGCTGGGAGTCGAGTGGTCGACGCTGATCGCGATCCCCTGGTCCGCCGCATCGACGATCAGAGCGTGCCCGGATGCAGCTGCGTCGCTCCCTTGGTGCGTACTGCGGATCGTGACTCTCCCGTTGCCCGATACTTGGAACTCGCCGGAATCGCCTATCACCCGTAGTGCGTCTTCTAATCCCGGCACAGGTGCGTCGATCACGACTTGACCGGTATTGGCGACACTGAGACTCCCTGTGTCGCCGGCTGCCAGCAGCGGGAATCCGAACACGGGGCTGTAGATCTCGACCTGGCCGTCGTTGGAGACAGTGAGGCTCCCGAGGTCGGGGGTCACCCGGAACGGATAGTCCAGGGGAATCCAGGGCTCGCGCTGATCAGCACGCACCCACAGGTCGGTGTAGAGCTCGACCCTACCAGTCCCCCAGCCGGGGTGATTTGCCTGCGGATCGAGCGTGTTCCCTATGACCCGGAGGCGCTCCTGGTTCGCGGTCCGGATCGCCAGGCTGGCGGCATCGGTGGTTCCCAGGAAGTCATACGCCGGGTCCGTAGACCGGTTGCCGAACAGCGACCAGACTTGCGAGGGAATGCCGGGTACGCGGCGCGACAGACGGACCCGCGAAGCCACGCCGTCATCGTCGAAGGACAGAGTGGCTCCACGCAGTTGAGCACTCGCCGAAGCATGGGCCGCCACAATCATGGCGAACGCCAGCACTGATACGACGCGTTGCACTCTCGACATCAGAGTATCTCCTTTGCCGCCGGGGTCACCGGCCGCCATGTTGTCCCGCAGGTGATCGTGTCACCTCAGCTTCAGGGAGGCAGAGTGCGGTATTCCGGACCTCCTCGCCCACGAACGCTCAGTAACGTCCAGGCCGATGGGCGACATGCCCATTCTGGCCGACATCCAGAGGGATCGAGCCGAGGTCCCCAGGGAGGTGACGTGCGGCGGCCCGCGTTGAATCCCACTGCGCAGCTTGGCGCAGCAGCAGAGCGAATGGCTGCCGTTGTCACGATCCCCGCCGCGCGCGCCCTGGAGGGGAACTCGCCCTTCATCCTGCCGTTCCCTGTGCCCAACAAATGAGCCAGCTGTCGCCTTACGGGATGCAGCTGGCCTGGCTAGGGACTAAACGGCGAGCCCTGATGAGGAGACCCGGCAAGAGGCCGGGCGAAGACTGCTAATGGTACTACATTGAATGTTACGGGCGGCCATCCCGTCTGACCTGAGCTCACGGTAGACTAGCGCGTGACCACCATCGTGTCAAGTCGTCGTGGATGTCGCTGTCAGATGGCTATGGGACACCACCAAGCGTCTCCTCAGCTTGCGCGTTGCGCGGCGGCCACGACCACCTATCATGTGAGACCATTCGGCAGCGCCCTTGGTGTAGGTGTTCAGGCAGCGATGGGATTCCTGCCGTCGACTCCCACGGGAGATGGCGACGTTCCTACGTGCTGCTAGAGGAGGCTGCGCGGATCCGAAGCCGAGCGCCTTACTAGGCAAGCGTCAAGGCAGAAGCCATAGCTCCGCGGACCGGACTCGGACCTCAGACAGGCTGGTTGACCCACTCCTGCTATGGTGTTGAGTGCACACTGAGCCGGCCCGTCGTCACACCTCCTGGACGGGCCCCATAACATTGATTATGGCGCTGGTTGCGCCAAGAGCGAGTCGGGCGACAGAGCACCTTCCCCGCAGATCCTAGCGCGGCTCATCTTCAGGCAGGCCGTCTGCCTGAGGTGAGATCCTTAGCCGTCACAAGCACGATGGATCCCTTGGGCACGACATTCATGTAGTCCCAACGCGCGGATACCGCACCCGCCGATCATTCGGCGTGGGGCGGCCGTGTCTGACAAGCCGTGCGGCCCTGGCGGGCCCGGGACTGCGCCTGGCCGGGCGGCGGGGATGTGCTGGTCAGACACCCGCCAAGCGCGCCTTCTGCTAGAGAACTACACCTCCTGCTCACAGACCTGTGCTGCGAGCTACCTCACGGTACCTGCACCACTCGCAGCCGTCGCCAGCTAACGGCGGCCCGGGCATCTCTAGCACAGCCAATACTTCGCCGATGAAGTGTAGGAAGGCGCTTTCGTCGCGCGGACACTCGATCCACTCGGCCCTCCCGCGATAAGCGTAGTCTCCCTCCGGCGTCTTCATCATATCTCGAGGCTCGACGCAGAGAAGCCCGAGCCTCGAGACAGGCGACAGGGCGGGACGGCCGGGCGCTGGGTGTTCGAGAGCGTACGCGTAAGCATGAAGTTGGCGGCCATACAGGCCCACATGTTTCTGGTTTATCTCCGACGTCTTGAAGTCGATGACGCCGTGACTTCCGTCGTCGAACCTGACGACCGCGTCCGACTTCCCGTTTATGAAGCAGGACGAAGACCGGCCCGGGCGGCTGATTGAGGACGACCTAACCCAGCGCTCCTCGCAGTCCATCGCCCCAGACGGCAGGAGAGAAGTGACCTCTGCTGTCGTCTTGCCAGCGAAGTACGTCTTCATCGCCGCATCGATTCTCAAGAAGATCTTTGGCATAGGCGGCCGAGGACGAGGAATCTGCCTCACGACCTTCAGGTAGAAGCAGCGCCTGCAAGCATCCCATAGGAATGCGAAGTCAGATGGGCTCAGTTTCCAGTTTGTCAGGGGCATTGGCATATCACATAAGGGGAGGCTGGGATAGCATGTATTCCAGACGTCCAGCCCCTTCGGGGTTCACCATTCGCACGTACGCGATGCACCCTCGAAGGCTCCTCCACTCCCTGGCGCTCGGAGTCTTGGCCCGCGCTAAGCGACGTATCTGCTCTTCTACCTTCGCGTAGTACTCCGCAGGCACATCAATGCCGTCAGAGATCACCAGTCCCAGGGCTCGCTTCTCCTCGCCGGGGCCTCGCGCCTCGACGTCGTGTAGTTCCCACCCGAACTCATGCGCTACCTTCCGGAGGACGCTACCCACGTGAGGCCGGATGCGTTTGCCAGATAGGAATAGGTTGTCTGAGTAGTTCGTGTAGACCAGTCGCTCAGCCCGCGCCAGCCCTTCGAGTCGACGGTCAAGCGGCAGTCGCACTAGGTTCGCAATGGCGGGGCTTGTGATGTACCCGTGAGGCAGGCCCCCGCCGCGGGTCGTGAGGCGTGTGAGAAGCCGGGCCACGTCAGGGACACATCCAAGTGACTTCCACAGTGCGTACACCCGCTTGTGTCTGATGCTCGGATAGAAGTCCTTGATGTCCGCCGAAAGGAGAAAAGGCGCTCCCAGATGTGGACGGGTGGCTGTCAGCTGCGACCTTTTGGACCGGTATCCGTGTACAGAGTCGGGAAGGACCAACGGGTCAAGCAGCCTGCCCTTTACCCTCGATTGCACAAGTCGCAGCCGCTGATTGGGATCCTCGAAGTGCCTCCTCTTGCCTTTGCGAACTTGATGGAAATCCGTGGCCAGGCTCTCTGCGTCGCTCGCGAGCTCGTCCAGGAACTCCCCGTTGAGTCCCAGGCGCATGCAGAGGTGACTAACGCTTCTTATCCTTAGAAGGCGCACTGCCATACGCTACCCCACGGCTGCCTGCGGGCCCGACCTGTTCCCGGGCCACCTCGGCCATCATACGAAACAGCACGTCGAGCAGGTCGCGCTCACCGGCCGTGTCTGTGACTCGCGGAGACGAGGGGCCTTGTTCCCAGAAGATGAGGTTAAGCGGCACCCCGAGCTCGTCCGCGATCTTCTGAGTGAGCCGAAGGCTCGGCTGACGCTTCTCTGTCTCTATTAGTGAGATGTAACTCGGTGAGCTCTTTACAGCCTGCGCCAACTCCGACGCACGCATTCCGCGTGCCGTGCGAATGAGTCTTATGTTCCTACCCAATCCCATGTCGAGTGCCCTTCTCTTCCTCGAGCCTAAAACCCAGAACATGGACGTTAACGCCCGCTCGCGCGGGCGGGATTCTCAGGTCAAGGTCTGTGGATTTCACTGATCAGGTCAAGAAGCGCTCCCACGGCTGTCCGTAGGCAGCGCCGCCTGGTCTTGCTTTCCCTGTGCCGACAGGTTTCCACTTTGGAGAGCTGTCGCCTCAGGACGGCGAGTGTCCTCCGCAGACCTGGCCGGTGCTCCGCCGGAAGGTCGCTGCGCTTTAGAGAATCTTGTAGCACAGCGATGGCCTCCTTGAGGAGCGCGGCCACTTGTTCGGAGTCTGCTTCATTAGTCGCCATTGCCTTGGGCCTCCTTTCTTGTTATTGGCCAGGTCTGGTGCTGTCCGCTAGCCAGACCTATGACCTGACAGCAGCGAAGACCTGCTGTAGAGCCGAAGAACAAGCAGACCAACCAAGCACCCGAGATGAGAGACGGCTCAATCCAGCCGTCTCTCACGGCAGCTGAACAGCCTCTGACGAGTGCTTAACCGAGGCAGGAAAGACCGATTATCCAGCTGAGCATCCCGAGAAACCGCAACAGCAGCAGATTGATGCTAGAGAGTCGCGGTAGACAAGGGACACCCGTGTCTCCATCCTGCCAACCCTCGGCGCCCGGCTCTTCTTGCGGACATCAGAGACGGGGTCCTGACGCCTGTCCTGGGGTCAGGACTTCAAGGTCCGTCGACCGCCCGGAAAGGACGGCCAACTGGCGGAGGTGGGCATATGGCGCGGCAGATTCCGAACATTAGTGCGGCCGCTTGTCAAAGAGCGAGGGGCGCAACGCCCCAGTTGCCCAATGGTAGCACGCGGGGTTCGACCTGTCAATACCGTTGAGAAGGTTTATTTCTCCCACAGTCAAATTTCTTTTCATACGATATTCTATTCTTTAGGTTGAAGGACTGCACTACGGGCCTCCTCACCGTCCTCTTCCTCCTCAGGCGTTCCCTGTCCTTCTTATATGGACCGGAGCGCTTTGCAGCGCCGGGGGCGGGTGAGGCTGGAGTGGGCCGGGTTACGCCGGCGGAGGGCGCCGACGAGGTGGTCGGTCTGCCGTACGCAGGACCATGGGTCTCCACCGGTGCCGGAGCCCTCGCGCAGCACTCCGGAGAGTGCTCTAGCAGCGGGCAATGGCTGGTGCGATGGGTGGCAGTTCTACGCGCGGCGAGGGCAGCGGATCAACACGGTTGGCCTGGGCTTGTACCCAGGCCACGAGTGGCGCTATAACGTAGATTATGTGTCCCCGCCACCGCTGCTGCCGCCATGTCATGCTCGGAAGAGGTCGCAGGCTGGTAGCGTGGACGTGCTAAGTAGTCTATCACGATGCCCTGAGTCCAACCCGTTCCGGCGCTTGGTCAAACTGACGACGAACGGGCGGCGCCGGCAGCCTAGTTGTGCTCTCTGGACGCTATCTGGGCGTTTTGGCGGCTCTCAGGCGTGTCCCATCGCTATTTGACATCCACACAGTGTTCGAGCCAAGTCCCTTGTCCGCGAGCTACGGCAGGCGGGAATCCGTGTCGTGTCGCTGAACGACCCCGAAGTCGACCCGGAGACGGTCGCGGGCGTCTACATGGAGGCGATCACCTTCGCCAAGAACGAGGCCTACAGTCGGGAGGTCGCCTTCCACACGCGGAAAGGATGTCGGGCGAACGTCCGAACGAGAGACACAGAGACAGGTTGGTGCTACAAGAACGGCGGGCAGCCGCTATTCGGCTACAAGTCAGAGCAACTCATCCGGGGTGAGGAAAAGCGAGGACGTCCCATCATCAAGAGCATCTGGGTTCTCGACGACACGGTGATCGCCGGCCACCCTCTCCACGAATGGGTGCGACACTGCCTCGTCGAAATGGCCGCCAATGGCGCCTCACTCGACGACATCCGAGACTTATGCCACCAAAAGGCCATCCCTGCCCGTCGCGGCAAGTTCTGGAGCACATCGACCTGGTACTCGCTGCTGCAGCCGCCGGCGCTGATGAAGTACTGCGGCCACGAAGTCTGGAATGTCCATCGGAAGAACGGGAGTGTTCGACCTGTCTCCGAGTGGATCATCGTGGAGGACGCGCACCCGCCCATCATCAGTGCTGAGGAGGCGAAGGCGATTGCCGATGCGCGAAGCCGACAGAGCAGGAAGCGCTTCGACACGGGATACGGCCGAAGTCGGACATCGCCGTATCTCCTGAGCGGCGGCCTCTTTAGGTGTGAGCGCTGTGGCTCAAATATGTTGGGCCACTACACATCCAGCGGTCGGTACTACGTCTGCGGCAGCATGCCGCATCGCCGGGGGATGGGGTGCGGCCCAGGAGTATTCGTGCCAAAGGAACAGGTGGAAGCAGAAGTAGCCGCCGGCCTCAAGAAGCTCATGGGGACCTGTGCCGATCCCAAAGGACGGACACGGCAGGTGAACAGGGAACTGAAGAGGATCTGGGAGCAGTCGCACGGCTATGACCCACATGCGGCGGAGCGCCTTCGGGCGACGGAGCGGAAGATCGAGAACATCTGGGAGGCAATTGAGGATGGCCTGGTGGACACGTCGAGAGCGAACGGACGGCTGGAGATCTTAGGGAAGGAGCGAGAGGAGCTCCTTGGTGCTGCCGTGGCGACGGACAAGCCGCCGCAGATCGACCAAGAGACAGCACTCGCATATCGGCGTCAGACTGAGAAGGTTCTCGCCCAGGGAAGCCCGGCCGAGCGCAAGCAGATCGTCAGGACGTGGGTAGCAGACATGAAACTGGCTCCGGAACGCCTAGAGGTCGAGGTGACCTATCGCATTCCGGAGCCCATTGTGAATTCAGTGGTAGCGGGGGCAGGATTCGAACCTGCGACCTCCGGGTTATGAGCCCGACGAGCTACCTGGCTGCTCTACCCCGCGTCGTTACATGCATTATATCACAGCTTGCGTCAACTGTAAACGCCAGCAGAACGGGAGTGAGCCTACTCGGAGAGGCTCTCAATCTGGGCGGTCAGGATGCGGTCGCCGCGCGCGGCGTCAGAGCGCCAGAGCCGCATGACTACCGCATCTCCAGGCTTCAGTGCTCCGACGATACGGTCGTAGGCCTGAACGTCTGTGACGGGATGGCGGTTGATCTTGACGATCACATCGCCGCGCTGGACGCCCGCGCGCGCACCGTCGCCGGGGCTCGTGGAGCGAACGCGAACGCCGCCGGATATGCCGAGGTCCTGGGCGCGCTCCTCGGAGAGGCTCTCGACAGTGAGTCCCAGGGCATCCCTCTGACTCGGGGTGTGCTTCTTGGCGGCGACATCAACGGAGAGCGCTTCGACGGTTACCTCGAGAGTGACGGGCTCGCCATCCCGCAGCACTTCGATCTTCGCGACACTGCCTGGCGTCGTGGCCTGAACCCATCCTACGAACTGGTCTACTGCCGCGATCTGCTCTCCGTTGTAGCGAACGATGATGTCCTCGGGCGCCATCCCGCCGCGCTCGGCCGGGGTGTCAGGCAACACGTCCTCGACGAAGACGCCACGCTCGGCCCCGTACACTTCCTTGATGCTGGCGGTGAGCGGGGAGACAAGCACGCCAAGCTGGCCGCGAACGACGGTCCCGCCGCCCTTCAGTGTCTCGATGATCTTCTTGGTGCGGTCGTTGATGGGGATGGCAAAGCCGACTCCGATGTTGCCGCGGACGGCCCCGCTGGTGAAGATGGCCTGGTTGATGCCGATGACCTCGCCTCGAATGTTGACGAGAGGTCCGCCACTGCTCCCCGGGTTGATCGGGGCGTCGGTCTGAATCAGGTTGCGGAACGGACGGCCGGGTATGTTGGAGTCGAGCTGGCGCTCCGTGGCGCTGACGACACCGACGGTGACAGTGGGCTCATAGCGAGCCGGCTGGTCGAACCTACCGCTCCCGCCGCCGTAGGCGCTGTGCCCGCGCGCCCCGAATGGGTAGCCGATCGCCACCACCCAAGACCCAGCATTGGCCTGGTCCGCATCTCCCAACCTCGCCGCTATGAGTGGGTGCTCGGGTTCGATTTTGATGACGGCCAGGTCCGACATCTTGTCTGCGCCGACCACGTCGGCCGAATACGACCCGCCGTCCGGCAGGTGTACGATGAGCCTGGCCGCGTCGCCGGCGACGTGATTGTTGGTGAGGATGTATCCGGAGGGATCGATTACTACGCCTGAGCCCTGGCCGACTCGGGGCATCTGCCTGGGCGACGGCGGGAGGGGGCCGGGGCCGAAGAACTCTCGAAACCAGTCGGGCCACTGCTCAGGGTCGAGGTCGGGTGGATAAGGGGACATATCTGGGGCGTCATCTCCGCGCCTCCGACCAGCCACGTTCTCCTCTGCCTCAATGAAGACGACTGCTGGTTTCACGCTCTCTGCAATCCAGGTGAAGCCTCTTTCCAGAGCCTCCAGAGTTGCCAACTCGGGCGGCGGTGCGGCGTCCGCCACGCCCCCCGAGGGCTTCACTAGCCAGCTGGTGGCTGCCACTGCGCAGAGAACGGCAACAGCCAGCACGGTGGTGAGCACGATCCTGGTCCGGCGATTCCTGGTATCACTAAACATCTAGGCGCTCCTTTGAGAAACTCCAGTGGTTCCAGGGCGAGTATTCCCGCTGCCGCGGTCGCCCCCTGTTCGGTAGTTTAGACACGAAAAGAACCCTCATAGTTCCGAAGTCTGCTGGCGGCGCTCCTCCGAGTGCGTATCTTCGGAACGAGAGAGCGTGCGCTGGAGCTCTTCCAGCAATTCCATGGCTTTGGTGCCTCCCCGCGCCACGGCCTCCCGTGCGGCCTCGATGGTCTCGCGGAGGTGCTCCCGCCGCGGTCCGTCCATGATCTGAGTCTGCTGCATCAAGTCGGCGAGCCGGTCCAGCTCCTGCTGGGCGTCCTCCAGGTCGCCTCGCTCGAGGGCATTGACAGCGGCGCGTGCGTGCTTCAGCATCGAGTCCTTTGCCGTCCGTTGTCCCTCGAGCACGCTCGCCTGAAGCTGATCGACGTCCTCGCGCAGGAGCCTGACCTGCCAGATGGAGTAGGCGCTGGCGCCCAGCAGAACCATCAGCAGCAAGAGTGTAAAGCAGCCTCTCATGTTCTCTGTCCCCTCCGATATTGCCGCTGAGAGATTGGTTGCCCGCCTCCAGTGAGGAGCTCGACGGCGAGCGATTCGAGCGTCAAATCAAGGTTGGCGTTTCGCTGGATGGCCTGCCTAGCATGCAAGATCGCTTCGATTGCACGCACATCCTGAGAGGAGCCTCTGGACCCGGCTCTCCCGCGGAGGACTGACTCGTAGTCTGGGTTGAGGAGCGTGCCGCCCTGGCTGGCGGCGAGACAGTCTCGGTACCACGAGACCATCACATCGAGACACTCGGGCAGTTCTGCTCGCAGTGCGCGGTAGCCCGCACCAAAGGCCACGTGCGTGGGCTCCTCGGGCGCCTCCTCGACGTCGGTCTCCGCGTCGACATCGCGGCGAGCGCGCACTAGCGTCAGGGCTTGCATTTTGATATCCTCCGCGAGGCGAAGGGCATCGGGGGCCGCTCGCAGTTGGACGGTGGCGCACAGGTCGAGGAGTGCCTTGCGGGTGGAGAGCACTTCGGGCCGCTGCGCCGCCCTGATGGCCCATGCAATGCGGCCACCGGAGAGCCTTGCCAGGGAAGCTGCGGCAGGCGGATCGACCCCGAGGGTGAGAAGGTGCTGCTCGACGGCGTCGGCGCCGGCAAGCTGAAATGCCACATGCTGACAGCGCGACAAGATAGTAGGAGGAAGCAAGGCGGGTCGAGATGTGACCAAGATGACGACCACATACGGGGGTGGCTCTTCCAACACCCTGAGGATGGTATGGATAGCCAGGGGGGCGGTGCGATCAGCAGGGTCCAGAAGGTAGATCTTGTGCCGACCGACGACCGGTCTGAGGTCGACGTCATAGACGAGCTCATGGCGGATCCGCTCGATAGGGATCACCGCGGCATCGCTTCCGGTCGAGGGAGCTATCAGGCGCACGTCGGGATGGCTTCCCTTGGCGATGAGCGTGCAGGAGCGGCATTCGCCGCAGGCGGCGCCGGGACCGTTGGGCCGCTCCCCCTCGCAGTTGAGGGACTGGGCGAAGACGGAGGCGGCAGTCGACTTGCCGACGGAGTCGGGGCCGTGGAAGAGATAGGCGTGCGCGACGCGGTCCCGCAAGATTGCGTTCCGGAGGACGGCGGCCGCGGTAGTCTGTCCAATCAGATCATCGAGCCTCACCTGGGTCAGGTCCTCAGAGCTTCTCGAAGCGCGCCACGTCCAGGACGAAGACGGTGGCGCCGCCGACCTGGACCTTGACGGGGTTGGGGATACAGCTACCGATGGGCTCGATGGTGGGAGGAAACACGTTGACGAGCTGCTCGCGGGTCTTGGAGTGAGTGCTCAGCACGTCGATGACACCGTCGACCTGCTCCTCTTGGACGCCGATCAGGAAGGTAACGTTGCCCTCCCGGAGGAGCCCTCCGGTGGTTGAGATGTTGGTGAACTGGTAGCCGCGATCGAGGAGCGCCTCCGTCACTTTGCGCTGGTCCTTGTCCTGCACGACTGCGATGACGAGTTTCATAGCGTCCCCCTCGGGCCCTCTTTGGCGGGCGGCTTCCTGTCGAGGAGCCGCTGCACGAGGGCGACGAGTTCTGCGTGCACGACTTGCACCTCTCCTGCGCCATCGAGGAGCACGATGCGATCCGGCTCCCGGTCGGCGAGCCCGTGGAATCCCTCAGCGACGCGCGCGAGGAATACCTCTCCCTCTGATTCTACCCGATCTGCCCTCGTCGCGTCCAGCCGCGCCAGGGCCGGCGGGAGGTCTAGCACAACAGTGAGGTCTGGGACGACCTCGCCGGTCACGAGGGCGTTGAGCCGGCGGAGGAGGTCGAGGTCCAGCCCCCGTCCATAGCCCTGGTAGGCCAGAGTAGAGTCGGTGTGGCGCTCGCAGACCACCACCCGGCCCTGCTCGAGGGCGGGCCGCACGACTTCGGCGAGGTGGATGGCGCGGTCCGCGAGATATAGGAAGAGTTCGGCCTCGGGAGGGATATTCTCGTCGGGGGAGAGCAGCAGGCCGCGGAGTCTCTCGCCGACGTCCGTTCCGCCAGGCTCTCGCGTCAGGGAGACCGCGTACCCGGCCTGGCGGAGCCACTCGGCGAGAAGGCGAGCCTGCGTGGTCTTGCCGGAGCCGTCTATTCCTTCCAGAGTGATGAAAAGTCCCGCCACTGTTACAGTCCCATGGTGAGCTGGGTCTCGGATTCGTCTGCGACGGCCTTGCCGTACCGCCCACCGCCACCGGCAATCAGAGGCAGGCTTCCCTGGCGCGCCTGGATGACCCGCTTTGCCAGCTTCTGTCCCACCACTAGCTCGAGCTCTTCGGGCTTGGCCTCGTGCAGAATGTGCATCTCCGTGCCAAAGCGATTCAGCAGCTTTCCCAGAGCCACTGCGCCGACACCGGGCAGGAACTGAAGCGGGACCTGGTAATGATAGGGCGGCCGGTGGCTGGGCGGGCGCGGTTCTGGGTAGTCTGCTATTTCGGCTATGCGGTCGAGCACTCCTTTCACGACATTGCTGCCGCCGCAGAGCGGACAGGAGAGGACGGGAGGCTCGATGGGAGCGATGGCTTCGCATTCGGGGCAGAATGTGCGATGGTACTTGCCGAGCCGCGGGTCGAGGCCGTAGTTGGCCAGGACCTTGCGACCGCGCTCTCGCCGCAACGCCCAGACGACCTCCTGGAAGCTGACGCCTTCGAGCGAGAGCACGTTGTACTCGCGTGCGATCTTGGGCAGAGAATGCGCATCCGAGTTGGAGAGCAGGGTGAGCGGGGCGAGCTCGGCGATCCGATCGGCGAGGTAGCTGTCGGCGCTGAGGCCGAGCTCTACCGCCGCGAGCTGCGCGAGCCCGTCCTCGCCGAACATATCTCGCAGGCGCGCGACGCAGGTGCCGTAGGGGCTCCTGTGGGGAGTGAAGGCGTGAGCGGGTACGAAGATGCCGCCGGCCGTCCGGGCCATGCGGAGGAGCTGTCGGGCTGGCACGCGGCAGCGCTGGGAGCTGAGGTCGAGATTGGTGACCAGCCGGCGAAGGAATCCAACGAAGACCCTTAGCTGCTCGCGACCCGGAAAGTAGGAGACGTGGTGGGAGGGAGAACCGTCTTCTTCCACAGTCTCGAGCTCACATCCCAGGATGACTACCGTGGAGCCGCGATAGCGAAGGCCTCCTTCCGGCAACTCGACCATCTCACCCGTCTCGACCAGCGCATCTATATCCTGCATGACGGCGGGAGAGCCGCAGTCCACGACCCCGGCCAGCTCGATGCCTTTCCGGACGGCGCACTCCTTGGCGATGTTCTCAAACGTCAGGTCGCGCGCGGCAGTGATCTTCACCGGCTGTCCGGCGTTAGTGCGGCCGATGTGGATGTGGAGGTCAGCGTAGACCTTCTGCATGGTCATGCTTGCTGCCCTTCGCCGGGGAGAGGCTTCCCGCGCGAGCCCAGGTCGGCGCGCACTCGCGAGCACACGTCGGCGAGCGCGCCCTCTGCTCCCGCGCGGTCATCGCGGCCGCCCGGAATGACGAGGTCAGCGTAGACGCGGGTGGGCTCGCAGAACTCACGGTGGCGGTAGCGGACGGAATCCAGGTAGAAGTCACAGATATCGTCGAGGCGGTGGCCCGATGCGAGGTTGCGCCGGATGCGGCGGACGATGCGCTCGTCGGCTTCGGTGTCGACGAAGAGCTTTAGGTCCATGAGGCTGCGCAGCTCTGGGTAATGGAGGACCAGGATGCCCTCCAAGATGAGCAGATCGGCACTCCCATCGCGGGTGCGGAGGAGGTCGCGGTAAAGGGTGGGGAAGTCGAATGAGTCGGGGTGGTTGTAGTCGGGCCAGGTGTGCGCGCCGTCTCGGCCGGGATGTGTGGGGAGTCGATCGGCCTCGTGGAAGTGACGATCCTGGTTGATGATGTGCACTGTGAGGGGGGCAAGTCGTTCCCGCAGCTCTCTGGCGATGGCCGATTTCCCGGAAGCGCTGCCGCCGGCGATACCGATGATGAATGCGGGCATGGGGGGGCTCACGCGCCCGTGTGGCCGAACCCGCCACTGCCGCGAGAGGTGGCGTCCAGTCGATCGACGAGCTCGACCCGAACGCGAGTCACGGGGGCCACGATGAGCTGAGCGATGCGGTCGCCGCGGCTGATCGGGAAGGGGCGGCAGCCGTGGTTTATGAGGACGACGCATACCTCGCCGCGGTAGTCGGCATCTATGGTACCCGGCGCATTGAGCAAGGTGACGCCGTGCTTGGCGGCGAGGCCGCTGCGGGGGCGGACCTGGCCCTCGTATCCGGGGGGCAGCGCGATGGCGATCCCGGTGGGGATGAGGTCAAATGCGCCGGGCGCGAGGGTAGTGGGAGCGCTTACGGCGGCGCGCAGGTCGAGCCCGGCTGCCTGCTCGCTCATGTACGAGGGCGGCGGCAGATCGCGGGCATTCGGAAGCTGCTGGACGCGCAGTACAGGCTGTGTCAACTCGGCTCAACCTCCGACGGGGGGAAGCTGCCGGCAGGACATCTTATCCCCTGTCAATCCGCCGCTGCCCGAAGGTGTGTTCCAGGCATCCCAATGCTGTTATTTGCGGCATGAGTTCTCTGGGGAAAAGCGAATACCTCTCCGAGAGAGCAGAGGTGATGTGAGTTGAGGCAGGAGAAGAAGCGGCGGCTGCGGAGGTTTGGACGAGCGGTGGTGCCGCCCGAGAAGTTCCACACCACAAAGAAAGGGAAGCGGGGTTACTCCCGGCGCCGAGCGCGGGAGGAAGAGCGGGAGGCCAGACGGAAGGCGAAGGGCGCTTAGGAGACTCGCTTGGCGCCGACGAGTCTCCGGTCGTAGTAGCCCTGGTCGAGGCGATCTATGCGCACCCGGCCCTTGCCGCTGGAGGCGTGGATGAACTGTCCGTCGCCGATGTAGATGCCTACGTGCGATATGCCCGGGCGAGTAGTGTGGAAGAAGACGAGGTCGCCGGGCTGCAGGTCCTTCCGATTCACTGCCTTGCCGAGCCGGTACAGGGCCTTCGAGTTGTGTGGCGCATCGATTCCGTGGCTGCGGAGGACCCGGGCGACCAGGCCGGAGCAGTCCATGCCGCGGTTGCTCATTCCGCCCCAGCGGTACCTTATACCCTGGTATAGGAGTGCCGTCTGCACGAACCGCTGCTGCCCATACTCGGTGCTGGAGCCTGCCTTCCCGCCGCCAGCGGGCGCTGGCACCGCCAAGGCGATCCCGACTGGGAGCACGCGGTCTTCGCGGAGTCCGTTCCCCTGTGCCAGCGCCCTCACGGTGGTGCCGTGACGCCGGGCAATCGTCCAGAGGGAGTCGCCCTTCCGTACCACGTAGACGGACTTGGAGGCTCCTTCAGGAGCAGACGAAGCCGAGCCGAGTGGCTCAGTTTGGCTCGGGATAGCGAGCTGGCGGTTGACGCGAAGCAGGTTCTCGGGCCGAAGGCCGTTGGCAGCGGCGAGGGTCCCCACGGTCGTTCCGTATTTCCGAGAGATGGTCCACAGGCTCTCCCCGCTGCGGACGATATGAGTGCGGCGGGTCTGCTGCTCAACGGTGCGAGGTTGAGACGCCTCCGCGCGCGGCTGCTCTTTCGGCACACCCGAGCGCGCGGGTATGGTGAGGCGGGCGCCCACGCGGACAATCCTGCGGGGATCGATTCCGTTCGCGGCGGCGATTGCCGACACACTAGTGTGGTAGCGACGAGCGAGAGCCCAGAGGCTCTCGCCACGCCGGACAATGTGCACGACAGTCGCCCTCTCGGCGTCACCGGGAGAAGCATCGTCGCCAGATGCGCCTTTGACAGTCGCATCCAGACCGGATGCAGGTGAGGGCCCCGGGATTACGATTCGCTGGCCCGGCCGGATTCTCGAATCGGTATCGAGATTGTTGGCATGCAAGAGGACGAGATAGCAGAGGCCGTGCTGCTTGGCGATGGACCAAATGGAGTCACCGGAACGTACTCTGTAGGTGGTGTCCCCGGATGCGGGAAGTGCCAACAGCATAGAGGCGGCTAGCAGGAGCAATAAGTGTCTGGCTGATACCTTGAAACAGCGCATGATTGTCGCCGCGTACCCGTCCTCGTTTTGCCCCGCCGAGCAGCCCCACCAGCCTAGTCTCGCTGCCGCGCCACCGGATAGCCCCGACCGAGCGGCCTTCCGCCGACGAAAGCACTTCCCTCGACCCCTTAGTGCGTCCCGAGAGCCTACCATAAACGACCCCTCGCCGCAAGCGCCCTTTTAGCTCACGGCAGCACTGCTGCAAGCTGCCGAGTAAGCGAAAGAACGGCTTCAGGATGGAGGCCCAAGATGAGGATGCTGACGATGAGCGCGACGGTCAACAGCGCGCGCGGCCCGCGCACGACAGCCCGGCCTGGTGAACGAATCGCCCACAGCGCCGGCAACAGTGAAATGGCGCTGCCGGCCATCGCCAGCACAGTCAGCTCCTCCCATCTCGCGGCCAACAAAGCACGATACACAAGTATCTTTCCATGAAATCCCACCGTAGGCGGCAGCCCCACGAGACTGAGCCAGGCGAGAGCGCGTCCGACGAGCGCCAGGGAACTGCTCGGGCTGCCAGGAGCGTCCTGGGGGCGCGATCGGACAGCAGCGCCGAGGGCGCCGGCGAGGAGGACTGAGACGAGCTGCACCAGCGCGGCCTGGAGGCCGTCGCCACCGGGCCCGCGCCAGGCGGCGCCGAGCGCGAGAACAGAGTAGGCGGCAGCGGCGACGAAGATCCAAGCGAAGCTGTGCGCAGTGGCGCGAGGGCGAAGTGCCAGCAGAGTGGCGGTCACCAGCACCACGGCCCCGCCGATGGCAAGCGCGGAAGCTCCGCCGTCGCCTCCTATCAAGAGTTGTGCGAGTGACAGATTCATCATGGCCAGACGGAGAGGACGCTACGGTGAACTACGTCGCTCCACGGGACGAGCAGCCCGGGCCAGAGGCCCGGAACGAGGAGAGCTGCTACCACCACTGCGAGAGTCACGGAGAGCCAGGGAGATCTCCATCGCACGGGCGGCGGAGGTTCCCGGCGCAGAAAGGCGCGCCGAAAGGCGTCGAGCAGGGCGATGACGATCAACACATCGGCAGACACGATGGCGGTCACCAGCCAGGGGCGACCGGCCTCGAGAAGCCCCGCAATCAGCAGGCGCTGGGAGTGGAAGCCCGCCAGGGGAGGTAGGCCGGCCAGGGACAGACCACCGCAGAGCAGCGCGAGCCCGGCGAGGGGCATCCTGAGAAAGAGCCGACTGAGGCCGGCGAGCTCATCGGCCCCCACACAGGCGCGAACGGTGGCGGCGGCGCACCAAACGGCGAGCACGGCTGGCGGGGCTACAAGGAGGTGCAGCGCGGCGGCCCGGAGGAGCAAGGGGGGAGCGGACGGATCGGCGGCAGACCCAAGCTCTATGAGAAGGCAGCCGGCCTGGGCGACGGTCAGCCAGGCGGCGAGGCGCCGAAGGTCATGTGCGAGCCAACACCGGAGCGCTCCCCACCACAGTGCGGCTAGGCCGAGGATGAGGCCGAGCTTCGAGACGCCGGGGATCATCGACAGCGCCAGCGGTCCCGGCAGAAGCCGCAGGAGAGCTGCCCCCGCGATGAGCGGCAGGAGCACGGCCGGGGCCAGCGCCGGCGGAGCACTGCGCCGGGCGAGTGCCGGCAGCCAGCCGTGGCACGGGATGCCGGGGAGGCAGGGGAGCAATCCGAGGAGCAGTAGAACGGATACGAGACGAAGCGCCTTCGGTTCGGCGGAGAGCGGCAAGAGAGCAAGGGATGATATCGAGGTATCGCGCGACTCGTGCCACATGATCAAGACGCCTGCCAGCAAGAGCAATCCGCCGACGTGTGCTATGAAGAGCAGTCGGTCTGCGGCGCGAGGAGCATCGAGAGAGGCAAGCAGCCAGAGAGCGAGAAGGGCGGTCTCCACGAAGAAGACGAGGACGATCAGGTCGGCGCTCAAGGCGGCGCCGATTGCGCATCCCTGGGCCGCCAAGAGAAGGGCCCCCCGGTAGTGCGCGCGGTCGACGCTGGGCTGGCCGGCAAGGTGAAGGTGGATCAGAAGGCCCAGGCCGTAGACCGAGAGCACGACCAGAGTGGAGAGGGCGTCGGCCTGAAAGCGGAGGTGATACAAGTCGCGAGTCCACCAGTAGTCGCCCACCACCGGCCTGCCGGACAGCGTGAGGGAGAAGAGGGAAATCGACAGTCCTACGCCCATGAAACAGACCAAGGCGCCAAGAAACAGGGGAGCGCGGCGCAGTGCCTCTGCCTCGCTCTCCGAACGGACGTGCAGGCGGAAGCGAGGGAACATGGCAACGCACAGGGCCGCGAAAAACGGCAACGCGAGCAGCCAGTTCAAGAGGAGAGTATCTGGCGCAAGTGCGGCCATGTAGGCTGCTCCTCAGGATGCAATGAGCCGGGGGGCGACTGGCAGCGGGCGCAGCTGCCGCGGCCGTCTACAGGTCATCCACAAAGGTCTGCTCAGGCCGCTCGGGTTCAGGCAGCACGATGGTGAACCCGCAGAGCTGATCTGTCAGGATCGCCTCCTCCTCACCGAGGACCTGTACCCTGACGGTGTGTTGGCCGGGCTGAAGAGCGGAGGTGTCCCAGCGGAAGCTGTAGGGCGGGAAGTTCACTATTGCACGCGTCGCACCGTCGATCGCGAAGACGACAAACCGAGGCGGGGGCCCCAGGTAGCTGGCAACGAGATCCACCTTTCCACTAAGTGTGGAGCCCGAGCGCGGAAAGAGTGTAAGCCGTGGCGCTGGAGCGGGCGCCGAGTAAGGCTCGGGCGTCTCCCGGGGCAGAACAGGCAGCAGGGCTTGCTCCTCACCGCCTTCCTCCCAGCCGACCTGCTCGAGCGGAAGCTCCTCCCACAGTTGTTCCTCCTCGCTCTCGGTCGGGCCAGGAAGAGTCTCCCCGACCTGCTCCAGGTATCGCCGGATCCAGGACTGAGGAGGGTGGTACCGACGAACATAAGTGGTGTCGTATAAGCCGCCTTCCCAATAGGCGTACTGGAGGCAAATGGCCAGGCCCGCAAGGTACTCAGCGGCCGACAGCCGCTCGCCCGCGACCCAGACGGCGGTGGGGATAGTGTGAAGCCTGTCCACCCATCGGACAGTGTCGTCGCATTGCTCCAGGAACTGGTCGGTCGGAATCTCTCGGCCTGTGCTCAGGTCCAGCTCGGAGTCAGGGATGTCCTCGGGGTCGAGCAGCGGCGCCCGAACCTCATCTGGGGCAAGGGGGACCGTCTGGGGCAGGTCTCCCATAGTCTGCCACAAATGGACGGTACGTGCGAGCAGAACAAAGGCCTCGACAGTTGGGATTCTGCGAGGCAGACCGTCGGCTGTCTGCACCTGTACGAAGTCAGGGAGGGTGCCTGAATCGGCCAGATAGCCCGAGATGAAGTCGGCGAGATCGACGACGGCTTCGCCCGGAACCATGCGCCCGGCGAAGTCGGGCAACTCAAAGGCCGGCTCCACCTGTTCTGTGAGGCCTTCGAGTGGCGGCAGCTGAGCAAGGCAGGGAGCGGAACAGAGGGGCAAGAGAAGCAAGAGAAAGAGCAGGCAGTCGAGCACGACTCTGCGACTCATGTTGTCTCGCTCTCCAAAGCAAAACCGGGATCGACCGGCTGCTCGCGATCGAGATAGACCCGCCGGACGCGCTTGCCGATCACCGTCGGGATCTCGTGTACGATCGTGCCGGCCCATTCGGCAAGCTGGTTCGCCGTGATGCGCGCCTTTCCCTGTCGGCCGACGAGAACCACTTCATCTGCGACCTCGGCGTCCGGGACTGCGCTGAGGTCGATGATCGTGTGGTCCATGCAGACCACTCCTATCACTGGGCAGGCACGACCGCGCAGGAGGACGTGGGCGCGGTTGGAGGCATGGCGAGGGTATCCATCGGCATAGCCGAGGGGCAAGACGCCTACCAGACATTCGCGGGGCGTAACGTACGTGCGGCCATAGGAAATCGGACTGCCGGCGGGGACAAGATGGCGAAATGCCAGAGTGGTCCGCCAGCTGAGGGCAGGGCGCAGATCCAAGGGCTCCAGACCTGGCGCATCGGGTAAGAGACCGTAAAGGAGCAGGCCGGGCCGAATGCCGTCGAGCCGCATCTCGGGGAAGCGGAGGGCAGCCGCGCTGTTGGCAAGGTGGCGGATGCCGGGGTCGATGCCGGCCTCCGAGATTTCCCGGATAGCCTTCGTGAACCGCTCGAACTGAGTCCAGGCGTACCCTGTGTCCTCCGATTCGGCGGTGGCGAGGTGAGAGAACACGCCTTCGAGACAGAGACCGCGAAGAGCCTGTATGAGTCCGGCGAACTCGGCCGCTTTCTCCGGTGGTATCCCGAGCCGCCCCATACCCGTGTCGATCTTGAGGTGGACCTTGGCGCATCTGTCTAACCGCTGAGCGGCGTCGGCGAGGGCCCGCACGGTGTCCTCCGTGCAGGCGGTCTGTGTCAGGCCGAGCCGCACGGTCCATTCTGCGGCCCGGGGCTCGCTGGCGGTGAGTAGTAGGATCGGCGCCGTGATCCCAGAACGGCGAAGTTCAGCGGCTTCGAGAAGGCAGGCAACCGCCAGTCCGTCAGCGCCGCTCTCGAGGGCAGCTCTGCCGGAGGGGACGGCCCCATGGCCGTAGGCATTCGCCTTGACAACAGCCCATAGGTGGCAGTTAGGGCCGAGGAGGGTTTTGAGGGTGCGAACGTTGTGGCGGACGGCCGCCAGGTCTATCTCCAACCAGGAGTGTGTGGTAGGGCGGCGGCGGTGGTGGCTGGCGGAGGTGGCGCTGTGGTCGCTCATGTGATCGGCAGCGTGAAGCTGAAGGTTGATCCTCTTCCAGGTTCGCTCTCAGCAGAGACACTGCCTCCGTGGGCATCAATGATGGAACGAACAATGGCCAGCCCGAGGCCGGTGCCACCTTCTTGCCGGGCCCGGGATGAATCGGCGCGATGGAATCGCTCCCAGATGTAGGGAAGCTGGTCAGCAGCAATGCCGGGGCCGGTATCGCGGACCTCGACGCGCACGTGGCCGTCGGTCGGACGGGCGGCGATCGTGATCTCGCCGTCGGGGCGGTTGAAGCGGAGGGCATTGGAGACGAGATTGACGAGCACTTGGTAGACTCGATCGGGGTCGGCGCGAACGGTAGGGAGGTTGACAGGCAAATCGAGTTCCACCCGAATCCTCTTCTCACGGGCCTGAGATTGGAAGGCCTCCACAGCAGCGCGACTGAGTTCAGCGAGGTTCACTTCCTCGAGCTCGAGCCTAACCGCGCCCGACTCGATGCGGGACAGATCCAGCAGATCGTCAACGAGCCGATTCAGTCGCTCCACCTCTCGCACGATGAGGGAGGCGCCGCGGGTGCGCTGGTCGTCGGTGGCGGCAGTGCCATCGGCGATGGCGGCGGCGAAGCCGCCGATGGAGGTGAGGGGTGTCCTGATCTCATGGGAGGCGTCACTGATGAACTGGCGCCGCATCTCCTCGAAACGATGTGCGGTGGTCACGTCGCGCACGACTGCCACCGCGCCCCAGGGCTCGCCCTCTGCGGCCCGAACGGGGGCCACTCGAATGACCAAGTGACGCTTGGGGTGAGAGAGGTCGAACTCGGCGGAGCAAAGCTGATTGGCACCGAGACACTCCGCAAACTGGCGGCTGACGTCCTGAGGCAACGAGAGGTCGCCAATGCGTGTCCCGACGGCGCTCGCCTGGTCGAGGTCGAGCAGAGCTGCGGCCTGTGGATTCAGCAGCGTGACGTGCCGCTCGGCGTCAACTGCGATGATCCCTTCCGCGACGGAGGCCAGGATGCCGCGGAGCCGCGCTTGCTCCTGTCCGAGGTCGCTCAGACTCCTCTGGAGGCTGTCGGCGAGGGAGTCGAAGGATTGGGCGAGGTCGCCGACCTCGTCTTTCTCCTTGAGGCCTAGCCGCTGGCTGAAGTCGCCGGCGGCCATGGTAGTGGCGAGCCGGCGCATGCGACGGAGGGGGCCGGTGATGCGCCCTGAAAGGCCGAGCGCCACCAGGAGCGACACCGCGATGGCTGCGATCACGGCCAGCAGCAGGAGCCGCCGCAGTTGCCAGACGGTCTCGTCCACAACACCGGCCATGCCGGCGCGCACATAGAGTGACCAGGGGGAACCTCGGCGGTCAGCGAAGGGCACGTGAGCAACGAGCATGTGCTCTCCGCAAAGAGTGACGCTGGGTGAGAGAACCACCGTTTCCCCGGCCTGCGCTTGACCGGCGCCCGGCCCTGGCGCGCTCGCGTGCTCGCCGAGCGGACCTTTGCCAAACACCTCGCTCTCAGCGCCGCCGTGTCGGAGGATGCATATTTGTGTACGGCTGCTTCTCTCCATGGCGACGCGGACGGTCTCGAGGTCCTCTCTCCCGTCGGGATCAGAGAGGAGGGGCTCGAGCTGGCGCGCCATCTCTGTGGCCACGGCAAGCAAATGATGGAGCGCGCGCTCGTAGTAGAGATTGCGGTACGTCGTGGTAAGGAGGACGCTGACCGTCCCGAGTGCGACGAGTAAGGTCAGAAGGTTGGCGAGGAAGACCTTCCAGAATAAGCTACGCATGTAACTCAGCGACCGTCGTCAGGTTTAGATGGCCCCGAGTCGGAGGCCGGACGAGTCTCGAACTTGTAGCCAAGGCCCCACACGGTAGTGATGGCGAAGGAGCGGGATTCTGAAGCGCGAGTCTTCTGACGGAGGCGCTTGATGTGGACATCCACCGTGCGCGCGTCAGATTCTGAGTCGTAGCCCCATATGCGGTCGAGCAACTCGGCGCGAGTGAAGACGCGACTCGGCCTGTTTGCCAGACACCAGAGAAGTCGGAATTCGGTAGGCGTGAGGTGGACCTCTTCCCCGTCTACTTCCACGCGATGCTGTATCCGGTCAATGCGCAGACCGGGGAAGACCAGAGTCTCCGCCTCTTCTCCGGCGGAGCCGCCCCGGCGGAGCACCGCCTTGACGCGCGCCACCAGCTCCCGCGGGCTGAAGGGCTTCACGACATAGTCGTCCGCGCCGAGCTCGAGGCCCACGACACGATCCACTTCCTCGGTGCGTGCAGTCAGCATGATGATGGGCACCCGAGAGTTGACGCGGATCTGGCGGCACACCTCCCATCCGTCGAGGCCGGGAAGCATTAGGTCGAGGATAACGAGGTCGGGGTGGTGTTCACCGTTAACACGAAGAGCTTCCCGGCCGTCCCTGGCGTGGATGACCGTGAAGTCCTCCTTGGTCAAGTAGAGATCAATCAACTCCCGGACGGAGTCTTCGTCGTCCACGACCAAGACCTTGCGGCCCTGTCCGCCAGAACGGTTGGCATCTGCGCTCATGCAATGGCCTCTCAGCCCCCGCGATCGGGACTCGCAGCCTCTGTCGCGGAAGCTAGCCCTTCTTCGATAGCCTGGCGAACCCGGCGGCGAACGAGCACGCGGCCCATCATCTTCAGCTTGCCGTTGACCACCAGGGCCGGCGGGTTGACGACGCCGAAGTCCAGCAGTGCAGCCAGTTCGTCTATCTGCTCAACCTTCGCGTCAGGCAGATTCATCTCCGCAACAAGACCGTCCACGATCTTGCGGAGTTGTTTGCAGAAGAAACATCCTTTGCCGATAATGCGGATTTCAACGCTCATCGCGAACCATTCACATTCGATTATAGCACCGCACTCCGGCCGGGGCAACTGCGGAGGTGGGAACTACCGACGAGCTGTGTCCCGCAGCAGGAGAATCGGCGAGGGCGACAGTGAAAGACCTGCGCGGCACAATCCGGCTCAGCGCTTGCAGGCGACGGCTACGAGGGAAACGCCGACCGGCAGGTTGAAGTGGGAGAGCCACCGGCGCTCCAGGCGGAGGAGCGCAACGAGAAGCAAATTGACGGGCCCGGGCGGGACAATGAAGGCCGTCTGAGGTCGGCCGCTTCTTCGGGGGAGAATCCGCTGAATCAACCGAAGGGCCGCGATGGGGAGAAGGAGAGCGGTGATCACCGGAGAGAGTTTCTCGATGCGCAGGCCTGCGTCGAGTAGAATACGGCGCAGGCGGGAAGCGCGGTAACGCCGAAGGTGATCGAGCGCTCTGTCGTGCTCGCTCCACAGTTGGGGGCATGCCGGCACCGTCACGAGCAGCCAGCCGCCCGGTCGCAATACGCGGGCAAACTCGCGGACAGCGGCGGAGTCATCGGGGAGATGCTCGAGCAGGTCGAGCGCGAGAACGACATCCACGGACTCGCAGGCCACGGGGAGGGCTTCCGCGCTGGCCCGCAAGAGGCGACGCAGGCCGCGGACTTCACAGTATCGCAGGGCCTGGGGCGATCGATCCATTCCCACGGCCACCCCAAGGTGATCGAGGGCCTTGAGCGTGGCACCGGTCCCACAGCCCACATCGAGGAGACGCAGACTTCGGCCGGACGGACGGCGGCGCGCGAGCAAGTCTCGCACGAGCTCCCTCCTCGCGACGAACCACCAGTAGGTGTCCTCGAGATCGAACATCTTCGCCAGTTCAGAAGGCCGCACGGTAGTTCCCTCAGAGGATCAGCATGGCATCGCCGAAGCTGAGAAAGCGGTATTCGAGCTGCATGGCCTCGCGATAGGCGCGCAGTATGCGACTGCGGCCTGCAAAGGCGCAGACCAAGAGAAGGAGCGTAGAGCGAGGCAGGTGGAAGTTGGTCAGCAGAGCGCGCACCGTCTGGAACTGGTACCCCGGCCGTATGAAGAGGCTGGTCTCGCCGGAGCCGGCGCGGATCTTCCCCTCCGTCGCGGCGGCCTCGAGTGCACGCGCAGTGCTGGTGCCAATGGCTAGGATGCGTCGGCCCTCCTCGAGCGCGCGGGTGACGAGGGTGGCAGTGGACTGCGGGATGAGGTAGCGTTCGGAGTGCATTTCGTGGTCTTCGACGTTCTCTGTGTGGACTGGGCGGAAGGTCCCGACGCCAACGTGGAGGGTGACGGCGGTCACCCCATGCACGCGAGCGCGGACCGCATCAAGCATCTCCCGAGTGAAGTGGAGGCCTGCGGTGGGCGCGGCGCTGGCCCCCGGAGCAGAGGCGTAGACTGTCTGGTAGTCACTCTCGTTAGCGAGAGTGGTGTGAACGTAGGGCGGGAGCGGGAGCTCGCCCAGGCGGGCGAGAAGAGCTGAGACGTCGGCGGTGGCGGAAGCTCCGCCGGCAGAGAAGAAGCGAATGAACCTGGCGCCGGCCGGAGCGCGTCCCACAATCTCGGCCCGCAGCTCACCGTCCCCGAATACAAGCTGCCTCCCCGGCTGGATGCGGCGGCCGGGGGTGACCAGAGCCTCCCACACGCCTTCTTCAAGTTCTGATAAGAGCAGCACCTCGGCTCTGCCGCCGCCGGGATGGCGGCGGCCCCGCAGCCGCGCGCTGATAACTCGGGTGTCGTTCAGGACAACGACGTCTTCAGGTTCGAGATAGCTCAGGAGGTCGCCGAATCTGCGGTGCTCGATTTCCCCGCTGCCGCGATGCAGCACCAGCAGCTGGGAGGTATCCCGAGGCCGCGCCGGTCGCTGGGCGATCAGCTCCGCCGGAAGATGGTAATCGAAATCGACGATGTTCATTGGCCGAACCGCGCGAGACAGCCACCCCGCGACAGGTAGAGGAATCGGGACCGGCCGCGCACGGGGTGAACGCGCGGACGTGTCCTGAGAGCAAACCCTGGCCGTCGAGCGGGCATTTCCGAGTTCGCGTCTTCTGCCTCTCGGGGGGATCGTCCTGCCGGAAGACAGGCGAGGCCGACCGCGAACGCAGGTGGCCGCGAGACTAGGTGGCCGCGAGACATGGGGCGCTGGCGAGCTACGTGGGCTCGCCGTCGCCGAACAGCGAGAGCGACCGGCGCGAGTAGTCCTCCTCCAAGATGCCGAAGTGCTGCTCGAAGGCGAGGAGCCAGAGCATGATGAAAGCCTGCTCCGGCCGATAGTCCAGCACGCGGGAGAAGAACTGGATCACGATCTCTTCGTAGCTCAGAGGCCCCTCGTCGCCATCGAGTGTGTAGGGCGAACCTTCGCCGGACTCCTCGTGCATGCGAAGCTGGAGCTTGTCGAGGAATTCGCGGACGCTCGCCGGAGTGGCCCGCTCCAGGTGCGGGCCGAGCTCGGCGCGGACGAGTTCGCGGAATTCGGCGATGGTCAACACGCAGGTAGCTCGCTGAGACTGACGCTGCTAGAACTCCGGCTCAATCAGGCCGTAGTTACCATCCTTCCGCCGGTAGAGCACATTGACCTGTTCCGTTTCAGCGCTTATGAAGACGAAGAAGTCGTGTCCCAGGAGATCCATCTGAGCGGCGGCCTCTTCCGCACTCATTGGCTTGATCGGGAAACGCTTGCTGCGGACCAGCGTTGCATCCAGGGCGGACCCGCCGCCTTCCTCGAGGGATGCCTCCCACGCATCCCGAGTGTCGGGATGATCCCGATAGCGATCCAGCAGCTTGCTCCGAGACTTCTTGATGCGGCGTTCCAGCTTGTCCACCAAGCTGTCGATGGCAGAGCGGATGTCGATGGCCCGGTCCTCTCCTCGGACCAAGATCCCGTTGGCCTTGATGACGATCTCAACGACGCGCCACTGGCGTTCCCGAGAGCAGGTGATGTCGACGGTGTCGATCTGTCGCAGGAGCCGCTCGAGCTTGGCCAGCTTGCGTTCTGCGGTCTCCTTGAGTCCGGGCGGTACGGCCACTCCCTTGGCTGTGAGGTTGATCTGCATGTTACTCCTCAGTGTTTGCCTGGCTGTGCACGGAGCGGGTCTGCCGCAGCACGGCGACAGCATGGCTGGCGATTCCTTCGCTGCGGCCGGTGAAGCCCATGCCCTCCGTGGTCTTTGCCTTCAGGTTGACGTTTTCGATCTGAGTCGCCATCGCCTCCGCCAGCGCCCGACGCATGTCTGAGATGTGGGGAGCCATGCGCGGCTCTTCGGCAATGACAATCGCATCCACGTTCCCGATCTCCCAGCCGGATTCTCGCACGATATGCGCCACTCGCGTCAGGAGCGAGAGACTGCTGATGCCGGCGTACTGGGGGTCGGAGTCAGGAAAGTGCTGGCCGATATCGCCTGCCGCAATAGCACCCAACAGAGCGTCGCAGACTGCATGACAGACGACATCGGCATCGGAATGCCCCAACAGGCCGCGGCGGCTGCGCAGCCGCACGCCGGCAAGGATCAGCGGTCGGTCCTCCGCGAAGGTATGTGCATCATACCCTATACCCGATCTGGTTGCGGTGTCCCTACTCACGCTGTCCCGGCCCTGGGACAGGATCTGTTCGCTCCTGCGCACATCCTCTGGACGCGTGATCTTGATGTTGTCGGGATCTCCCGGGACGATGTGCACCGGGTGCCCGAACTGCTCCACGAGGGAGGCATCGTCCGTCCCGCCCAGACCCTCGCGCAGGGCAGCTTCGTGGGCCTCAACCAGGAGGGGGAGACGGAAGGCCTGCGGGGTCTGCACCAGCCACAGGCGGGAGCGATCGAGGGTGGCCCTCACCACCCCCCCGGGGGTAGCTTCCTTCACGGTGTCGGTCGCCGGCAAGGCGGCTACGGCAGCGCCGTGGGCGGAGGCAGCCTGGAGACAGTCGTGCACAAGGCGGGGCTTGAGGAAAGGCCGTGCAGCATCGTGGACAAGCACAAGATCGAAGGCTGCGCTCACCTCGGCCAGCCCAGCCCGGACTGAGGCTTGGCGAGTATCGCCCCCCGCCACCACTCGCTCGCTCTGCGGCACCCCCGGCCGCAATAGGGAACGCCGCGCCCGGTCGACGTCCTCGGGAGCGACGATCAAGATGATCTCGTCCACTCCGGGACAAGCTCGCAACGCCGCCAGCGCGTAGCTGGCGAGAGGACGTCCGGCGAGCGACACAAACGCCTTGTTTTCAGGACTGCGAAGTCTTTCTCCGCGTCCCGCCGCTGCTACTAGACCGGCTGCGCCTATCAGAATACTCCTGGGAACTGCGGCCCTCGCCCTCGGGGTGACCGAAGATCATCTTTCCCGCCACTGTCTGAAGCACACTGGTGACGACGACGGGGATGGTCGCTCCGATCTGATCCTTGCCGCGCTCCACCACCACCATAGTGCCGTCATCCAGGTAGGCGACACCTTGGTCGGGCTCCTTGCCCTCTCGGACTATCGTGACCGTCATCTCCTCGCCAGGCAGGACGACAGGCTTGACGGCGTTCGCCAGTTCGTTGACGTTCATCACGGGCACGCCCTGAAGCTGCGCCACCTTGTTGAGGTTGAAGTCGTTGGTGACGATCGCTCCGTCGACGTCCTTCGCCAGTTGGACGAGCTTTGCGTCGACCGACTCGATCGCCTTGACGGCCCTGGTGTACTGGTCGTAGATGCGGATCTGGAGACTCGATTGTTCCTGCATCTGATTGAGGATGTCCAGGCCCCGGCGGCCCCGGTTTCGCCTGAGGGTATCCGAGGAATCGGCGATCAAGTGCAGCTCGTCGAGCACGAAGCCAGGCACATAAATGGGTCCGTCGACGAAGCCGGCGCGGGCGACATCAGCGATACGACCGTCGATGATGACGTTGGTGTCCAGAAGTTTGGGGCGGAGCAGGGGGCCCGTCTCCTCGCTGCTCTGCGCCTCCCGAGATCCAGGAAAGAAGAAGGTGATTTCCTCCTTCATGCTCAGCATGATAACGACCCCGACGTAAATGCTGGCGATGGCGAGGAGAGCCACGAGCGGCGGCCCGTACTCTTCGATCCTGAGGAGCACGGTGGCTAGCAGTGCGGTGAGTCCAAGACCGAGGAAGATGCCCAGCACCAGGGCCACCTTGTCCCGAGCCGGGATGCGCCGCAGATCTGAGATGAACTCGCGCGAGAGGTCCAGCGCCTGGCGATAGATCAAGCTCCCCAGGGTGAAGCCGAGCAGCGCTGCCAAGCCGGAGAGCATGGCCCGGTTGACCGAATCGCCCATATAGAACAGAGGCGTAAACTCTTCCTCGCCTCGGACATAGTCAACATAGACTTGGGACCATCCCCAGCCCACCCAGGCTGTCAGTCCGGCTACTATTAGGCTGAAGGCCAATCCGACTACGCGTGCCATAGTATTCTCCTCACCTCCTTTCAGCGTGAAGGTTGCTGCAGGCTGCGCCGAAACCGCGCCGCTCCGGCCGGCCCTCGCCTCCTGCCTTTCTTCATATTTGACGCATTTCCTAGCTGTTTTGTCGCGTTCACGATGAAAAAACGGCTCGAAATGCCGTCGAGAGGTCCTCGACGGGGACGGTCTCCAGGTGCTCCGGGGCGGACACGCCCGGCGCCGCGGGGATGAGACAACGCCGGAATCCCCGGCGGGCCAGCTCGGCCAGGCGGCGCTCGAGCCTTGGTACGACTCGGATCTCTCCCGTCAATCCCACCTCGCCGACACACGCCATGTCGGCCGGCACGGGCGAGTCCTGATGGCTGCTGGCGATGGACACCGCCAGACTCAAGTCGGTAGCAGGCTCAGCTATGCGGATGCCGCCGGGAACGTTGACAAAGACGTCCTCGGCGGCCAGCGGCAGGCCCGCTCTTTTCTCGAGCACCGCCAGAATGAGGCAGGTGCGCCCAAAGTCGAGACCGGTGACGCTCCGCCGGGGAGGGAGGTGGGGCGCGGCACGAGTAACGAGGGCCTGGATCTCTACCAGGAGCGGACGGGTCCCCTCCAGGGTCGGAGCCACACTGGACCCCGAGGTGCCGGCACGGCGCTCCGCCAGCAGAGCTCCGCTGGCATCGGGAACACCGTCGAGCCCCTTGTCGGTCATCTGGAAGAGGCCCAGCTCGTCAGTCGAGCCGAAGCGATTCTTGACTGATCGAAGGAGCCGGTACCCGGAATGCCGATCACCCTCCAGAGAGAGGACGACGTCCACCATGTGCTCCAGCACGCGCGGCCCGGCCAGCGATCCCTCCTTCGTGACGTGCCCGACCAGGAAGGTGGGCACAGAGAGGCCCTTGGCGAGGGAAAAGAGGCGAGCGGCGCAATCGCGAACCTGGCTGACCGTGCCGGGCAGAGAGGTCAAGCTCGAAGAGTACATCGCCTGGATGGAATCTATCAGCAGGAGCCGCGGGCAGATCTGCTCTACCTGGCGGGCGATCGCTTCGGCTTCGGTCTCGGCAAGAAACAGCAGGTCGGGAGAGAGCGCGCGCAGCCGCCGACCCCGGATCGCCATCTGGGACAGTGACTCTTCGCCGGAGACGTAGAGGCAGGTGCCATGGCTGGCCGCGAAGCTGCTTGCCGCCTGGAGCAGGAGAGTGGATTTGCCGATGCCGGGGTCGCCCGCGAGGAGCACGAGGGAGCCAAGGACCAGGCCGCCCCCTAGCACGCGGTCGAACTCCTCGAGGCCGCAGGCGACGCGGGACTGTGCGCCAATCTCGACTTCCGCTGCGGCCACCGGCACCCCTGCGGAAGCGCGGCGTGCCGCTGCCGGAGGCCCATCGGGCACGCGGAACTCGACCAGCGTGTTCCATTCGCCGCAAGATCGACACTTGCCGTGCCACTGCGGAGATTCGGTGCCACATCGATCACAGATGAAACTGATTTTGCTCTTACTCATGGTGAGACACGGCATGGTCTACAGAGTTGGCCCCTCCGGGAAGCCCGTGGCCATAAGCGCGGTCCACGAGGAGAGCAAGAACGGGGATCTGCGCTAGTGAGCGAGAGAGGCAAGTTCCTCGGACCGGCGGAAGGTGATCCCGCCCTCGGATATCACGGCCTCGATGGTATCTCCCTCATGGAACTTGCCGAAGAGCAGTTCGTCTGAGAGAGCATCTTCAATCAGTCTCTGAATGGCCCTGCGGAGGGGACGAGCTCCTAACGTCCTGTCGAATCCTTCTCGCGCGAGGAGGACTTTCACCTCCTCGGAGACGACGAGCTTCATCCCTTGTCCTTCCACGCGCTCCGCAACGTGACTCAGAAGCAGGTCCACGATCTCTTTGATCTGCTCCTCGCTGAGGGCGTGGAATACGATCACTTCATCGACGCGATTGAGGAACTCGGGGCGGAAGACCTGCTTGAGGCGATCGAGGACGACCCCCTTCATGCGCTCATACGAGTCGGCATCACGCTCGGCGCCGCCGGGCCTGATGCCCATGCCGACTCCCAGATCGACCGAGCTGGTTCCGACGTTGCTGGTCATGATGAGGACGGCGTTGCGGAAGTCCACCACGTGGGCTTGGGAGTCAGTGAGGCGTCCGTCCTCCATTACCTGGAGCAGTATGTTGAAGACTTCGTGATGGGCCTTCTCCACTTCGTCGAGCAAGACGACGCAGTAGGGCCGCCGCCGGACAGCCTCGGTGAGCTGCCCGCCTTCTTCATAGCCGACGTAGCCGGGCGGCGCACCGATAAGGCGGGAGACTGTGTGGCGCTCGCGGTACTCCGACATGTCGATGCGGACTATTGCATCTTCGCTGTCGAACAGGAACTCGGCTAGAGCGCGGGCCAGCTCCGTCTTCCCGACTCCAGTGGGCCCCAGGAAGAGAAACGATCCCACGGGACGGCGCGGATCCTTGAGGCCGGCGCGGCTGCGCCGGACGGCGCGTGCGATGGCCCGCACCCCTTCCTCCTGGCCTACGATGCGTCTGTGGACGATCTCCTCCATGTGGCGCAGCTTCTCGGTCTCTCCCTCCGCGAGCCGGGATACTGGCACGCCGGTCCAGACTGAGACAACGTGGGCAATGTCATCCTCCCTGACGATGTCCCGCGCCTCGGCACGCTGCTGGCGCCAACTCTTCTCCAGTGCCGCCAGTTCCTCTCGCAGCCGGTGGCGCTCATCCCGGAGCTGGGAGCCTCGGTGGTAGTCGGCTTCGTTTCGTTCGAGTGGGCTGACGCTGACAACCTTCTGTAGCTCGCGGGAGACTTCTTCGAGTCTCTGGCGAACGCCCTTTATCTCCTCAGGTGGTTCGCTTATCTGAAGTCTCACCCGGGACGCCGCTTCGTCCATGACGTCGATCGCCTTGTCGGGCAGGAACCTGTCCGATATATAGCGTGCCGACAGACGCGCCGAACTGATGAGCGCGGAGTCGTCAATATGCACCCGGTGGTGGGCCTCGTAGCGAGCGCGCAGTCCCTTCAGGATATCAATGGTTTCATCGACAGTGGGCTGCTCCACTCTGACGGGCTGGAAACGGCGCTCCAGGGCCGGATCTTTCTCGACGTGTTTTCGAAACTCAGTCAGGGTGGTGGCGCCGATGCACTGCAGCTCCCCGCGCGCCAGCGCCGGCTTGAGGATGTTCGAGGCATCAATGGCGCCCTCCGCGGCGCCGGCGCCAATGAGAGTATGCAGCTCATCGATGAAGAGGATGATTTCGCCGCCGGCTTTGCGGATTTCGTCGGTAACGCGCTTCATGCGCTCCTCGAACTCGCCGCGATACTTCGTGCCGGCAACCAGACCGGCGAGATCGAGAGCGATCACTCGCTTGCCATGTAGGGCCTCTGGCACGTCCTTCTTGAGGATTCGCTGGGCGAGGCCCTCTGCGATAGCAGTCTTGCCGACGCCCGGCTCCCCTATCAGGCAAGGGTTGTTCTTGGTGCGCCGGCTGAGGATCTGGACGACGCGCTGGATTTCTTTGTGGCGTCCGATGACGGGGTCCAGCTTGTCTTCGGTGGCAAGCTTACTGAGGTCGCGGCCGAAGGCGTCGAGCACCGGGCTGGTGGAGCGGGAGCGCGCGGTGGGCGCCGTGGCTGCCGCGCCCCCCAGGAGCTTGATGACCTCTCGGCGAACCTGCTCGAGATCCACGCCGAGAGCACGCAGCACGCGTACGGCCGTGCTATCGGCCTCGCGCACGAGGCCGAGAAGAAGGTGTTCCGTGTCGACGAAGTTTGGCAAGCCAAGCTTCGGGTTGAGTTCCCGCGCCTCGTCGAGAGCCAGTTCGAGGACTCGTCGCGCGCCGGGGCTCCAGCTGCGGGATCCCTGTCCGGGGGCGCGGGTGTCCATCATCTCCATCTGGCGGCGAATTTCGTTCTGGGCTCGGCCCAGGCTTACGCCGAGTCGCTCCAGCACGCGCGCCGCCACGCCGTCTTGCTCCCGGATCAAGCCGAGCAGCACATGCTCGGTACCGACTGTGTTACCCCGGAAGCGCCGCGCCTCTTCCTTTGCGTATTGAACCACCCGGATGGCAGGCGGAGTAAAGCGCTGCAGAATCTCGCCGTCCGCCATCTCTACCTCCTCTCGGGGCACGAGCTAACGGCCCCGGTACCTCGCACGGCGTCCGCCGCGGCAATAGCCGCTGACGGAGCGCTCCTGCGTCCGATCACCCGACGGGGACGCCCTCGGTGACGGTCACCTCCTTGAAGCGGGCCGTCAGGCGCTTGGTGATGGGTCCCGGCTTGCCGTCCCCGATTACCCGTCCGTCGACTCTGGACACGGGGACAATCTCGGCCCCGGTCCCGGTCAAGAAACACTCGTCCGCCGAGTACACTTGGTACAGTGTGAACATTTCCTCCCGCATAGGGAGATCCATTTCCTCCGCCAGCTCCAGAACTACCTGCCGGGTTATGCCCTCCAAAAGCCCCGCGTGCGCGGGCGGCGTCATCAGGTGCTGCTCGCGCCAGATGAAAACGTTGTCGGCCGTCGCTTCTGCCACGTATCCCAGTTGATTTAGCATCAAACCCTCGTGGGCTCCGGCGCGGCCTACCTCGATCCGAGCAAGGATATTGTTGAGGTAGTTCAGAGACTTGATCTGCGGGTCGACGGCTGTAGCCATGTTGCGTCGAGTGACACAGGCGATGACCTCCAACCCATCCTCATAAACCTCCTTGGGATAGAGAGCAATAGTGTCAGCAATCACCACTACAGTGGCCGGGAAATGGCAGTTCCGTGGGTCAAGTCCCAGGTCACCTTCGCCCCGACTCAGGATAGCCCTCACGTAGCAGTCGCGGAGGGTATTGCGCCGCACGGTCTCGAGGATGACATCCCTGAGTTCCTCCGGCGTGAGCGGGACTTCGAGAGCAATTGCCTTGGCTCCGCGGTAGAGTCTTTCGAGGTGCTGGTCGAGCCGGAAAACGCGGCCGTCGTATCCGCGAATCCCTTCGAATACCCCATCCCCGTAGAGGTAACCTCGGTCGAACACAGAGACCTTGGCCTCAGAGCGGGGCACGAAGTTCCCATTCACATAGACAAGCGATTCCACCGGAGCAGATCCTGCCTATATCACCACTAGTATGTTACCACAAACGGTGAGCAGTGACAACTGGAGTCGGGCACCCCCCACAACCCAAATGTGGAACGCGGCTTCGGGGCCCCACGCAATGCAGAGGCGGCGGAGAGGCCGGGATTCGAACCCGGGACAGAGCTTTTAACCCTGTAACCGCTTAGCAGGCGGATGCCTTCAGCCACTCGGCCACCTCTCCGAGTCGTCGACCGTATACTACCACAATCAGCCAGATGGGACAAGGAAGTCCGGGAGCTGACAAACAGGATTGATGGGGTGGAGCATTGGCGGGAAACCAGGCGCGACGGGGACCCGTCCAGAGACACTTAGCAGCAAGCCGGAGCAGCGGAGTGTGGGCAAGGCTAGGGAACCGGCTGACCGGCGTGGCGACGGAGATTCAGGCGCGCCCCTCGGCCCCCGCGGACCCTAGCAATGAAAGCTGCGCTGAATAGCACACCTAGCAGCCCAACGGCAGCCCAATAGGACATCGTGGCACACCACCAACAGAGCATATCCTCTACTCCCTTACGGTCGCGTGGCTCAGTCCGCGGCCTGAGGCCTCAGGCCCCTGCTGGTACGAGTTGACAGAGATCCGCGACGTTGCCGTCCGAGGTGACGGACTACCTCTTCGCGATGAGCACACCAGTCCCAGGCACTCCCATGGCGCGCGCGAACTGAATGCCAGCGACTGACTCTGCCAACCTGATGCCGATGAAGACGCATTTCAGGCTCCTCCGTAGCAGACCTAAGTCCGATGTTGGCAGCCGGTCGTCCTATTCCACAAATCGGCGCCATTCTATCGCGAATCAAGTAGGGGCTCCAGACGGTGAGTGAGAAGAACCTTCCTCTCCGTGGCCTATCGGCACGGCCGCAGTCCGGCGGAAGCCGGGTGTGTCCGGCGGCCGCTGGACCTGGCGCATCACCTACTGCCTGCGAAGGAGGAATAGAGGGCACCCACGCCGCGCCCCGTCGTCAATGCCTGAATAGGGGGCACTCACCGCTGTCCCCCTGGTCGAAGTCAGGTGAGAGACCCGTTTCACAGGGCCTTGACATACATAAGTGGCGTCAGCAGCGGTCGCAGACGATTTCTGGTACACTACGGGACCGGGCCCCTCTGGCGGGGAGACTCCAACCCGATCCATTCCGTCCTTGAGGAGAGAGTTCTGCCTTCACTGTCCGATCGCGTTCTGGCTGAGCTTCACATCCGTGTTGAGACATGGGCGTCCCGGCCCACTGTCCGACTGGACCTGCGCTGCCAGCAAACTGGTGCTAAAGTATGCTAGTCCACTTCCTTCTTCTGATTGTCGCGATAGCTGTGACCTTCTTCTCGGGGGCAGTGGTAGTGAATGGCGCCTCCTTCACGGCGAGGTGCCTAGGAATCAGAAAGATGGTCATCGGCATGACGGTAGTGGCCTTCGGCACTTCCGCCCCCGAGTTTGTGGTTAGCCTTGTCGCGGTGCTTATGGGCAAGAAGGACATCGCGCTGGGGAATGTGGTGGGAAGCAATATAGCCAACGTTGGGCTTGCGCTGGCAGTGGCCGCTCTGGTAGCGCCTATCGCCGTTTCCAGGCGCAACCTGGTTGTTGAGTACCCGGTGATGATTGCTCTATCTCTTGCCCTGTTCGCAGCCGCCCTCACAGGAGGGATTATTGGAAGGATCGAGGGCGCGATACTTGTTATGAGTCTTATCGCGTTTATCGTGTATTCGAGCACCCTCTCGCGACAGAATCGAGATCAACAATCTCACCCCGAAGAGGATGTCCCGGACAAGTCGAAGCTGCCTCGCACCCTGATTCTCATCCTTCTTGGCGTGGTCGGCCTTTCGGTGGGCTCGAAGCTCCTTGTCGACTCTTCGGTGCGGATCCTGAGTGTGTTCGGGGTCCCTGAGTTCATAATCGGCGCCACGGTGGTGGCCGTTGGCACCTCGCTGCCGGAGATGGCGACGACTGTGATCGGAGCTTGGAAGGGGGAGAGAGAGATTGCCGTTGGCAACATCATTGGCAGCAATGTTTTCAACATAGGCATGGTTGCCGGAACGGTGTCGCTGATAGCGCCGCTTTCTGTTCCGCCCGAGACTTTGAAGTATGAGTTCCCCGTCATGCTGTTCTTTGCTTTCTTGATGCTGCCGCTGCTCCTGCGGGAGAAGGGGGTTGGAAGGGCATGGGGAGTGCTCGCGGGAGTGGCATATGCAGCATTCATGGTGATCGCTTTCTCCCAGCCGGGTTGATGGGGGCATTGTCTGCTCCCCTCGAAGACTGCTGTCCGGAAAGTCAAATGACTCGGGGTGGCGGCCTGGATCTTGACTCTTCCGGCGTGCGCCATCATCGCCTGGCTCGTCGCTTGGATTCGGAAAACCGTTTTTCCCTTCACACGAAACGTGAGGCCGTTGAGGCCCCCATGCGAGAGGTCGCGGCAGTCTTCGCATTGCATGTTGCTGCGCAAGGACTTAGGTCAGTGGTATGAAAACAGGGGCGGCCGATAGATGAGCGACGAGGCCAGACGGTCTGAGAGAGCCCGAGGCCGGTTCCCCGCTCCCGCCTGCGATTGGCATGCCCGCACGGGGACAGAGGCCATGGAGGCGCTGGCTGTCCGCGCCCAGGGGCTGTCTTCAGCGGAGGCCGCGGCGAAACTCGCACGAGTTGGCCCGAACGAGCTTCAGGAGCGGGACCGTGAAGGGCCGCTCACGATCTTCCTCAAGCAGTTCAAGAGCTTCCTCGTCTTCGTGCTGGTAGGGGCCGTCGGCATTTCCCTGTGGCTGGGCGAAACGCTCGACGCTGGCGTGATCGGCGCCATCATTCTCATCAACGCCGGGCTGGGATTCTTCCAGGAGTACCGCGCCGAACAGGCCGTCCGCGCGCTGAAGCGGATGACGGCGGCCCGGGCGAACGTGATGCGAGACGGAGTAAAGGTTGACATTGTCGCCCGCGAACTGGTGCCCGGCGATCTCGTCCTCCTCGAAGCCGGCGACCGAGTCCCTGCCGACCTTCGACTGACCGAGACAGCCAATCTGATGATCGACGAGGCCATGCTCTCCGGCGAGTCCGTCCCCTCCGCAAAACATACGGACCCGCTCCCCTTGGATGCTCAGCTCGCCGATCGCGAGAACATGGCCTACACCGGGTGCATAGTCGTCGGTGGTCGGGGAGGCGGCCTGGTGGTCGCGACGGGCATGGCGACGGAGATGGGGCACATCGCCGAGCAGGTCCAGGCCGCTCCCGAGAGGCCCACCCCTCTCCAGATCCGGTTGGAGCGGCTCGCCAAATGGATGACCGCGGTGATCGTCATGGTGTGCACGGCGCTGTTCGCGGTGGGCCTCGTGCTAGGGCGCGACCTGCTGGACCTGTTGATGACCACCATGAGCCTTGCGGTCTCGGCGATACCCGAGGGCCTGCCCACCGCGGTCACCCTCGCCCTCAGCCTCGGTCTGCAGAGGATGGCTCGCCGACAGGCGATCGTGAAAAGGCTGTCCGCCGTGGAGACCCTTGGCTGCACCAACTGCATCTGCTCCGACAAGACCGGCACCATCACCAGGAATGAGATGACGGTCTCTGAGATCGCCCTGTCGGGAAGACGACTCTTGGTTACAGGCACCGGGTACTCTCCGGAAGGGGAGCTGCTGGAAAACGGCCGGACGGTGCGACGGAGCGATGACGCGATCGTGGCAACGCTGCTGACCGCGGCGGTCCTGTGCAATGACTCCACCCTGGTCCACGATGGCATCGGCTGGCGCGTGAATGGCGATCCCACCGAGGGCGCGCTCCTGGTGCTGGCCGCGAAAGTCGGTCTGGCCAAGGAAGACGTCGAAGAGCAACACCCCCGCGTGGGTGAGATTCCCTTTGACTCTGAGCGCAAGCGCATGACCACAGTACACAAGACGCAAGGACAGCATGTGCTGGTGTGCACGAAAGGGGCTCCCGAGATGGTCCTACCTCTCTGCGCGCAGGTGCTCGACGGAGGTGGCCCTCGCGCGATGACCGAGCAGGACCGGCGCGATATCAGCGCGGCCGGGCGCTCCATGGCCGGGGCGGCGCTTCGCGTGTTGGCAATAGTCTACTCAGAGCGAGATGGTTCCGTCGTCTCCAAACCCCCGGGAGAAATTGAGGCCGACCTTGTCTTCCTCGGGCTTGTGGGCATGATCGACCCACCCAAACCAGAGGTAGCACCAGCCTTGCAGATGTGCCGACAGGCCGGCATCCGTGTGATCATGATCACCGGCGACCACCCACTGACCGCGGTCGCCGTCGCCCGGCAGATCGGACTGCCGGGAGCCGAGGGTCGCGCGCTCACGGGCGCTGAGCTCGACAGCATGAGCGATGACGAACTGACGAAGACCGTCGATGAGGTAGCCATCTACGCGCGAGTATCGCCTGTCCACAAGGTCCGCATCCTTCTCGAACTCAAGTCGCGCGGGTACATCGTTGCCATGACCGGTGACGGCGTGAACGACGCGCCGGCCCTCAAACAGGCCCACATCGGCATCGCCATGGGAGAGAAGGGCACCGACGTCACGCGCGAGGCCGCCGATATGGTCCTCGCCGACGACAACTTCTCGACCATCGTCGCCGCGGTAGCAGAGGGCCGTGTCGTCTACGATAACCTCCGCAAGTTCGTGCGCCTCCTGTTGTCGGCAAACTTCGACGAGATTCTCGTAGTCTGCATTGCCTGGCTGCTCAACTGGCCGGTTCCTCTGCTGCCCGTCCAGATTCTGTGGATCAATGTGGTGACCGATGGCCTCCCGGCCCTGGCACTGGGCCTCAGTCCTGCCGAGAGGGGCGTAATGCAGCGCAGGCCCCGCGACCCCCACGAGAACATGCTTCGGACGATGCTGCCCTTCCTGATTGTCTCCGCTCTGCTCATGACCGCGGGCACGCTGTTGGTGTATGCCTGGGGGATGTACACCGGGGGAGTTGGAAGAGCCAGGACCCTCGCTCTCTGTACGGCAGTGCTCTTCGAGTTGCTCCTTGCATTCAACTGTCAGTCCGACACGCATTCCGTGTTCCGCATCGGCTTCCCGAACCGTTACCTGGTTGGGGCCGTGTTGGGAGCGGCGCTTATGCAGATCGCAGTGACGCAACTGCCCTTCGCGCAGGTGCTGTTGAAGGTGGAGTCGCTCAGTATGCTCGACTGGCTCGCGGTTGTGGCCGCCTCCGCCCCGGCGTTCTTCATCTCCCCTGGACGGCTGGTTCGGCCGTCTGCCCCTGCAGTCCGCGAGAACTAGCCGGCGCCGCTGACGGGCGCCAGAATGCCGGTTCGGCCTCCCCGTAGCTGAGTTGTCCTCGCCAGAAAGCCTGTCCGGGCATCCTGGCAGCGCTGTCGCTGACGTGCTCAGCCTTGTATCTACCGGACGAAGCAGCTGGGGTGTGTGTGGCGGAAAGCAGGAGCAAAGGTATTCCTTCCGAAACTGGCGTGTAGTCGGGGGCAAACTCATTCCCCGACCAGTTTCTGCGGGGTACAAACCCGGCGAAAGTCGGAGGCGCCTGGAGGCTAGTGCTATGAGGATCGACGCGCACGTTCATTACAGTCCTGAAGAGGGATATGTGGACCACTTGGTCGAGGAAGAGACGAGGTTGGGCTTCGACAAGGTGTGTCTCAACGGAGCGGACTGGTCGGTGCATGGAGAGTCCAACGACGCCGTTGCGAGGGCGGTGGAGAAGTATCCCGACGTGATACTCGGGTTCGGCTATCTCCCCCTGGGGGAACGGGGGCCGGAGACCGTGCAGGAGCTACACGACAGGGGATTCCGCGGGCTGAAGCTTATCCGGCCGCGGTTGAGGTACGATGACCATGCATTCTACCCCATCTACCAGAGAGCCGAGGAGCTGGGGCTGGTCTGCCTCTTCCACCTCGGGATCGTCGCCCGAACGCCGCAGGACAGAGAATACGATGTCAACAACGACCGGCACCGGCCGATCTACCTGGACACCATCGCGCGCGCGTTCCCTTCCCTCAACATCATCGGGGCACACTTGGGCAATCCCTGGTACGATGAGGCGGGAATGTCTTGTCGTTGGAACCCCAACCTCTACTTCGACCTGAGCGGGTCGAGTCTGAAGAAGCGCCCGCCGGAGTTCTTCGACTCGATCCTATGGTGGACGGAGGAGGGGCAGTACCGGGACCCGGAGGGACGGCATGCTTGGGAGAAGGTGGTATTCGGGTCGGACGTGGCGATCGAGTACATCGAGGATGTGGTGAACGACTACCGGCGGACCATGGACGCCATCGGCCTGCGGCAGGATCTGCAAGAGGCGGTTTTCGGCAACACGATGGCGAGACTGCTCAAGCTGGACCGGTAGCCGGCCCCCGTCAGCCGCGCGGGTCTGGGGAAGAGGAGAAGTGAGGGGCGCCGCGGCACGCCCGTTGCCACGCAGCAGCGCTGCGCGCAGGCTGGGCGGACGAGGAAGGCGCGGTAGATCCCGAATAGCCTGTCTGAGCAGCTTCCTGAGGCGCTGATGCGGTTTGGCGTGATTTTGCGACGTCCTTTTTGCAGGACGCCCTCAGAGACCGACCCGGACTGTGGAACAGCAACACTAGGAGCGACCCAGGACCGCACGGAGCGGACCTGCGGTCGCTGGCTTCTTGAAAACTCGGAGCATCCCGACAAGGGCAAACTCGTCGAAAGACGGGGACGCAAAGCTGTGGGTCTACGGTCCGCCTCGGCGGACTAGGACAGCCAAGCTACCGAAGGAGCATTCTGTGGTGGCTGCCCCAACGATGTGGGGCGCAGGCGGCGATGAGCTGACCCGCTAGGTCCACGGCTGTCGCGCTCTTGTGAGAGACTGCACAGACCCGTTCTGGGAGACCTAAAGGCCCCCCTAGAAGGGGTCTTTTTCGCGTTTTGGAAGTCGTTCAGTACATTAGGGGATGAATACTGTGGCAGAGAAGAGCGTGCAAGTGGTACAGGTAGCACGATGCATACGCAGGAGCGAACACGGCTCTGCGCAGCTCTCGCACTTATCTGTGCAGCGTGACTTCGTGCGCGCGCGGACGGCCACCCCTACCCCTCTATCCGCAATCATGGGCTACGCTTTTGGGCTTCGAGTGTTGCGGCGGGATTCGCCGCCACTGCAAACAGCTCTGCTGGGCGCGAGAGGCAGCAAGACGCGCTGCTGCAGGGCTAGACGGGGAGATAAGATGATGGGCTACAACAAGGGGATCCAGATCACAGGCCGGCGGCCGGGTCGCTCCTCGAGGGGAGTGACCCTAGTCCGGCTCGTCACCATAGCGGCAGTGGCCTTGGCGCTCTTGGCGTCAACGAGCAGCGCCTTCGGCCAGGGAACCGTGCTGTTCTCCGACGACTTCGAAGCAGGGATCACAGGGTGGACGCTGAGCGGGTCGCCCGCCTGGTACAAGAAGAGCCCGAGGAACGGGACCCACAGTGTTCAGTTGGTCCGGGCGGACAGCATCGAGCAGACCATCTCGACGGCCGGCCATGCGAACATCGGTGTCTCGTTCTACCTGGGAGCAGAAAGCCTGGAGGGCAGCGAGAATGTGCGGGCACTCTGGTACGACGGGAGCGCCTGGGCAGTCCTTAAGGAGATAGGCGACGGCGATCCGGAGGAAGACGCGCAGCTTCACTACTTCGAGTATGCGTTGCCTGCAAGTGCGGACGAGAACACAGAGTTCGCGCTCCGCTTTGAAGTCAACGCCAACCAAGGCAACGACATCGGATATGTGGATGACGTGATCGTCAGGGGTGATCGGATCCAGTACACCCTCAGTCTGACAGGCGCTGGCAATGGCTCAGTAAGAGTGGATGGCGCCCCGCGCTCCCTGCCCTGGTCCGGCACCTACGGATGGGGCAGTGTGGTGACCCTGGAGGCAGTGCCGGATGTCGGCTGGCAGTTCGATAACTGGTCGGGTGACCTCTCAGGTGATGTCAATCCCACCACCATCACCATGGACGCCAACAAGGGTATCACCGCTAACTTCTCCCAGATCCACTACACCCTCAGCCTCAGCGGCAATGGGAATGGCTCAGTAACGGTTGACGGAACCCCCCGATCCCTCCCCTGGTCCGCCACCTTCGTAT
>Ga0114922_10000220_pt1 | contig 54639 bp, 32 predicted proteins | sample AartaG_FD_100975 | JGI IMG/M metagenome (GOLD analysis project Ga0114922, IMG submission 100975) | Deep subsurface microbial communities from Aarhus Bay to uncover new lineages of life (NeLLi) - Aarhus_00045 metaG | ecosystem: Environmental > Aquatic > Marine > Oceanic > Sediment | place...
TATCAATGGTCAAGTGGTCCAGGAGGAATATAAGACTGACTACACTGACCTAAGCCGAAACAAGAAGTGGACGATGCAACACAAACGACTCTTAGGGATTGGTTCATATAGCGGTTTTATAAATATCGTCCTTGAAGCCAAGGTCCGTGAAATCACTGGTCATGGGAGAATACTTCAGAGGAAGGCCAGAAGGCACTAAAAGAAAGAATTAAATACGTCGAGAAACACAAATCTTGACCCCAAGCACGCCCAGCCGAAGACCGGGGGAAATACACTTGACCCCCAGCCGAGTAATTCTGACCCATAGAAGTAATTCTGACCCCCAGAAGTAATTCTGACCCCCTGCGGAGCAGGGGGCTAACCGATTCGGAGGCGACAAAAGACGTCGCGTTTTTTTACATAAGCGTCAAAACGGTTTACATGATATAATTGAGTATTTCTACCGCTGTTTTAGATGATATGTGAGAAGGTATGAATGAAACAAAGATGCTCTTGAACGCATACTATGAAGCCCTGCACGACCGGGTCCAAGCTGACAAAGAGCTTCTGACGACAAAAATAGAAAAGCTGCTGCACGCCGAGCTCGCAAACCGTGGATTCGGCAACTTCGACCAAGAAAAATACGACGCATACAGGGACGCGTGCCTGGCTTTTGTCGATGAACGGGCGGAAATGTACAATCCAATCGGCATTCAATACACCTACGATAGGGCCGGAAGAGGGCAGGCCTTTGAATTGGAACTGCAGCTTAACTTCTACGACAGCCGCGGGGAATTCGAGGCCCTGGTAAAAGCCGTACAGAGCAAAACAGAATCGCGTATGGCCGAGCAGGGATTGCAACAATTGGCCGATGAACTCATCGAAGACGTCGGCGCCTTCCCGGACAAAAGCATAATTTTAGCTTATGAAGCCGAGCCGGCACTCGGCAAGCTGCCGGACTACATCGTGGCACGGTCAATCGAAGAAATCATCATATCAAAATAAGTACCGCTCCATACCAATTATAATTAAATGTTGCGCTCTTCATAACCGGCAATAAGCCATCCCCAAGCTGCGCTTGAGGCTGCCACCCATATATGCCAAATGCGCAAATCGCAATAAATTAAAGCAATTGGTATCACGTGCACAATGTTCAAAAACCACCTGTTGATTATAAAAGGCTAATCCGTTATCATTAGAAGCTGATTTTACACACGATTTTATATTAGCCGTTTACTGGGAAGGCACGCAGGTCTGCCCCTACGTACCTATGAAGATTGTGATTAAGACCATTTTAATTTTAGTAATTGTCATCATTGCCGGACTGTGCTTAGTCTTGGCGGCGATGATAATTAACCGGCCTGAACCCGGCGACAAGGAAACTCTAACAGAGCTCACCGAGCCGCAGGTCGCGGGCCAGGCCCAAAGTAGTTGGCAGATGTTTCGCGGCGGACAAAGCCTTCTCGGTACGGCAGCAGGCACTCTTGCGGATTCGCCGCAGCTTGCCTGGAAATTCAAAACCGGCGGTGAAATCAAATCTTCGCCGGCCATCGATGAAGGCCTTGTTTTCATCGGCTCCGCGGACGCAAATGTGTACGCAATTGATTTAGCAAAGGGAGACAAGGTCTGGGCATATCCGACAGGCGACGCCGTCGAAGCGACGCCTTGTGTCGTTGACGGCTGCGTTTTCGTCGGCTCATCAGACAATTTCCTGTATGCCCTCAACGCAAAAACCGGCGAGCTTAAGTGGAAATATGAAACGGATGGACAGATACTCGGAGCCGCCAATTGGACCCGTGCACCGGATGGCCGGAGCGTCTGGATACTGGCGGGCAGCTACGATAATAAATTGCATTGCGTGGATTCAGCGAACGGGCAGGTAATGTGGACATACGAGACAGATAGCTATATAAATGGGTCACCCGCAGTTGGCGAGGGTATTGTCGCTTTTGGCGGCTGCGATGCAATGATTCATATTGTGTCCCTGACTGACGGCAGTAAGATTAATCATATCGATACCGGCTCATTCGTCGCCGCTTCTCCTGCAATTTACGAAGGGCGAGTTTATGCGGGTAATTATGACGGTGTATTCATCAGCGCCGATATCGCATCCGGCAAAATCGCGTGGAAATATACCGGCTCAGATTCCCCGTATTTCTCCTCGCCGGCAGTCAACCGGAACGTTGTCGTATTCGGTGGACGCGACAACCGGCTTCACTGCGTCGGCCGCGATGATGGAAAGCCGGTCTGGACATTTAAGAGTCTCGGTGAAGTTGACAGCTCACCGGTCATTTGCGGCGATAAGGTCGTTGTCGGCTCCCAAGATGGCCGGCTCTATATGCTAAGGCTTTCCGATGGCAGCAAAGTATGGTCGTATGAAATCGGCCAGGCTGTTTCTTCGTCGCCGGCTGTCGCTGATGGAATGGTTATAGTCGGCAGCGATGATGGTTATCTATATGCGTTTTCCGCCAAGCCATAAAGGACAACGATGCTCGAACTTATTAACGTGGCAAAAAGTTATGAGTCGCCGGGTGACACCGTCGGCCTCTGTGTCTTGAAGGACATAACGTTAAAGGTAGAGAAAGGGCGGTCCGTGGCCATAGTCGGGCCCTCGGGCAGCGGCAAGAGCACACTACTTAATATCATCGGCACACTCGACCGTCCCTCTGGAGGCCGAGTCTTGTTTGACGGTAAGGATCTGGCCAAACTGGCAGATTCCGAACTTGCGAGAATCCGCAACAGGGAAATCGGTTTCGTTTTTCAACTGCATCACCTTTTGCCTCAGTGTACCGTCCTCGAAAATGTTTTAGTACCAACGCTTGCGGACAAAAAGCACCTTTCGCCTAAAGAGAGTGAGGAAAGGGCGATTAATCTGCTTCAGCGTGTCGGTCTTAAAGACCACTTGCTCCATCGACCAGGCGAGCTTTCCGGCGGACAACGCCAGCGTGTAGCCGTGGTCAGGGCCTTGATTAACAGGCCAAGGCTTCTGCTTGCCGATGAACCAACAGGCTCACTGGATGAGCGTGCTTCACAAAACATAGCGGAACTGCTCGTTGAGTTAAACCGCAGTGAACAGGTTACATTGATTCTCGCGACGCATTCAATGAAACTGGCCGAGAATATGGGCCGAGTCCTGGAGTTGAACAATGGAGGCCTGGCAGAGAAGGGCAAGCATTAAATGAGATTGTTGGAACTTGCTAAAAAAAGTCTCGTCTTTTATTGGAGGACCAACCTCGGAGTCCTGTTAGCTGTTATGATCGGCACCGCCATTTTGACAGGCGCCCTGGTTGTCGGCGATTCGGTGCGTCACAGTCTGGCGATGATGCTGACCGCCCGGCTTGGCAGGACGCAGCTCGCTCTTGTTGCAGACAACCGGTTCTTCAGCGCCGGACTGGCAGACAAACTGGCACAAGAACTAAACACAATCGCTGCCCCTGTACTGCATCTGCGGGGTATTGTTGCAAACAGTGACGGCACAAAACGCGCAAATAAAATTGAGGTGCTCGGCGTTGACGACCACTTTTTTAGTGTCGGTGCAGACAGGAATCCTTTTGGCGATGATTTCAGTGAAGGAATTGTCCTCAACGAACCCTTGGCTGCCAGACTCGCAGTTGCAGCAGGCGATGAGGTCGTACTGCGAATTGAACAACCGTCTCTTATGTCGCGCGACATTCCCATTACACCGGATTCGGATTTGTCCATCGCCTTCCGCTTTGTCGTAAAAGGAATTGCAGGCGGGGCCGAGTTTGGCCGTTTCAGTCTCAAGGCGAATCAAATTCCCCCATTGAATGCGTATGTCCCGATGCAATGGCTGCAGGAAAAACTCGACCGCACCGCACAAGCCAACATCCTGTTAGCCGCCGGGGACACAAACGAAAGTATAACGGTTGAAAGAGCAAATGAAGCTATCAAGAAATGCTGGCAGCCTGCCGACGCCGGCCTTGAACTCCGCTCGCTGGACCGGCAGGGTGGCAGCCTCGAAGCCGGAGGCTTTGGGGATGGATGGCTCGAGCTCCGCAGCAGGCGGATATTCATTGACGAGTCTTTAGCTGAGGCGGCAATCAACGCAGCAGATAATGCCGTGGGAATCCTGACCTATTTTGTGAACGAATTGCGCTGTGGTGACAGGTCAGCACCCTATTCGATGGTGACCGCGATGGGACAGTCGGCAGATTCAAACAGTTTTATTGCAATGGACATCCAGGATGACGAAATCATTATCAACCAGTGGCTTGCCGAGGATATTGGTGCTGATGTGGATGATTTGCTTGAGCTGACCTATTTCATCGTCAGCCCTATGAGGAAACTCGAGCAGCAAAAAAGCACCTTCAGGATTCGTCGAATCCTGCCTATGGAGGGCCTCGCAATCGACGCTGAATTGATGCCGGATTTCCCCGGCCTGGCGGATGTCGAGAATTGCAGAGATTGGGACACAAGCATCCCGATTGACCTCGATAAGATAAGCAAACGCGACGAGGATTATTGGGACAAGTTCCGCGGCACACCGAAGGCGTTTATTACACTCAAGGCCGGCCAGGCCATGTGGGCGAACAGGTACGGAAACTTAACTGCGGTACGCTACTCGTTGCGCGGCGAGTCTAAGGAAAATATAGCCGACAAAATATTAGGCGCATCCGACCCTGCTTCTGTGGGACTGTACTTCCAACCCGTTCGGGCACGCGGTATAAAAGCGGGGGATGAAGCGACTGACTTCGGCCAGCTTTTCCTGGGCCTCAGCATGTTTCTTATTGCGGCTGCCCTGGTGTTGATGGGCCTTCTTTTTGTATTCGGCGTCGAGAACCGCAGCGAGCAGGTCGGGATGTTGCTGGCCGTAGGATTTGGCCCGAAGCTGGTAAGACGGCTGCTGCTCATCGAAGGCTCTCTATTGGCGGTGCTTGGCGCAATTGCAGGGACAGCAGCGGGCCTGCTTTATACCAGGGCAATGATTTATGGACTTTCTACCGTCTGGCGAGCAGCGGTCAGCGGTTCGGCGATATATTTTCGCGCAAAAACATCTACATTATTTGTGGGTGCGTCAGCAGGAGTAATCATCTGCCTTATCGCAATATGGCTGACTTTACGTAAGCAGGTGTCCCGGCCGGCCCGCGAGCTTCTTGTTGGCGACCTGAAGTGGCAATTTTTCGCAGCGGCACCTGTCTCCAAACGCAGGTTCGGCTTATGGACAGCGGTGATTGCAGCGGTCGCGGCAGTGGTACTGCTTATCCTTATGGCCGCTGCCGAAGGGACCGCTGCCGCCGGCGTATTTTTTGCAGCCGGAGCCTTGCTCCTAATCGCCGGACTTGGGCTGACTCAGTTTTTACTTAGAATGCTGACAGGCAGATGGAGTAAACCTGTTACGTCACTGGCTGGTTTGGGGCTGCGAAATGCAACGAGGCGATGCGGGCGAAGCCTGGCGGTCGTAGGATTGCTTGCGTGTGGCATTTTTCTGGTCGTCGCGGTAGGTGCCAACAAACACGACCCTTTGGCCAACGCCCACAGACGCGATTCGGGTACGGGTGGCTTCGCAATATTCGGCGAATCCACTATCGCTGTTTTGCATGATTTGAACACCAGGACAGGACGAGAGTCGATGGGGCTCGATGATAGCGGGCTTGAAGATATCGAGGTCGTTCAGCTGCGTGTCCATGAGGGTGATGATGCGAGCTGTTTGAATTTGAACCGTGCTCAGACGCCTTCACTATTGGGGGTACAGCCTGAGCAGTTGAAGCGGCGAGGCGCCTTTACTTTCACCAAGACAATCCAGCCCCGCACCAAAAAGGCGACTTCGCAGCGCTCCGTTTTTGGTGCGGGTTGGGACCTGCTTAATGCCGACTACGGCGAGGATGTTGTGCCTGCCATTGGTGATTACGCCACCATTGTTTGGGCACTTGGCAAGTCCGTTGGTGAGACCATCGAGTATAGCGATGAAAAGGGCCGAACGTTTCGGCTGCGCATCGTTGGAATGCTGAAAAAATCAATCCTGCAGGGAAGTTTACTCATTGCTGAAGATGAGTTTGTCAGGCGTTTCCCATCAGAGGATGGCTACAGGATGTTCCTTGTCGATGCTTCCGCAGAAAAAGCCGATAAGGTGACAGGAATACTTTCTGCGGGATTAACAGACTTCGGGCTGGCGCTGACACCGGCAACGACCCGATTAGCGCAGTTTAACGCCGTCGAGAATACATATCTATCGATATTCCAGTTGCTTGGAGGCCTGGGCCTTATTCTCGGAAGCCTCGGCCTTGGCCTGGTCGTCCTGCGCAACGTGCTTGACCGGCGTGGCGAGCTTGCAATGCTGCGGGCCGTGGGGTTTGGCAAAGTCGCACTTAAGCGGATGGTGTTTTATGAACACGGGGCCCTTTGCCTGTGTGGCTTGGCCTGTGGCGTTGTAGCTGCGCTCGTGGCCGTTGGCCCCGCCCTGAGTTCTCCGGCAGCACAAGTACCGTATCTCTCGGAAGGCATGATAATTCTTGCCATAGGAATAAGTGGTGCGGTATGGATATGGCTGGCAACGGCATTTGCCCTTAGCGGCAGTTTACTGGAGGCGTTAAGGAATGAGTAGGTTCAGAAAACAGAAATCAGAAGACAGAAGTCAGGAGTCAGAAGACAGAAATCTGTCTTCCGTCTTCCGTCCCCTGTCTTCTGCCCTTGCGAGGATTATTCCGGTCGCATTAGCCATAGTGGGAGTGGTATCACTATACTTATGGCTTAATCGCGATGCAGCAGCGCAGCTTACACTTCGTCTGCCCATCCCCAGCAACCTCCCGCAGACATCTTCGGACGAGGGAGATGCAGAGGAGATTCGCGGCCAATTGCTCCAGTTCGGCGGCGCAGCAGCCGATTTACCCGGCGCCTGGCCTCGCTTCAGGGGGGCCAACTTCGACGCAGTAAGCAACGACAGAGTCGGCCTTGCACGAAGCTGGAGTCCGGAAGGACCAGCGGTCCTCTGGTCTATCGATGTCGGAGAAGGCTACGCCGGTGCGGCAATTCTGGCTGGCAGGGTGTACGTTTTGGATTATGACCGCCCGCAACAGGCCGATGTTATTCGATGCCTGTCACTTGAAGACGGCAAAGATATCTGGCGATATTCTTATCCCGTCAGGATAAAACGCAATCACGGGATGAGCCGAACAGTGCCGGCAGTGACAGAAAAATACGTCGTGACATTGGGGCCCAAATGCCATGTTACGTGCCTCGATTCTGTAACAGGACAGTTTCGCTGGATGCTCGATTTGGTTAAGGATTTTAAGGCAAAGGTGCCTGACTGGTATGCCGGACAGTGTCCGTTAATCGACGGCGATAAGGCGATAATTGCCGTCGGCGGCGATACGCTGATGATGGCGGTGGATTGTGAGACGGGCGAGATTGTATGGAAAAGCCCCAATCCCCGCGGTTGGGTGATGACGCATTCCTCTGTAATACCGACCGAATTTACAGGCAGACGTATGTATGTTTACTGCGCCAGCGGAGCAGTAGTAGGCGTTTCGGCAGAGGACGGCAGCATTTTGTGGGAAAATACCGAGTGGAAGATTCGTGTTGCAAATGTTACAACACCCGTAGTGGCAGGCGACGGGTTGATTTTTCTGTCGGGCGGATACAATGCCGGCAGTATGATGCTGCAATTAACCCGGGAAAACGGCACGATAAGCGCACAGCCGGTGTTCAGGCTCAAATCGGAGGTGTTTGGCTCGGAGCAGCATGCCCCTATTTTCTATGAGGGCCATATTTATGGAATTCGGCCGGACAAGCAACTGGTCTGTCTTGACTTGAACGGGCGAGTCGTGTGGACCAGCACAAGTACCCATCATTTCGGACCTCGTGGACTCGGTCCTTATATGATTGCTGACGGACTTATATATATTTTGAATGACTCCGGAGTGCTTACTCTGGCGGAAGCGACCCCTACCGGCTACGTACAGCGAGCATCTGCGAAGGTGCTGGAAGGGCCGGAGGCGTGGGGACCTATGGCAATTGCTGGGCGGCGATTGATTGTGCGTGATTTTAACCGGATGATATGTCTCGATGTCAGTCATTAGGGGCAGGCCTGCGTGCCTGCCCAGGGCAACAACATAGGATTGACCGTACTCCGGACAGATTGAAGCCGATGCTTTCTTCTGATACAATGGGTGGCACGGGCTTCCAGCCCGTGAAAACACGGCCAGGATGGCCGTGCCACAAATTGGGCGTACAAATTAAGAAGATATGAAAATGAACGTGCGATTAGCGACAGCTAATACCAAAGTTCTTATTGGCGTTCTCATTGCCGCTGCTGTTATCGTTGCCATTGTTGCTGTTGTACGGCTCGATACAACGGGTAAAAGAGGCAGTGGTCTCGGTAAAGAGTTTGTCTATGACGTTGGAGACCTGGCAAAGATTGACCCTAACCTGATTCTATATAAAGAATCGACCCCGGCAATTGATACCGGGTTTACTAAAACACAGGCCATCGCGGTCGATTCTGAAGGCTCTATCTACGCAGCCGGTGATAAAGCCATTCGCAAATTTGCTGAAAGCGGCAACTTGCTCGGTGAGACCAGGCTTGCGGGTATGCCAAGGTGTTTGACCGTAGCCGGTGACGGCCAGGTTTATGTCGGGTTCAAGGAGCATCTGGAAATTTATGATGCCCAGGGAAAGCGGCTGGCGACATGGCAGAGATTGGGCGATGATGCGGTCCTGACCAGTATCGCTGTTTCAAAAAATGATGTGTTTGTCGCTGATGCGGGCAATCGAATTGTTCACCATTTCGATACAACCGGAAAGTTAATTAACCGCATCGGCGCAAGAGACATGGACAGAAATATCCCGGGTTTTGTGATACCGAGCCCTTATTTCGACCTTGCAGTTGGCCGTGACGGACTACTGCGAGTGTCCGACCCCGGACGGCACCGCATTGAAGCATATACGTTTGATGGCGACCTCGAGTTTTCGTGGGGCGGTTTCTCGGCAGGCATCGAAGGCTTCTGCGGCTGCTGCAATCCGGTAAACTTTGCCATACTTGCCGATGAAAATTTTGTCACCTGCGAAAAGGGCCTGATACGCGTTAAAATTGCAGACCCCGACGGCGCTTTTGTGGGTGTGGTGGCCGGACCGGAACAATTTGTCGAAGGCGGCGCATCGCGTGTTTCCGAATACGGCCCAGGGGCCCAGGCTGGAGCTTTTGATGTGGCGGTGGATACCAGCGGGCGGATTTTCGTGCTGGATACGCACAAGGGCGTGGTCAGAATATTTACCAGGAAAAAGGGAGAATAATGAGCAGTCATTTGGTCCAGGTACAAAGCCGACGACAACTGCTTGCAGCAGCTCTGCGATATGGAACTTTGGGGCTGCTGGGAGCGGCCGGCGGAGCTGCTTTTGCCCGGCGACGAAGATTGTTACGAGAGGGTAAATGTATTAACGACGGAGTTTGCAGAGGCTGTGAGGCCTTCGAAAGATGCAATCTACCTCCAGCTCTATCAGCAAAAGAAGTCTTAACGGAGTTAAATGATGTCGGGAAATAAAAACGATATTGACAGACGCCATTTTCTGAGGAACGGTCTTTGGGGGGCGTGTTTAGCTGGTCTTGGCGCCGCCGCCGGCGCCCTCAGCAGAAAAAGCAGCGCTGAGAATACCGTCTGGCAAATCGACCCTGAAATATGCGTTGCCTGCGGCAACTGCGCGACGTATTGCGTATTGGAAGAATCAGCGGTAAAGTGTGTGCACGCCTACGCTATGTGTGGATACTGTAGAATCTGCTTTGGCTTTTCCGGGCCGGAGCCCTATGATATCAACGAGGCTGCTGAAAATCAACTTTGCCCGACAGGTGCAATAAAACGCACTTTTGTGGAGGACCCCTATTACGAATATACCATCGACGAATCGCTTTGTATGGGCTGCGGCAAATGTGTTAAGGGCTGTAATACCTTTGGAAACGGCTCACTATTTCTTCAGGTGCGCCACGACCGATGTTTGAATTGTAATGAGTGCTCAATTGCCGCTGCTTGTCCTTCGGGCGCCTTTAAGCGTGTTCCCGCAGACGAGCCTTACCTGCTTAAGAGGGTGGACAGCGTTAGAAATAACACGGCTGGTTGTAAACCCCTGCGTTCTCGAAGATTTTCTAACGGGGTGGACATCGCTTAATGATACGCCTGGTTTATATCATAATCGGCACAGCGTTCCTGCTGCTTTCATCTGGTACTGCATCAGGATTTGAACGTTTTCCTCCCCCGGATTTTGAAAGCGGCTATCAGCAGCCCACACCTGCCAACCCTGCTCCTCGCCGGAACATCTACGAATATGTAGATACCGCCGTTCTTTTGGCGGGGCTTAGTTTGTCTTCATATTTGGTTTTGAGAACACGCAGCCGGCGGGCAATATTGGCCCTGTGTGTGTTCTCCTTGTTCTATTTCGGCTTCTGGCGAAAGGGCTGCGTGTGTCCGATAGGAGCCATTCAAAATATCGCATTGTCCATTTTTGACCGCGACTACGCCGTGCCCATTACAGTTATGCTTTTTTTCCTGCTGCCGCTTGTATTTACCCTGTTTTTCGGAAGGACCTTCTGCGCGGCCGTATGTCCCCTTGGGGCCATCCAGGATTTGGTAGTCCTGCGCCCCATCTCAGTTCCGGAATGGCTGGAAGGAGGACTGCGCATGTTTGCCTATGTCTACCTGGCGGCGGCGGTCCTGTTTGCAGCCACCGGCAGCGCTTTTGTTATATGCCGGTATGACCCGTTCATCTCGTTTTTCCATTTGAGCGGAAACTTCCATCTGTTGATACTCGGAGCATGCTTTTTGCTCGTAGGCGTGTTCGTAGGCCGTCCCTATTGCCGGTTTGTGTGTCCCTATGGTGTAATCCTGAGACAGCTTTCGCGTATCTCGAAATGGAAGGTTGCCATTACCCCTGAGGAGTGCATAAAGTGCAGGTTGTGTGAAGATTCCTGTCCTTTTGGCGCTATCAGGGCCCCTACCGCGGACTGGCCGGCGCACGATTATAACAAAAGCAAGAAACGGCTCGCGTTTCTGATTATTCTTTTGCCTGTATTAGTGTTCTCGTCCGGCTGGATTGGGTACGCCCTTAGGCCGGTAACATCCCGTGTGCATGCAACGGTCAGGCTTGCCGACCGCGTATATCTTGAAGAAACCGGCCAGGCAGAAGAAACAACAGACGCCAGCTCAGCGTTTAGAGGAACCGGCAAAGACATCCAAGAGCTTTACGCCGAGGCTTTGGATATCCAGGCCGGGTTCGGGCTGGGCGGCTGGCTGGCCGGCGGATTTGTAGGACTGGTGCTCGCCGGCAAGCTCATTGCCGTCTCGCTCCGACGCCGGAGGACGGATTACCAGGCCGACAGGGCAGGCTGCCTGGCGTGTGGTCGATGTTTTGAATATTGCCCACAAGAACACGCTAAGCGCAAACTCGCCAAAGACAATTAGTGAAATCCGATGAAGACTCAGACTGACAATAATTACAAGAGTCCACTCAAGAATACTGAGGTAACGAGGCAGTGGTATCACACCGCAGTTGCCGCCGCCGTTATCGGCGGCGTATTTTCTCTTATCGCCCTCGAACTTATGGTTTTCAATTACTTTCAGAGAACAGTAGCCGAACCTAAGCGTGAAGAAAAGTTGGAGGCGCTCAAAATACAACTCCGCCAAGAGCCCAATGACCAGCAGCTTATATCGCGGATTCAGGAGCTGGATTCGCAGAGCGTCCTTGACCCCAACCTGGCAAAAGAGCTGGATGTCCTCAAGACAAAAATTCGTGACAATCCTGATGACCAGCACCTCTTGTCCCGGTTGCGCTCCTTGTATGTTCAGATTAGACAAGACGAGATTCGCCAATTGGATTTTCAAATCAGGAAGGTCAGGCTTCGCAGATGGGATTTTTCCAGCAGAGGCAGCTTCCTGCTTCTTGGCAGCGTGGTGGTATTATTGGTCGGTGTCAAATCCGCCGCCTCTTACAAAAAGAAGCTGCCGGCACCACAGCCACAGCCCGACAGGCGCGACGAGCAGGTCCACAAAGCAATACGGGCCCGGTGGGCCATAACGGTGGCTATAGTCGTACTCGGCTCAACAGCGCTCCTTCTTATTAACAGAGCCTGGCTCGATTTTGGCGCAGCGGATATGCAGGTTACTTCTTATCCATCGCCGGACGAGATTAGTAAAAATTGGCCAAGCTTTCGTGGTCCCGGCGGACTCGGAATAAGCGCTTATACAAATGTCGGCGCGAGTTGGAAAGGCACGACAGGCCAAGGTATTATATGGAAAAGCAAGGTCCCTCTGCCTGGCCACAATTCACCGATAGTCTGGGACGACCGCGTCTTTGTTACCGGGGCCGACCCCAACATGCGCGAAGTGTACTGCTTTGATGCACTTTCGGGCAGGCTTCTCTGGAAACGCGGCGTGATGAACGTGCCGCAGGGCACTGCCGAACCGCTTGAGGTGATGGAGGATACCGGATATGCCGCATCCACCGCCGTAACAGATGGTCGCTGGGTTTGTGCCATTTTTGCAACCGGTGATGTCGGCTGTTTTAACTTCGACGGCAAGAAGGTCTGGGCCGGAAATGTGGGCACACCTGACAGCGCGTACGGCTATGCGTCTTCACTTGCGATGTATCGAAATCTGTTGTTGATTCAATACGACCAGGGTGGCGCCGAAGACGAAAAGTCGAAGTTAATAGCATTAGACACGTTTACCGGCCGCACTGTCTGGGAAACAAAACGGCCTGTCCCAAATTCGTGGTCGTCACCAATCGTAGTTGAAGCAGCAGGTCAACCGCAGATAATTACCTGCGGCGACCCCTGGGTGATAGCATACAATCCGACTAACGGCACAGAAATTTGGCGGGCGAAGTGCTTAGGCGGTGAAATTGCATCAACGCCAATTTATGCCGGCGAGTTGATATTTGTCATAGAACCCTACACCGCGATGGTTGCCATAAGGCCGGACGGCAAGGGAGATGTTACTAAAACCCATATTGCCTGGAGCATTGATGACGGAACTCCCGATATTTCCTGTCCGGTCAGTAATGGCGAACTCATATTTCTGCTGACAACAGAAGGACTGCTCACCTGCTACAAAACCGATGACGGAGCCAAGCTGTGGGAGCACGACTTTGAAAAGAATTTCCTGGCGTCCCCGAGCCTCGTCGGAGACCGACTGTACCTGCTGAGCGACAAGGGTGTTATGCACATTGCTGATTTCGGCACCGAATATAAGGAGTTAACAACATGTGAGCTTGGCGAGGACTGCTATGCTTCGCCGGCTTTTATGGATGGACGAATCTATATCCGGGGCAAGGAAAATCTGTATTGTATAGGAAGCAGGGATTGATGGATGAGCTGGATATGACATTTGTGCCCCAGGCCGTTGAAAAAATCGGCACCGGACAAGAGAAAGTGCTCGAGATTTTACAGGCCATCCAGGGACACTACGGCTATCTGCCCAAAGAAGCTCTTGAGCTGGTCTGTGAGCTGACGGAGATTACTCCCGCGTCGATTTCCGGCGTTTCAACTTTCTATAGCCAGTTCAGACATCGCCCGGCCGGGCGCCATACGATTAAGGTTTGCATCGGAACCGCCTGCCACGTTAAGGGCGGTGGACAAGTTTATGACGCCTTTAAGCGGCAGCTCGGCATCGGCGAGGAAGAGGATACAGACCCGCAGAAGCTCTTTACCGTTGAGAAAGTGGCGTGCCTGGGATGCTGTATGCTCGCGCCTGTGATACAAATTCAGGCCCAGGCAATACAGATTGATAATATCACCTACGGCCACCTCAGCAGCGAGCAGGTTCCGATGGTTCTGAAGGATTTTCTCGAACAACAAAAGGCCCAGGCTCGAGAGGCCGACAGCCGGGACTATGCAAAAAGTGACAAGGAGGTGGGCCAAATCCGTATATGTCTCGATTCAAGCTGTGTCGCCAGCGGCAGTGGGAAGGTATATGAGGCATTAAAGGAGGCCGTTAAGGAAACGGGCGCCAAGATAAAAGTCAAAAGTGTCGGTTGTACGGGGATGTCGTTCCTGGCACCGCTTGTCGAAGTGGTCACCGCTGACGGCATTTCTTTTCGCTATGCAAATGTTATGCCCGCAGACGGCAAGGCCATTGTCCTGAGGCATTTCAAACCCAAAACAATTAAGCGAAAAATCAGAAACACTATTTCCACAATGTTGGATAAAATTCTTACAGACGAAGCCTGGCAGCCGGTAACCCGGTATTCAGTTGACGTACGCGAGAAGCCGGTGGCGGGTTTCCTGGAAAATCAGGTACATATCGCTACCCAGCACTACGGCAGCATCGACCCCCTTGACCTTGAAGAGTATATCCACAACGACGGATTCAAGGCGCTTCAAAAGGCCGTATCCGAGCTGGGCCCTGAAAAAGTCATCTCCCGGATAAAATTAAGCGGACTTCGCGGCAGGGGAGGCGCCGGATTCCCAACACATCTTAAATGGTCCACTGTACGAAACAGCGACTCTGTCAAAAAGTACTTGGTTTGCAACGGTGATGAGGGCGACCCCGGCGCTTTTATGGACCGAATGTTGATAGAATCTTATCCGTACCGTGTTATCGAAGGCGCCGCTATTGCCGCATACGCAGTTGGCGCCGATGAGGGCTATTTGTACATTCGTGCCGAGTATCCGCTTGCCGTCAAACGAATGAGGCAGGCGATAGAGGCCTGTCGGCAGCGAGGCTTCCTCGGCAGCAACATACTGAAAACCAAGTTTTCACTTCAGCTAAAGATCGTGGCCGGCGCGGGCGCGTTTGTGTGCGGCGAGGAGACCGCCCTCATAGCCAGCATAGAGGGTCGCCGCGGAATACCCAGGCTCAGGCCCCCCTATCCAGCCATAAGTGGGCTTTGGGGTAAGCCAACGCTCATTAACAACGTGGAAACCTATACGGTCATCCCCTGGATTATACGCAATGGGCCGCAAGCTTTCGCAGAGCTTGGCACAGCCGGCAGTAAGGGTACAAAGGTTTTTGCCCTGGCAGGCAAGATAGCACGAGGAGGTCTGGTGGAAATACCCATGGGTATCTCCATACGCCAGATTATAGAAGATGTCGGCGGGGGGATTGCCGGGGGATTGAAATTAAAGGCGGTGCAGGTGGGAGGACCATCCGGCGGATGTGTCCCCGCCGAATTGGCGCATATCCCGGTTGATTATGAAACGCTCAATGATATCGGGGCGATGATGGGCTCCGGCGGTATGGTCGCTCTCGATGAATCAGACTGCATGGTTGATATCGCACGATACTTCCTGGAGTTTACACAAAATCAGTCTTGCGGCAAATGCACTTTCTGCAGGATAGGGACGCGGCGTATGCTCGATATTCTCGAACGCTTGTGTGCCGGCGAGGGCAAAAAGACAGATATCCAGGAGCTGGAACACCTTGCACATAAGATTCGGAATACAAGCCTTTGCGGCCTCGGGAGAACAGCGCCAAATCCCGTTCTTTCGACTATAAAATACTTCCGCGACGAGTACGAGGCCCATCTCGAAGGACGCTGTCCCGTCGGCAGATGCAAAGCCCTTATTACGTATTCGATTACGGATGATTGTATTGGCTGCACTTTATGCGCGCAGCATTGTCCCGCCGACGCGATTGAAATGAGACCGTATCAGAAGCATGAAATCGACACCGACAAATGTATTCGCTGCGGGACGTGCAAGAGCGTGTGCCAGACAGACGCAATCAAGGTCGATTGATAATGCCAACAATAACTATAGACAATCGTCAGGTTGAAGTTGATAACGGCGCGACGATTCTTGATGCCGCCGCGAAGCTGGGAATCGAAATACCGACTATGTGTTTCCTGAAAGGTTATAAGCCTTCAACAAGCTGCATGGTATGCGTGGTAAAAGTTAATGGCTCTGACAACTTAGTTCCCGCCTGCGGAACCATCGCGGAAGAGGGTATGAGAGTTGAAAGCGATTCTGAAGAAGTCCATCAGGCCAGGAAAGCCGCATTGGAATTATTGCTCAGCGACCATGTCGGTGACTGCATCGGCCCCTGTCAAGCCGCCTGTCCCGCCCGGATGAACATTCCACTGATGATTCGTCAGATTGCTGCCGGCAAACTTGGCGACGCAATTGCAACAGTAAAGAAAGATATTGCCCTGGCGGCAGTGCTCGGCCGGATTTGCCCCAAGCCCTGTGAGCAAGCATGTAGAAGGACTGTATTTGATGAACCGGTCTCGATATGTCTTCTGAAAAGGTATGTCGCCGACCTTGATTTGCAATCTGCCAATCCATATTCTCCGGCTTGTAAGCCCGGCCGGGATAAACGAGTAGCCATTGTTGGGGCCGGGCCGGCAGGATTAGCGGCTGCTTATTATCTGCAAATAGATGGTTACAGTTGCACGATTTTTGACGACCACGAAAAGCCGGGCGGCATGCTGCAATACGCGGTTGGGGAGCAGCAGCTTCCAAGGGACCTGCTGGATAACGAAATCGCGTTGGTCCGGAAGCTGGGCGCGGGCTTCCAAGGAACAACCCGGATAGGTACCACCTTAACGATGGAGGATTTGCGCAGAGACTTTGACGCCGTCTTTGTGGCAATCGGCAAGTTAGAGCTTGGTGATGCCGAGTCGATGGGTCTTCAGACCGGCCCAAACGGCATAGCAATAAACAATAGAACTTACGAGACGAATCTACCGGGCGTATTCGCAGGCGGCGGCACCGTTCGTAAGCGCCGTCTTGCAGTCAGGGCTGTTGCGGACGGCAAGGAGGCGGCAGTAGCCATCGGTCAGTATTTGTCCGGCCGGCCGGTGACAGGGCCACCTATTGCGTTTAACACTCGTATCGGCAAACTCAAAGATGGCGAAATAGAAGTGTTTATGGCTGGTGTCGCCAAAGGCAACCGGGTAACGCCGTCACCGGAAGGCTCCGGCTTCAGCACCAGGCAGGCCCGCGATGAGGCGGCCCGCTGCATGCATTGTGACTGCCGAAAGCCCCAAAGCTGTAAACTAAGGCAGTATGCCCGGCAGTATCGCGCAAAACCAAGCCGGTATAAGGGCCAGCGCCGCTCGTTTGTCCAGCAGCTCCAGCACCCTGATATAATCTACGAACCCGGCAAATGTATAAACTGCGGCCTTTGTATACAAATTGCTTCCCAGGCCCGCGAACCACTTGGCCTGACGTTTATTGGCCGAGGCTTTGACGTCCGCGTCGCCGTGCCTTTTGACCACTCAATTGCCGAAGGCCTAAAGCACGCAGCGAACCAATGCGTAGAGGCCTGCCCAACCGGAGCGTTGGCGTTTAAGGGAAAAAATGGTTCGACAGGCTCACCATCCCGAGCAAATTCGAGGGACCGGCCGCAAAATAAGCACGAGAGCTAATCCTTCTTTCGTTGACTTTTGCGCCCCATCCAGGGACATGAATTCCTCTCAGGGCAATCTGCGCAGCCGTGCTTTGTCGAAAACAAAGGCAACACGACGAACGCAACAAGAGCAAAAACAATTAGCAACACCAACAGCAGCCAGGAGAAGCTGCGTACAACAAGAGGAACGCCGGCTAAAATCGGTATGAACCACAGAGGTACAATAACGGGGATATGCCTTTTGAACTTTTCCCTGAATCGCCTGGAATCACTTTTCTGCCGAAGTCTGGCAGCAATGCGGCTGTATCCACAAGGACAGTTCATCGTATTCCAGCGAGCGCAGTAAGGACACAAGAATATCATAATCCAAAACGCTCCTGCCACAGCGTAAACCAGATATGCGCTTGCAGCAGCCCATCGGCATACCGGGTTCTGGAATCCTATAACGAAAATGGCGGCCCCAAGCATGGCCATAGCCGCGTAGGGAAGATTGTTGACAAGCTCCTCGGCACGGGAATACCGGTGTGCCCCGTTAGAAATCTTCGATTTGTGACCAAATCTGTATTCTGCACTGGAATTTCTAACGGGGCGTGCCGGCTGGTAATCCTTGCTATTGCTGTGATTGTTTGATGCTTTTTCATTCATAATCGAGCAAATTCCTCGTTCTGACAGTAACCGATTGATATTGTATGCGTAATTATACACTTAATAATCGACGAGTACACAATAATTATAAAACTTCTATAAGTACGGTTGACATCCAGCGAAAAATTTTGTATAAGACTGATTGTCAGGAATTACTGCTATTTTTGGAGGACTATTATGGAATTTAGAAAAGTGGTAAAATACTATGTGTCGGCGCTGGTGTTTGGCTTCGCCGTCTGTGCAGTTGGGGCTGGCTATTATGTTACTGCCGAGGCAGCGGATTGGCCAAACTGGCGCGGACCAAATCACAACGGCATATCGAAGGAAACAGAATGGGTCGCAACCTGGCCGGAGGCGGGACCAAAAGTGCTGTGGGAAAAGTCGCTTGGAGCCGGGTTTGCTTCGATGGCGGTAAGTGAGGGCCGCGTCTACGCGATGGGCAACATAAAGAATAATGATATACTTTATTGCCTCGATGCCGATACCGGCAAAGAAATATGGAAAAAATCCTATCCCTGTCCTTTATTCAAGAAAAACCATGAAGGCGGCCCGTCCGCGACACCAACGGTAAGCGGTGACTCAGTTTACACATTCAGCAAGAATGGGGATGCTGTCCGTTTCAAGGCGGCGACCGGCCAGGTCGTCTGGCATAAGAATCTGAACAAGGAATTGGACGCTAAGCATCCCACCTGGTACTTTGCCGGCTCAGCGTTAATAATCGATAACATGGTCATCCTTAACACCGGCACCAATGGTATCGCCCTTAATAAAGATGACGGCAGTGTAATATGGCAAAACGGTAAAGGTGCGGCCGGGTACGCTACTGCGGTGCCTTACACTATGGGCAACCAAAAGTGCGTGGTGATATTTTCAGCTAAGGAAATGGTGGCATTGATTGCGAAAACAGGCAAAGTACTATGGAAGATTCCGTGGAAAACAAGCTATGACGTTAACGCCGCGGACGCTATTATTACCGGCGATAAAATGTTCATCTCTTCCGGATATAACAAGGGCTGCGCGCTCTTCAAAATCGGCCCTTCTGATTTCACTGAACTTTGGCGAAACAAGAGCATGAGTAATCATTTCAACAGTTGCGTTTTGTGGAAGGGATATATTTACGGCCTCGACGATGGCTCCGGGAAGGAATTGAGATGTCTGGATTTTAAGACCGGACAGTTGCAGTGGGGACAGAGAGGTTTTGGCAAAGGAAGCCTTATGCTCGCCGATGGAAAGCTGATTATCCTTAGTGACAAAGGGAAACTGGCAATTGCAGAGGCCTCGCCGACAGGGTACAAGGAACTCTCATCGGCCCAGATTTTGACAGGAAAGTGCTGGACCGTCCCTGTCCTGGCAAACGGCAGAATCTACGCACGAAATAATCCCGATGGCCGGCTCGTTTGTCTCGATGTCAGCGGTAAAGATTAAATACCAATTTCTCCAGACGGCAAAATTAGTTTTAAAGCGAAAAAAATCCTTGAATCCCGGTTTTTTTCAGTTAGTATGTCGATATGGTAAAAATCGAATTTCCCATCAATTATAACTCTAAACTAAGGAGGTAGCCGATGAATAGTAAGTTGAATCGCCGCACGTTTCTTAAACAAAGCACAGTAGCTGGAGCAGGTCTCACTATTCTCAAATCGGGGATTCTCAAGGCCGGGCAATCGCCGAACGAAAAGCTCAATATCGCCGTTATCGGCGTGGGTGGTCGAGGCGGCTCAAATTTGAACAACGTTAAAAGCGAGAACATTGTCGCCCTGTGCGATTTGAACGAGAAGAACCTCGCCTCAGCCGCCAAGCGGTTCCCCAGAGCTAAAACCTATAATGACTGGCGGAAATGCCTCGAGCAGAAGGACATCGAGGCAGTCGTCTGCTCCACAACCGACCACACCCATGCCTTCGTCAACGTCTGGGCGATGAACCGCGGCATGCATGTCTTTTGCGAAAAGCCCCTTGCAAACTCCGTGCACGAGGCACACATGGTCCGCCAGACTTACCTAAAGAACAAGGGCAAGCTCGCAACTCAGATGGGCACGCAGATACACGCCAGCGATAATTACAGGCGCATGGTCGAACTGATACGGCGCGGCGCTATTGGCACTGTCAAGGAAGCCCGCGTCTGGTGCAGCCGAGCGCCGAAAGGCGGCAGCTACCTGCCCGAAGTCAAGCCCGTCCCCAGGCACATCAACTGGGACCTCTGGCTCGGCCCATCGCCTTATCATCCCTACAATCCGGGATACTTCGGCGGTTGCCTCGCATGGAACATCTTCTGGGACTTCGGCAGCGGACAGATTGGAGATATGGGCAGCCACATGATAGATATGGCCTATTGGGCACTCGACCTGAAACTTCCTACAACCTGCGAGGCCGCCGGAACACCCGTCAGCTCCGACACCTGCCCGCTGTGGCTCACCGCGGAATGGGACCACCCCGCAAACGACTGGCGGCCGGCTGTCAAGCTCTACTGGTACGACGGCGGTAAAAAGCCCGGAATGCCTGCCGAGGCCTTCAACCGAGAAAAGCTTTTCAAGGGTGTCATCTTCAAAGGGGACAAGGGCTGGCTGGTCGCTGACTATGGCTGGCGAATTCTTATGCTCAGAGGAGATATGACGCATTACGAATCGCCCAGCAAAGAAGATTTGATTCCGCCTTCTCCCGGCCATCACAAAGAGTGGCTCATCGGCTGCAAGACAGGCAAGCCGACACTCTGCAACTTCGATTATTCCGGCGCGCTCATCGAGAACAACATGCTTGCACTGGCCGCATATCGCGTCGGCAAAAAACTTAAGTGGGACGCAAAGAATCTAAGAGCTACAAACTGCCCGGAAGCCGACAGGTATATCCGAAAGACGTACCGCCGCGGCTGGGTGCTGAACGGCTAATACACTAAAAGAGCATTCAGGCAGAAGTGTGCTCAACCGGTCTTTACTTTCTCGAAAGTAAACTTGTGGGCGTCAGCGTCGATTTTTATCGTATCGCCTTCGGCGAATTTGCCGGAGAGAAGCTGAGCGGCTAAGGGATTCTCTAATCGCTGCTGAATCGTCCGCTTCAAAGGCCTTGCACCTGGTGAAATTTATTTTTTTATGTTTACCCCGTTAGATACCGCACGCAAGAAAATATCTAACGGGGTTTAATTCAATATAATAACAGTCGCTTTTCCTCGAGTGTCCCGGTGGTAGGGTCAACTTTAAAGCCGAGCGATTCTAAAACAACCACCCCAAGTAAGACCTTATCTATAAAATCGGAAATCCAGATATTGAACGGGCCTTCTTTACCATTAACCTTTATCCATGCCTCACCTCTTGAGATGTTTATAATTCCTGCTCCTGTAGAGACCTGCTCTTGACTGGTTGGTTTAATGCCCAGATCGTCTGCAATCTTCTTAGGCAGAGTAGTTAAGCTTGCTCCGGTATCAACCAGAGCATTGACTTTCTTGGAGTGTTTTCTTTCTAAATCACTAATCCGGATGTCAACCCACGAATGCCCCATAATACACAACCCTATGAAGAATATTTAAATCTTTATGACTCGATTTTACAAATAATCAACAATATCAATTTTACCAAAAAATGCGGCAGAGTCAAACCTTTTTAATCCAGGTTTATACTTTCTCGAATGTGAATTTGTGGGTGTCGGCGTCGATTTTTATCGTGTCGCCATCGGCGCAATTTTTCAGCAGACTCAGACCAATATTTAGGTTACTGTCTTTTCCTTTTTGCCTTTTTCTGCCTTGGGGTGGGCGTCTGACGGCGTTGACCGGAACTTTTTTCTCTTTCTTTCACCGGCCTCCCGAGGGACTTTCCTTTCCGGGGTTCCCCTAATTGTTTCTTTTGCTTCGATTCCTTGCGGAGTCTATTATGTTCTTCATAGCGCTGCCTGTTCTTTTGATTCATTTTCTCGCGCAGCATCTCTCGCTGTTGTCGGCGCCGGTTAAGGTTTTGATGAATCACGTTAGAAAGCTCTCCGCCTTTTACTCCCGCTTTTACTTTTCCAACAACAAACTTTCCGAGCGTGTCAAAATCGACTGGGTCTAAGCCATTGTCAAGTCCGGCCTTGGCCATATTTTCCACGTCGTACAACGGCACTCCCTTCCGTGCAGCCATTTCAAGCGCACGCAGTGACGCGTTAAGGCGAGCCTCTGTGTGCTTGCGTACCGCCTTCCTTGCGCGGTCTAAACCATGCTCCCACTGCTTCCGTTTAGCGCCATCCCAGGTTTTCCATCCTGGGGGCAGTTCGGTTTCCCAGCCCTGCTTCTTGCCCCGCTTCCAACCGGGTGGTTGGCCGGTCAACTGCCCTGTTTTCCTGCCCTTGCCTCTATCTATAGCTGTACCTGCGCTGGCGTCCTTGCCGGGAGCTTGCCCGGCAGACAGCAGAGCAGAAAGAGCAACAGCCAACGTAACTCGTACCGCCAGGGATGCAAAATATCGTTCATCCATCTGAATATCTCCTTCCGTATATCTCGATGACAATTTGAACTCCTTTTTAATACCTATTTTACGACATTATTACCTTCGGCAAAAAGTAATATGGACTTCACCCAAGAAGCACGCCAAGACCGGCATTTTTCAATCTGCATTACACCTTCTCGAAAGTGAATTTGTGGGCGTCGGCGTCGATTTTTATCGTGTCGCCTTCGGCGAATTTGCCGGAGAGAAGCTGGGCGGCAAGCGGATTCTCTAATCGCTGCTGAATCGTCCGCTTCAAAGGCCGTGCACCGAAGGCAGGGTCGTAGCCCTCATCCATAATCAGCTTGCGGGCGCTGTCGGCGAATGTGAGCTTAATCTTGCGTGTATTCAAACGCTCACCGAGATATTCGAGCTGAATATCGACTATTCTTTTCAAATCGTCCTTTGTAAGCATGTGGAAAACGATTATCTCGTCGACGCGATTCAAAAACTCCGGCTTAAAGAGCTGTTTGAGCGCGTCTTTAACGTGGGCCTCGATTTCCCAGTCGGCACCGGATTCTTCGGTAAGCTGCTGAATCTGCTGGCTGGCGATATTGCTGGTCATAATGATGACGGTGTTCTTGAAATCGACGGTTCGGCCCTTGCCATCGGTCAATCGGCCATCGTCGAAGACCTGCAGCATCACGTTGAAGACGTCCGGATGGGCCTTTTCAATCTCATCGAACAGAATCACCGAATACGGCTTGCGTCGAACAGCTTCGGTCAATCGGCCGCCTTCTTCGTAACCGACATAGCCCGGCGGTGAGCCGATTAGCCGGGCGACGCTATGTGCCTCCATAAACTCACTCATATCAATCCGAATCATAGCGGACGGGTCGTTGAACAGAAAATCTGCAAGCGCCTTGGAAAGCTCGGTCTTGCCGACGCCTGTCGGCCCGAGGAACAGGAATGTCCCTATTGGCCGAAGCGGGTCCCCCAGTCCCGACCGGCTCCTGCGGACCGCATTGCAAAGCGCCGCAACCGCCTCTTGCTGCCCGATTACTCTTTCAGCGATTGCCTCCTCCATTTTCATCAGACGTTCTCGCTCACCGCTCAACAATCTCACGATGGGTATCCCTGTCCATTTGGATACAACGCTGGCGATGTGCTCTTCGGTTACTTCGTTACGGATTACGGCCCTGTCGGATTTGGAAAGTTGGGACTCTTTTTCTTCGAGCTGCTTTTTCAAATCGGCGATTGTCCCGTATTTCAAGCGGGTGGCCGTCTCCAAATCGCCTTTCCGCTGGGCGTTTTCGAACTGGTTTTGGGCCTCTTCGATTTTTTCTTTGAGCTGTTTTATCCGGTCAATATCACCTTTTTCACTTTCCCACTGCGCTGTGAGCTTCTTGTCCTGCTTTTGCAATTCAGCCAACTGCTTTTCGGCCTTTTTTGATCTTTCTTTGCTTGCATTGTCGCTTTCTTTTTTCAGTGCCTCGCGTTCGATTTGAAGCTGAACACTCTTCCTGCGGATGCTATCCAGCTCAGCAGGCAGCGAATCATTTTCTATCCGCAGCTTCGAAGCGGCCTCGTCGACCAAATCTATCGCCTTGTCCGGCAGCCACCGGTCGGAGATGTAGCGGTTTGACAAAGTCGCAGCCGCGACAAGCGCCGAATCCGTAATCCGAACACCGTGGTGGGTGTCATAGCGGTCTTTGAGACCTCGAAGGATGGCTATCGTCTCTTCAACGTTCGGCGGGTCAATCAGAATCGGCTGAAAACGCCTCTCCAGCGCAGCGTCCTTTTCCATATACTTTCGATACTCGTCAATAGTCGTGGCGCCGATGCACCGAAGCTCGCCCCGTGCAAGCGATGGCTTTAGCAGATTGCCGGCGTCAACTGCGCCTTCCGCTCTGCCTGCACCTACCACAGTATGCAGCTCATCGATGAAAAGTATTATTTGCCCGGAAGCGCGCGTGACCTCTTTTAGCACGGCCTTGAGCCGGTCCTCAAATTCGCCCCTGAATTTAGTCCCCGCCATCAACGCCCCCATATCCAGTGCGATGATCCTTTTATTCTTCAAACTTGTAGGGACATCACCTGCAACTATCCGCTGTGCAAGGCCTTCAACGATTGCGGTTTTGCCCACGCCCGGCTCGCCGATTAACACCGGATTGTTTTTCGTCCGGCGGTTGAGGACCTGCATACATCGCCGGACCTCTTCATCTCTGCCGATAACGGGGTCGAGCTTTCCCTTTCGTGCCATCTCCAGAAGGTCGATTCCGTATCGCTCCAGGGCCTTGTATTTGGCCTCCGGACTTTGGTCGGTTATTTTTTCCGGCCCGCGTATCTCTTTGATAGCGCGGACAGTTGCTTCGGGCGTAATCGAATTTAGCCGCAGGATTTCTTTGGCGTCACTTTGAACCGAGGCAAGCGAAAGGAGTAAATGCTCCACGCTCAGATATTCGTCGCCCATAGCATCGGCCCGGTTTTGTGCGTCCAGAACAATCTGGTTAAAAGCCGGCTCAGGCGTAAGAAGACTGCCGGTTTCGCCTTGCGGAAGCCGCCCAAGTTCGCTCTCCATCATCTCTTTAATTCGCGAAATATTAGCGCCTATCTTTTTCAAAACCATAACCACAACGCCGCTGTCATCACTGAGAACGGCGTTTAGTAAATGCAATGGCGACAGGACCGTATGCGATTTAGCCATCGCAACCTGCTGAGCGGTCGCTAATGCCTCCTGAGCTTTCAGCGTGATTTTGTCGAATTTCATAGACAAATTCCTTCAAACATCAATTATCGGATATACTTCATTCTTTCATAACAGCAAACAGTGTGCCCAGGCAAATTAAAATTCTAACTATAGTGTCAAAAAGCAGTTACAGCTTACCAGAGCTTTCGCACCTGTGCCAATTTGGCAGTTGATAACCGGCCATAAAGTTCTCACTCGTTTTTTAGGATTGTCGATAAAGCAGAGGTCAGAAGTCAGAGTGTCTGTTCTCTGTTTTCTGTCTTAATCAGGCATCTTGAAAAGCTCACTGCTCCGTTCTAATTCTGCCTGTTTATCCTCATCAAGGCCGATTTCAGCATCTGTCAAATAACACGCGGGATCCGGAGCCCAGGGGTCGCCAAAATACAAATCCGCACGCACCCTCAGACTACCGCCGCAAGCGTCAAAGAACTTACAGACTCGGCATCTGCCCTTGATGTGTTTACGGCGTTCCTTTAAACCACCAAGCAGCGGTTCGTTCGTGTCCATCCAGATTTGGCTGAAAGGCTTTTTTCGCACATCGCCAAGGTCGTAATGCCACCAGAACTGGTCCGGATGCACTTTCCCATGAAAATCAATACACCCTATGCCCACTCCGCTGCTGTACAAACCTCCGCCGTTCCAGGTCTGTAGTTTCCAAACTTTGTCCGCACGGGCAGGGTCTTCGGTGAGCAATTTCAGGTACACGTAAACACCGTCAGCATGGTTATCGACTGTTAATATATCGGTTTTCCTGCCTGCTTCTTTGAACCGCCTGGTCTTTGCTAATATCATTTCAATTGTCGCCCGGCTTTGAGGCAGACTCAGGCGTTCGCTGCTGATACTGGCGCCACGACCTGCGGGAACCAGATGATAAAAGCAGGCTCGTTCAATGTTTTCTTCTTCGAAAAAGTCGAACAAGCTCTCCAAATCCTGGACATTCCTCCTGGTCAGAGTCAGTCTCAGGCCGATTCGCACGCCGGCATCCTGACAGTTTTTTATCCCTCGTACAGCCCGGTCAAATGCACCAGCTACTCCCCTGAACTTGTCATTGACCTCGCCTACCCCATCAAGGCTGATACCCACATAAGAAACCCCATGCTGGGTTATCTTCTTCGCTACATCAGAAGTTATCAGCGTACCATTGGTAGAAATCACAGTTCGCAATCCGAGTTCTCTCGCATAGCCTAACAAGGCGAATAGGTCCGGCCTCAGCAATGGCTCGCCTCCGGAAAACAGCACCGACGGCACGCCAAACTGTGCCAGGTCATCTAACACAATCTTTGCCTCCCCGGTCGATAGCTCATCGCCGGCCTGGCCTTCGCCGCTGTCATTATAGCAATGCACACATTTGAGATTGCACGCCCGCGTGATGTTCCAGACAACGACAGGCCGCCTTTCCGACGCTTTCTTAGGCACAACCTCTCCCTGGTGATGCCCCGAATCCTTTTTGCCATAGCGAAGCCAGTCGCCCGGCGTAACCTGGTCACAATACAATTTACTAATATTTATCACCGTTTATCCCCGGAATGCACTGCCTCGGGCGGAATGTACGCACAAAAAGGCTCTTCAGCCATATAATTGCCTGTTGCCGCGTATGCTCGTGCGCGACATCCGCCGCATACCTGTCGATACTCACAGACACCACACTTGCCTTCAAGAGCGTTGCTGTCACGCATTCTCGCAAGGTCCGGGCTGCTACGCCATATTTCTGACAGGCTATCTTCGAGCACATTGCCGCATTTTATTGGCAGATAACCGCAGGGAAACACATCTCCCTGATGTCCTACGAACAGCACCCCAAGACCGGCAAGGCACCCTCTCGAAGCTTGGCTTTGTTTGTTTCTGCCTACAACAACATCACCGTTCTGGTCTGTCCCCACGGGCTTGAAGCCCGTGCCACACTGGTGCAAACCCTGCTGCCTGATAACTCGTTGATAATGAGGTCCGCATGTTACTTTCATCTGCAACTGTCCGCGGCCATCTAATCTATAAATCTCAAGCATTTTTTCTTCATACTGCTCTGGTGAAAGCATATCCGTTTCAGCCAAAGCCTGCCCGCAGCCGACGGGAACCAGCATAAATATGTGCACCGCCACTGCGCCAAGTGATCTGGCAAGTTCATAAATATCCTCTAATTGCCCGGCATTATGCCTTGTCAATGTAGTATTTACCTGAAAAGGCACATTTTTATCACGCAGGTGGCCAATGCCTTCAACCGCTCTTTCAAAGGACCCTTCCAACTGCCGCAGCTTGTTATGAACATCTGCGGTCGCGCCATCCAAACTCACTGCGACCCTCGCGATTTCACTCTTCTTTATCAGTTGAGCCACCGTCGCATCTATCAGCGTACCGTTAGTCGCCAGCGCCGGAACAATCCCCAACGACTTTGCCCTGCCAACCATCTCAAACAAGTCCTCGCGGCAGAGCGGCTCACCGCCTGAAAACACCAGTATCGGCATAAACGGCTGCCGTTTGCCAAGGTCTGCCAACTGCTCAATCAGTTCTTTTGCCTGGGCCGTTGACAAATCCTTGTCAGCCGCTTCGTCACCTTCCACACGCCGGCAATGTGCACAGGCCAAGTTGCACTTTATGGTTGTTTCCCAAAATAAAAGTCTCAGTGTGGGCTGTGATTGAAGATGCTGTTTCACGATTGGACGTTGTCCTTATTATTCGGCCCAGCCGATATTTCTTCGGCCTCCCGCACGATACTATCGACTAACTTCGCCGCTTCAGCAGGGCCGTGTTTCCTGGCTACAACATCGACATTCTTAATTACACAGTGCAGCAGCTTGTTGACTACACGCTTCATCATTGCCTCCATCATCGGCCTATAGGAGGCCTCCCGCCTGGCTCCGACAAAAAACCGCTCAAGCTCATCCCGGCTTATCCGGTCGAATTTCTCCTTCATTTGCCCTATAAGAGGACCTATATCGCGGGCCCTGAACCAGTCGATGAACTCATTCGACATCTCTGCAATAATCTGCATGCCTTTGGCGATGTCGGCTTCGCGGGCTTTGCGATTCTGCTCGGCCACCCCGGAGAGTTCGTCAACGCTGTATAGGTACACATTTTCTATTTCATTTATGGCCGGCTCGAAGTTTCGCGGCACCGCTATATCAATGAGCAGCAAAGTTCTTTGCCGCCGGCTTTGCATTACCTCTTTGAACTCGCTTTTCCTGAAAAGATAATCTTGTGTCGCTGCTGAAGCTATCACAATATTGGCTTTTTTCAGCTCTTCGGGCAGCGTTTCCCACTCTTTGGCCTCAATGCCAAAGCGTTTGGCTAAATTCAGACCGCGTTCGTAGGACCTGTTAACAACCGTGATGTTTTTGCATCCGGCGTGGAGAAGATGCCGTACGAGCAGCTCTCCCATCTCGCCGGCCCCAATCACGACGACCTGAGTCGCTGAGATATCGGCAAAAAGTTGCATAGCCAGTTCGACCGCGACGGAAGGCACGCTTACCCGGCCGGTTGCGATAGAGGTAATTGTATGCACCTTCTTGCTGACAGCGAAGGCACAATGAAACAGTCGGTTCAGAACCTTTCCTGTGCTCTTTGCGGTACAGGCGAATCTGTAGCTTTCTTTTACCTGCCCGATTATCTGTGCCTCCCCCACTACCATGCTGTCCAGGCTCGAGGCGACCGTCAGCAGGTGACGAACCGCATCCTTATCTTTATGGACATACAGGAAATCTCGAAAGTCGGCCAACGGCACATTGCGAAACTCCGAAAAGAACTCTGCGATTGCTTCAGGCACAACAGCGCCTGAAAGTTGACAGGCACTGTATAATTCCACACGGTTGCACGTTGACAGCAGCACAAACTCGGCTTCGCGAAATCTGCCTTTGAGCTGTTTCAATGCTTTCATTGTATCCGCGGGCACAAAGGCCAACTTCTCGCGGATATCCAACGGAGCAGTCTTATGATTAAGTCCTACAACAATAATGTTCATTTTTACAGTTGACTAATCATTGAAGCAACAGATTAAGTGTTACCGTGAAAAATTATGTTGAGTTACACCTAAAACAGTCACACCCAAAATCGCAAATAAAAGCAACACAAAGATAACTATTGTCATATATGCTCTGGCCTCGGCCTTGAGCAAAAGCATACGGTTCAACAGCAGGGTCATCGCGAGCAAAATCCAGGCTGCAATGATACAGACGACCTTTCCGTCAACCAGCCACCCTGCTATGCCTGTCCCTATCACCGACGCAAGCCACAGGCCACTTATCAGGCCGATGGTGAGCAGCGTAAAGCTAATCCTAACTCCAAACAGGTTCATGTGCTCAAGCTTCTCGATATTGGGTACTCTGCCAAGCACTTGTATAATTTCTTTTCGCTTGAGCTTGCCCCTGCCGAGCAAATAAAGAAACGCGCTTGCCGTCGCAAACATTATCGACGCTCCTGCAAGAATCATCGCGATACCGTGACCAATTGCCCAGGGACTGGCGGCTGCCTCTGCTGCTTCTGATGCGGGTTTGGCAACAGTTCCAGCCATTAGGATCATTGCAAAGATTATCCATGCCATTACCGAACCGAACCAAACCTGTCGGATTGCGCCGCGCAACAGAAGGAATACCAGCCCGAACACAATAGTAAGAACAATCATGGACTCGAACAAACCGGTCAGTGGAATTGCCGCGAGCGCGACAGCCCGAATGAGCAGTATCACGGCCTCCAGCGTTACCGACAGAGATATAAGTGGGGGCAGGAACCGTTTATATTTCTCACCGCCGTCCAGTAGCTGAAGAACACCTGCTATCGCCGCTGCAAGGAACAAAACCACAACGGCCCCAAATATGATTATTTCCGGTACTGGCAGCTCTAACATCCTTATCCTTCTTCTGTGCCGTCTTGCGCCCCCGCCGAAAGGCGTCCCCAAGCGGACAACTATGTCTGTTCTGTTTCTTTTATGCGCTCAGCTTCCAGTGGCACGGGCTTGAAGCCCGTGAAAACACGGCCAGGCCTGTCCCGAGCGAAGTCGAGGGGATGGCCGTGCCACAAGACAGTTCCATCCTGAAGTGATTCACGCACACTTTCATTCATGGAAGCTTGCCCTGCCGAAGTATAATACCGAATCAGCCGTAAGATTACAATCCATTTGTTGTCCGATATTGGCAAAAAGGTTATGCGACTTACTTTCATACACGTAAAGTCAAACCCTCTCAAAAATACGCCCTTTTGCGGTAGTGTGACCGAAATTCGAAATTCGGCCTCATTTTTCCTTGATTTTCTGCCTGGAACACGTAAGATGACGCTTTGTCCTGTTACTTGCTGAGAACAGAGGGTGGTGGAAAATACAACCCTCTCATCTCAGTTCCACCAAATTTTAGAAAAAAGTAACACGGCCATCCCCTCGACTTCGCTCGGGACAGGCCTGGCCGTGTCTTCACGGGCTTCAAGCCCGTGATACGTAACTTAAAGGGAGGTTTGGGATATGCGCAAGCAATGGATTATTGCCGCAGTTCTGTTTGCCTCACTGTGGCCCGTGCCGGATACCACCTATGCAAAGAAGGCGGGCCCTGCATCCTTGGGTGCCGGGTCTGCTTTAGTGGAAGCCAAAGCGTTTCCCCTCAAAGGCCCAACAGAAGGACTCGGCCCACAGATACTGGACTTTCGCTACGCCCCACAACGTTGGCAGGTATGTATCGGCTTGCCGGACGACCCGCACAAGAGCATTGTCGGCTCCGACGGCGGGCTGTATTACAATTACGGCGCCGGCAAGTTTTACGGCTTCGGCACCCGTGTACTGGCTCACCTGGAAACGCAGTCCACAGGACGCCTTACGGCGGGACCAAAAAGTAAGATAAAACAATCACTCTGGGACCCTCGCATTCCAATTGTTATTACCGAGCAAAATATTGGCAATCTTACTTTGCGGCAGGAAGCGTGGGCGGGCGCCCCCTACGCAGAAAACATATCACAATGGAGCTCACGCAGGGTCGATTATCTCTGGCTTAAGATGGTCAACAACGGCACCCGGCCTCAAACGGGACGGATTGTGGTGCAGATTGATTCCAAAGACAGTCTTGTAATTAATGACGGCAAAAACCGTCTTCTCGAAAGAGGAAATTCAAAGAAAACGTTTGCCAGCTCATCGCCTGCCTGCTCTGCATTCTGGCCGCCCGACTCATCGGAAAACTATGTTCGCGAAACAGGTATCAAGATAGAACCTCCGCCCGGACTCAGCAAAGACTGGGCCCAGCCAAATGTAGTATGTGACCGGCGTTTCCGTGATGTGATGGTCGGCTACGGCAGACCTCTGCTCTTTACGTATCGCGGCGAACCGAAAAAGAAATACCGTGCCGCCTTCGGCCTAATCGAAGGCTGGTACCCTAAAGGCGGTGCTCGTACATTGGAGATTCGCATCGAGGGCAAAGCTGTTCGTTCTGTTGACCTTGTCGCTGAATACGGCAGGAACACGCCCGTAGTTTTTCTCTTTGATGCCGAGGACCAAAACGGAAATGGCATAATCGAGATGGGCGTTTATTCTCGAAAAGATACCAAAGACAAAAACACAATTCTTAGCGCGTTGTGGATTTTCAATGCCGAAGATGCTCCCACCGAAAAACAGATTCTTGGCCAGGGCATCGACAATCGCGCGTTAGCTGTGATGTATCCGCAGAAGATGGGCAACACGATTAAGTTTCTGTTTGAAGAAAAGCAGCTTTCCCCCGGCCAGGAATATCGGGCACTTATTACTCTTTATCAAGGTGAGCAAGCCTCAGTTCAAACTACTGAAAAACAGGCGAAGCATGAACGGGACCGTGCCATTGAATACTGGCAAAACATCGACCTTCCATACGACCGTATGATTGTGCCGGACCCGGCGGTCCAGGGCCTGTTGGATTCCTGTATTCGCAACATTTACCAGGCCAGAGAGCTGCGGAACGGACAGCCTGCATTCCAGGTCGGTCCCACCTGCTATCGCGGCACCTGGGCCGCTGATGGCCCTTTCATACTCGAATCTATTACTTATCTCGGTCGCGGAAAAGAAACCCGGGCGGGCCTGGAACTGCAAGTGGAAAAGGACGAAGGGCCCGGCGGTGTGCAGTTCTCCAAGAAGACCGGCCTGCGACTATGGATGATTTGGCGCCACGCGCAGCTCACCGGCGACTGGAACTGGCTGGAGAAGATGTGGCCAAAAGTCGAGCAAAATGTTAACCAGATTATCAAGTATCGCCGAGAGACCAGAGATGACCCTACCCAGGCCAATTACGGGCTTATGCCGGCCGGTTTCGGTGACGGCGGCCTCGGCGGTGTTCATCGCGAATACACAAACGTCTACTGGACGCTCGCCGGCCTCCGCGCAGCCATTGAAATGGCCGAAAAATTGAACAAGCAAACACTTTCAAAGTGGCAAGCCGAATACAGGGACTACCGGCAGGTCTTCGAAAGGAGCAGAAATCGAGACAAGCTTACCGATAGCCTCGGCAACGTCTATGTGCCTGTAACTATGAAAGGCGAACAGGAGCAACTGCCTCAGCGCGGCGCCTGGGCATTCCTGCAATCGATTTTTCCCGGCCGCATCTTCGACCCGGACGACAAACTGATGCTCGGCACTTTGTCTATGCTCGACGCCAATCAACAGGAAGGCCTGATTTACGGTACCGGCTGGCTTCCCGATGGCATCTGGAATTACGCCGCCTCATTCTACGGCCATGCCCACCTTTGGCTCGGACACGGCACAAAAGCCGCCGCCACACTCTACGCCTTCGGCAACCACGCCTGCCCTTTGCTCTGCTGGCGCGAGGAACAGAATCCCAAAGGACAAAAGGAAAAGCAGGTCGGTGACATGCCTCACAATTGGGCCAGCGCCGAATTCATCCGTATGGTACGTCATTTGCTTGTACTCGAACGCGGCGACGAATTGCATCTGCTGCACGGCCTGCCACATGCCTGGACCAGGCCGGCAAACGTAACAAAAATGCTGGACATCCCAACCTCCTTCGGGCCGCTCAGCTTAACCCTGGAAATGGACGGCAAGGGTAACTCCGCTACCATTGAAATCAAACCACCCCGCCGCGACCCGCCGAAAAAGATTAAGGTACACCTGGAACATTTCCAGCGGCCCGTAGACAAAACAAAGATGGAATCCAGAGACGGCAACTTCGTAATCACCGTGAATTTTAAATGATGGGCTGTCCTGTCAAATCGCGCCACAGGGATAATTTAGATGTTCTATCGACTACGGCTTAGGACATCGAAAATCGGCACTTCATAATGCCCAAGTTTTGTAACTGTCTCAGGATGAAACAATTTGCGACAGTTACGATAAAATGCTAAAATACCCGTCATTGATAATTAAATGTTCTTTATAAGTAACGACGCCTTACTTATTTCGTCACGTTGGCAACTGGAAAGGAGAGACAAGTATGAGAAAAACCCATTTATTACTGGCTATAACGCTGGTGGCGGTTGCAAGTTATCAAAAATCGCGGCTGGCTTCCGGACAACAGAAAAATCCGATTACTATTGTATATTCATCGCAGGCTTCCAGAGCCGAGCGCCTGGCGGCAAAAGAGATTCGTCGCTATCTGTATCTGCGGACAGGCAAACTGCTGCCACTGGTCAGGAGCAGCAGGAATCTGGATTTCCAAACCGCCTTGATAGTTGTGGGCGCAAAAGATAGGGACATTATTAAACGAATGCAGGACAAAGATGCCGCCCTTAAATCATCTGTACCTGCTTTGCAGGCCCAACAATACAGAATCAAAACTTTCAGAATCAATAAACAGCCCGCAGTGCTGATTGCCGGAGGTGATTCGATAGGAGCGCTTTACGGGGCTTATCGATTTATCGAGCATTTTGGTGTTCGCTTTTATATACATGGGGACGTTTTGCCTGATGAGAAGATTAGCTTGAAATTGCCCGATTTGGATGAGCGGGGCAAACCGTTATTTGAATTACGCGGTATTCATCCTTTCCACGATTTCCCGGAGGGGCCGGACTGGTGGAACGTTGACGACTATAAAGCTGTCATCGCGCAACTGCCGAAGCTGCGAATGAATTTCTTTGGTTTGCATTGTTATCCGGAGGGTGGAGTCGGCCCGGAACCTGAGGTATGGATAGGTAAACCTGATGATGTCTTTCCGGATGGACGAGTCAAGTTCAGCTCCCAGTCACGCCACTTTACCACGCACGGCGGCACCTGGGGATACAAATCCAAAGATACTGCGGATTTCAGTTTTGGAGCTGACCTCTTGTTCGACCGCAACGATTATGGCGCCGATTATATGAAGGCAATGACTCCCTGGCCGAAAACCGCCCAGGCCCGCAACGAACTATTCAATCGCTTCGGCAGCGTGCTGGATGAAGCTTTTTCCTTTGCGAAGGATTTGGGAGTCAAGACCTGCATCGGAACCGAGACACCACTTACGATTCCCAAAATGGTAAAGGAACATCTAAAGGAAGAAGGTAAAAATCCTGACGACCCGGCGGTTGCGCAGAGTATTTACGAAGGCATGTTTCAGCGGATAAAGAAAACACATCCGCTGGACTATTACTGGCTTTGGACACCGGAAGGATGGACCTGGGGAGGAGCGAAAGATGAGCAGGTGGCAGCAACGGAAAAAGATATTCTGCTTGCAGTTTCGGCGGCGAAAAAAGTCAATGCCCCGTTTACTTTAGCTACTTGCGGCTGGGTATTAGGCCCGCCTAAAGACCGTGCTCAGTTTGACAATGCTTTGCCTAAAGAGATGCCTTTTAGCTGTATCAATCGCCAGGTAGGATTTGAGCCGGTCGAGCCCAGCTTTGCACGTCTCAAGGGCAGGCCAAAATGGGCCATACCGTGGCTGGAGGATGACCCGGCTATGATTATCCCGCAGCTCTGGGCGGGCCGAATGCGGCGCGATGCAGCCGACGCGCTGGCCTACGGGTGTACGGGTCTGATGGGCATACACTGGCGAACACGCATCCTTGGGCCCAACGTCTCGGCGCTGGCGCGTGCAGCCTGGGAACAGAGCGGCTGGAATCCGGACTTCGGCAAAAAACTCGAACCGCCTGAGCCGAAGCTCACCGAGGGCCGCCAAGGCGGCAACGTCGCTGCCTTCCCTAACAACCATATAGTGGACACCGAGGATGACCCCCTTTATCAAACGGTCCGCTGGGACGTGAGCGCCTATCGACTGAAAGTGCCGAACGGCAAATATAAGGCAACATTGCAGTTCTCTGAGCCGCACTATAATGAAGCGGGTAAACGGGTCTTTGGAGTTAAACTTCAGGGCAAAACAGTAATTGATAAGCTGGACGTCTTTGCAAAGGTCGGCAGAAACAGGGCGCTGGATTACACGTTTGAGGATGTAAAAGTAACGAAGGGTATATTGGATATCCGCTTTGTGAAGGTGGTGGAGTTTCACTGCATCGCGGCTATTGCCGTGCAAGGGCGGGGCGGTACAAGGAAAGTCAACTGCGGAGGCCCGGCATACAAAGACTATGAAGCCGACTTGCCGTCTTCGGGGCCCGACGGCAGACCACGCGACCTGCCAACAGACGATTTCTACGCCGACTGGGCACTGACGCAGTTTGGGCCTGAAGCTGCAAAGCCAATAGCTAAGCTGTTCGCACGGCTCGACGGGGGACCACCGGTAACAGGCGGAGGGCGAACCTCAAATCTGCCGAGGCCCTCTACCTGGGTGGGAGGACCGGGCGGAATCAATCCGGACGCAAGAGCCTGGGAGCAAGTGAGCACCGAATATAAATTTGTAGATGAGTTGGCCAAACTGCGCCCACGAATCAAAGGCCCTGGCAATCTGGAACGGTTCGACTATTGGCTGAACACTTTCCGTTATTTGCGAGCGGTGGGACAAGTCAACTGCACCTGGGCCCGGTTCAACGCCGCGCTCAAAAAGGTCAAAGACGAAAAACAAGCCGATGCCCGCAGGGAGCTCGCGCGTCAAACCGCTCTGCCGCTGCGCAAAGAGCTGGTCGCCCAGGTCGCCGATGTACACCGATATCTTCTGGCGACAATTACTACCACCGGCGGGATGGGCAATGTGGCCAACTGGCAGCAGCATCTGATACCGACCTTACTTACGCAGCCCGGCCGGGAATTGGCCAAAATTCTGACGCAGGACTTGCCTGAAGATGCCACGCCTTCAAAGCGGTACGACGGCCCGCCGCGAATAATCGTGCCGACAGTCCGCAGCAGCTTAACAACAGGGGAAGATTTGAAACTGAAGGTGATTATCCCGGCTCAGAAACAACCTGAATATCCGTTTTTGTACTGGCGGCCGATAGGCACGGACAAATACAGTAAGGTTGCCCTCACCCATATTGCCCGCCGAGTATATTCGGTCACGATACCTGCCGGGCAAATCAAAAAAACCGACCTGGAGTATCATATAAAAGTTACCGCCGATGATGGCCGCAGCATTTACTTCCCGGCAACGGCACCGCAGATGGAGCAAACGGTAGTGATTATCCAGTAAGCAGGAAAGGAAATATCAAGATACTATGAATTCGCGCCAAAGAGTATTAAAAGCGTTGAACTATGAATCGACTGACCGTGTTCCCGTGGATTTGGGAGGTACGCTCTGTTCCGGGGCTCAAGTTAGTGTAATTGCGAATGTGCGACAGGCACTTGGTCTGGACAGAAAGGGCGAGCCGGTGAAGGTTGTCGAGCCTTACCAAATGCTTGGTGAGGTCGCCGCTGACTTACTTGGCGCACTTGGCATTGATGTCGTTAATCTGCCCGGACCAAAGAACATGTTCGGCTTCGAGAACACGGATTGGAAACCGTGGCGAACATTCGATGGTACGAATGTACTGGTGCCGGGCAAGTTCAATACTGAGCCGGAAGCCAACGGGGATATTCTAATGTACCCGGAAGGCGACATGTCGGTGCCGGCTTCAGCACGGATGCCCAAAGGCGGGTTCTATTTTGACTCGATTATTCGTCAAAAGCCCATCGACGAAGCCAGGTTGAATCCGGCGGATAATCTGGAGGATTTTACGCTAATCAGCGAGGAAGATTTGAAATTCTATGAGGGAGCCGCTCTTGCACTTTACGAGAACACCGACCTTGCCGTTGCAGGCGGGTTTCACGGAACGGGGCTTGGGGACATAGCGCTTGTCCCCGCACCGTGGATGAAGGACCCAAAGGGAATCCGGGACATCGAAGAATGGTATATCAGCACTGTCTCGCGAAGAGAATATATAAGCGAGGTTTTTGCAGGCCAGGCGGAAATCGCGGTAAAGAACCTGGAGAGGATTTACCAGGCCGTTGGCGACAAGGTGCACGTTGTATTTTTAGATGGGACCGACCTGGCAGCACAGGACACATTATTCTGCTCACCCGACGGTTACAGAGAGCTTTATCTGCCGAACAGCCGGAAAATCAACGACTGGATTCACGCCAACACGAAATGGAAAACGATGAAACATTGCTGCGGTGGCTGCGAGCCGCTGATTGATGGCTTTATAGAGGCAGGATTCGATATTCTCAATCCTGTTCAGACTTCTGCAAGGGGAATGGACCCCCAGCAGTTGGTTGACAAATATGGCGGCAGGATAGTGTTCTGGGGCGGCGGTGTGGATACTCAGCATACTCTGCCGTTCGGTACGGCCGATGAGGTTCGAGAACAGGTCGCCGAGCGGGTGCGGATATTCAACCAAAAAAACGGCTTTGTGTTTAATACGATTCACAACATCCAGTGCAACACACCGGTCGAGAATGTGCTGGCAATGTTCGAGGCGCTGGGTAGAAAGATATAGGAAAAGTGGCACGGGCTTGGGGCCCATGGAAACACGGCCAGGATGGCCGTGCCACAGGGATGGCCGTCCCACAGGCAAGGAGTAATAGCTATGCAGATACGTGATTGCTCACGTAGAGAGTTTCTGAAGACATTGGGTATCGGGGCAGTGTCGCTCGCTGCTGCGGGGTGCACGACCTCCTCTCAAGGGCCCTCTCGCAGCCGGTGTTCGGCCCGCAAGCCGAATATTGTCTTTATTCTTGCGGACGATATGGGCTACGGGGACCTGGCCTGCCAGAATCCTGATTCGAAAGTCCCGACGCCCAACCTCGACCGGCTCGCGAAGCAAGGCATCCGTTTTACGGATGCGCATTCGCCGTCAGCAGTCTGCACGCCAACTCGATACGGTGTACTGACGGGGCGATACTGCTGGCGAACACGCTTAAAAAGAGGGGTGTTTCGGCCGTGGGACCCACCATTGATTGATGAAGACAGGCCCACCGTCGGCTCATTTTTGAAACAGCACGGATACCATACGGCCTGCATTGGCAAATGGCATTTAGGCTGGGACTGGCCAAGCAAAGATGACAAGCCGGTAAAACCCGGTTGGGGTGAACCAGGCTGGAATGCAGACTTTACAGGTCCTATTGCCAACGGTCCAACTACTCGCGGATTCGATTATTACTTCGGTACAGACGTCCCCAATTTCCCGCCGTACTGTTTTATCGAGAATGACCGAACTATAGGTGTGCCGACAGTAAAGAAACCGGATTCGATGTTCGGAAGTCCGGGGCTAATGCTTGAGGGATGGGACCTGACACAAATTTTACCCGGGCTTCAGAAGAAGGCGGTCGAATATATCAACGGACACGCCGGCGCCGGAGCCCCATTTTTTCTTTATTTTCCACTGACAGCGCCACATACGCCAATTGCTCCGGCTGAGGCATATCGGCGGAAGAGTCAGGCCGGAGCTTACGGCGACTTTGTTCATCAGGTCGATGCAGTTGTGGGCAGTGTTCTGGATGCGCTTAAGCGTAATGGTTTGGCGGAGAACACGCTTGTCATATTTACCAGCGATAATGGCTCGCCCGGCCGCGATGGGACCAACATGAGCGGTGCGGTGAATTCCGTAAGAAGATTTGGACATAACCCAAGCTACGTTTACCGCGGCATCAAGGCCGATGTCTGGGATGGAGGGCACCGCGTACCCTTCATCGCCCGTTGGCCGGGGAAAATCCCACCCCGAGCCGTCAGCACCGAACCTATATGTCACGTGGACTTGATGGCAACGTGCTCGGCGATTCTTGGCGTCGAACTGCCGGATGACGCCAGCGAGGACAGCTACAACATATTGCCGGCACTTCTGGGCGCCGAATTCGATAAGCCCACGCGCGCGGCGGTTGTGCATCATTCCGGTAATGGCATGTTTGCGATAAGGCAGGGAAAGTGGAAGCTGATTTTAGGACGCGGCTCGGGCGGATGGAGCGGCAAAGGAAAGAAAACCGACCCGCCTGTCCAATTGTACAATATGCGGGGAGATAAATCTGAGAAGAAAAACCTATGCGCTGAGCATCCCGAGGTTGTCGAGCGTCTGACGAAGCTGCTGGCCAAATACAAGAAAGAAGGACGAAGTCATCCACCGGGCAGGAAAGTTTAACATAACAGGATAGATGGGCGAAGGAATGAAAGAAAATGAAAAGTAGAACATGTCGAATATTTGTTGCGGTGCTTTTGGGTTTTTTGCCGGGGTGTCTGAATCAAAAGAAAACCTGCATCGACCGAGCGGGTCCAAGGCGCGTTATCAGTTTAGACGGCACCTGGGAAATTGCCGAAGGTTCGATGGAATCTGTTCCGAAGACCTTTGAGCACAAGGTCCCCGTACCCGGCCTGGTCGATATGGCCGAGCCGGCTTTTGTCGAAGTCGGCCGGAAAAGTGAAAAACGAGAGGCCTTCTGGTATCGCCGCACATTTACCGTCAAAGGGACCATACCTGAAGTAGCTCTGCTAAAAATCCACAAGGCCAAATACGGCACTCGGGTATTTCTGAACGGCCAGCTCATTGGTGACCACCTGCCCTGTTTTACGCCTGCCTTGCTTGACGTTCGCGACCACCTTAAAGGCTCCGGAGCAACAAATGAAATTATAGTGCGAGTGGGTGCATTTCGTGACTCTGTCCCTCAAAGCATCCCGTCGGGCTGGGACTTCGAAAAATATCTCTATATCTCCGGCATTTACGATTCCGCCGAACTCATCCTAACCGGCAAACCTTACATTGTGAATGTGCAGACGGTCCCGGATATTTTGCGCCACAAGGTACGGATTGTTACTGAGCTGCAATGGCCTGACAGGGATGGACGTGCTTCCATATCTTATGAAGTATCGGAGGCAGGGACCGGTAAATTTGTCGGTGCGCTAAAACAGAGCGGCCTGCCCTTCGTACCTAATCAAACTACAAAACTGGACGTTACCATTCCGATAGAAAACTGTAAATTATGGACACCTGAAAATCCTTTTCTTTACGAATTGAAGCTAAAGACGGGAGGTGACCGTTTGCTGGTTCGGTTTGGTATGCGGTCGTTTAGATTTGATAAGGAATCCGGCCGGGCGATTTTGAATGGCAAACCGTTCTTTTGCCGTGGTACTAACGTTTGCATTTATCGCTTTTTCGAGGATGCGCTTCGAGGCAACCGGCCCTGGCGCAAAGAATGGGTCCGGCGGTTGCACCGAAAATTCAAGAGCATGCATTGGAACTCGATTCGTTACTGCATCGGATTTCCGCCGGAAATATGGTACGAAATTGCCGATGAAGAGGGATTTCTCATACAAGACGAATTTCCCATCTGGTTTCTCGGCAGGGAAAATTGGCCGAAAGCTCTCAAAAGCGACGCTATCGCCGCAGAATATACTGAATGGATGCGGGAAAGATGGAACCATCCGTGCGTAGTTATCTGGGACGCTCAGAACGAAAGTGTGACTGATGAGACCGGCAAGGCCGTCCAGACTGTTCGTCACCTGGACCTGTCCAATCGTCCGTGGGAAAACGGCTGGTCCGACCCGCAAAGCCCCCACGACTTTGTGGAGTCTCATCCGTACCTGTTCATCAGGGCCTGGTCGGGCCAGGAACCTTTTCGCTTACGAGATATAGCAAACGTTTCGCCTGTGCCTCATTTGCGGGCCGAACAAAAAAAGCTCGATGTCCCCATAGTAATCAACGAATATGCCTGGTTATGGCTGAATCGCGATGGCACAACGACTTGCCTGACAGACAAGGTATATGAGAGTTTGCTTGGCCCGAATTCCACTGTTGCTCAACGGCGTTTGCTGTATGCACGTTATCTGGCCGCTTTGACCGAGTTCTGGCGCTGTCACCGAAAATGTGCCGGCGTCCTGCATTTTTGCGGACTGGGTTATTCCCGGCCCGGTGACAAGCCCAGACCTGAAGGCGGCGCAACAAGCGACCATTTTCTGAATATCGAGACATTAGAATTTGAGCCTGACTTTGAGAAATACGTTAAAGATGCCTTTTCACCGGTCGGTCTTTGTATTAACAAGTTCGATGAGCAGTTTCCACCAGGAGACGAAGTTGAAGTTCCTGTTATTGTGATTAACGACCTCTATAAAGACTGGAAGGGTAATGTGGTTCTTCGCATTTTACGTGGCGATGAGACAATTTCCGAGCAGACAAAGAATTGTGCTGTTAGCAGTCTTGGACACGAGACTTTATCTTTTAACGTAACTGTTCCGAATGAGCAGGGGCAGTATCAGCTCGCAGCCGAACTTATTACTGAAGGTATGCCGGTTCGCAGCCTCAGAGACTTCAATGTTTCTTCATCAAAGTAGTATAAAATCTTTCTCTCGGCTACTTTCACGGATGGTTTGTTATCATCAATAAGGAATGCAAAATGGACAAAGGTGATAAAGTAAAGCTTGCGGGAGATTCCGGCAGTTCAGTTTACATTTTTATGGTGTGTATTGTGGCTGCTCTGGGGGGCTTGTTGTTTGGCTATGATACCGGGGTAATTAACGGGGCAATTGGTCCTCTGAAAACATACTTCGCCCTTGACGCAAAGGCTGAAGGATGGGCGATGGGTTGCGCATTACTCGGATGCGCGATCGGGGCGGCCAGCGCAGGTGTGTTCAGCGACTGGTTGGGGCGCAAAAAGGTGCTGATTTTTTCCGCGATTCTGTTCTTTATCTCGGCAATGGGAACGGCATTTCCGAAAACTATCACCGCCTTTATTGTTTTCCGAATAATCGGCGGCCTGGGAGTTGGGGCCGCATCTATATCGTCGCCGATGTATATAGCTGAGATAAGCCCTGCCAGGATTCGAGGCCGAATGGTATCGGTCAACCAGTTTGCAATCGTGACCGGTTTTCTGGTCGTATATTTTGTAAATTATTTCATCGCGCTTCAGGGTGACCATGTATGGAATGAGCAGGTAGGATGGCGCTGGATGTTCGGCTCTGAGGCGATCCCGGCCGTACTGTTGTTGGTACTGCTTTTCTTCGTGCCGGAAAGTCCCCGTTGGCTGACCAAAAAAGGCCGTGGTGAGGAAGCACTCATGATTCTGAGCCGGGTTGACGGCGCCGAATATGCCAAAACAGAACTGCTGGAAATCGAGGATGCAATCGCCCACGAAAGTGGGTCGTTAAAACAATTGCTTCAGCCGGGCATGAAAATTGTGCTGGTAATGGGCATTGTGCTGGCCGTTCTCCAGCAGGTAACCGGGATCAATGTTTTCCTCTATTTTGGCACCGAGATCTTCAAGAAGATGGGTTCCGGAACCAACGCCGCTTTGCTTCAGACCGTCATTGTCGGTGCCGTGAATATGACGTTTACCATTATTGCCATCTGGACGGTGGACAAGCTGGGCCGAAAGCCGCTCATGTTGATAGGCTCTGCCGGCATGGGGATATCGCTGCTGGCGATGGGTCTGGCGGCGTACTTCCAGAGGACGGAATTGTGGATGTTATTATTTATCCTTAGTTATATCGCATGCTTTGCTCTGTCCGTGGGCCCGGTAACGTGGGTGATTTTGTCGGAGATTTTTCCCACCCGCATTCGCGGCCGGGCGATGGCCATCGCGACGGTATGTCTATGGGTAGCAAACTACATAGTCTCGCAGACATTCCCTATGATGGATGAAAACCAATGGCTGCTTGACAGGTTTCATCACGCCTTTCCGTTTTGGGTTTATGGGGCTTTCAGTGTTATTTTGCTGGGTTTTGTCTGGCGATTTGTGCCGGAAACCAAAGGAAAAACACTTGAAGAAATAGAAAAACACTGGATGCGATAAACGAAAACCAAGTAAGCTCGTTCATTTAGAAAAGGAGTAGTCAAGATGAAAGTCGCGACGCTGACAAAATACCTTGTATTGTCGTTGTTGTTTTATACGTGCCCTTGTACGGGCGGTTCGCGAACCGCCCCTACTCTGGCAGCCGGGCAAACCAAACTGCTCTGGCAGATTGGCAAGGCCGACAACAACACCGCTGAATTCGCACTTGGGCCGGACAGGAGTAACCAATACTCTGTGACGTTCCCTCGTGATGCACTGTTCGTGGCCGGGCAATCTGACCCGAAACAGGATTGGCCTTACATTCAGCCGGGTCCCGCCGACCTGTGGGCCGGCAGCAAAAGTCATACCTTTACGATTCTGTTCGGCGTCAAGAATGCACCGAGCACAGGTGATTGCGCATTAGTTCTGGACTTTGTGGATACGCACAGCTCCAAGCCGCCCAAAATGCAGATTAAAATTAATGAAGCGAGCTTTATACGCGAACTTCCCAAAGGTGCAGGGGACCCGTCAGCCTTTGGTGAGGTAGAAAAGGGCCGTGAGCACCGGTGCATAATCGAATTCCCGGCGCGGGTGATTGAAGCGGGCACGAACACAATTACCATCACCTCTCTGACAGGCAGTTGGATACTCTACGATTATGTATCGCTGAGAACACCGGTCGTCGTCGAGACCGGGCACGTCGGCGCCACGACCAAGCTCCTGGATGTCCACACCCAACCATTTCTGGTTGAACGCAGCGGCAAGCTGTGCCAGCCCGTTATGGCCTCTGTGCTGCATCTTGGTGAGCCGGTCGAGGCCACAGTCACTGTGAAAGGGTCCAAACCGGTTAAACAGTTACTCAAATCCGGCTACAAGGTAATCGAGGGACTTGCCCCGCTGGTGACGAAGCCAACACAGGTCGAGGTTGATGTCAAGGTTGCCGGCCGGTCCATCGACAAGCGAACCGTAACCATCAAGCCCGTCCGGAAATGGGAGGTGTACCTGCTGCACCACTCGCACGTGGACATTGGTTACACGCACGTACAAACGGAGGTCGAACGCAAGCATTGGGGATATTTCGAGCAGGTCATTGAGCTGGCGAGAAAGAGCGCAGATTATCCGCCTGGGTCGCGGTTTAAGTGGAACGTCGAAGTATTATGGGCGGTGGATAGTTACCTGAAACAGGCGTCTAAAGAAAAACGAGAAGAGTTCATCGATGCTGTCAAGAAGGGCTGGATTAAATTGGACGCCCTCTACGGAAATGAGCTGACCGCACTGTGTCGGCCGGAAGAGCTCATTCGGCTCGTCGATTACGCTCAGAAGCTGAGGCAGCGATACGATTTGACAATCAACTCGGCTATGATTACCGATGTGCCCGGCTACACCTGGGGTATAGTCCCTGTGCTGGCCCAGAGCGGAGTGAAGTATTTCTCCGTCGGACCAAACCGGGGGCACCGCATTGGGTACACGCTATCGAGTTGGGGTGACAAGCCTTTTTACTGGCAGTCTCCTTCGGGAAAGCACAGTATCCTCTGCTGGGTGGCCGGCGAAGGGTACTCGTTTTTCCACGCCGGGCGTCTTGATGCCGGAAGGCTCTTCAACTACCTCAAACGCCTTGAGAGCTCGAAGTATCCCTACGATATGCTTCAGGTTCGCTACTCAATTGGCGGCGACAACGGCCCCCCGGACCCTGGTCTCAGTGACTTCGTGAAAAACTGGAACGAAAAATATGCTTATCCGAAGCTGGTTGTGTCAACTGCGAGCGAGATGTGTCGTGAGTTCGAGCGCCGGTATGCCGGCCGGATACCGAAGGTCCGCGGCGATTTTACGCCGTACTGGGAAGACGGGGCGGGCTCATCTGCGCGTGAGACGTCGATGAACCGTGCTGCAGCCGAACGTTTGGTGCAGGCCGATACGCTATGGGCAATGCTTAATCCCGCACGGTACCCGGCCGAGGACTTCTACAATGCCTGGCGTGAGGTGATACTCTATGACGAACACACCTGGGGTGCACACTGTAGCATCAGCCAGCCAGACAGCGATTTCACCAAGGCCCAGTGGAAGATAAAACAGGCATTTGCCCTCGACGGTGATACTCGGTCACGCAAACTTCTCAAGGACGCTTTTGCTGAACACCGAACAAAAGCAAAAAAGATTGTAGCTGTGGATGTGTTCAACACCTGCTCCTGGCCGCGAACGGACCTGGTCGTACTGCCGAAAGACTGGAAGCTTGCCGGTGATACGGTCAGGGATGACGGTGGAAAGCGTGTTCTGTCCCAACGGCTATCCACGGGTGAGTTGGCCTTCTTGGGCGATGATGTACCGCCCATTGGGGCCAAAAGATTTATTTTCGATGCAGATTCTCCTCCTAAAATCATCGAACAAGTAGTGGGTGGCGCGCCCGAGTTCAAACTATTCTACTTCTGCAAGTACCGTACATCCGACGAGCTAAAACAAGTTGTCCGTGGGCAGTTTGCCACTAAGCTTTTTAACAGGAAAGGTAAATCAACAAAGGTGCGGGACTACACCGTCAGCAGTAATCCCGCTGCTAACCAGTTAATAGTAAGATGCAAAATTCGTGAAGATATCGAAGCGGTACTTGAACTCTTGCAGGCAGTGGATGTGCCGTCGTTTGCCGCAAAACGGCCTACTTTCTACGCTGGACAAACTCGCGCATTTGATTTCGATAAAACCAGGTCCCAAGACGCAGAATTGACTAACAGCCGGATTGCCTTGACCGTTGATAAAAAAACCGGCGCTATTGTGAGCCTGAAGTGGAAGAAGCTAAAAGCCGACATGGTGAATCGCAAGAACGGTATGGGCTTGAACGATTACTTCTATGTGGCCGGCAGAAACCCGAAAGACCCGCAGCGCAATGGGCCGGTCAAAATCAACGTTAAGGAACATGGGCCTCTGGTTGCGTCGTTGCTGATAGAATCCGATGCACCGGGCTGCCATAAGCTGTCGCGCGAGGTGCGTCTCATCGCCGGCTTGGACCGTGTGGACATCATCAACATCATCGACAAGCAGAAGATTTACAAACAGGAGGGTGTGCACCTGGCCTTTGCCTTCAATGTACCCAAAGGTATGATGCGAATAGACACACCCTGGGCTGTCGTTCGGCCGGAACTGGACCAACTGCCCGGCGCCTGCAAGAATTATTTCACCGTGCAGCGATGGGTGGATGTGTCCTCCGTAAGGAGTCCCAAGGACAACGCCGATTACGGTGTTACCTGGGCGACGGTCGATGCGCCGCTGATAGAGGTCGGCGCGATTACCAACGACCCCCGCGGGGGTGTCGGGTGGATAAAGAAGCTCGAGCCTTCAACGACGCTGTATTCCTACGTGATGAATAACTACTGGGAGACCAACTATAAAGCCAGCCAGGAAGGCCCGACGACGTTCCGTTATTCGATTAGACCTCATCGTGGATTCGATTCGGGAAAGGCTTCAAAATTTGGTATTGAGCGCAGCCAACCTCTGATAGTTGTGCCCGTTGATAAAAACGCTCCGCTCCGGAGCTCCATTTTGACAGTCGAACCTGCCGGTGTAATCGTGACCGCTTTTAAGCCCGCTGACGTTGGCAAGGCCTGGATTGTGCGCCTGTTCAATGCAAGTGGGCGGCCGGCGAAAACAAGGATTATTTGGGCGAAGCCGGCTCCTAAAAATGTGTGGCTGAGCAACCTGGCGGAAGAGAAAGTCGCCGAAATAACGGGACCTGTAGAAATGGCGGCATACGAAATTCTTACTTTGCGAGTTCCACGCCGATGAAAGAATCAAAAATGACCTCACGAGAACGAGTTTTAACGGCGTTAAACCATCGTGAACCTGACCGTGTACCTATTGACTTTTCCGGGCACCGGTCTTCCGGCATCGCGGCAATCGCATATCCTAAGTTGCGCGAATTTCTGGGTCTGCCGCCCAGGCCGATTCGCGTTTATGACGTAATCCAGCAACTGGCGGTTGTCGATGAGGATGTGCTGGTCCGATTTGGCGTGGACACCATCGAGCTGGGTCGGGGCTTTGCGCTGGATGACAAATCCTGGATACCCTGGACATTGCCGGACGGCACACGATGTTTTGTGCCTTCCTGGACTCAACCTGAACGCGATAACGGTCGCTGGGTAATCCGGTCGAAAACAGGCAGAGTCCTCGGCCACATGCCGGACGGGGCATTGTATTTTGAGCAGACCTATTTTCCTTTCGCCGAGCGTGACGATTTGCAGGCGGTCTCTGCCGCTCTCGATGAAAGTATGTGGACGGCGGTCGCCAGCCCGCCTGGTCCGATTGATAGTCAATCGCTGTCTGAAGGCGCAAAACGGCTGCGAAAAAAGACGGACCGGGCCATAATCGGTCTGTTCGGAGGTAACCTGTTTGAAATCGGCCAGTTCCTTTATCGCAACGACCAGTTTATGATGCTGTTGGCCGGTGAGCCGCAGCACGCTCACCGTTTCCTCGATAAGCTCGTCGAGGTCCATCTGGCCAATCTCGAGCAATTCCTTGAAGCTGTCGGCGAGTATATCGATATTATTCTTTTCGGCGATGACCTCGGGATGCAGACGGGTCCTATGATGTCTCCGCGGATGTATCGCGAGTTTTTCAAGCCGCGTCACAAGCTGCTTTGGAACCGCGCAAAACAGCTCGCCGATGTGAAGGTCATGCTTCATTGCTGCGGCGGAGTTCGGGAGCTGATTCCTGATTTGATCGAGGCGGGTCTTGACGCCATCAATCCGGTCCAGATTAGTTGTTCAGGTATGGATGCCGGCCAGCTAAAGGCCGAGTTTGGCTCACGTCTCACTTTCTGGGGCGGCGGCTGCGATACAAGGGACGTTCTGCCCAATTGTACGCCTCAGGAGATAGCCGATAACGTCAAAGAACAAGTGAGGATTCTCAGCCCCGGTGGAGGCTTTGTTTTTCAGCAGGTCCACAATATTTTGGCAAACATTGGCGCCGCCAATATCGTGGCGATGTTTGACGCGGTCAATGTGCCGTCTTAGGCGTGGAGCGGCAGCGAATGGGCTCAATTGATTATTGGATAATCGTCCTTTACTTCGGGATTGTCATCGGTCTGGGCTTCTGGTATCGCAGGCGCGCCTCAAGGAGCCTGGGAGCATATTTTCTGGGGGGCAAGAGCATTCACTGGCTGGGCCTGGCGATGTCCGGGTCGGTGTCAAATTTCGATATTACCGGGACGATGTGGATTATTTCGATTCTGTACGTTCTCGGGTTCAAGTCGATGTGGCACCACTGGATGTGGGGCTTCTTGATGGGGGCGTTTTTCCTGGGGTATATGGGCAAGTGGGTTCGGCGCTCGAACGTGATGACGGCGGCCGAGTGGATGAATACCCGCTTTGGCAGCAGACCGGGCGGCAACCTGGCCCGAACCGCCTACGCACTTATGGCGGTGCTCACTCTGGCCAGCTTTGTGGGCTACGCCTTCCAGGGGATTGGCAAGTTCGCCTCGGTCTATATCCCGCTGGAGCTGCTTGCGGAGCATACATCTATCGGGTGGCTGCAGCAAATGGTTACTGTGCACGAAGCCGACGTACTGGCGGTGACAATTATCAGCGTGACGACGCTGTACGTTATTCTCGGCGGACTCTACAGCGTGGTTGTGACCGATATCATCCAGACACTCATCCTGACGGTGGCGAGCCTCGTTATCGCGTACATTGCGTGGTCGGAGCTGACGCCGGCATTAGCGGCCGAGCTGGGAGCGGATTGGACCTCTCTGCGCGTGCCGTGGCGAGTAGAAGAATTCGCCGGCGTCAACAGTGCGCATTCCGAGCTTTTCGGCGCGTTTGTGATCGTCTGGGTGGTCAAGGGCCTCCTGCTCAACGCCGGGGGGCCCGCGCAGATGTACGATTTCCAACGGTTTCTGGCTGCACGCGATGCCCGTGATGCCGCCAAGGTCGGTGCCGCCTGGAGCTTTTTTCTGATTGTCCGCTGGGCGATGGCGGTCGGGATCGTTATTCTCGCCCTTGCCTGGGCGGCCGGCGTGAAGGATACGGAGAAGATAATGCCGATTGTCTTGCTTAGATTGCCGGAGGGCTTCAGAGGGATTGTGATAGCGGGACTGCTGGCGGCATTTATGTCAACGTTCAGCTCGACGGTCAACAGCGGGGCCTCCTTCATAGTCCGTGATATCTGGCAGCCTTACTTTCGTCCAAAGGCTTCCGACAGAGAATCCGTGCGGTTCAGCTATGTGGCCACGCTCTTTCTGGTTCTCGTCGGTGTGGCAATCGGGTTTAAGGCCAAATCGATTGCCGAGATATGGAACTGGATGATGATGGAACTGGGGGCAGGCGTGGTGATGCCGAACGTGCTTCGCTGGTACTGGTGGCGGATGAACGGCTGGGGGTACTCGCTCGGGATATTTGTGGGAATTGCTCTGGCTTTAGCAGGCTTATTCGTCGGCGACATCCCGTCTTTCGTTACGTTTCCTGTGATCTGCGCCGCTTCATTGCTGGCAAGCATAATCGGGTCGCTGGCCACGCGGCCGGTGAGCCAGGAGATCTCAATTTCGTTTTACCGGTCTGTTCGTCCGTTTGGGCTGTGGGGACCGATTCACAAGCAAGCCGAATTGTCGGCGCAAGAGCAGGCATCAAAATCTGAGAACGTGCCGCTGACGATTTTCAACGTTGTTCTTGCTATGCTCGCGATTACCGGCTTATATCTTTTTCCTATGTACCTCGTGGGCCATTGGTACACCGCTTCGATGTTTTGGCTGGGTCTGGCGCTTGCAGCCATAGTGGCTCTTAGATACACTTGGTACAATAATCTGCCCGAGCCTGGGCCGGAAACCGACCCTGATTGATTCGGTAAAATGCTTTTAAAAATTTTCGTCAAGGAGAACCAAATTGAAACGTAAAGTTATCAGTTCATTATCCGCAGTCCCAAGAGGGACACCTTTCGGTGGACACCTTACGGTGGTGACAATCGCTGTATGTGTTGGAATGGCAGTCTGTGCCTGCTGCCGGGAAGTAGTGAATTTCAAAACCATCAAAACCGCGAGCCTAAACGACAAGCGGGAAGCGAGCTCATTAGCCGGTCGATGGCGATTTCAGTTGGACCCCGAAAACATGGGCGAAAAAGAGAAGTGGTACAACAGCGTACGGGCGGTTCGCGAACCGCCCCTACCCGACCGCATCAGGCTGCCGGGCTCAACGGCTGAGAACGGCTTCGGTGACGACATCTCCGTCGATACCAAATGGACCGGCGGCATCGTAGACCGGTCGTGGTTTACCCATGCCAAATATGAAAAATACAGACAGCCGCCAAATGTCAAAATCCCTTTCTGGCTGACTCCGGTCAAACATTACGTCGGGCCTGCCTGGTATCAGAGGCAAATCGATATTCGGCAAAACCGGCGTGGCAGGCGAATCGTTCTGTTTCTGGAACGCTGTCACTGGGAAACAAAGGTTTGGGTGGACGGTGTCGCCGCCGGCACACAGGACAGCTTATGCACACCACATCTCTACGACCTCAGCGAGTTGATGACACCCGGCAAACATCTGCTGACTGTTCGTGTGGACAACTCGATTAAATATAACGTTGGAGTAAACGCCCACTCAGTCAGCGACCACACCCAGACAAACTGGAACGGCATCGTCGGACGAATCGAACTCCAGGCATCCGACAAAGTTTGCGTCAGTGACATCCAGGTCTATCCCGATATCGAAAAGAAGCTCGCCAAACTCCGCATTGTTATTAGCAATGCAATTGGTCGGGACGTTTCCGGAACGCTGACAATCACTGCCGAGAGTTGGAATACCAAGCGACGGCATACGGTCGGGCCTGTGAGCGTTGAGTTCACAGCCAACGGGCCCGAGACGACCGTTGAGATTAACTATGCGATGGGTAACGACGTGTTGCTGTGGGATGAGTTTTCTCCGGCAATGTACAAACTGGCGGCTTCGATTTCAGTCAACGGCAGTGATGGGACATTCCACGACCAGAGAACCGTCACGTTTGGCATGCGCGAGTTCGGCACCGAAGGTACACAATTCACCATCAACGACCGGCTCACTTTTCTGCGGGGGACGCTCGAATGCTCCATCTTCCCACTCACCGGTTATCCGGATATGAGCGTCGAAGGGTGGCTGAGGATTATCCGAATAGCCAAGGCCCACGGACTCAACCACATCCGCTTTCATTCCTGGTGCCCGCCCGAAGCGGCGTTTGAAGCCGCAGACCGGGCCGGATTCATGCTTCACGTCGAATGTCCCGCATGGACAACTATCGGCAATGACAAACCCATCGACAAGTTCATTTATGACGAAGGCGACCGCATTCTCAAGGCCTATGGCAATCACCCATCTTTTTGTATGCTTGCTTATGGGAATGAACCCGGCGGCAGCAATCAAAAAAGATTTCTCGGCGACCTCGTAAACTATTGGAAGCAAAAAGACTCCCGCCGCGTCTATACCAGTGCAGCCGGCTGGCCCATCATCCCGGAAAGCGACTTTCACAGCACACCCGCTCCACGCGGTCACCAATGGGGTTCGGGCCTAAAAAGCCGCTTCAACGCAAATCCGCCGGAGACCAGCACCGACTACAGCGACTTCATCCAAAACTACGATGTCCCCGTCGTCAGCCACGAGATAGGCCAGTGGTGTGTGTATCCCAACCTTAAGGAAATCAAGAAGTACACCGGCGTCCTACGGGCCCGCAATTTCGAAATCTTTCGCGATTCCCTCGCAGACCACCACATGCTTGACCAGGCCGAAGATTTCCTGATGGCCTCCGGCAAGTTACAGGCCTTGCTCTACAAAGAAGAGATAGAATCCGCCCTGCGTACTCCCGGTTTCGGTGGTTTCCAGCTCCTCGACATCCACGATTTCCCAGGCCAGGGAACCGCGCTCGTTGGAATCCTCGACCCCTTCTGGGACTCCAAGGGCTACATCGAGCCGAAGGAGCACCACCGGTTCTGCTGTGAAACTGTGCCGCTTCTGCGGATGGAGAAACGGACGTGGACAACTGCTGATACGTTCAGTGCCGGCGCCGGCATTGCCCATTTTGGGCCGGCTCCAATTAAAAATGCCGTCGCACTCTGGTCCATAAACTATACCGATGGTCGGGAATTCGCATCCGGAAAACTGCCTTCTGACACCATCGGGGTGGGTAATGGAATCGAGTTGGGAAAGATTGAAGTGTCACTTGCCGATGTGGCTGCGCCTGCAAAGCTGACAGTTACGGTGTCGCTGAAGGGGACGGATTTTACAAACAACTGGGACATTTGGGTCTACCCCGCTGGCCCGGATACCAAACCACCTGAGCATATACTAATTGCCGATAGTTTAGACGAGCAGGTTGAGACAGCTTTGAAGGCAGGCGGGAAAGTGCTGCTGATGCCGCCCTTGAATACGATTGATAGTGACATACCCGCGGGCTTTACGACAATCTTCTGGAACACGCAATGGACAAGAAAGCAGCCTCCTCACACTTTAGGGATTTTATGCAATCCTAAGCATCCAGCTCTGGCGAAATTTCCCACGGAATTCCACAGCAACTGGCAGTGGTGGGACCTCGTGACAAAATCGAAATTTATGGTCCTCGATGGCTTTGGGCCGAAGTTGCGGCCGATTGTACAGGTCATCGACGACTGGAACACAAATCGCAAACTTGGGCTTATCTTCGAAGCTAAAGTTGGCCGCGGCAGGCTCCTTGTCTGCAGCATCGACCTGCGCAGTAATCTCGACAAACGTCCGGCTGCAAGGCAAATGCTTCACAGTCTCCTGAAGTATATTGAAAGCGAACGTTTTGACCCACGCCATAGTGTCGAAATCGAACTCATTCGTAGTTTGCTCAGGAAGCCATCTTTATTGAGCAATGCAAAAGTGGTAAACGTCGACAGTGAAGCTCCGGGCTGCGTTGGCGGCAACGCTATTGACGGCAACCCCGGCACCATCTGGCATACCGAGTGGGAGGCAAATCCCCCGGTATATCCGCACAGTATCACGATTGAGCTTCAGGAACAGACCGAAATTAAGGGGCTCACATACCTGCCAAGACAGGATATGTCAAACGGCTGGATTGCTGAGTACGAAATTTTTATAAGTACGGATGGCAAAAACTGGGGTGAGCCGATTGCCAGTGGAAAGTTTCAGAAAGGCCGTGACAAGAAAAAGATTGTGTTTGCCAAAAGCCACAACGCCAGGTTCGTTCGTTTTGTTGCCGTTTCCGGATTCGACGGCCAGATATTCGCCTCCGTAGCAGAACTCGATGTCATCCCGGTTTCAGATTAGCAACTCCAGCTTACCAGAAGATAATGTAGAAAACGGCCACCGCTGCCAGCACCAGACCGCCTGCCAGTTTCACTTCAGGCGTTGTTCTAATATCGATGTCCTCACGGACCGGCAGTTCCTTTGGTTTGTCTAATGGTTTAAAGAAGGTGATTAATCCCATAATCATCAGTACAAGCAGGAAAGCAATCGCAACCTGAATCAGGAAGTGCAATTCTCCTACGAATGCCTGAAACAGTCCATAGATAATCGGCCCGGAAATCAGCGCCGCCACCCCCGCCAATCCCGGCGCTTTGGGCACCATCATACCGAACAGAAAAGCCGCTACGGCACCAGGCCAGATGTACCCCTGAAACTGCTGAATATACTGAAAAACTCCACCGAACTTCGGGTTGTCCAGCCGAGGCGCAAGCAGGCAACCTGCAACTATAAAAACCAGCGTCATCACACGCCCCAGAAGCAATAATCGTTTCTGCGAAGCATCGCGGTCAAACATCCGGTTATATACATCCATCGTAAAAATCGTGGAAGCTGAGTTCAACATCGAAGCCAGAGAGCTGATGACCGCGCCGGCAATGGCTGCAAACATAAATCCGCGTAATCCCGCCGGTACGAGGTTGCGAATCAACATTGGAAACGCTTCATCAGCCTTTGCCATCTGGTCGCCGTAGAGCTGGTTGGACATAATCCCCGGCATTACAATTGCGAATGGAATCAACAACCAAAGAGCGCCGGCGAAGATAACACCCAGTTGGCCGTCGCGAAGCGTTTTGGCTGCCAAATTACGCTGCACGATAAACTGGTTCAAACCGCAGTAATAAACTATCACAATCCACATACCGGAGAACACACCCGTCCAGGGCAGTCCCTCATGGTCGGCGGCAAGGACCATGTGCAGTTGGCTTCTGTTGACAGTCGAAAACTGCTCCCAGCCTCCGCAAGCGTGCAGACCCAGAAAAAAAGTAATTACACCGCCAAGAAGCAGCGCTCCTCCCTGGAACAAATCAGCCCAGGCCACAGCTTTGAGTCCGCCCCAGGCGGTATAGGCCGCGGCAATCAATCCGATGAGCCAGACGCCCACAGTCAAGTCCATATCGAATATCTTATGCAGGGTCAAACCTCCGGAATAAAGTACGGCTGTCAGCAGAACCGCTATATAAATTACAACTGTGGTCAACGCCATAAGCGCACGAGCTGCGGAATTATAGCGATATTCGAGGTATTCCGGCATCGTATAAATGCCCGCTTTAAGGAAGCGGGGCAATAAGGTAAAGGCAATCACTACAATGCCGATACTCCCAACCAATTGCCAGTTGCTCACTGCCAGCCCCACACTGCCGGCGCCCTGGCCGGCCATCCCCACAAACTGCTCGGTTGA
>Ga0114922_10000221_pt1 | contig 54520 bp, 52 predicted proteins | sample AartaG_FD_100975 | JGI IMG/M metagenome (GOLD analysis project Ga0114922, IMG submission 100975) | Deep subsurface microbial communities from Aarhus Bay to uncover new lineages of life (NeLLi) - Aarhus_00045 metaG | ecosystem: Environmental > Aquatic > Marine > Oceanic > Sediment | place...
GAGTTTTTTTATTGGAAGAATGTAATTTTCGATGGAATGAAACATTGCTATAATGTAAATAACTACTTGTAAGTAGAGGAACCCAGATATAACTTCGATAGGGAATAGAAAAGTTTGGTTAGAGAACGTTACCATTAAAGACAGTAAAGCTATCCCAAAAACCCCTAAAATTTTAACGAGGTTAGGTAATAAGGTCTTTTTAAAACTTTTTCTTACTTTTTTCTTTTTGACCAATTTTTCTTTCTGCTTTTGATATTTCTTTTGCGAAGATGTAATCGCTTTAGATTCTTTTAAGTCTTTTCTTATGGTTTTCTTTACGGTTCTAAATATTTTTAGACTTTTTCTTACGGTTTTCTTTAGCGACCGGTGGCTAAAAATAAGGTTTAGAACGTCGTCGTTACCGCTATATCCGATCTGATCTTGAATGTATTTCCTAACTATTTGCTGTTCGCGAGATACGACGTGTCTGCTTCCTGCAAAGTAGGTCTCAAATATTTCTTTAACGTTTTTTAAACTACTATTGTTCACGTTTGAATCTATAGGAAGTTCTTCCGGCTGTTCTCGCGCTATTTTATCTTGGTAATTTTTTATAACTCTGTCCACGTGTTCCTGCTTAGATTTAAGGTCGTGATAGTGGAGCGGAATTTTAAATGGATTTAAAGAAAACTTTTTGTTTAGCTTAGAAATCTCGCTCTTAACTTGAGAATCGGTTTTGGTGGGTGTAGATTCGTAGGGAATCTTTGAAAACGCTAACACAGCCCTTCTTAAAGTACGATTAAAGCTTTTTTGCTCCGTTTTAATTGCGATTAATAGTTTCTGCTTCGCTTTTACCCTCTCGAATCGTTTCTTACGAATTTTAATGTCTCTAGCTCTTTGTATTTGCCGTTCGTTGCGTTTTTTCACTTTTTTCTCTGAAGGAGTCTTTAAACGATTTTTTTTAGCTTTAATTTTGCCGATAACTTGTTCTTTAGCGCGAGAAGAGGGGTTGGCTTCTATTTTGGAATTTAGTTCGCGATTACTTTCGAGAACGCTCTTCGTGGGTGTCTGGGTTGCTTGGTTTAAATTAGAACCCGGTGTGCTTTTAACAACTTCAACCGGTTCTACTATCTCGGATGGGGTGTCTGTTGAAATTAATTCTGGGTTAGGGCAAATAACTTCTGCTACGACGTCTTCAATCGATTGATACGTAAAAGATTCAGTTGAATATTCAATTGGAACGAAATGATCGCGTAGGGAATTGCAATGGGCACAATTGTGCTCCGTACAGCTCTTTACTTGGCGTAAAAATTCTGCGCGTCCTTCTGCGATGCAATCTTGCATTTCCTTTTTGTAATTTTTTCTAGGATAGCGATTTTCAAGTTCTACCTGGTATTGTTCTTTTGATTTCCTATTTTTTTCTTTCATATTTTTCTTACCACTTAATAGTTTTTGGTGATATAGATCGAATTTTTTTTTAGATTTGGACTTTAATTTTATGGATTTTAATTTTATAATCTTGAATTTTTCTATTATGGCTCTTAGAGCTCGTCATACTTTATTCTTTTTTTATTCTTTTTTTTTTACTAAGCTTATCTTTTTATTTCTAAACAAAAATTAAAAAAAAAATGGGATTTAGGTTTTAATTCTTTTTTTTTGGTTTAACAACTGTACTACAACGACGGCGCTAATGAGAGCTACCACGATAAACAAGTCAAACCCCGGTATCAAGGGTTCGGTTGCGTTTTCTCCATTTCCGGGGTTGTCGTAATAGATTGTGAATGTCGGATCATTAACTAACTTCTCTCCATTCCAAACGGGATAATTTTGCGTTTCCAAGTGATATAAATCGTCTACAATCGTAAAAGTCGGATCTGCTTCAGCAATGTCTTTAATGGTATAAATCAAGTTTATGAATGGATTACCGGTATTGGCGCTCTGTTCGCTATCTATCATAAGTATTTTATGCAAGCTTCCGCCAGCAGATTCCAGCTCAGTGTTTATTCCCAATTCGGGAAAGTCGTATAACGTGTAATTCTTCTTTACAGGATTTATCATGTTAATTTCTGCGACGGTAGTTCCGTTCGACTCGAACGTAAAAAGATCGGAAGGCATGGTTAACTCGATTGGGTCGACCTCGTTGATATCAAAAGACGTGATGAAAAAGTTGTAATGAGGTAGGCTTAATCCGTATCCTTGAGCTGCGTTATAAAGGGTTTCGTTGCTGATCTTTGGTAAATTTAAAGTAAAATCGAAATCCGCGCTATTCTCAGTAAGATTGTAATCGAATTGATAATTAATATCACCAGGGGACATTTGACTGTAAGTGGCGTTCGATGGAGTGTAATACCGCTCTGAGGGGGGCTTATCGTGGTCGCTAATGACGGCGTAAATCGGGAATTGCGGATACTCCACGTCCCACGAGATTATATCTTCCGCGCTTACGGTAGGTGGAGTAAATTGAATTGTAGAAGCTATTTCGTCTACGGTCTTATCAAAAGGGTAGATTTGGTGGTATGTATAATTACTAGGCACAGGATCGGTATCTTCGTGATACATTTGGTAATCCCAAGCCATAGGTCTTACTACGCCGCACATCTCGTCACTAGAATATATATTGAACCCTGAAGTAGAAGGAGTGGCCGTTTCACCAGCAGAGTAAATACCGTCTTGGTCTTTATCTTTATAAACAATATAATCGTAAAACATTTCCGCCCAACCAATTTTATCTTTGTTTTCTGTAGTGTAAAGTTGCATTGTTAGAATTAGTGGAAGCGAAAATTCCATGTCATACGATTCATACAAATTATTATTTTTTAGGTCGCCATCCTTAGTCATGTTAAGTACGCCCGTATCGTTGGAAGTTTCAAACCACACGTCAATAATTTCCGATGTTGTAGTGTTATATTTGGTAAATTCGCTTTCAATATCTACGTTATATTCTTCGACCAGCGAATAATCCTTTTCATATTGGTCTATAAAATAATCCATCTCCAAAGTCCCTTGTTTTAAAGCCATCCAAACCAGATCAACGGCGTCTCCATATTGTACGTCAACGCGATACACATCTAAACTCATATCAACATCGATATAACCCTTAGTAGTTTTATTTGAGAAAAAACTATAGTTCCCGTTGTAAGAATTCGTGCGGACTTCTCTGGTCCATGTCTGTTCGCTCTCGTTGAAATAATATAAATTCGTATCAAACACGTCTGAGAACGTACTCGAGTAATTAATAACGCTCGGAACGCCAGTCCAATCTCGATGTAACGAGTAATTGTAGGTAGTTTCTTGCCAGCTAAAATCCTTTGTTGGTTTAGGATCACCGAGCACCAGCATAGGGCTTAGACACGACAATACGAACACGCTCAACAAAACTATCGATTTATTTTTCTTCTTTATCTTGATCACCTTTATCTTCTTCTCTTGAAACTGTTTTTATTTTTCTTTTTAGAAAGGTCTCTTGTTATTTTGTATTTTTTATTGTTCTGAAATAATTTACCGTACTGCAACCCTAATACGTAATACCTTAGTTCTATGCTACAATTTAACGTTACAGAACCGAGACCCTTATTTAATTTTAAATTTAACAATATTTTTTAATTTGGGCTTTATGATATTTAAGCTTTTCTGAAGAAGGTATTCTTAAAAATAAGGAATCATGCAAAACATTCCTTAAAAGTAAGGAATTCCTTAAAAAAAAGGAATCCAATAAAAATATCGCTAATCGTAGAAAAATAGCTTTAAAGCACGTTTAAAACGAGTTTCTGGAATATCTACGATTTCGTTGAAGGATCATGCGTTCTTTTAAAATCTTTCCTTAAATTTTTTCTATTTTCAGAATCGTGACGATTAATTACTCGTTTTACCTTTCGACGTAAACCTTCATGCAATAAAATATCTAAAGTTTGATCGTTAAGTTCTTTAAGCGAAGAGGAAGTTAACCTGATATCGTAAATATTTTTTAAGTTTTTTCTTGTGACGGTTATTAAGTTCTGCTTTTCTAACGATTCAACATGAAGATACACGGCTTTTTTAGTTAATCCCGTTTCGCTAACGATGTCAACAGTTCTAGTTTTCAACCCTTCATCCATTCTTCTCTTAAGGCAATATATCACAATAAGGGGTTTTTCGAAATATTCTTTTACTTGTAACATCATTTACCACGTGTGTTTTTTTATTATTATTTTGTAAAAATGTACGTATTTAAAGGAAAAAATAGAAATTTCCTTCGTTATTAAAGTATTTGGTTGATTTAACCTAAATCTCGTCTTAGCTCACCTCGCGTTTCGAAACCTTACCGTCCCGACAAAATTTGCTGAATGTAGTTTTATATAATTCAAGCAATTCTTCGTTAAGTAAATAAAGGTATTTATCAGGAGCAAATTTATTTGAGTTTCTTCTTCGTTTTAGAAACGGAGTAGTTTCCGAAGATAAATATTCTATAAAGCGCTTTAGCAACCCTTCCGTTTCGTAATTTGGACATAGCTTAAAAAAACATTCTTTTATTGCTTCGTCTCCTTGTTTTGTTAGCTCAATAATTTTTTTCTTGTTTTTGCGATATTTTACTATCATTCCGTCCGTTTCTAAGGAACTTATGTATCTATATACTTCTTCGTTCATGCCCAGGGATATTTTTATTATCTTTCCGTAAGTTTCTAGACTCTTGCACTCTCTCTCTTTTATAAAGCATAATATTTTTAACAGCGGTTTAAAATCGTAGCCGTGCTTCTGTATTCCTTCTATAGTAGATAAATCCTTATTTTCTTGTACTTCTACCACGATGTAATCACTTCACTTCTAAACTAATTACGTGTTTTTTCTCGTTTTCGAGTTGTTGCTTAAGAAATCTAACGTGCTCTTTCTCAAAGACGAGGAACCATTTTTCAAAAGCCATTTCCATTCCAAACTCTTTCTTTAACCACTTTTTAAACCACGGGATAGAACTTTGTATCAAATTGGAAAACGCGCGGTCTAAACATTTTTGCTTCTCCTGGCAAAGTTTTTCTCCGTGCAATAATTTCTCTCCAAAAAAAATCTTCTTGGCGATCTTTCGATGGATAGTAAAAATAGGCAAGATCGATTCGTATAAGAACTGTTCTCCTCTTTTGGTAATGTGAAAATTTTTATCAGAAGTCTGTTTTGCCATATTAATCTGTTCTAACGCACTTAGGAAAGATTGTGCGGTATGTGTGTTGAGTATAGATTTTTTAGCAATATCCATGGCTGTGGTTGCTTTATCAGCGTCGTTTCTTTGTTTTAAATACACCAACGCCTCAAATCTCTGCCTAAACGAGTTGTTTAAACCCGCTTCCACTAGTTCTTCGAATGTTGGAGCCATTTGTTCGTTTGTTTTTTCGAGCATAAAAAAATTTATCCTGCGTATTTTTATGATTGTCTAGTAATACTTTCTTTTCTCCTTCAATTTAAAGCTAACTACACAAAATACGCGGCTCTATCCAGAAAATGTCTTGGGAAGTTCCAGAATATGTCTTGGGTACACCCAAGATCGAAAAAAAAATCTACGAAAAAGACACCGGTATTACGACGTATTGGTTGATACTTAGGATGAAAAAGAAACTACCAAGTTTAACTTCTTACTCCGGCCTTGTATTGCTTTTTTTAAGAGCAAAATAAAAAGAATTTTTCGTGCGTACATCGACAAATAAAATTGTAGCATAAACATTTATATTTTGGAATTAGTTTTTAATAATAGAGAAAAACTTTGACAAGTTTGTGTAAGTTAAGGGTTTTTTCGAACATTTGGAACGGGGATGTTGGTTGACTCAAGGAAAAAAAGGGAAAAAATACAACAAGAACGGATTTAGAATAATTAACGAAGAAAGCGTAATTAAATTGTTGTTTAGTAAAAAATTGGAAGCCTTGAGAATTATCTTTCCTCTCGACGGAGAATTACTGAAAGACGTCGTCAAAAAAGTAATGGAGGGGTTAGGGGTAGCAGATGGAACGGCGCGAGAACACATAAGTAAGGTATTGGAAGCTAACTTTTTTACTCAAGAAGAAAATGATAGATTATACAAAAACGACGAGCTTTTTAACTGGCTTTATTTCTATTTTTTGCCGTTATACCCAATCAAGGAAGCAGAATGTCTTGAAACGATGCTTTTTAACACCTCTACTAAGTTTAACAAGATGGAGCTGGCGAAAACAGAGGTCTATACAAAAAGAATCGAAGAAGCGGTAAAAGAAGAGTTCGGGCATGAAATAGAAGGGAAAGTTTTAAAAAACGTCGTTAAAACGATCTGGAACGTGTTCGGAGACGAAAAAATTAAGACCGATTTGTATTAAACCCCTCCCGACTTATTTCTCTAATTATTCGTTCTATACGTTCCTAAAATATTGTCACTACAAATCCTCATTTCTTGAATAATGAATTATATTTTTCGTCGTCACTGCGAGTAACCTTTATATATAGAATTGTCAATTATTATATGGTATATGTATATTTATTTAACATAATAGGGATATGGATTTAGTATCGTGATCTTTCAAGAATTCGAAATTAGGGTTTTTTTAGTTTTTTCGGTTCAGTTATTTATAGTAGGGCTGTATTCTACCCTAGCGGCTTTAATTGTGAGAAGGAATCGAAACCGCTCGACTTACTTAATAGGTGTTTTCTTTTCGCTTAGTGTGTTTCCTTTTATCTTAAATGCTGTTAGTACTGTGGTCAGGCTAGACCCTATTTCCTATTATGTCTATGTATTTTCCGTGTATATTTTGTTGTTTAGTCAAAGTTTTTTGATTTTATTTACAGTCAATCTTCTCAAAAAAGAAATCTCTAGACCAGTATTGGGTTATTTAACTTCCTATAACGTGTTATCTTTAGTATTAGCCTTGATACCCGGATCGCTTCAATATTCTGAAGGAACAAATTGGACACCAGTCTGGAGCTTGGAATTCTACATCTTGATTAGCGTGTTATTCGCTGGCGCAATAATTATTCCACAAACAGTTTTAAGTTTTAAGCTCTACAAAAAACTAAAAGAAACCTTCCTGAAAAAGAATTTCTATAAGTTATTTATTGGATCATTTATTAATTTTGTATCGATGCTATCGGTAGCTTATTATAACGCTTTTCCTGACAACGAAGTGTTCAGGACCGTGTGGGGCGTAATAACATTTTTTATGATCCCTAGCGCTGGAATATTGATTTATTTAGGAATGAGAAACAATTTAGATTAGGAGATATGATGCTGTTTCAAGAGTTAGGTGATCAAAGGGTATTGTTAGTATTTGCCACTGAATTGATTATTATTGCTGTGAATTCTATGCTCGCATACGTAACCTTAAAAAGAGAAAGAACGGGTAGTAGGGTTCTTTTAAGTCTATTTTACGTGTCTCAGATAGTGGGGTTCGCCACAGTTTTTTTCTCGACGATTTTAATATCGTTCCAATGGTTCTCATATATTATGGAACGAAAGAAATTTGAAGTAAAAATTTAACTATAGAATATTAAAGAGATTAAGTTACCAAGCAGGGATTTTTTTGACGGATTTACACGAAAACGACGAATTTATCGAAATGGACTTCGAACGTAAGATGGAGTGGTTTAAAGAAGAATTTAAGGTTACGTTTGGTATTCCAGACTCGAAAACCGTCTATACCGATAAAGATCGGAACTTATATAGAAGTTTACTAAATAAAATGTGCGTGACGCTAAATCAATATACGCACGAGCCGCTTCTTGGCAAGTTGGTAGAGGTCTATAACGAAGTTACGATGAGGTACGACGAATACATGGGCGAGTGATCGAGATGTTGTTTCAAAACGAACTTGTTGTTAGAGGATTGTTGGTCTTAACGGTTCAGTTATTATTGGGGGGAAGCGTATTGTTTTTTGCCTATAACTTGTTGAAAAAAGCAAAGAATAAGCTTACGATAACTTCGAGTGCGTTTTTTATTTGTTGGGCTGGAGGATATATGTTACCTGCGATCTTTTTCTTTGTGCAGATTAACCCTTTCTCGTTTGTTATCTATAACCTTGCTATATTTATTATCAATTTGGCTCACGCGTTTTTAGTGTTGTTCGCGTATAACCTTTCTAAAAGAAATAACGACCGTTTCTCGAAAATAGAAGCGCTATATCTCGTAGTGTATGGAATTCTCGCTATTCTCGTGCTCTTAATTCCTTTCGGTATAAGCTATAGTCTTGAGACGAATTGGGTTCCAATCTTTAGTTGGTTATTCAGCATCGTTATGTTAAGCGTGTATACAATAATTGCGTTACTACCGATGTTGTATTATATTATCCGCCTTAAAAAAGCGATTTACGAAGGAATTGTCAAAAAAAAGTTAAATTATTTGTTTGTTGGGTTAATTTGGATGATCTTAATTCAATATCCTGTAGCTTTATACAATACTTGGATAGACAATCAAATATATCGCGCCTTTTGGAGCGTGTTCACGTATTTTAATATAATAGCCTTTGTTTTAATTTTTTTCGGTACGAGAAAAGAAGTTGAGTAATGCAATTTTTTCTTTATATATACGCAATTTTGTTTTATGAGCATATTACTTGAATTTAATAAAGTTTATATGCTTATCTAACCAAACTATATACAGTTACATAACATGATTGAAAAGAATGTTACCTTAATAGGAAAAGGTGTAGATCAAGAAACCGAGATCAAAATTCTAACTTTCAGCGATCTACTCGCTTCGAACGTTAAATATAAGGATCTAGATATAAGGGAGGGTATTTCCTTTCCTAAAAGATCGGGAAAGCACAAGTACATTCCATCCTCTCGCTTAGCGCGACCGGGGGACGAAAAGGAGATCGTTCAAATCTTTAAGGAAATATACTTAGGAAAGTATCCGTTTAGAGAATTCGAAGACGAGTCCGAAGTCTTAAAAATGATAGAAGATCCGAATTTTCTTTGGGTAGTTTTTAGGAACGGCTCTGGCGCGATAATTGGCTGTATTGCCTTAGAACTCGATTTAGATAATAAAAGAGGGATCTTACACGGGTTAGTGTTTAGGCGCCAGTATCAAGGGTTAACTGACCTTTACAAGCTTTTTACGGCGTCGTTCTGCTCGGCCTTAAGAATTTACAAGAAAGATATACTTTCGGTGTCTTGCGAAGTCCGTTCTGCTCATACAACTTCTCAATACATGGGTAAATTGTTAGGGTTTTTGCCAGTAGCTTTCTTGCCTAATAAAGATATTTTTTTTAACAAAGAAGAATCAGAAATAATCGTAATAGTTTACAGCGAAGAAGCGCTAAGTAAATATAGATGCACTAAGACGGTTAAAGTTCCGTACCAAGTCCTTAAAAGTTATTATTACGCGAGCCATAAATTAGGAATCGGGTTTTTTAAGGTGAGAAACGATCCAAATCTAGTTTTTAAAGACAAGAAGATAGCTAAAATTCGAAGCCTTTTTGTTAAGCGAGTCGAAGAAGACAAGTTCGGGAACGAGTGTGTTAGCTTTTCCTACGAGAATTCTCAGGCTTATTTTAGATTTTTTCATAATAAATATATAAATAATACAGAGCGCGTGTCTTATGAGGTGTCAACGAAAGAAGAACTTTTCGTCTTCCTCGAAAAACTCGTCGAATTTATTCAAGAAAAAAAAATTCGCTACAGCGATTGTTTTGTGTCGGCATATAATCCAGTTCACCAAACTATTTTTCTAAACGCAGGTTTTGAAGCTTATGGGTACGTTCCAGCGTATAAATACAATAAAAAGGAAAACACGCTAGAAGACCAAGTGGTTTTTGTGTATTACAAAGGAGAAGTTAACCTCGAACGGTTGAAAATGATTCCAGAAACCAAAGAACTCGTAAAAAATTTAAAACCTTTATGGAACCTGCCAAAATAATCCAAAAAAAGAGTGAAGATTTCAGTGCCTATACGTAGGGTAGAGATTGTTAACAACCCCGAAGAGATTTTAAAGCTTTTACCCATGGGGATGAGCATTCCGATGTGGCCTGAATTTAAAAAATATATTATCTTTGACTTAAAACATTTTAACGCTCAGTCGCTGTTGTTAATGGAGGATAGTAGCCCCGCAGGGCACGCTTTAATATTTAACGTCGATGAAAAGATTTTATACTTTGGATTCTTTGGAGTTCTTGGCGACACGCAAGAAAAAATTGAGCGATTAATCGTAGAACTTATCGAATTTGCGAGAAAAAACGGGTTTGAGGTGCTTAAAGGTCCGGTCAACATCCCCACGATTATTTACGGATGGGGTTTCATGGAAAAGGGAAGCTCTACGAGTCTGTTTGTCCACAATCCTGTAAACTCACCCTTATACGGAGACGTATTTCGACAAAAGGGTTTTACTGAAGTGTTAAAAGAACACACCTTCGAAGGAAATTTTAGGCAAACTACGTCTGAATTCTTGAAAGGTCATTCGTTTATCGACTATGAATTAGTGGTTTTTGACTCCTGGGAAGAAATAGCTAGCCATAAAATCGAATTTCTGAAGTTAAACGTGAGGAATTTGTCGCCAAGATCTGTGGTCACCCCTAGCTCGGCGGTTGTTTTTGATAATTATCTAGAATTTATTAAATTTTACGGCGACCCGTCGATGGCGGTGTTTACGCGATTCAAAAGGACTAAGAAGTTGATTGGTTGCTTTATAGCAACTCCAAATCCGTTCGATAAACACTCAGCAGTTTTATTCTCGATCGCGCTCGATAAAAAACACAGAAGTAAGGGTTTAGGATGGTGGATGATAAACGAGGTTCTTGTCAATTCCCTAAAACTAGGGATCGATTACTGCACAGCAATTGTCGGGAGCCATGTTGATAGGGCAATCGACATAAGCGGCAAGTTAGGGCTACCACTATCGCGAACGCATACCGTATTTCATTATTCTTTATAAAACAACGTTTAGAGGAACATTATTATGAAGCAAGAATTGTCGCTCCAAGACCGGTTAAAAAAAGGGTTTGATCTCCTAAGAGGAAAAGATAACCAAGAAGCTTTGGAACTACTGAATCATTTGTTGGAAAGCGATCCCGAAAACGATCGAGGTTGGCTTTTGTTTGGAATTGCAAATAGGCGACTTGGGAAATTGCAGGAAGCAATAACAAGCCTTCAAAAAGCTACTAAGTTAAATAATTCGTTAGAAGAAGCTTGGGGGTTGTTGACCATCACCTACTTAGACAGTAAACTTGAGAAAAGAGCAAACGAGTGTTTGCTACGCGCGGTTGAGCTCAACCCGTCGAGCGAAGAACTTAAGTTTTATCAGCAAAATTTAATCCGAATTTATAAAACGTTCGGTCCTTTCTTTTGATTTTTGCAAGTTTAGCGTAAAATTTGCACCTAAATTTAATAGATAGTTACGAAACGAAAAATGTAATGACTATGAAAAAGAGTAGAAAACGCGAAAATTGGACGGAGTTTTATTCCGAATTTATCAATAGGAACATAGGACTCGTGTCAATAGAAGAGCAAGAAACGATCCGCACCTCTAAAGTGGCAGTATTAGGCGTAGGAGGTCTTGGAGGCCCTCTTGCTGAGCAGTTAGTAAGAACGGGTTGCGAACGATTGGCGATTTGCGATAACGAGAAGTTTGAGGTTTCAAACCTTAACAGGCAAATCTGTTACTTAGAAGATATAGGAAAGTTTAAGGTGGACGTATGTTCGGATAGGTTAAAAAAAATTAATTCGGACCTAGAAGTTGTTACGTCAAAGGAATTCAGTAGCGATACCGCAACGGATTTATTGGACGACGCAACAGTTGCCGTGTTAACCTTAGACGATCCCATAGTATCGATTCAGATAGCGCGAGAATGTACGAAGAGACAAATACCGTTGCTTGAAGCTTGGGGCGTTCCTTATCTGTGGGGGTGGTGGTTCACCTCCGAGAGCGAGGACTACGAGACTTGCTACCGTTTTAGCACTAAGGATTTGTCCTTTCAAGAAATCGTCGATTCGCCCGAGATCGGGTTTGACATCAAACTGAAAATCCTTAACAAGTTAAAATTATTTCCCGAAGTTCAAGATAGATACAATCGCGAAAAAGGCACTATTCAAGGAATTGCTTCTGGAAAGTTGCCTTTCGTCTCTATAGCGCCAGTGGTACGACTTACCGCTTCGTATCTCGCTTACGAAACGATTTACGCGGGAATTATTAAGGCAAAAAAGATGAACTTGGCACCAACAATACTTGCATACGATTATTTTAAAATGGTTTCGATTCAATTATAGTTTTGGTATTACACAGCCTCAAAAAATGAATAATAATTTACAAGTAATATACTCTCTTAATAGTTAAAAGTGTAAGATTTTATAAAGCAATAACACCATTCTTAATTTAATTTAAAAAGGTAGTCAAAAGGTTGTTTAATTTGATCTTTCAAGGAGCAGAGTTTTCTCGGATAATGCTTGTTTTCGTTTCACAATCTGTCATGAGCGTCTTATTTTCGATGTTAGGTTTTAAAATTATTAAAAGGAATAGAACGCGCGCTCATTTATCTTTGTTTACGTTTTACATTATGTTGGTTATCGGTTTTATATTTAATATTGTGTTCGTTTTACTCGCACCTACTAACAACGAATCCTTACTAACGCTTTTCTACATACTCACGTCTTTTTTTATTGCGTTCCCTTTTGTATTCAACCTCCTTTTTGTTATTATTTTGTTAAAGTTGGAATTTTCGAAACTAAAAATAGCAATTATAATTGTATCGTACGCAGCGGTGTGCTTGTCGCTATATTTTATACCCGATGGAATTAGATTCTCCTCGACTTGGGTTCCGACCTATAGTTTTCCTTTTTTTATCTTGCTCTACGTGTATTTTACCGTTTTTTTGACGATCCCGACTTTGTTCTATTCACTTCGACTTTACCGGAGATTTGAAGCTGAAAACTTAAAAAAAAGGCTTCGACTTTACTTAATTGGTTTTATTATTCTAATAGGGGCTATTTATGGTGGCATATACTTCATTGCAACCAACAACCTGCTATTTAAATCGATTTACGGAGTCTTTGCCCTCGTGGCTCAAATTACCGCAGCGTTACTGATTTATTACGGTTTAGGTAGGAACCTTTAACGCCTCCTTCTCGTTTTTTCGTTCATAATCACTACCTATTTGAGGTCGTAAGTTTAAATACTTAGTCTTTTATGTTTTATGTGCGACGTTGTTTCGTTATAGCAAATAACAACCCGTCTAAATAGGTTTAAGGAAGGTAACTACCATTCGATCCGTAAAAAAGCTTTCTGCGCTTCTTAAAAGCCTAGAAAAATTGCTTAACGGCTTGTCAGATAAGTTCGAGGTTAAAACTACTTTGTTGGATTCTTCGTGTCAAATTCATTTAAGAGAAATTAGTTCTATCGGCTCTAAAGGTCTTCCACTACTTATCTCATTGCAAATTCCTCTCGATAGGAACACTTACGCTCTCGAATGCTTTGAAGTAAAGAACGAGGGCGGAAGCGGAGAAGAATTGTCTCGATTGCATAGCATCGCGGTAGAAGGCTCTTGGAGTTTAAGAACTCTGGAAGCAGACCTTTATAAAATGGTTAGAAGGGAGTTTAAAACCTTTAGACCTCGATACTTTCCGTTCTAATCCTGAGAGGTTTGATCTTCCATTTTTAGGATGAATTCGTCGATATCTTCCGCGTTATCTGCGCCTACTTTGAGAAATCGCAACTCAAGAAGCGTTAGAGTTCGTAGATATTCTTTATTGTGATATTTTGATAAATCCCTATTTTTTCTCATTCGATATAAAAATACGATCGCAACTATTATCGTAACGATTCCAACGATACCAAAAATATAATCTTCTACCCCACCCGTTGGGTAATACATACTAAATCAATGCAACAAGTGTAATATAAATCTTTGGAACGCTTTTATTACTTACAATGGAAAAAAATTTTACAAATCTTTTAGAGGCGGTAAAAAGTTACGAAGTCCAGTTTGAAATCAGCACTCGCAGAACTGAACGATTTAACGAAATTACGATGCAAGAAATTGCAGGCGCAAAGCAAGATAAAAAGAAAGCTTGGAAATGTTTACGGGTTAGGGTGTGCGACGAGCCGGCTTCTTATTCGATTATATTGTTTGCGAAAGAAGGAGAATCTACCTACAAATTTAAATACGAGATCAATACTAAGGGAAGTAACGACTTTCTCAGAATAAAACAAGACATAGACGACTTGATCAGCGGAAAGAAAGGAAAACCTCACGATCATTCAATTCCGTTCTAGAAAATAGCGACTTAATTCTCTTTCTTATATAAAAAAAGACCTTTGTGTCCGTCAACGACTTCGACGGTTAGCATTAGTTCGTCCCCGTTTACCCATTTTAAGGCTTCGGCAATAGACATGGGAATATACACTTGCCCCGAACCTTGTTTATCGTATTTTTTATATTTTACCGCTCGACCTGACATTTTTTCTTCGCTCGTTTAGATTGAAATAATTACGCTTGTAATAATTAGTATGATAATATTTGTAATAATATTTAAATATTAATATTTCTTTCTCCCATTTATAATTATAAACATGATAATACTTATGCTCATACCTATAATTATAAATTAGTAATAAACAACAGTAAAAGTGGTTATATGAGTCAAATATTATGTAATGAATCTGAATGTATCGACAAAATTTTGTTGGATTACAACCAGAATGTTACTTCCAGAGATGAATATTACTTATGGGCCAACCAAAAATATCAAAACTTAACTAAGTTGTTAAGCAATCAGAAAAATTCTCAGCTCGTCTATAAGGCGCTAAATTTTATCACGTATCTGGATTCGTGTTCAATCGCCGATAAACGGCTTAAGAAGGAGCTACAATGGGACGATTTTTTTGAATGGGATCGAGATGACATCAAGAAAAGCCTAAAAGAAGAGTTTGATCCGGTAGGCGAAGAATGCGTATCAATTAAAACCAAATTGTTAGAAATTGAACATAAAAAACGAGAAGTGTCTAATAAAAATGCATTATAAACCAGGACTAAAACTCCAAAAATTTATAGACTCCGTTGATCTGGAATACGAATTTCACCCTGCTTCGTACGAATTTCCTTTTCTAAAATGGGAGGATTTTCTTGCGCTTGGCAACGATATTTTAAAAAATGGTCTGAAATCTGAAATTGAGTTGTTAAAAGACGTAATTATCGACGGACGGCACAGGTATCTAGCGTGCGCTAAGTTTGAAGTGAAACCCCAGTTTAAAATCCTTGCCGAAGATACGGAACCCTTGTCCCACGTATTTAGTAAAAATTATCACAGGCGACACCTAACCAACGGTCAGAAATACAATTTTGCTTTGGCACTATTAAAAGAAGAAAGAGTAAAAGCAAAAAAAAGACAAAAAAGGTCTCAATTTGCAGGAAAAGATAGTAACAATCGACCAATCCACAAATCATCGGTGGAGACCACATTGGATACCGCCGAAGAAAACCATAAAAAGGGAAAAGCGCTCGTCTTAACGGCTAAAGATACGGAAATAGATCCAAAAACTTTAGGAAAACTCGAGAAAATAGAAAAAATAGCAAAATCAAATAAGCAAATTAAAAACGACTTAAAAGATATTATCTTGGATAAAAAAAGCGTTGAAGAGGTATATAGAAAAATTGCACCTCCACCTAAAAAGCTTAATCGTCGTACAGAATGCGACGAATTTAGAGCAGCACCGTGTCCCAAGTGCTACGAACAATTGATGGCGTGTAGGTTGGATCTTAAAGCAGGCAAATTAGTCTTAAGAAAAGAATGTCCTGATCCTTGCAATAAAAATGCGAACACTAAAAAAGGTTTGTGAATCAAAATGGGGATAAAATCTTCTCTTATAGAGGTGTAATATGAGTTTTAAAAACAACACGATGGAGTGGCTACAGATGAAAGATAGAACGTTCAAATACCTCAAAGAAGAATGGTCTATTGAATATTACCCAAATCTAGATCGGTTGGAATCGACTTTACACGTGTTCACCATTGAAGGTAAAAGTCTTCTTTATAGCGTACTTGTATACTTCGAAGATTACAACGTTATCCTTGCCCATAGATACGAAAACGGGATTATGCGTATATTCCCACATCCTAGTCTTGAATTGAACGAATTAACGCAAAAATTCTTTGTGGATTCAGTTGAGTAAGAAATTACTTTTGAAAACTATTTAAATTACAACAAACGATCTTTATAGTAAGGTTGAGACAATGAGTTATCCGTTAAAAGGACCAAGATATCTAAATAAAACAGTAGACGCCATCCTTAAATTGAAACGAGAAAAGATACGTTCAGACATCTGCGTAAAAAATATTAGGCGCCTTACAGGAGTTGATGGAGCTAATAGAAGCGTTGTTGTATTTTATGCCAAGGCGTTAAATTTTTTAGAACAAAAGGGAGCTTTAAGAACGATTAACCGTAGTTCGCCAAAAAAATACGCAATAATAGACGAAGATAAGCTAAAATCCTTTTTCAAAGGCTAACCTTATCTTGATATTAGAATTTAATTAAGATATATATACCAAAAAGTCTCTTTATAGTATTGTGAAATGGAAAGATTCAAAGCAATTTTTATCAAAATAATTAGTTCTTTTAGAAAATTATTTAATAAAGGAAAAAAGGAGTTAGAAGTAAAATCGGAAGAATTACCTGATTTCTCCCCCTCTTTATATTTTGGTTACGATCATTGGCAGATTTTTTCGTCGTATGTTAGAAAAGCAGAAAAGGAAATTAAAATTTTATTGAAAAAGAATGCCCAAAGTGTGGAGTTAAGTTAAAAACTAACAAAGGCTTCTGTAGCGTGTGCAAATCTCTTTATAAATAGTATTATACCTAGTAATTTTTTTTGTGATTGTTAACAATTGCGCGTATTAGTCTACAAAAAGCGACATTTGTATACTTTTTAGTATTATTGTTTACTTTCTTCTGCGAAAGTTTTCAAAAACACCTTTTTGTATACAAAGGCTTCGTAGCAAGTAAGGTTTAGGATTACGCTCGAGAAGGCGATTTTCGGGGTAATTTAACGATGAGATTGCTTTTTTTGATTATTTCTTTTTTTACTTCAAACGGCTGATTAAAATTTTTTGCTCCTAGTAATTGTCCTGCGTTGGAAAAATGATATATTCTCAAGGTGTCAGAATATTCTACACACACTACGAATTTAACTGGAGCTTTTACCGATAAAACGACAGGAGGGAATCCATATTTCATAACTTTATCGTCTTTGACTCTTCTTGCTTCTACAGTTTTTGGTTTTGTCTGCTTCCACTGTTTTTTAGCAAATGATACGATTTCTTTAGCTCCTTTTCTATTCTTCATGCGATCGTTTCTCGAATAAATAATAAGTATACTTTCTAAAATAAAAAGTAATAATTCAACAAAAACAAATTTATAACCTTCCTATTGGGAATCTTTGATCGTAATCTTTTAAGTAAAACGTTTTCAAGGAAGGACTTCTCGTAAGAGACAAATATTTGGCGCAATGCCGGACTAAACTAATGCCTGCTCCCGAATCGTGAACTATTTCTCGTAACCTATCTGTAGAATACATAACTGCGTACACCGCGTATTTCACGATTTCTAACCCCCAACTTATTTCGGAACACATTTTTAGCACTTCGTTTCTGGAAACGGGATTTTTAAAACGGCGATAGGTAGCGGGTCCGTTTTTTATCCAATTAGGGAATTTTACGCCAGTAGTAATGCCTTGAAAAACCGATTGACTTTTTCCAAGCGAAAATTCTTTTCTAAACCTTTCCATTAACGTTTGTAGGCGATAATCCGTTAAATTTGAAAACTCAATTGGCGTTACTTTTTTGGTTGCAATCTCCTCTGCTACTTCTAGGACTATTTGTTTTAATTTAGCGTTGTTATAGAATCGCACTCTGTATTTTTTAGGATCGGGTATTATTAGCTTAGCAAGAGGGGAAATAACGATTTCTGACTTTCCGGATTTATTGACAATATCTTTTATTTGACCGCCAAACAATACGTCTCGAACGTCTAATACTACAAAAAAGAGTTCTTTTACGTATTCTTCAGTAGCGTACTCGTATTCGTGAGATATTTTTTTTAACGTCTCATAAATAAAAAATTTCGAATCTAAACGCGTTTTCCACTCCTTTAATTGAGGTTCTCTTTTTAAATCCGTATACGACACTAATTGCTCGTTCTCGGTTAATCCCGCTAATTTTTTTTCTATGAGCGTTTTATAGTCTTGAAATAAAAGGTCTCGCACGAGATAATCTTCTTGATAGGTGGTACATACTTCGTCTAGTAAACCGTTAAGTTTTTGTACTATCTCGTTTCTGACTTTAACAGGCAAAATAAGAATCCTTTCTTTTTTAGCAGATCGCCCAGGGGTGAGACTAAGTTTTTTTGGAAAATCTTTGTGATCTTGTTCGAACTTAAACCGAGTTTTGTAATTAATGTAGCGTTTGCGAGTTCGAGGGTTGGTTAAGTTGCTCAATACTTTGCCGATGTCTTTAATTGTGACGTTTCGAATGCCTGCAATCCTAGCGATTTTGGCGGGATCGATCGCTCGTTCTTTTAAAAGACTATAAATCGCGTATTTTCTTATTTCGTCGTTTATGTTTGCTCGATCGCACAGCAAGATCAAGGATTCTTTTCTGATTTGCGGGATGCCGTGGTTTTTAAAGATCGTTTTGTAGTGGTCGCTTTTAATTTGTTCGAGCCAAGCGGTAAACCTGGCTGGAATTTGAAAGTTGTGAAAGATTGCTTCCCGATACTCGGCAGAGTGAGCGTCGTAATACCTTCGTTTAAAAAATTGTAGGTGTTCGTTAAGGATGTTAGGAAAAGAGTTTTTTGTTATTGACTTATTTACGACTTCTTCTGCTATTTTTTTTATTGTTTCTTTTTTTTTATCTTGAGTTTTAATTCCAAATCGAACCGAATAGTTGTAGGGATCAGATATTAACTCGTGTGAAAGGTCAGCAATGTATAATGGCGTTTTGTTGTAAGTAGTAGCAATTTTATCTTGAGTCCAACCTGTAAGATAATCTAAAATTTCTATACTGATGTTAAACGCAGTAGACAAATATTCTTTATCGATATACGGACGATAGTTTGCGATTATCTCTTCAAATTTGTATTCAATGACGTCAACCCATCCTTTTTGGATCATTTTCTTTTTAAGAAAATAGATTGCCTCGCAGTTATATTCGTCTTGCAGGTAAAGGATTAATTTTTTTAATTCTTGGAACACCGAATTTCTTACTTTTTTCGGAATTGAAAAACTTTCCAAAAGCTTATTTTGAGGTCTATCCTTTCTTGTACCAATAGATGGAAGCTGAATCTTTAGCTCTTTTTTTAAAAACATGGCGCAATCTAGAACGTTTTTGTGTCCACTTCCAGATATGAGCGCAATTTCCGTTAAATATAGTCTTCTAGACCGCATTAAAGAATAGACTATGAACTTTAAAATTTCGTTGTTGGCATTAATTAGATTACACGCTTCTGTTACCTTATTTTTTGTAGAGTTGTTTAAATTAGAAGCCCATTGGATAAAATCGGACGAAACGCGAAAACCCTTAAAGATGGCTCTTACAACCTTTCCTTGATCTAAGTTTAAGTCTTTACGATATCGTTCTTTTAATATTTGAAACCGTGGATTTGTTAAACGCCTAAAATGTATCGATTTTACGTTGTTATTCTCGACTTGTTTTGCTATTCCTTCTATCTCAGTTGTTTTACCCATGACGGCGCTTTTGTAATTAAAGCTCATGTTAAAAAGTAACTATCGTGTATTTAGGTGTTAAATTATAATTGGTATTATTCAAATAAAAGGATTAGAAAAAATAAAAAAAAAATAAAATATAATAAAACACGCTTTTTGTTTGTTGTCTTACAACCTCTAATTGTAGTTTTCGCAGCCTTTCGAATCGATCCGTCGCAAATACGGGTTTTTGTAATGCTGACAAGAAATAATCGCGTCTTTGCAACTTGGACAAGTCAGTTGAAGCCCGTCTTTACAACCTTTACAATATTCTGCCTCGTCGTCGTCGAGCTCTACGATAATTTCTGGTTTTTTGTCTGATTCGATACGAGTCTGAGCTTTTGCGGGTTTAACTGTCTCATTTATTCGTAACTTACGGGTTTTGGGAGATATATCTTTGGTTTTTTGTAGTCCGCCTTGACTTTCTCGCTCGATGGTCTTGATCTCTTCGAGTACTTTTCGCTGGGACAGTTTTCTCTTGCTATATTGGTCGATAGTTTTTTCGTCTAGCTTCTCGTCCAGAATAAATTCGCCGATCTTCGTCTTTGTAATAATTGTTCTTTCTGAGGTGTCGAATTTTTCTGCTTGAACCTTTGCAAATCCAACTGATGCAATTGCAGTTTGATTTTTCTTTACGTCTTTGAATCTATCAGACCTACGGTCGCCGCCTCGCTTGTGTTCGGGGTGAATTTTTAGAAACGCTCGTTTTTTCAACGCTAACGCTTTAGCCTCTTCGGAGGGGTTTAAATTTCTTCTTCGTAAGTTCTCGTCTATCTCTATAGTAATTTTTTGATACTCAGATAAACCGATTCGTCGGTCGCACGTAATCTTACTCCACGCGAGGTTTTTGGCGGAGTAATATCTTCTCGTGCCTTCTATAACGTTATAGTCGTCGTCTACGGTAAGCGGGTTTAATAATCCGACTTCGCTCATAGATTTCATAAGCTCGGCCAAGTCCCCGATCACCTCTCGGACTCTATTGTTGCGTATTTTAAGTTGTTCTAAAGGCACTTCTTCTATCACGGTAGTTTTACTCTTGTTGTTTTGTTTTTTTTTACCTCACAGTAAATGAAATTTTAAATATCTTTTTTGGACTATTTTTAAGGTAGAGAGCAAGCAAGACTTGTTGTGCTCCATAATAAGGTAATAGTCGCCGTTTTTGAAGTGGAGCTCGATGTTTTTCGAATTTCGTAGCAACGGGTCGTGGTAGGAGCGCTCGTTTAAGCTGTATAGTGCCGGAACCAAGCCTTCGAAATCTCTTTTTTGGACGTTTACGATTTTTAACACCTGAAAAAAAGATTTGTTGTTTCCTTCCTTTAGTTTAAACGGTAAAATTCTCTTAAAAAAGCGGTTTTCGTGGTTAGAAAACGTAAACAAGTAAAAATCTATTAACAAATTTAGTATTTTCCAGATGGTTTCGTATAAATCTATTAAGTAAATTGTTTTCGTAACGAAAATTTGGTAGACCTGGTTCGATACGACGAGCCCAAAGAACTTAGGAGGGTCTCCTTCTAAATCTATTATAGCGTATTTATAAGGAGGAAATTTACCCATTAGTTCGAATTGTCTCGTCTTGACCACGTCGCCTTCCTTCGCCCTCGAAACGATCCCGTTGATAGCGTTTATTACCATCTTGACCTCCTTTTGGTTGGTTTGAAGTCCAAAATTCATCCCAAGCGTACCACAGTCGTGAAATTCCTTAATTTTTGTCTCTACCTCTGTTTTTATAACATTACTTATACTTTTCGCGGTAATCACCTTTTTTTCTTTTTGGTCTGTTTTATTATTGGAGTCTTGAAAGCTCAATCAACTCCTTTATAAATTTTGATAGTAAATTAAAAATACAACAAATCTTAACGAATTGTTGCTTTATCGTAAGCGTTCTATCTCTCTTATCAGATAATACGACGAATTGTAATTCTTCGGATAAAGCCTTGCTTCCATCCCATAGCGTAGTTAAGGTTTTCTTAACGGTAATTCCAATTTTAGAATTAGTTTGGGAATAATAAGTTAGTAGAACCATCGTAACGTTAAAATAAGAAGCGAATTTACGAAAAAAAATGCTTCGCTCCCTGATATTAGAGTAAAGAGCGTCAATTCTTTCGTCAGTTAACGTCGTAACTTCGGTAAACTTAAAGTTGGCGTAAAAGTTTAGGTCGTGAAAAGCGTCTAAGCGAGCTTTCAACGCTTTGAAGCTAATGTTTCTGAAGAAATAATCGTCTACTACTTCTCTTACGAATTTTTTGGTCGAGATCGCAGAACTTTCCACTAACCCGATTACTTCTTGATAAGAATTCCCTATTCTCTTATCAGATCGCTCTATCGAAAGCATTTTAGCCGTAAGATAGTGGTAAAAGTTGTTAAGTTGATACATTTCGAGCCAAAATTTCATGGACCACGGACTTCTTTCGGTCGCCCACCTATCGGAGAATCGCACTATTACCGATAAGTAAGGCAATAATTTGTCAGGACGCAGTAGGTATTTTATTTGTTGTTTGGTAATTTCGGGCGGAAATTGGTGGTAGATGTCCTTCTTACCAGCCCTTAAATTGCTTATTATGGTTTCTGGTTTGCATTCTTCTTTGAGTTGCGAAAAATCTTTTAGCTCGGTTCGTATACTCTTCGTTTTAGGATCGAGTAAAGGGATCGAGACTAACCCCGTTCCGGGATGAATAGAAAACGCGCGATATACGGAACTGTTGTTGCTACTGGTGTCCAACAAAACACCTATTTTATTTCGAGAAAAGACCGACAAAGTAAACAAATCCATAATTCTTGTTATTCCTAACCTCTCTTGTATTATTTTAGGAATTTTATCTCGCGATATATTTTGAGCCGTGTAGAGCAGAATTGCCTGCATTAAACTTCGAATAAACGTGAATTTACTGTGTATAAGAGATTTGTTGTTCTTTGCGAGCGATTTTTGAGATGGTAGTAGGTAAAGCTCTAAATAGTCTACGTAGTTAAAATCAGCGTTCACGCAATTCGGTGCGAGTTTATACGTTATGTGGACTCCTCTACTTCCAGAAAAAACCACTAAAGGCTTGGGAAGGCGTAAGAAATCGGTTAAATTCTTTACGATCTCCTCGGTAAGCGAAATAACCAAGTTCCACACGACCGAAGGCGAAAAAGAAGTTCGTAAAAATCCCGAAACATCGATATCGATCATAGCAGTTACTATTTCGTTGATCTTAGTCGTTCTTACCGAAGGATAGAACCCAAGTATGTCGTTTATATCGATAATCTGTAAAAATTCTTCGTGCGTGGTGTAGGGAGTAATTGCGTCGTGTAAATTTTCGTAATCGCCCGAGGGAAGGAGCACCTTTCTCCGTTTTTGTGCGATCGTGTCTTGTCGGAGCGTGTCGTAAGTAATTTCGGTGCGTACCCGATCGTTCTCTAACCCTTGTGGGAAAAAATGGTTAAATAACACGTCTTTTACTTCAGGACACCTGAAAAAATCTAATACTTTTTCTTTATCGTCTAAGGTTACGAATTTAGAGAGCGCTGAGGCGGGAAGGTCAGGAAGCTTTTGTTTTACAACTTCCTCTAGACAAGAGTCTTTAGTATGGGCCACCGAAACAATTACTTCTACTTGATCGCAATATCCAAGAGCGTCCACGTTAAAATGGTTCACCATAGCGTAAAGTAAGTTCGAAGAAAATTTTTCTAAGTTTCGAACCTGTATTAAAACTCTAAATTCGTTATCGTCGCTTTTAATTTTAATAGTAGAACAATTATTTATTTTAGAAAAACGGTTTAAGGAGCTTTCCAAATAATTGTTGAGAGCGCCTTTGATAGCGTCTTTTATTTTTACGCACACTTCCTTTTTTTGGAACGATTTTATTTTACCTTCCTCGGAGAACTTTTGTACTAACGGACTCTCGATGGTAGGAGGTTTTGCGACAAGAATTACGCTTAACTCGTACGGTACGCAAGGAGATTTTTCCATTATTTTTTTGATCCGTTCTTTAACGATCGAAAAATCGTAGGCGTTTACGAGCATATCGTTCATTAAATACTGAAGGCTATCGTCGTAAAAGTTCACGCGTGCTCTCCCTCCTCTTGTTCTTTTTGTAATAAATCGACGTTGATGTATCTATGAATAGATTGTACCATGGCGTTGGAAACGCGATATTCTTCTGCAAGTTCGGGCTGAGGTAAAACGGTAAGTAACGAGTCTATGGTTTCGTAACATAATTGTTTAATGTCCATTTCGAGTTTATTAGTCTGTGCATTCAATTTATTCTTAACTTTAGACTCAATCTCTGATACTGTCGTTGAGAGAGGAGTATTTTTTTCTAACTCCGTTTTTATTTTACGGTTACCTTCATCGTCGTTTTTTAACGGTAGTTTAGCTACGATAGAGATTGGTTCTTTTTTCTCTTCGATTTCAGGTGGAAGAACGAGAACTTCTTGAGTTATAGACAAATTTCTCGTAGGAATTTTGTTAATTTTGACTTTGTTCTTTTTGAGAACTGCGTTCTTATTCGTCTCGAACGGAGGGTGCGCCCGAATATCGAGAAAGGAATAAGACTCGTTTACCGTCAGTTCTTCCCTCTTTCCCCCAACGTAAATAAATTTTAGAGATACAATTTCAATTTCGCATTCTTCAGGTTTGTGGAGCTGATTTAACTCAAATTTTACGATAACTTCTCCTTGTATGGTTAAAATGTCTTTTTTTCTGATAAGGATCGTGTCCCTGACGTAATTGTCATACGCTTTTATTTTATAGACAGCGTACACGTTCTTTATCCTTGTAAGGGACTTCTCGTCTTGTCCTCGCTCCTGAGAGCCTTCCAAACCGATATAAATACAACTATCTTGATATTTAACGCTTGTTAAATTCATCATATTTAACCTAATTTCAATTAATGGGTTAAAACACAATTCCAATGGTTCATAGAAAACCCAAATAATAGGTAAAAACCTACGTTAATTTTTTCAGAAATCGTCTATTTAAATTACGACAATTTTTTAAAATCAAAAGGAAGCGTTAATTTAGAAAAAAAAAAATAGAAGAGAAATAAAGAGAAGATTCGGTTTATAGAAAGAGGTTGGGTTTTTACGAACATATGATGAATACAAATCTTCTCATTATTCTCAATTAACCTAGAAAAAAAGTTACCCTATTTCTAAATGCAACTATTTAAACCCAATTATTTTTTCACTTTGATCTTCCAAGGACTTCCAATGGAAAAACGAGGAAAAAAAATTCAGGGAAGAGAAGATTTTTATCCTCCCAACCCTCGGCACCAAATCCAAACAAAGAAAAGCTAAGTTTGCGTTATCTAAGATATTTCAAGTATTTTTGATTATTTATTGGATCATCGTTCTTTGATTTCATCATTTTTCGCTTTTAAGCCTAATTTCTTCTAATATGTCGTCGAGATAATGCGCGCGTTCTTTTCCTACTTCCCATATTAAAGCTCTAGAAAAGGACTTTCGAAAACTCCACACTTCGACTTTTACGTTGAGTTTTCTTAGTTCTCTTACTACGTTGACGAATATATTGTCTCCACTCACGATAATCGCTTTTTCGTAAGCGCCCTCTTTTGCGAAATCGCAAATGTGTTGAAACATAATTTCGTCTACTCCACTTTGAGATGGTCTCCCCAAATCATCAACTCGAAGAGGTTTTTTTGTAATTGACCAGCCCGTCTTTTCCAGCGCTACGAAGAACTTCTCTTTTTTAGGATATACTACCCTTGGATTCCCTAAATACATGATCGGTGCGACCAAGTAATACCCTCGGGCAAGCCTCCTTTTTACCGCCTCGTAGTCTATTCTTACTTTCAGTTCTTGGAGGTTGTGAAACACGTTCGCGTGATCCCAGAAAATAAATGCTCTTTTTAGCTCTTTCTTTGCTGCCCAATACTGAATTTGGCCCTCATTTTCCACGGAATTTGCCACACTCCGGATTTTTGTCTTGATAACTATAAATACAACTAATTATATAACTACCTACCGCATACTTATGCGTTAATGATCTTTCATGGCGATTTTTGTTGCTAATGATACTAGATAAAATGCGATTAAAAATATTTAGAGAGTTTAAGTTTTGTAGTAATGCTAGTGCACAAGAGAGCGCTACCTCTTTTTGTCGGTGAAACCTTCGATACAACGTCTTCCTCGCATTGTCTAATAGACTGTTTTTACCGAAGTATATAAAGTCTACTAATTGTAGTATTTTTAGGTTTTACAGCAAAAGTAAAGTGAAAGTAAGAATAGGCAGCATGCCAAAAAAATCTTTCGCCACAAAAGCCCATTTGGCTACGACTAAAACGAAAGTATAAAGGGTTTTTTACTTGACTCTAACCTAATTTTATTTCGCAAAATGGGAATTTAGGCATACGTACCTACTTTACTCATAGCTTACAAGGAAAATCGCCCTAAAATTAGGATCGAGATTGCGAGATTTTTAATTTGTCAAGATTTATAAACCTAAATTTATATAAATAACATTTTCCTTGTGTATTGTACCGACAAAAATTGTGTGTGTTATTTGTTTAGGTAAATTTACAATTAAATCAAGATCCCTACCAATAGATTGTGTGTAACTCCATTCCTCTCTAGGCATTATGTTTTACTCAAATATTTTTACCTTAGGAGCTAAATACGCTTTTAAGTTTCGGAGGGGTGCAGTTATTGGTAGGGATCACCTTTTTTAATTGAGGTGAGGAACGTTCAGACAAGTTACAGAAAAATTAGGAACGCACAAAGAACCGATAGAAAATTGCATCGCGTGTATTCTAATCATAACCTAAACCTTAAACAATCAATAAAAGCAGTGAATAGGATTTACAAAGCGTTCAATAAAAAATATAAAGGTTAAGTTAGAGTTCAGTTAAGTAATTGTTAAACTAATACAGTAGAAGATGAAAATTGGAATGAGTAAAAAAAAACAGGTATTATACAAGCACGATCCTATGGTGATTTATTGTCCAAAATGTGACGAAGCCTTTGTCGATACAGATTCTCTACAATGGTATTGTCCAAAATGTAAAAGACATTACTCAAACGACGAAGTACGCAGTGGCAGCGGTCTCTAAAAGAAAAAGAAAAGAACAAAAATTTAAATTTAAACAAGAAAAATGGTAATTCATCACAGAAAGGGTTTTTTTGGCAAAAATACAGGCGTTCTTTTTGATAGCGGACCTTCGAACAGTCCTACAATTTTTTTGACGTTCATTAAAAAAAAGGAGGACGGATCGTGGGAAAAGCCCACTCAGAAAGAAGGTAGAGCGATAAAATTCTCTCTGGTAGATATTGCCTATATACTCCAAGTTTTATGCGGGGGTAAAAACGCGTGGAACACCGTCCATTCTTTCGGAGAGCGGGAAATATCTATAGCGTTCGAGCGGGATACTAAGGATAAAGATAAAATCAAAGTTACGGCGGGAGATTACGTAAAACTATTAAACTACGGCGAAACAGAAGTCTTCAAAGCGTTGCTTGACCACACATTTCAAGAAAAAGTAATTGCGTCAACGGAAGTTAAAAAACGAGAGCCCGTTACCGAAATTAAATATGAGACGGTAGAAACAAACGCCGAAAAAACTTCAGAGGAGGAAGTAAAATCCGTGTTAGTAGAAACTGCTATTTTAGCCGGTGTGTGTAAAGGAGAAACGGGAAAAGCTCTACTCATAGCTTTTGAAGGGAAAAAAGAGATTTGGGTGCCTAAATCTGCGATTCTTTCCAGTTTTGATCCAAAAATAACTGTTTCTCAAAAATTTGAGATCGACACTTGGATATTAAAGAAAAATAACTTGGTGTAAACTTAAATCAAACTAATCTTTTTCCTTGGTAGTTACTTTTCTGTTTCTTGTAAACTTGGATATATGGGGTTGTTCTCTTCGTCGTATAATTTGTGATTACGATAAGCCATATTTTTCTCGTCCCACTTTAAGTTTAAAAGAGGATTATACCCTTTTAAATCAATACCTGCTCCAAACACGTAATTCAAAAAAGACTCAGGTTTTATTGTGTTATTCAACACGATATAATGTTCTATACCTAAGACTTCGAATGTTTCTTCTAGGACGTTCAATAAAGCGCCTATAGAGTCAGAGTTTTCGACGCTACCCGCCTTGTAGCCCGGAAGGTACAATTTTACGTAAAGTCCGTTATCAAATTCGATTTCGTCCTCTAACCCTTGAACGTATAATTTGCCTTCAATTTTGTAAGCTTCGCAATAGTTAAAGAACGTAAAAATACGCAATACTTTTTCGGTAATACGCTCGGAAATATTCGGTAAAATGAAACGAATCTTCTCGTGGAAATTTAAACTCTTAAATTTTACGTAAGGACACACTAAGTTTTTAGAAAAAAGCGCAGAAAAATCCTTAAGCCTCGAGTCGTTTTTGAAGAACAAGTTCTTTTTCAAATCGATTGGCTTACGGGAGTAGATGCGTTGAAGGTTTGAAAACTCGTTGGAATCAGGACCAAGGGGAGTAGGTGTTACGATTTCAAGGTTACATTCTTTTAAATATTCCGGAGGTTTTTCCCATTTGTTTGTAAATAAAATTTTTTGAATGTGGATTTCAAATTGGTTGAAATTTATTTCCCAGCCCTCAGAACTAAAAGAATGATTGGCGTGAAAATTAAAATACCCGCGAATTAACCGAAACGCGCAATATTCCCTGATGATTCGCAACGTTTTTGTGGCTCTATTCACGTAGCGCATGTTAGGAGTTCTATACGGATATATATATTTTATCAAGAAAGAAGGAGCGGTCTCAACGCCCACCGAACATTTTAAACTCTGAAAAGAATTGTTTAAAAGTAATTTAAAGTTTATCTGGTCTACGTCCGTAGGATAGAAATAAAGGTGATATTGTGAAAACCCAAAACGAGAAAATATAGGCAAGAATTTTATGGATTTTACGTGGTTCTTAAAAAAAGGTTTGTTCTTTATTTGAGCAAAACTAGCAAACTGAGAAAACATTTTTTCTATACTCTGAGCGAATTTTTTTAATTCTTTTACGGTCGGTAAATCGCAATATATGGTTGCTTTAATCCTTTTCTGCGTTGCCTCGTTAAGAATCTCAAGCGAATTATCTTTTGAAAGCAAATGTGGCCAAAGAAAAGATAATTTCTCTTCAATGTGCGTTGTAACCTTCCCAAACTCTTTTTTTGTGAAAAGTAAGAGGTTAGGAAACAAATCCTTTGCGTAAAAATATTTTTTTTGAGGGAAGTCGTAATATTTTCTTAGCGTTACAAAAGGGACGTATTTCGGTCCTCTTAAAAATTTGAAGTAGAACATGTCAGATTTAAAAGCGTTGTAGATTATAGAGGTTAGCGAATACCGTTCCGTTGGCGTTAAATACCCCGTTCTAAGCTCGAAAAAAATAACGCGATGGTTACCGCTTATGTTAATCAATCTACTGAAATAACTGCCCCCAAAATAAGGTTGCAACTCCGATTGAAACTTCATATTAGGTTCAGCGTAGCGAACAATGCCACCCATCACAGAACAAAATTCATAGTTTAAAGTGGCTGTAATGGAGGGGGTTATGGCGTTATCGTCGAGAAGGGTGCTTAGTTTGGAGTTTAAAAGATTAATGGTAATATTTTCTTCTTTTATTTTATCGTAATACTCAAACTGTTTTTGTTCTCTAGCGTCAAATATGTTTTGAGCAATGTCGTCGTTATTAACGATCATTAATATTCTTTCTACGTCGTATAATTGTAAATTTGCACAACTCGACAAGAGTTCTGACGATTTGTAATATCTATCAATTATTGTTTTAAAATCTTCCCTCTTTTGGTAATACAACGGGAGTAACTCTAATTTAACGTGGTTCTTTATGGCCTGATTTGTTAAAAGAAGGTTAGACCTTAATTGAGGAAACGCAAGTCCTCTAGTAAGAGCTTCTTCAAATTGATTTTTACTTAAGTTTCCATTAGATGCAATATCTCGTTTTTCTAACGCTTTGGCGACAGAATATAAACTCTGTAACAGTCTAAAAACGTAAAAAAATCCGTGAACCTTGTGTTTGTTTGCGAAAGAAACGAAAAACTCTTTTACTTCTTGATTTTCTATAACTTCTTTAAAATGGAGTTTTATATTCGCGTTTAAACTGCGAACTTTTTGCTTATAGCTTCGGAGTTCGCTTTTATACATCTGCAATTGATTTTTTCGCTCTTCGTATCCAATTCCTTCAACTGAAAACACGCGAAAAAAATCCGTTATCAAGAAATCGAATACCGAAAAACGAGCCTCAGTCGGCTTTTCAAGATCCATTACGCGGTATTTTTCTACAAACCATTTGGAGTCGTATTCAGGGTTTTGAGCGTCTATTAAGCCTTTACTTGAGTAAAAATGTTTAAACGCATTCAAATTAATCTTAGGCAACTGATCTTGCACTTTATATAAGAAGCAGTCAACGATATAGCCTAGTTTTTTAAGACGATCAAAAAAATTAGTGAAGTCCTCTTCGTATATCTGGGGAAGAAACGCACTTATCATGACATCGTGGCTAAGAGAAGCGTAAGTACGCCGATTAAAATATATAAACTCTATTTCAGACAGCACTTTTACAATCGAATGTTTTTTAAGTAGCGGATGAAACTTAATAAAGCAATGGTATACGACTCCTCCGAAATAAGACCACGACAATGCGTAGGTAGGAGCAAGCACAGTGTTTTTCAAATTTTTTAAGAACGTAGAATAAGCGCTTTTTTTTAAATAAGTGTTAAAGGTCCCGTTAGAAACAAATTGTTCAAAATAATTTTCGTAATCTTTTGCGGAAATGAAACTTTTTACCGTTGAATAAATTTGAGACGTAAGTCGTAGGGCCTCTATGTTATCAAGCACGAGTAAAAATTGTGCGGTGTAAGCTACGTACACTTGGAACAAAACGGAAGCAAAATCGTGATCGGAAGGATTTATTATCGATTCGTTTCTATAAAGGTAAGAAAAAAAAGTATTAAGTAATTTTTGGTGGTGAATTTTATTTTTAAAATATTGGTTGACACGTTCTTGATCTTCGTCTTGATGATCTTTGTGCTTCCTTTTAGAATCAACAAACGCCCTCCACGGACCGCTTTCCTGTTTAGCGAAGCGTCCTTCTTCAAGAACGATGTAATAAACCACGAGTAGAACGGAATGATAACTTTTAACCGTTTCAGGTAAAAAGCAAGCGTATAACTCGCGAAGGAGAACGAAGGGTAAGAAAGCTCCACAGTCTTTATATATTTTAAGAACAAAACGCCCGTTGGTGGCATCTCGTTTTATCCAACTAGTAAAAATATTTTCGTGAACGATGGCAACCGGATACTTACCTTCCAAAATTTCTATCGAGACATTTTTTTTTACGGGAGGTAGCCCTATATATTCAGACAATCGTTGTAGACACCAGTTAAAAGACTTTTCTATCGAGGATTTGTCCCAATAGCCCCCCAACGTCCACAACTGGTCGAAATTAACGCGCATCACTTGCCCTTTAACACCTCCTTACGCTTTTTATACCTAATTTTATACCTAACTATCAATAAAAAAGTTATCTGGAAGCTTTTAAAGTTTTCCACCAGACTACTCTTATCTATAAAAAAGTTAGGTCTCGAAGCGATGCATATTTTAAGAGGTAACGCTAAGTTCTTACTTTTAACGTTTTTTTTCCTTCAAACTCGACTAATTCTAAGCAGTCGACCAAGGCGATGTTAGGAGTAAAAAAAGATTTTTTGCCTTCTGAACCGACCTGAGAAGCGTTGCGCACTTTCACCAATTTTTTAACGAAGAAAAATCGGTTTAAATAAGAACCAATAGACCAAACAACTAAGATTCTTTGGGTTCTTTGTTGAACTCGATAACTCCACTTATCTTTACAAGTTTGGGAGCAGAAATAATGCTCTCGAGCAGACTGGGATATATTTACGTGTCTAACATGTTTTTTTTTGAGTCCTTGAAGGGTTACTCCGCAATATTCGCAGATCATAAGAGTTTTGAAACGAAGGGGTTATAACTATAATTATCCCTTACGAGGTAAATTCTCGAATATTTAAAGAAAAAATTGGTCCGCGCTTTACAATTAGAACCAAGAGTCGAGCGTTTTATTTTTGATAGGTGGTCTCATCCCTCGTTTCGGTTTGCGAGGTATACATCTTTTTAATTGTTTCTCAGGTATTGAAGGGTGTTGGAGCAACGTATAAGTTACTTCTCTATCAGTCTTTTCCATTAATATTAACGCGTGTCCGAAGTGATAAAGCGAATTTCCTCCAACCGGTTTTATCTTGGAATAGATATTACGAGGGGCGGTAATGACAATTAAAGGGTTTGATTTTTCCACTACTTTTTTAATTCCTTTAAACGCTCGAGACAATTCTTCGAAAGTGTGCTGTTCATAATTGGGCCACATGGAAGTTATTCCTGAGATGAGGAGTATTTCTACGTTATTAAGACCGGTAATTTTATTTTCTAAAATTTCGATCATCTGGTCGTAAGTAAACGCACGAGAAATTAAAATATGTTCAAGGACCCTAGTTGGCGACATTTTCCTGCTAATCGCGAGTTTACTAATGTTATACGGGTTAAATCGGTTGTTACCGTCAATAAAAGCTACGAACTTGTTGAAGTTTCGATCGACGAACGCTGAAACTGAAGTGGAAACTAAAATTTTGGAAGTTGGCTTTCTATCCCCAATAAGAAGATAGATCGTATCCTTTCGGAACCCGCCGTTGAGTAGTTCGTCCAACTTCGTATCTCCACTGGATACGAAGGGGGGTTCCTTTTTTGCCTTATGTTCGTCCAACCCCGAATTATACGCCATAATGTTAGAAATTTAATTAAGTTATAAAAGAATGAACAGTCACGAAATTTTTCTTTATATAAAATCGCGATATCGTACATTTCAAAAGTAAAAAGACGTGATAAATGTTAGCTACCCTAACTTGCCCTTAATAAACGATCGAAGAATACTCTATCTTTACAAAACCAAACTTTCCTCAGATGATGGAGTTGAAAAACAATCAATCTTGGATTCAACACTTTTTGACTCTTCATCTCGAAAACGCAACCAGAGGAGGTTCGTCGACTGAAAAAATTTAGAAACGTCGAATGGGGAGACTATAAACATCCTGAATTCCTTCAATCTCTCACCGTGAGCGTGAACGAATTAAAATTTATTCGATTATTCTTGAAACGAGGCTCTGCTGCGTTGGTGAACGAGTTATTACGAGAGCGAAAGACTAAGCAAGATATTCGACCTAAAAACGAGTTTCCTTCTCGATTTCAAAAACGAGAGAAAATCGAAACGTAATATTTTCACTTTCTTTTTTTTAATCTTACCACAGGGAATATTTAAGAATTCATAATCTGTAGTATATTAAACGTCAAATTGTTAAAAGAAGCGAAGAACAAAATTATAGCTAACCAGATTAAATTAAAAAAAAATGAAACTTTTTTTACTCTTATTTATTTGCAACGGGTTTTAAATCGTTAAACCGTTGAGCGGACACTCCAATTCTCTGTGCTTTTCGCGTTTTACGATTCTGCCTACGCTCTTCCATTACGTAGTCGATGACGTATTTCGCAACCCCGCCAATTGTGAACCCTGCGTTTCGATCTGCTTCTTGAATTTGTTGTATTAACTGCACGACTTTCTGATTGGGTATGGGACGTTCAAAAATGTATGGAATTTCGTCTAACTCGCTTTCAAGGTTTTTTATCTGGGTGCGATTTTGTCTTGATATAATTGTACACTTCCAAGATTCTGTGGCAGAATCTATTTTTTCTTGGTAATCAAACGAACTGGGTACCAGATACATAGGAGCCGGTCGAAACTGGATTGGAAGCGGAACTTGATTGCCATCTTCTGTTTTACGCTTCTGACTGGAATAATGCTTAATTGTGTTTACCACGTTTTCGCAGTTATTTAATTCGGTATTAAGGTCGCTAAACCCAACCACCAACATTGCAATCACGTTCACGCCCGCCTGAGTCAAGTTCTCAATCGTTTCCAAGTTTTGGCGCACATTCGTTCCTTTGTTCATTTTTTTTAAATCTTCTTCAGAAAACGCTTCAAATCCGACCCACGCGTCTTCAAATCCTGCTAACTTCGCTTTCTTGGCAAGTTTCGAGGTAATATTTGCTCTAAAATGCGTGCCAAATTTAACGCCCAGATTTTTTTCGATTAACGCGTCGCATAATCGTTCGAAATAGTTTAAATCGTCGTTTATTAGCGATTCTCCGAACAGCATAAAACCGGGATTACTGCTTTCTACTATTTGTTCAATATCTTGTACGACTTTTTCGACCGAACGAGTTCTAAATCGAGGTCCAAACAGTTTCCATTCCGCGCAAAATTTGCACCGGTTAGTACATCCTCGAGATCGGTAAGTTGAAGCGATTTGGTAATAGGTGTCCAATGGAATGTCGGTATAGTCAGGGGTTGGCAACGAATCTAGATCGAGTTGAATTCCAAGTGAATAGCAAACTTCTTTATCGTCAGATAAACTCATAACGCCTTTTATTTTGGAAAAATTTTTGCCCTGAGATATCTCAAGTAGCGGCTGTTCTCCCTCGCCGATCACTAAACCATCGCATACGCCTTTTGAAAGAAATAACTTAAAGGCTTCAAACGATTGAGTGATGGAAGGTCCACCCCACACGATTTTACAATCTGGGTTGCGTAATTTGAGAAAGCACGAAGCGATAACTGTTTCTGGCACGTTAAGGTAATTAGTTGAAAAAGCCACCGTAGTAAAACCTTTTAACGTTTCTAATACGGACGTCCTGCAATACTCTATCGTAGCTCGGAATCGCTCTTGAGTCGCTTCGGGGGTATCGAACATTCTGGTAGCGTAATCTGAAATTAAATCGGGATAAAAACTTTTCGAAAGGTCAGGAACTTTTCCTTCTAATATATCATTGGCGACTGGAAGTAATATCGGAAAATCTTGGTGGTTCATTACGAAATCGGTAAGGTTTAACTGAATTAGCGGGTCAAAGATTACTTTTGGTAAAGAGTAGTCGGTAGTTCTAAAATTAAATAACTTCACGGGTATCGCGTTTTGCTTAAGGTATGCTTGTAAACAAGCAAGGCCAAGCGGGATCAAGCGATCGTTGATACACGATACTTTTACTAACGCAATTGTCATAATTTTTATTTTCTCTTTATTTTTGATTTTTTATTAGTTTAGAACGATATTGAGGGTGAATATAAAAAGGAAAAAATCTTTGGTTTATCAACTTAATATTTGCTTGATATTGTCGAAATTACCTGTCACGTGAACCTTTTCTTCCCCCTCTCTGACGTAAAATTGAGCGTTTTTGTAGGGCCAAAATATTCGTTCTTCTCCCGGAAAACTCGCCGACACTACTGCCTCAAAAATATTTTTCACTGTTTCGCACGTTGCTTGATACTTTTCAAACTGACTTTTGGGGTCTCTTTCCGCTTCGACGTTAAAAATTACGATTTCTTTCCCCTCCGCTCTGACCAATTGAGTAATTTTCTTTATGATGTATTGCCATTTAACCATCCAATCGTTACTTTCAAAATTTATAAGTAATCACCTCTCCTAATTTTAAAATGTTTCCTCCCCTAAAAGAAAACGAGCTGCGTTCATTATAATCTCGCAATCGCAACCTCCCCCGTTTTCTTTACAAATTTCTAATATATTTTCTTGATCGGTTGGGATTATTCCCATTGAATCAAGTATTTTCCGTGCGTAAGGAAACTCCGAGCCTCCACATTTCCATTCACCCCTTTCAAATTTACATTTACCCTCTAACGCGTAGAGAAACACGTGGAGTTGTAACGGTGTGAGTGGAAATTCTTCTATCATAAAAAATTGTGAGGACGTTTATATTTAAACAAAAAATAAGATATCTAAAATGTAAAAGAGTAAAAAAAAAGAAGGAAAAATTGGTTAAAAATTATTTTCTTAAAATCCGCTTCTGAACTACGTAGTGGGTTCTTAGCGGGGAGCTATGGGGAAAGATCGTTTTTATGGCACGATCGTTGTTTGCCCAAATTGAGGTCCCTTCGTAGTAGTTGTAGCCGTAGACGGCAGACGACAAAGCTTTTCCAATGTTGTGAAGCGCAGAAAAAATTCCTTTTCCTGCGTATTCTTTTTTGATAATAACTGTGTCGACATTCATATGTGTAAGCGGTTCTTCCGCCCATAATTGATACAAGTTTGATTGGGCCATCAATACACCGACGAGTTCTCCGGAATTTCTATCGAACGCAAAAATGCTGGTAGGAACAATGTTCTCGAGGTCAGCTGCGTTCCAAGTGTCTAAGAAGCCCGGCATGTCTGCGTAAGTCTGCGGATCGAAATCCGGATGTAATATCTTAATTTTCTTGTTCGCTTGAAAAAGTATTTCCATAATTTCTTCGAATCGATCTTTACCTCCCGTTGCGTCAGCTAACACGGAATAAAAAGACTGCTGGGCTAAACTTAATATTTGACTTTTTAACGCTTTTATTTCGTTAAGCGGTAAAAAACGAGTTATAATGTTCTCGTCTAAATCCTTTCCTTTCTCCCATTTTTTCACGAACGCATCTACGCAAGAGTATTTTGAGTCTTGTTTGTATCCTAATACGTCTAAATACGCTAATACGTTCGAGCCGGGATCGTTAAAAGCCACTCCGCTCATCATTGGGGCAGAGAATCCTTCGGTCTGAAATCCTAACCCTCCAACTTTTTTAGGATAGTTTATTGGACCTCTAAGCTTTTTGAACTTGTTGGCTCTCACAAACTTCTCGCATTCTCCCATAAGCGACTTACACGCTTCGAAATTTTGAGCGTGGAGCCAGCCAAAAGTAGGACATCGCATACTGTAGCTTCGGAAGTCTTGGTCGATTTGGCAAAACACAAACCCTACCTTATTTCCGTTTCGAAACGCTACGAACATCACGATTTCGTCTTCGGGGCTGACAGATTTGTGCTCGTAAAAAGCCACGATTTCAGATACGATTCTGGGCTTCAACGCTTTGTTTGGAACGTATAAAAGCTCAGTTAAGATTTCCTCGATCTGAGCAGAATCGTTCACTTCTACCACTTCTACGCCTTGATATAGTTCTTTTTGTGTAGTTAATTCCATTTTGTTTCACCTATAACGGTGTTTACATAGTTAGGTATAAAACATATTTAAAGGAAAAATAGAAGATAAATATAAAAAAAATTAATTATTTATCTGAACGTTTAACATAGTACAACCCATCAAGATCAAGCGTTTTAAGAAACCCTCTCCACTAATATCTAAAGTTTTAAAGATGAGAAAGCAATTCATAATTTTATATCTTCCTTTTCTCAAGTAAAGTTTGCTCCCGCCGAGAAAATAATAAAATGAGCTAAATTATATTATATGGGAAAAACAAAACGCTTGGCGGAAGTCAAGTCTATTACGATCTTAATAACTTGTGCATACCGCGATTCAATTCGCTTAAGTTTTTATATTTTGCGAACTTGAACTTCGAATTTTTTGCGCGACCGAGCGTTTTTTTCGCTTTGTTCATCTTGCCTTCAAACATATACAGGTGGGCAAGAAAAAAAAGAGACTTCTCGTCGTTAGGGTAGAGTAACAAGAGTTTTCTAAACATCAGAATAGCGTTCTTGGTATCGTTATTCTTCAAGTATCCGTATGCTAACGTCATGTTATTTAAATAATTTATCGGGTCCGCCTGCACGAGAAAGTTTAATGCTTTTATAACCAAGGATAAGTTTTGTAAACTCCCATAATACCTCGCAAAACAAGAAAACACTTGCTTATCTACGACGAATTGGAATAAGTTATCAACGCAATCGTCTTTCAAAAAACTGAGGAGTCCTTCTTGAATTAAAAAGATTTGTACACTAGTTGACCTACTTTTAAACCGTTCTACAATTTCTTGGCCTAACGCTTCTTTCGCTACGGGATCTCCAACGCTTGAAAGCTTTTTTAACAAGGGAAACGCTAAATTTTTGTGTAATAAACAGGTATCGTAATTGTTCTCCGCCCACACTTGTAAGTTTGAACAGTGTCCTTTGAATTCTTCTTCTGGGGTTAACCCTATTTCTTTGGGCGTGATTTCGGTTTCTAATTGTTTGTCGTAAAACTCGCTCGCTTGGTCGATTGATTCGAAATCGTTAATATCACTTAACGGAACGTTCATAAGTAAGTACTTGCAACTGTTAAACTGCTCGCCTTTTACGTATATAACCGTTTTACCGCATTTAAACCAGACGGTTAAAAAATCGTTGAGCTTAAACTTAATCGAGGGAAATTTTTTCCTTAACCTCAAAAAAATGAAAAGGTCTACTAGATACCACCCGCACACGCATAATAAAGTTACAAAATAGGGCGTAAAGGTTGACAAAAAAGCAAGAGATGTCTCAAACAATAACACCATAAAAATCTCGTAAGAAATCTGGTAATAGAGGAGAATCGTCGTAATCCCGAGTAATATACCTATGAGAGTAAGCCCAAAGAACGCAAAACAAATCTCTACTACGTTTTTAACAACGACTTTACACCGATTCATAAGAACTTTTTTTATTAAGTATATTTAAAAGAAAAATAAAAGACTCGATCGAATCTAAATTCTTATTTGATGTGTTTATCGAAAAAGCGTTCTATCCGACCTAGGAGTATATTTTTAAGCGCAGGATCGTTCCACTCGTCTCCATAAAGTAGCTCTTCCTCTTTTGCTTCTAGTTGGAGACCGTATTTCGCAACGACGTAGAACACGCGCGTGTGAAAACGAGTAAAATCCGAAACTTCTGATATTTCTTTTATTGCTTCTTGCTTTAGGAAAGCTCGAGCTTGTTCCTTTGTATGATGGGTATTGTTCATCAAGAAAAGGAATCTAACTATAAGTTTTATATGTAAAGAGAGGTAAGATTTTTTAAGAAAACGAGAAGAATTAAGAAAGAAAAAATGACAAAAAATTATTTAATTGGATAATAATTAATTGTGTATTTGGATATTTAGCATATCGACTAATTCTTGTCCCGCCGGAAGAAGTTCAGGTCTCGGAACCGTTCCTTCAAAGCAGTTAAATACCACGTAATCCTCAAACGCATTTTCTTCCTTTTTGTAAGACCAACAAGGCACGTATCCCCTCGCCCGAAACCCAAATTCGTAGAATAGTTGTTGGTGTTCGGGATTAAACGCTGAAACAAAAACCTCGCTGTATCTAACGTGGTTTTCTTTTATGACTTTCAAGAATTCTTCCAGATAAACATAAAGTTCTTCGGTAGAATTTGTATGGTATTTCGTCTTCTCCAAATTATTAATGCAGGGAGTATGTAAAAATGAAAAATAGGATTGTGTTCCTGAGATAAAAAATTGGAAGTATTCGTAACCGTACTTATCCTTCATTAAATCTTTTCTAAAGTTTTTTTGGAGCTCTTCGATTTTTTGGTAATCTAAACGTAAGTCAGGAGAGACTAGTTTAAAATTTCCCAAATTATAAATATTATCGCAATGTAAAAAACTGTCCAGCGCGTTTCTGATAAGGAGCGGGGTTTGGCGCTCCCGATAGCCATTAAGCGCTTTTTTTCTGAAAACCACTCCCATTACGTCGGATTCTACTTTGTCGAAGAAGACGTCTTTGTTAGGAAAGAACGCTACGGTGTTGATCCCACACACAGAAGTTATATACTGAGAAGCAGCGTGCGCAGTTCGGTTCTCGCAGTACCACATAAGAATTTCGTCCTTGTAGGCGCTCCACATCCAGGCGTAAGAGCCGATAATTGATTTAGTAACGTCGATAATTCCTTGGTATTCTTTTCTGACCATAAAACCGCCGGTATAGCCTTTGTGGTGCTCAAAGTCCAACGCGCATCTGAAACATCCAACAATATTGTCTTCTATCTTAAAGATAACAAAATGGTTTTCAGGGCTTTCGATCATTTTTTTTACTTCTTTCGGGTCCTCTATCTCTTTGTAAGGATATTTTTCGTCGTAGACTTCCTTGCAAATGTTAGAAATTTCGACAGCGTCCTCGGGTTTTGCCAAATACAAAGTGGGACTAATTTTATCAGAACCTAACTTTGAATCGATGGTAAAATCTAACTCCATCCCCCTTTCCAGATCGAGATCTAAAACTTCTAAAAAAATATCTAAAAAATCTTCGACCGAGTTTGGGTTGAGTTTCAAGTGAGAAATTATGGGAACTGATATCGTTTCTGTTTGAGTTATCACTTTTTTTTGACTCGTAACTATGTTTTATGAGATGGAGAGCTCATATCACCAGACTATTTAAAGGACAAAGAAAAAAAATTCTGATGTGCGACAAAAATAAAAAATCTTAAATTAGACACAACCAATTATTGCAGTATAATTTTTCGATTAACTCTCGAGAAATAAAGGTTAGAAATTATGCTCACAAGAAATCGTTTCTTCTGGATAGGTAACCTCGTAGGGGGGATTTTGGGAATCTTCTCATGTGGTCTGAAAATGAATATTGCTCAATTTTTAAGTTCGTTATTTTTCTTTGATATCTCCAACGATTTTTTGGTGGGCATCATGTTTTTGATCTTTGGTCTTTTTATGATCATATTCGCTATAGCAGAGAAAACTAAATTTCCAGATAGTAGTACCTTGAGAAATTATAACGTCACGTTGGCTGTCATCGGGATATTGTTTATTGGGATAACCGTTTTAGAATTACTCGCATCGATCGTAAACGAACCTTCTCTGGTCTGGTCAATTCCCGCATTCCTTGCGGGTGGAATCGCTCTAGTTTCAGGAATAGTAGGTCTTTTTAGAGCCTGAAGTAAAACTTCTTTTTATTATTTTTGGAAAGCTTAGATTTTTTTCTTTATATATTCGTTTGGATAGAACATCTCAACAAAAACATAAAACAAAAACAGATGATATAAAATGTTTGTCAACCAAAAAATGGATAGCTGGTCTGAACCCTATTGGGAGCACGTCATAAGAAACATTGGTCCTATAACTTTTGAAGAGCAAGAAACAATAAGAACTTCACGAGTTGCAGTGCTTGGAGTTGGGGGCTTAGGCGGACCGCTCGCAGAAAATCTGGTCAGAGCAGGCTGTCAAAACTTGGTAATATGCGACTTTGACGTGTTCGACGAGTCAAACTTAAACCGGCAGATTTGTACCATCGAAGACATAGGTAAGAGAAAAATCGACGTGGTAGCAGAGTTCTTACGTAAGATCGATCCCGAAGTAAGCGTGCGGAAGTTTTTTAAAATTACGCAACAAAACATTAACGCCGTTCTTGAAGGCGTGAAAGTGGTCGCTCTAACCTTAGACGATCCTGCAACTTCGATCTTTATCGCAAGAGAGGCTCGGAAGCGTGGAATCCCTATGATCGAGTCTTGGGGCGTGCCGTTCTTGTTTAGTTGGTTTTTTACTCCCGATAGCGTAGATTACGAAGAATGCTATGGTCTTGAGACTAAAAAGTTCGATTATTTCGAGCTTTCAAACCTTAAAAAAGAGATCAACCTCGCAACTTATCAAGCCTTGTTACCCAAAGTGTTTTCGATGCCAGGAGTCAGAGAAAAATACGATAGAGAGCCGGGAGCGTTTGAAGAAATGATGGCGGGAAACATCGGAGCTCGTTCTTTTACGCCGTTTGTAAGAATAACTGCCGATTTTCTTTCGGTAGACGTAATTTTTTCTGGAATTCTTGACATAAAACCGAAGAATTTAGCACCTAACCTAAAAGGGTTCGATTACATCAACATGGAAGTCCAAGAAACTAAACTAATACCTAATAACTAATTAAAATCTTTTTTTTTAACTTTTAACAGTTACTTGAAATCTTTAATAAATTTACTGCCTACAACTTGGACATTTTTCGTCGTATACATATCCAATCCAACTTTTTGAACAGTTAGAACAAGTAAAATTATTTTTCCTCATTAGAAACGATGTCATTCTCTGATCGCACTCTTTACAATCGAGGTATAACTTGTTGGAGAATATGTCTTTATTACAATCAGAGCAGATGTGTTGATAGATCTCGCCGGAATCGAGCTTCTCCATTAATTTTTTTACGTCATCAAGATTATAATTTCTCTCTTTTATTATTTTTGTAATTAACATTCTTAACGCTTTATATCTTCCTCCTTCCATCAAGTCAAAAGAAGGATCGGCGTCGTATTCAAATGCTGATTTTGTTAACCTTAGATTTTTTGGATTTATTCTTGTCATAATACTATTTATGTTTAGAAATTTAATTAATTGAACCTTACTATTCTTACCTTAATATATTAATACGGTGTTAAAATTCAATAATTTTTTTTAAGAAATATCCCTTAAAAGTATTTTTCTAATTTGAAAAAAAAATTTAGATTAAAAGATCGCCTTAAGCCGCCCTAATATTTCTTTACGAAACTTGGGATTGCCTGTGAGTCGACGAGAAAAAAAACTTGTTAAAGAAGAATAAAAATCCTCTCGATTGTCTAATAAAAGTTTTGATTCTAAGTTATCCATTATTAAATTCAAAAACACTTTAACGAACACTTCACGCGCCAATTCTAAGTTAGAAGGCGATATATCGTTCATGCTGTGGTGGAAGATATTGCGAACTGAGACGTATTGAATTACGACCGTTTCAATATCTTTGGGAAACCCGAGCTTTACCATCTTATTGGCCATAATTTCTTTTCCCTCGGGACTGTTTTTAGCTTTTTTTTCGCTTTCCCAAAACCGTTCTTTGTAGAGCGCTTCCAACTTAGGATATAACTTCACGAAAAACTGTAAATCGTCGAGATAACACATTTCAATCCATTTTTTTGCGCCTATTTGGTTTAAGCATCTTAGTATTTCGTTTTCGACCTCCTCAATTGAGGTTGATTTCTGAACCTCGCTCTTACCTTCGTTGTTAAGCTTAGATACCAAATTATTTACTCGCCTTGCAACCGTCTCTAAAAGCTCGTTCTTTTCTTTTACTTCCTCTCTTAGTTGCGATTCTACGTTAGCAGGCAAAGGATCTATTTGGGTTTGCAATAACGTTTGAGTCTTTTTTTTCACGAAAAGAGAGGTAAAATACGTAATATCCTCTACCATACGGCCTCGACATTGAAGAAGCAATTGTTTTAATTCTTTTGCGCTAGTTTTTCCCTCGGTAAAATTTTTTATCGCAATTTTAAGCTCTTTTAACTCGTTTTCTTTGAAGATAATTTTTTCTACTATATGTTCAAAGTCTACTAATTCTTGACTTTTTTCCATTATATCGCCCCCAAATCGCCTTCAACGTATTGTCTGAAGCCGTCAAATACTGTAGAATATGTTTCGAAAATATTCTTACAAGTTTCGGCTACCTTTATTTGGTCAGTTACCTCTACGTTCTCAATTAACGATAAATATTGTCGTAAATCGACGCTTGTAAACGGAAACCCTTGAATATTTCCGAATTTGCTTAAGAATTTGTCGATATCTTCGGAAGTTATGGCGTAATTCACGTTATAATATTCTTTGTAGACTGCGTGTAAAAACTTAGGAAGCAGTTCCCGAGCCGTTTTTAATACTTTCTCGTATTTTTTGTAGTTCATGTTTTTGTGCATGGTGAAGTATTCGTAATATAGAATTGGAGCAAAATGTTTGCACAATACGCTTCTTATCTTAATCGGGTTTAAAAGTTCAGGATCAAGGCTTTCTTCTGGATTAAACTTAGGTTCGGATTCTAGTTCCACCGGTTCGTAAGCGATTATTGAACTATCGCGCGAATCGTAGTAATCTTTTAAAACTCTTTGGTAATGGGGTCCAACCGCAAAAGACGTCTGCATAGACTCAGAACCACCAGCTCTTTTTGGGTGATTCTCTATTAAATATTGTTTGCTTACCATAATTTCAAACACGTTATCAACGATCTCTTTTTCTCGTTTTTTATCTTTAGTAATTCTTACGATGTACGGTTTTAACATTTTTCTAAGTTCTTCTTTCACTTTCTTTTTATAAAGATTTCCTACTTTGTCAACCGCTTGGATATTATTCAAAAATTTTACGATTCCTTCTATTAAATCGCTATAACCCTCAAAATCGCTTTCGAATAGAGTAGTTTGAGCTCTTTTAATGATTTTTCTCTCGGTTTTTTCCAAATCGTATCCTTGTTTTCCCATGTAATTCACGAGTTCTTCCCACGATAGAGGATTAGCTTCTAGTAATTCTTCAAAGTCTAGTTGAACGGGGAACGATTGGTATATGTCTTCTCGTTTCACTACAGCCTCGTTTTGTTTCATAGCTGCGATGTATCTCGTTTGATAGCCTTCGTTCCTTCGATTACTATAGTAGCCGACTCCGTGCAAGTTCTCTAAATTCATCTGACCGTTGAGCACCGCTACATCTCGTTTATCGGACGCTCGAAAGGTCGCGATGTTGTCGAAGTAATTAAACGCATTCGGGTGTAAATATCTTATTTGAGAGGCAGAATACACGGTTCCAAAACCTTTATCGACGAAGGGAGCAAAGAACTTGTCTATCTTTCCGTATTGGATTTTTTTATCTAAGAAGAAACCGTCAAATACGACGTCTATGTGAGGCAATACGATAAATTTTGGAAAGAAACCCTTTCCTGTTTTTAAATAGTGAATAAACTTCGAAAGAACTACAAAAGAAAAATAACATTGTTTGTCGTAGTCTCTCACCTCTGAAAGGTCAAGAATAACGGTTTTATCGTTAGTAATAAACTCGTGCGCTTGGGTAGTGTCTTGAGATTGTGGCTGTTGATTTTGTATGAAAGACGATTCTTGAGGCGTAAATTCCTTAAAGAACGAAAGTAAAGTTTCGGTAACCGAAGATTTTTCCCAGTCTCGTTGAGTAGTTAAGTCTAAGACTAAAGTAGATACGTCAATGTCGGGATTTCGGAGTATGGTGTTTTTAAAAGTCTCGATGGTTCGTTCGTCTTTTTTAAAACACATAGCGTACGAGTCAAACATGTAGTCCAAATATTCTGGGTTATTTTTATCGTAGGGAACCCCCGATCGTAACGGGTTAAGTACAAGCGTCTTCCCTAGTTTGTGGTAAATGAACTGATTTTCGTAGATGGTCCCTTGAAATATTTGCATAATCTTCGACCAATTACCCGTGAAATCGAAAATCATCGAAGGATAACCCGCTTTAACTAACTCAACCACAATTTTCTGAGTTAATAGTTCTCTGCTCGAGTTCGTCCCATTAGTGACGAATAAATTGCGTACTTGTTCGATCAAAAACCCAGCGGACACTTCGCTTTCTAAATATTCCGTGTTAATAGTAGAGCCAACAATAATGTCGTTGTTTAGTTGTAAAGGCGTGTTAAACTCTGCGGCTAACCTCGTTTCGACTCCTTTTTTAAACTGGTTGGCGATCATTGTCAGAAAAATTAATGTTTTACCTTGATACAATAAATAATTGAGGTGCGAGCCGTTTCTTCTGAAGAACCTGTTCTTAAGCGCTTCGAATTCAAAACCCGATTCCAACAGGTTACCTCTTAATTGTTTCATTTTATAGTTCATAAAATTATTTCCGAACGCCGCTTTTAAGACCTCGAATTGTCGTATTAACCGTCTTTCGATCCCGTCCATAGTTTCGTAGTTAAGAGAGGGCGAATTAGATATCACCGAGGTAGAATAGGTGGTAATAACGCTCCACATCCCCGCCCGTTGTCTTAACCAAGCGTCGCGTCCTTCGGGGTTGTTTCTGTACGCCATAAGGGGGATTTTTTCTCGTTCCGTTAAATATTCAAACCCTTCGTCGTCGAATTTTTTGAAGTTTAAAGGTTTTAATTGAAACGAAACGGTAAAAGGCATCCCTTCTTTGTTCAACGCTTCGTAAAACTTAGCTGGATTGCAATACGGTGGCGGGTTACAAAAATACACGTTTGCCATTTTGATTCCTCCGGTAGTTTTTCCTTCTATCTGGTAAAAAATTGTCTCAGGAGTTTTTTTCGATTTGTAGAATTCTATCTTAGCAAACGGATCGATGACTCCGACCTCCTTAGATTCGAATAACGTTCCTTTTATTAATTGAAAAAACAATTCCTGCCACCACACGAGTAAAATCACTGCAACGATACCAGCGCTTAATAAAAAACGATATACCAAAGGCAAGTTAAAAAATAACAAAGATACGTCTAAGGCTATCGTTAATCCCGTTACATACACCGCCTTTAGAATAGAAGCGCTTAGTTTGGGTTTAGCGGTTTTACACGTAATTTTTTTGGAATCAGCCTCTAGTGGGACGTCTCGTTTCAATACGGAACTCCTAAACGACTCAATTAACGCTCGTTCGGTTAGAAGTGATACCTTAAAGTGGTGAAAATTGGACGTTATCCCCGTCTTTAACGCGATTACGCTTTTCCGCAGCTCGTTAACCAACTTAGTCAATTTGGATTTAGTGATTTTCCCGCTTATTTTATAATAAGTGGAAAATAAAATGACGGTCTCAAAAGTCGTATTTTTGTCATTATCAGATATTTGAAGCGGTTTGTGAATAATTTGGAAAGTATAAGGGGTTCGATTGTTATGTAATCCTTTGATAAAGGTATGCAAAGATGGATTCACGTTTTCGGCCATGACTTCAACTTTTAGAGTGCTCACGCCAGTAGTTATCAAATCAACGCGATTCGTATAATATAATACCGATTTATAATATTCGGGTTTATCGTAATCTTTCTTATCGTATTCGGTCTGCCAGAAAATTAAATTTTGGAAAGGGTTAAACGCTCCAAACTCTAATAGGTGTCGTGCGCCAAAAAAGCTTCTCCGGAACACCAATACGAAACTTATTCCAATAATAGCGGTTGCGCTAATCGAGACTACAAAGTCTTCCGTGCTTAACAACAACGAGGCAAAGAAGAGAAACTCTATTAATACTAACGAGATCGTTTTTTTGAGCGTGTCGGTATTATTTATGTCTTTGTAAGAAGGGAAAGCGTTCCAGACGCTATAGTAGGGGTCGTCATCGCTTTCTTGATCGTTATTTGTTCCATTTACTTTACTATCACTTTTTTTCTTACTCTGATATTTTTCTTCGTTTAAAAATTCTCCATACGATTTTACCACTTTTTTTCACCTTTTTCCGTAATACAATTTGTTAATAAATACTAAAACGACTACGACTCCCACGCAAATGAGAGTTGAATTACTTACAGATGTAGATAATATGCCGTACATGAACGATTCCGCCAAAAGAATTGTGCCTATCATGCCAAATAATATAATCAAACTAAAAACTAATAATTGTCCGACGTTCTCTTTTGAATTTCGATACGAAATGTTGTCTTTTAACGAGCCCGATACTACGATTTTCCCCCTTGACTTTTGTTCCAGCTTTTTTTTAAATGTTTTTAAGTGTAAAATCTTTTCGAACGCGTTTTTATCAAATTGGCGTTCGAGCTGTATCTGGAACGCTCCCTCCTCCTCCTTTAATCTTTGCATTAATATCGGATTAAGGGTAGCATTATCTTTTCTTTTTCTAGACAGACCACCCGAAAGAAACGAGAACATTGACACGGTGCGGTCGTTATTTAACACTTCGCTGTTAATGTTTTCGTGTAAGTTGGGAATTTCCAATTTTCGAAATTCGTAGTACATTTCAATTACGCTTTTGACTTGTTCAAGGTTAATATCGCCTTTGCGTTTTAAAAACAAGAGTTCTATCTGAGAAAGTCGTTCGATCCATTCAGACTTGAACACGGTAATGTTAAAGTTAAGCGAAAATATTTTGTTCACGAGTTTCATGTATTCAAATATGTTTTCTCCTGTGGTTTTACTCCGCGATCGTAATCCTAATTTGATTCCAACTTCGTTTACTGCGTTGCTCACGAATACAAAACTCACCACTGCCAACTTTTTATAGTTACCCGTTTCTTTACAGAGCTGGATTAGCCGTCGTAGTTTTAGATCTAACACTTGTTCTCTCATTTTTTTCCCCTCGCCAAAAATTCTTCGTATATCAAGTCTGCTTCGTTTTTAAACTTGTTATCACGCTTATCCTTAGAAGATTCTATTTCTAATTCTTCTTGAGCTATTAATCTGTCTAAATCGAAACTTTCATTTGTGTTTGTAATGTAAGTATTTACCATTTTTTCCGGGCTTAGCTGTTCCTTTTCGAACGTATTTACTACCGACTGGTTAAACAACGCGTAAGGAAAAACGCATCCGAAAGAAATTACTTGAAGCCAATACCCCGGACCAAGGGAGTAATATAGAGTGAGTTCTAACTCGTAATCGTAATAAATCATAAAAGGATAATATAGATCGTTTGGCAGTAAAAAAAACAATGGGAACACCAAAACGAAAAATCCGATGAGCGTCACTAACGAAAGCGAGACGAAACCGAATCTTTTGACTTTTATCAAGTTATCGCCTTTTTCTACGTCGTGAAAAAGAGTAGAGTATGCTGAAAGGAAGATCGCAACGATTAAGACGATAACGATGGCAACGGGCATAGTAGCGTTCTGTGGTTGGTAAGATTCGTTAAATAGGTTTCCTTCTGTAAAAGGAGTGCTCCATCCAAACAACGCGTTGTAAATCCACGATGTTACGAACTCTCCGCTGTCAAGCGCTCCTTCGAGGTAATACCAATCTAAGAAAACGGAAGCGAAGCTAAAGATAAGGCCAATTAAAAAAATTATTTTATATCCCAATTTAATATTTATTGACACTTTGCGTTACGCTCTATTTATTTTCACTTAGAAGGGTAAATAGACAGAAGTTAATAAAGGAAAAAAAAAAGAAAAAATAATTAGGAGTCTTGCAAAAAATCTTGGTATTTAATCCCGTATTTTGTTGTCGAATTAGTGACAGTCTCAGCCTTTAATTGCTCAGGTTCAAACATTTTTTTAAATTCTGGTTCAGCTCGTTTTATTTCTACAGTTTGTTTTAAAGCGTTCGTTTCGCTTTGTTCTATCACCCCGGAATTAGCGTTTTTTTCTAAACATTCGTATCCGAACTGGGTTATCAACTCGTCTGTGAGTTCTTCTTTAAAGTCAAGCAGATCAGTTTCGCTATATTCTAAATTTTGCTGATAGTAAGGAGTTTCGAACTGATCCGTAAACTCTTTTTTAGTTTTGTACGCTCTGAAATAGAAAAACGCTAGTAGAGAAATGTAAATCCCTAGGACAGCAAACCCGATGGTGTTAAATAGTCGCAATAAGAAATATAACTTTGCAAAATAGATAACTAAAAGCGCTACTGAATATCCAAAGATTGGAATTGAAGCATATCTTACGCTTGTGCGAAAAGTTTCCTCAGCGCGTCTATAATCTTTAACTGAGCTCGTTTTTTTTGTTCTCTTTTCGATCATTCTATATTTTTTCTCCAAGAACCTGACCAAAGGAGCTACATCGGGTCTGGACACGGCGTGAAGGTTGGAACTTCTTTGGTATGGGAAGACGAGCGACTTTTCCATGCTTCTCGGTGGGTTGTAACATAACAAGATAGGTTCGATATACACTTTGTATTGAGTAGTTCCCGAAAGAAATACGAAGCCTTTACGTCCGAAACCTCTTTCTAAAGAAAGGGTAATTTGTAAGTATTTTTGAAAGAATTCGAGGATATTACGGGCGTTCGCTACGTCTTCGTACATCGAATCTCTGACTTGCAGTAAGTTCTTAGCAATTTGTTCTATGTCGTAATAAACTCCACGACCGTTTTTGTTCGAATTTATTTCTAATCTGGTCTCGTGGACTAACACGGTTCCTTCCCGATCGAATCGTTTCACAGGAAACAGTAACAGAATCTTAACGTCGTCTGAAGTTTTTACTATCTTACATCCGAGATAATCGAGAGGTGTAGTAAATTGGCTTAACAATTCTAACGAGTCTGGGATTTCGTAGCAACCAGCATCTTTAAATACCTTGTTGATTTGTTGTTGAACGATGCTCTCGAAAGTACTATCTCTAGAATATTCGAAATTGACACTATTTAGTTCTGCAATAGTAGATTCGACGCTTTCTTTTTCTATTACGCTTTTTTGTTTTGGTTGCTCCCAATTTATTGGTGTTTCAGGTACAACTTCTTGCGAAAATTCTTCTTTGTATTCGTTTACTTGCTCTTTTTCTGGTTGTGCATCAAAATCAATATCGTTAGCTTCTTCTTCAACATCTTCTTCGATTATGTCATAAACTTTTTCAACTCGTTCTGATATCGTAGGATAAGAAGTTTCCTCATCGAGAATTTCTCCGACTATCACTTCTGCGACTTCAAATTTTTCATTAAAGTCTTGTATTGACTCTTCCTTTTCCTTTTCTTGAACGTGAGTAGTCTCGCGTATATTCTTTTTTTGAAAACCTTCTAAACGATCTTTAGCAGCGGCTATAAACTTTATAGCGGTAGCTAACCCAATTCCGGGAGTTTCTGAAAGTCTTTCAGGCGTCATTTCAGCAATTTGTTGGACCGTAAGAATTTTGGCGTTGTATAACTTTTCGGCAGTAGTCGTACCAATACCTTTGATCTTGGTTAAATCGTCTCTGGAAGGTTCAATAACAACGTCTTTGTGAGTTCCGTACACATCTGTCATAAGGATCAAAATGGATAAAGAGTAGTTGTATTTAAAGGAAAAAACACTCATTGGGCGTGTGATGACTTTAAAAAGAACTAAATCAAATACCAAGCATCTTATTTTTGATAAAATAAGTAGGTATTATTCATTTTTTTTAATATTTTTAACGTATTCCCATTTGATGTGATGCCCTCTTCCTTTATTATCAAAATACATCCACTTCCCCATTAGTTTAAACGCGGGTTTACCTCTATACGTGTATTTTATTTCTTTACCTTAAATCTTTTCTGGCATTGTGTATCCTAATCGGGTATTTTTCTTGGGAATTGGAAATTATTGGATTAATGGCACAATCCTAAGTAAAACCTCTAACCCAAACTCGAGATAAATAACACCCAAAATAGACTCGACGAGCGTGCCTTTGTTGTGAATAATTTTTTCAGGTTTTGTTTCTTCGGGCTCTATAGCTCTAAATCTATTGAGTTGACACCCATATAACCCCCATTGGTCGCAATACTTCGCCAAATTGCTATTAGACACCACTTCTTTCCTTTTTTCGGTGAGTTTGCCGGTAGTGGATAAAGAAGAATCCCACAATAGCTGAACGATCGCTAAATCTAAAGCTGCGTCCCCTATTAACGCTAACACTTCTGCAGCGTCTCCTGAAGACGCTAACTCGATCAATTTATCCTCCTTTAACGGTCTATTTGAGTCGTTAGTAAAGTGGACATTCAAGTCTTCGAATATATTGCGAATACTTGGGTTCGATAAGGCAAGCATAATTAATTCCGGAGTGGTAAATTTTAACCGAAATATTTCTTCTAACTGAGGAATAAGAATCTTTTCGATCTTTTCCATACGCTCGAGCAAGTGATCTAATTCGTCTAAATATCTCTGTATTTTTGCGTGTTTGCTAGTGTGATCGTCAGGTATTGCGTTCTTTTCTTTTAGAATATATTGTTGAAGCATTTGAGTTTTTCTTGCTAAACCAATTGCGTCCCATTTTAATTTTTCTTGCATAATTATCGGATCATTTGATCGTTACTTAAAAAACCGCGTTTAAGGTTAATTAAGTTATTCTCATTTTTTTCAAGATGGATCTAAAAAAACTATCCCTCTTTGGAACGTATCGAATTTGATCCACATATTGACCAGATGTTCCCAATACTCGACTTCGTATTTAGCGGAGGCAAGTGCTGACTCATATAAACCTAACGCCTCGCTAAGTCCGTCAGTTTCTTGCATGGCATAGATATAGCAAATCCACCTCTTCGTTCCTTGGTCAATTGGTATTTCCTCGCCACCAAACTCGAGAGCTCCTCGAAAGTTACTAACTGCCTTCTTAAAATCTTTTCTTTTAAAATATATAAGCCCTAATTCGTAATAGGCGTCGTCGTTCTCGTATTCATACTCAATTGCTTTTTCGAATTTATCAATGGCTTTTTCTTCGTTCCCTTCTTTCAAGTAATTGTAACCAATATCGAACAAAATATAACTGGCAAAATTAGTATGGACAGTCGGAATTTGCTTCTGCTTTTTAAGTAATTTATACGCGTCTGATACCTCACCACCTTTATAATACGTTCTTATCACCCCGAAAGTAGCGTCTGGCTCGTTATTATTTAACGCTCCGCATTTTCGAAAATAATTATTTGCTTTTTTATAAGCGCCTTGTTCTTCGTAAATTTTCGCTAATTTATAGAGGGCTTGGTAATCGCTAGAATCCTTTTCTATTAGTTCCTTGTATTTTATAACTTGGAATTCGTAATCAGAGGCAAGTTCGATTAACCAATTTCGCTTCCAAAATTTAATGCCGCCAATACTCTCAACCTTTATATCACCTGACCTTTCCATATTTTTTATTTTGATTGCTACCCATCTACGCTCGAATTCTTCTTCAAGATTTAACTCCCCTACTATTTGTTCAAAGGAACGCCATTCCTCTGACAAAATACTTAAAATATTATCTTCAGAAAAAACTTTATCAGACATTATTATAAAAAATAATAGATTTAAGATATTAATTTATCGAAAAATACATACTTTATTCTTTCCAAAAGTTAGTTTACACAATTTATTAATTTATTTCCTAAGGTTTTTCCTTTATATTTGCTCAAATCTAAGAAATGTAACGCAAAATAACAATTCGACTACTTATTACTAAATTGCAATGTTAACTAACTACGTTAATTCTAAGGATTCGCAAGAAGAAGATAGAAAGGAAGAAGAAATATTTCGATTTATCCAAGACGAGCGTATTCTTCGAGTATTGTTCGAACAAAAAATCTTTAAACTCCGGCAGATTCAGAAAGAGGCGATCCAAAAAGGATTGTTCTTTCGAAAATCGTTTCTTGTATGTGCGCCCTCGGGAAGCGGTAAAACGTTAATAGGAGAAATCAGCGCAGTAAATAACGTGTTCCAAAAATTCGGCAAATCGATTTATCTAGTTCCCTATAAAGCTCTCGCCACTGAAAAATACGTTCATTTTAAAAGAGCTTACGAACGGTTCGGCGTTAAAACGGAGTTGTCGATAGGGGACTACGACGTGGACGATTCCCGTTTAGCGAAAGCAGATGTTATTGTAACCACTTACGAGAAAATGGATTCGATTTTGCGTAATTTTAGCGAAAAAGAATGGATCTTCGATATTTCTACTATAATTATCGACGAAATCCATATTTTAGGCGAGTCCAGCGGTTCTCGAGGCCCACGGTTGGAATCTCTAATAGTTCGTCTAAACGAGTTTTTACACCAGCCACAATTAATAGGACTTTCAGCTACAATAAAAAATCCTAGTTTTTTTAACGAATGGTTATCTTCGCTAGGAAACAATTCTACGCTGATCATTTCTGACACCCGACCTGTGCCGTTACACTATAGAATTGAAGTTACCCAGAATAAAGATTCCACTACGAAGAAAATTATTAAAAATACCTTAAACGACGGAGGGCAGATATTAGTTTTTTTAAACAGGAGAAAATCCACCCAGCAAACCGCTCGAAACCTAAAAAATATGGTAAAGACTCAGTTAACTGAAAAGGAACTAAAAGCGTGTAAACAAGTAGAAGAAAAACTCAACAAAATTAAAGGAAGACACGCAGAACTTAAAAAGGCGATTAAGTGTGGAGTTGCTTTCCATCACGCAGGACTACTTCCAAAAGAGCGCAAACTTGTCGAAGACGCTTATCGAAAACGCGTGATTAAAATAATATGCTGCACTACTACCTTAAGTGCCGGAATTAACGTGCCTGCTCGAGTAGTCGTTGTAAAAGATTTCAAGCGATACGTCACCTCAGGACACAACATAAAAAATTTTTCTGGATATTACGAAAACGGAGATGGGTTTTCTTACTTTATGCCATTTTCCGCAAACTCCGTGTTTCAAATGCTCGGAAGGGCAGGAAGACCTGGACTTGACACCGAAGGATATGGGTATTTACTTGCGAGGAACGTGGACGAAAGAGATTGGATCGAAGATCACTACTTTCAGAACGGCGCTTCCGATTTTTACGTTCCTAAATATAACGATTTAATTTCGGGACTTAACAAACTAAATACCTTAAAAGAACAGGTATTGCTACGAATTTACGAGGAAAAAAATATTACCTTGGACCAGCTAAAAAACTTTTTCCGGAAAACTTTCTTTTGGTTTAGCATAAAAGATAAAATGTCAAAAGAACAGATACCGATCGATCAACTTTTAATGATAAAAGAAATTACCCCAGCTAACATACTCAAGCTTCATTCAGATACCGAAAGAGTTAAGAAATTAGATATTAAGCGCTATCAAATTAAAATCACCAAACTCACGAAATCTAACGTGTCGGGATATATAAAGACCGATTTTGGAGTCTTTTTTACCGAATTCGATATTGATATGGGAATACGATGTTCATGTGGATTCGAGAACGGAATATCTAACAATTACTCTAACGAGCAGTTCTCCTTCGAGTTTTGCGATCATATCACCGCCTTTTTGCTTCATTTGATCAAAATTCCTGATAAAAACTTTCAAAAATACGTCCAAGACATCGTTCCTAAGTCGATAAAAAACCAATACGTATTAAACTACTTGTTTGAAAAGGGGTTAATTTTAAAAAGAGATAACGGAACAATAAAATGTTCTCAGTTCGGAAAACTGATCATAAGACTTTATCTTTACCCCGTTTCGGGGGTGCTTATACGATACAAGCTCGAAAACGCCGCGATCGAAACTCACCAAGATGTAATAAAAGAAGCTTACGAAGTTTTAAAAGCGGAAATAAAAGTCCGAAACTACAAACTTCTTCAACCTATATTGGAGTGGTGCGACGAAGAGCCAATCGACGACGTCTTGGAGAGACACAAGATAATGGCGGGCGATTTGTACACCACTAAAGACAACTTAGAACGGATTATAACGTTTATCGGGATCATCGCCGTCCACTTATCTGAGTCCGATTACGACATCGCAGAAAATATGATTAAAGTCGCAGAAATGTGCGAAACGCTTAA
>Ga0114922_10000222_pt1 | contig 54455 bp, 40 predicted proteins | sample AartaG_FD_100975 | JGI IMG/M metagenome (GOLD analysis project Ga0114922, IMG submission 100975) | Deep subsurface microbial communities from Aarhus Bay to uncover new lineages of life (NeLLi) - Aarhus_00045 metaG | ecosystem: Environmental > Aquatic > Marine > Oceanic > Sediment | place...
GAAATTACTTTTTGTTTGAAAGCAGTACTATAACGATAATAAATACGATTTCCTGACATAGGGTGACCTCCTTTCATTGTGGATAACTCGTTAAATGTGTCAACCTATATCAGGACAAGACCAGAGAAGGTGAACGGTGTACGGTAAACGGTGAACGGTAAAAGAAGGTAATCGGTGAAAGAGATGACGGATAAGGTGAACGGTGTGAAGCTGACGACTGATGGCTGACAGCTGACAGCTGATAGCTAAATAACGATATTTTTTCCTTGATTTAATGAAAAAATACACTATCTTTACTAATTCAAAACTGATTTTTTAAATAGAAAATCCGGTTCAAAAAATAAACCTTTCGAAGGTTGGGTTTCCACTTCGTGGTAATTGTGGTGTATGGCTCATGTGGGGAGCGTGACCTTGGGAGGGTTTTTTATATCAATTGAGAATTAAGAAATAAGAATTATAAATCATTAATTATAAATTGTGAATGAAAAGATTAGCAGAAGTGGCTTTCGGAGGGCTTTGGGAAAATAAGATGATGTATTTCTAAATTATAACAGGAGTATGAAATGGGGATGTCGAGAGTCATAAATACTATTTTCTTCGATTTTTTATTTGTCTGCATGACCGGTCTCTATGGGCAGGAAAGTATCATGCTGACGGAGCGTCCTGTGCGGGTTGTTGGGATGGGCGCCATTATCGACAACAATACGGCCGATGCCCGGAAGATCGCCCTTCGCGATGCACAGAGGAATGCGGTTGAGCAGATTTTAGGTACTTTTGTCCGCTCTGAGACGAAAATCGAGAATTATCAATTGCTGGAAGACAAGATCTTTTCCAGGGCCGAGGGATTCATCGAATCCTTTACCGTCGAGGAAGAAGGTGTGGAGGGCACCAGCTATCGGGTGGTCATACGGGCCATGATCAAGGTCGAGACCCTGAAAGATGAGCTCAGGGCCATCGGGATTATGTTAGAGGAGATGGGATTTCCCAGGATCATGCTCATCGTGGACGAGACCGTGAAAAAGAACGGGGAGGAGACTGTGGTCGATCATCCCACATTGTCTGCTGAGATAGAAAACGGACTCCTCAAAAAAGGATTTATTTTGGTCGCCAAGGATTACAGCGATCAACTGCGGCGTCAGGAGAGGGAGCTCATGGCCGAGGTGATAGCCAGCGATCAAAAAGCCGCGGAAATGGCATTATCATATGGTGCCGAAGTCGTGGTCGTGGGTACGAATACGATTGATTATTTTGGTGTGCAGAACTTGTTCCATCAATCCGATGCCACGGCGTCGATCCGGGCCATCATTGCCTCGACGGCCCAGGTTGTGGCCAATGTCCAGGAGCAGAAACGCGGAGGAAGCGACAGGGCCGAGAATTCGTACATCGAAGCATCGAAGAAGGTCGGCTCGGTGATCGTGGACAATCTCATCGAGAGGGTTATCCAGAACTGGCGGCAGGTGGAGAAGCGCGGAACGCATTTCGTGGTCAAGTTGTATGGAATAACGAGCTATCGGAAGCAGGGCATGGCCTTTATCCAAATACTGAAAGAGATTCCCGATGTCTCCAATGTCCAGCAGCGCAGCTTCGGCGGCGGTAGACTGGAGGTGGATCTCCGCTATCATAATGATCTCAACGCCCTGATGGCCGGCATCTGGCAGCAGATGGAGGGCAAATCCGAATTCGATACCGTGGATCAGAGGGAAGCCATCGGTAATAACCTGATTTTTGAGTTTATTAAATAAAATCTCAAGAATTACAGTTTAACCTCTAATGGTTGATAGCAAAAAGGCGACAGATTATGAAAAAAAGATCATCGCGTTTATTTAGCTTGTTCATCGCTTTAACTTTGGTTGCAGTGATAGCCGGATGTTTTACCATTATCAGTTTCACACATCCTGATAGCGCTGTAGTCGGAGAACAGATAACAGTAACCCTAAAGGTGCGCACGGATGGGGATCAGGAAGAAATGATGTATGGTATTATTGCCTTAAAAATACCCGTAGACTGGATGGTACAATCCATTCATTGCGTGAGTAATTATGTCAATACATACTGCGATTTCCTGCACCCGGATAGTGTTGATGGTAATCCCAACGACGGTATCGATTACTGGGCGAATGAGCTGGAAAATAAATGGTCAACGGACTCATTTCTGGAATGGCGTGTCTATCAAACCAGGACGGCTCATACCTCGAGTATAAATGGAAGCGATATTGACGTGACTATAAGAATGACTGTCGGTTCGACGAGTGGCACCTATGATCTTGAATATTTAGTGACAGATGCAGGTCAATGGCTGGATAACGGTCAGGCTACAAGATATGATAGCGAATCGAAAACAATCACAATTACCCGGCCTCCGGATGCAACTACCCTGGCAGCTACCAATGTCGATTCCACTTTGGCAATATTAAACGGCACTGTAAATCCTCACGGACTCAGCACAACAGTCAAATTCCAATATGGCACAAGTACCGGATATGGTAATGAGGTGACCGCAGTACAAAGCCCTGTCTCCGGTTCGGCTGATGTCGATGTGAGTGCTTTGGCAACTGAATTGCAGCCCGAAACGCTTTACCATTTTCGTGTGGCTGCTACAAGCAGCGCTGGAACGATTTATGGTGATGATCAGACATTTACAACTACTGAAACAGTCCATCTTGCCGACCCCGTACTGTATCCTCTGCCGGGAGTGTATGAAAATGCCCAGCAAGTGACGTTGACCAGTGAAGATGTCGATGTAGAAATCCGTTTTACACGCAATGGTGAAGATCCGACCAATTCCGATTCGCTCTATTCTACACCAATCAGTATCGCTTCTACGACAATTTTAAAAGCCAGAGCCTTTAAGGCCGGTGCATTCCCCAGCCAAGTTGTAGGCGGGGAGTATACAATTCTCGGTCCGGATCGGGATGTGGGTTGGGTAGTAGGGATGGGCGGCAAGATTTACAAATCACCGGATAATGGGATGAACTGGATTCCACAAACCAGCAATACGAATCTGGATCTGTATTCGATATTTATGATTGATGATCAGAAAGGTTTTGCGGTTGGTGATGAACAAACAATCTTGAGCACTCAAGACGGGGGTGAAAATTGGACCCTCAAGAGTGGCGGAGATGATGAACATTTTACGGAAATATATTTTATAAATCAGAATATCGGATGGATAGTCGGATATAATGGTACTATATTAAAAACGACTGACGGCGGTATCAACTGGATTAATCCGGTCAGCCAATCTTCTGAGTCTTTTGCCGGAAAGGTATGGGGATTTGATTTTGTTGATGAGAACTATGGATGGTTAACCAGCGATAATCATATATTCAATTCATCCGATGGCGGCGTGAACTGGAAGGGCTATAACACAGGATTAGTCCTATTTAATTTTATGTCTTTGGATTTTGCTGATCAGAATCGAGGTATTGCCATTGGTGCGTCCGGCATTATTATGCTTACTACAGACGGCGGGGAAACCTGGATACAGCAGCCGAGTGGTACGACAGAATACCTTGTTGATGTTTATATGTATGATGCACAAACCGCATGGATTGTAGGCTGGGGCATCGTCCTGAAAACGACCAACGGTGGCATAAATTGGTTTTCACCACTTAGTTTCGGATCGACTGAGATTTTAGATTATTCACTTGTTGATGTTCACTTTAATGATCAGCAAACCGGCTGGGCTGTAGGCGCCAGGTTTATAGGGGATAATATAAGAGATTGGAGTGACTGGTCATCTGCTGTTTTCAATACCATAGACGGCGGCGTAAACTGGCAGAAAATGAAAGAGATTAACGAAACTGCTCTAAACCGAATATCATTTCCTATGAGACAAATTGAGGATGGCACACCTCCTTACACTGCAGACCATAACCCTGTCAAATATGCGACCGATGTGCTGCTGGATGCAAATATTATTGTTCATGTTAAAGACGATACAAGCGGTGTAGATCAATCTTCTATTATGATGAAAGTGGATGGCAATACAGTTTCACCCGCGATTACCGGCACTTCCAGTGACTATACAGTCACATACAATCCGCCCACGGATTTTAATTATAACAAGACGGTGACGGTCTCCATCGATGCAAGCGACAAGTCGGGCAATGCAATGGCAACGGATACATGGTCCTTTACCACACAGAGATCTTCAGATGTGCAATCACCGGCTATTACCATTCAGGGGAGTGTGGGCGGTACAGTGGGTGAGGATCTCACAATTTCAGTAAACGTGCAGGACGATTCTATGGTGGATGTGGTATCCATTTCTTATCGGAAGGGGGGCGGAACCTCCTTCACTATTGCCGGAATGACGACGGATCCAGGGAGTTCTTTATTTCAGTACAGCGTCCCCTCTTCGGTCATATCGGAACGTGGTCTGGAATATTACATAACAGCGACAGATACGTCTGGAAATATGTCTACTTCACCATCGATTGATCCGGCCACATCGCCCCATGTAGTCCTGGTCACCTTTACTACCCTAAACTGTCCCTACACCACTCCTGCCGGAAGCTACCGGATGATCTCCGTCCCCGTAAACTTGACCAATAAAAATACGGCATCGGTCATCGCGGATGATCTTGGCAATCAGGATGCTTCTTCGTGGCGGCTCGTCATGGATACGGGTTCCGACTATCTGGAATACGGCATCGAATCCATTCCCGTTTTCGAAGTAGGAAACGGCTACTGGCTCATCACCAAAGATCAGAAAAACTGGGATGTGAGTTCGGGCAGCTCTGTCAGCACCGCGCAGAACTACATGATGACCCTGTCACCCGGCTGGAACCAGGTGGGCCATCCATTTGCATTTTCTGTGGATTGGGACGATGTGGTAACCACGGCCGGCAATGTGGAGCCGCCTATCGGGTATGCGGGTACGGGCAACAGCAGTTCCGGGTACAGTTATAACCAATCACGACTGGAGCCCTGGAAGGGGTATTACATCAAGAACCTGGAATCGTCCAACGTGACCATCGAGGTTCCGCCTGTTGCATCCTCTTCTGCCACGAGTAAACAGAATTCTGAAATATTACTGGCCGGCGAGGAAGACTGGATGGTCCGGATCAAGGCCGAATGCAGTTTGTCCAGTGATTGGGATAATTACATCGGCTGTGTTTCGACATCAGAAGAGAAATGGGATCGACACGACCTGTCCGAAGCCCCGCCTTTCGGAGATTACGTCTCTGTGCAATTCCCACATTTGGAATGGGAGAAATACCCGGGATATTACACGACAGACTTCCGGAATCATGATCCCAATGGCCAGGTTTGGGATTTTGAAGTCCGGACCAACCGTGAGAAGTCGGAGGTGAAACTCTTTTTTGAAAATATCATACTTCAGGATAAAGGTTTGGAAATTTTGCTCATCGACAGAATGCAGGATATCGGTGTGGATATCAGGACCAATCCGCGATACCGGTTCCTGTCCGGCAGGGGGGAGACGGTGAGACGCTTTCAACTGATTGTTGGTTCGGAGGCATTCACCCGGGATAACAGCCAGGGCGTGATCACCATTCCGGACGGATTCCGCATGCTGCCCAACTATCCCAATCCCTTCAATGCTTCGACATTGATCACCTACCAGCTGCCTGAGGACGGTATGGTGGATATCAATATTTACAACAGCACGGGCAAGCTGGTGCGCACACTCGTTCGGAAGGGACAAAAATCGGCAGGCATTCACACAGTCGCATGGCATGGAAGGGAGGATTCGGGCCGTGCCGTGGCATCGGGGATTTACATCTGCCTGTTAAAAGCAGATCACTTCGCCCAAACAATTAAAATGCTGCTCTTACAATAGAAAAGGAGTAATCGATGAAGATGACAAGCTGGATTCTTATTCATGTATTGCTGTTTCAATTCGTTTTAACCCCAATCGTTCGGGCGCAGCAGGCAAGGAGTGAAGTCAAGCGCATTGCGCTGGTCGATTTTCGGAATCTGACGGGAGATGAGAGTCTGGACCGGTACAAGAAATCGGTGCCGGACCAGATCCAGACCGTGCTGGCCGGGACAGGGACCATGCGGCTCGTGGAGCGGGGGCAGTTGGAATCGGCCCTTCGTGAGCTCAAGTTAGGCATGGACGCCATCATCGACGACCAGACCGCGGTCCAGTTGGGTAAAGTCCTCCAGGCCAATGCCATCATCACGGGGAGTTACCACAGAGAGGGAAACACGCTCCAGTTTACGGCACGGGTCATCGAGGTGGAGACCAGTGAGGTGATCACCGGTGTGGTGGAGCGGTGCCGGGTCGGGGACGACGTGTTCTCCGCTATCGACCGTGTGGCCAATTCCCTGATCGAGAAGCTGAGGATACACGAGTGGAGTGATATCATCTTCCAGCCGCCTCCGGAAATCGCGGAGAAGAAGAAGGGGAAGAAGACCCTCCTCTGGATCGGACTGGGTGCTCTCGTGGTTGCCGGAGCGGCCGCAGCTATGCTGCTGGGAGGCGGCGGCGATGAAGAAGGACCGACCACACCCGCGATCCTTATCGATCCGCCGGTGAGGCCGGGGAATTAAATCACGTGAATTTTTAACCAAGGATTTGTGGAAAAACACGTAGAGACTGTGGTTAATGGATGAATAAGGCTAAAGATTTATTCTTAGGATAACAAGTGAATAATTCTAATTGTGGAGATATGTTTATGACACATAGAAAAAAAATATTAGTGATATGCCTGATTTCAGGATTTGTCCTCCCCATCTTTGCTCAAGACATGGATTTCAATGAAGCCGAATTAAGACGTAGAAGATTCATTGGAAGCATTGATGCGGCTATAGATGATCAATTGAACATAGAGACAGTAGGCCGATGGCCCCACGGCCACTGTGACGCAGTTGCTGCCAGCGGTAATTATGTCTATTTTGGAGACGGCTGTGTGTTCACCGTTCTGGACATCTCAGATCCGGCTCAGCCTGCTTTTGTCGGTTCACTGGATCTACCCGGCCGTGTTCAGGATATCTATATACAGGATTCTTATGCGTATGTGGCCAATTATGGATCGGGTCTCCGTGTGGTATCCATCAGCGATCCTGCGAATCCCCAAGAGGTCGGTTTTTACGAACCTACCGGTGATGTGTACAGCGTGCATGTCGAAGGCGATTATGCATATGTGGCCGGTTATGGATTCATGGTGTTTAATGTGAGTGATCCGACAACACCCGGTCTCATAGCCACGGAATATTCCCCATCTGCAGCGCGCGGTGTCCATGTGTCCGACGGCCATGCTTATCTTGTAGATGAAAACAGTGGATTATACGTATTTTCTTTGGCAAATCCTGCCGCTCCGGTAATTGTGGGTCAGTATGAAGGGATCGGCTGGGCGGAGGATATTTACGTGAGCGGCGGCTATGCCTACGCTGTGACACGGAACACAGGATTTCATGTGATCGATATAAGCGATCCCACCACTCCCGTCGAAGTCAGAAATTACAACATGGGGGCCTATGGCGTTTTTGTCCATGATAATGTGGCCTACGTGGGCGGTTGGGGACAAGGCCTTTATGTGTTCGACGTTTCGGATCCTTCTCATTCTTTTGTACTAAATACCGTTGCCACGCCGGGATTGACAAACAAAGTATTTGCCCTGAATCAAACTGTTTTTGCAGCCGACCGCCAGGGCGGTCTTCGCATTGTGGATTGTTTCGTTCCTTACGCGCCTGTTGAACTCGGTTCCTATGCCACTGCGGATGAGGCCAATGCCGTTCATGTCCGAGGAGATTACGCCTATGTGGCACACGGATACGACGGACTCCGCGTTTTCGACGTCAGCGATCCAACGCAGCCGGAAGAGGTGGGGCGTTCCAGTACCGGGTATATGCTGGCCGATGTCTTTGTCTACGGGGATTATGCATACACACTGGATTATCAATACACTTATATGCGTGTTTTTTCCATTGTCGACCCGACAAATCCTGTACAGGTGAATCAAATTGGCACCGGAAGATGGAACTACGACATTTACATCACAGGAGGATATGCATACGTGGCAGGGGAAGATGAAGGAATGTTCATCTATTCCTTGAACAATCCGACGAATCCTGTCGAAGTAGGCTATTACGATACACCCGTCAGTGCCCGCGGTGTGTTTGTGGTTGGTGGCTATGCCTATGTGGCTGATCATACAGGAGGACTCCGTATTCTATCTGTGACAGATCCGACAACTCCCGTGGAGGTGGGTCATCGGGATGTGGGGGGAGCGGCTATGAAAGTTTATGTTGAAGGGGACTATGCCTATGTGGCCAGGGGGTTTAACGGCGATGTCAAGATACTTCGTGTGAGTGATCCTGAACATCCCGTGGAAGTGGGTGCCTGTTCCACACCGAGCTATGCCCTGGATATCATGGTTTCGGATGGGTATGCCTATGTTTCCGATTGGCTACATGGGCTTTTTGTGTTTGATGTCAGCGATCCGTTTAATCCGACTCAGGCCGGATATTTTTATTCCGCTGCTGAATACGTGGGACGAGTTTTTGTCTCCGATGGGTTGGCCTATCTGGCCGATGGTGAGGCAGGTCTCGATATTCTTGAATTACGGCAGCCCAATTTGGCCCCAGGTGCTCCGGTTTTGCAGTCTCCTTCTAATCATTCATATATGAAGGGTATCCCCATTCGCTTAACTTGGCAGGTTCCCAAAGATCCAAACGGCGATAATCTCCACTTCAAGGTGGAATTGGCCGGTAACAGTATTTTTACATCGGATGTTAAAATTTATGAATCGAAAGATGATACCGTGAATTTCTCTCCTGTGCCTCCTATTCCTTCAGATAATGACAGTGCGAGCTATACAATTCAAGATACCCTGGAAGAAGGCATATGGTACTGGCGCGTGTCTGCGTGGGATGGCGAAGTCTATGGCATGGCATCATCGGTGCGCGATTTTAGCGTGGACCAAACGCCTCCCTACACAGACGGTCATGATCCGCCCGTTAATGCTACCTATGTGGCCGTAAATTCGAATATTGTCGTTCATGTGAGAGACGATATTTGTGGCGTAGATCAGAGTGCAATCGTCATGCAGGTGGCCGGAACGGAAGTCACACCGACGATTACAGGTAGTCCGGTAGATTATACTGTCACGTACGATCCTCTAAGCGATTTTGGTTACAATGAGAGTGTGACGGTTTCCATCGATGCCCAGGACAAGGTAGGAAACTTGATGCCGACAGAGACGTATGCATTTACAACTGCGAGCGAAGCGAATGCCGCGCCTTCATCACCCACACTTTCATCACCCACCGACGGTGCCTATACCGGTGACAGCACGCCTTCATTGATCTTCGATGTGCCTGCTGATGTCAACGGGGATGCGCTCCATTTCATGGTTGGGTTGAGCAGTGATGGAAACTTCGGGACAGGAACACTCGTCTATGAATCGAAATCCAGTACTACGGGATTTAACCCGACACCGCCCGTTGTCCAGGGGAGCGGGCAGGTTACTTATACTGTCCAGACCACACTGACCGATGGTGACTGGTGGTGGCGTGTGAGTGCATGGGATGGTACAGTGTACGGTAGTAATTCAGACGATCGAAAATTCATCGTGGATACTTTAGTGCCGTATACGACCGGTCATGACCCTGCCAGGAATGCAACCGGCGTTTCGGCGAATACGAGCATCGCCCTGCATATCAAAGATGATGGAAGCGGTGTGGATCAGAGTACCGTCGCGATGACCGTAGATGGCAGTACAGTAACTCCTTTGATTTCAGGCAGTCCTGACGATTATACCGTTTCGTATACTCCACCCTCGGTTTTCTCAGAGGGGCAAACTGTTACAGTCACATTGAATGGTGCTGACAACGTCGGAAACAGTATGGCACAGGATGTGTATTCTTTTCAAATTCAAGGAGGCAGCGGCGATATACAACCCCCAACGATCACTCATACTACCACGACGACGGCGTCTATTGGACAGGATCTTGCCATCGGTTCTTCCATCAGTGATAATGCGTCCGTGTCCTCTGCCACGCTTTATTACAGACAGGGGGGCGCTTTGTCCTTTTCCTCTACTTTAATGGCCGATATAAGTGGTAACACATATCAAGGAACAATTCCAGCGGCCTGGGTGACCGAGCGGGGATTGGAGTACTACATATTGGCTATCGATGCATCGGGCAATACGACGACGAGTCCGTCTGTGAATCCGACAACATCCCCTCACTTTATCCAGGTTACTTATTCAAGCTTGAACTGTCCGTACACTACCGTTGCGAACAGTTATCGTATGATTTCGGTGCCGTGCAACCTCGACAACGCTTCCCCAGGTTCCATTCTCGTCGATGATCTGGGGAGCCATGACCGTTCCGAGTGGCGTTTGATCAGAGATCAGAATGAGACCTACGTGGAGTTCGGCGTGGGGTCCATCCAGAGTTTTGACCCGGGATATGGTTTCTGGCTGATCACGCGGTCTGCCAAGGATTGGGGCGTGGGCTCCGGTAAGTCCGTAACGACTTCGGGGGACTATTCGATTACACTGACACCTGGGTGGAACCAGATTGGTAATCCTTTCACCTTTACGGTGAATTGGAATGATGTAGTGGGAACGGAGGATGTGGAGGCCCCTGTGGGATACGAAGGCACCGGGAACAGCACTTCGGGATACCAGTACAATCAGAGCCAACTCGTTTCCTGGAAAGGATACTACGTCAAGAACCTGCTTGATAGTCCGGTTACAATAGATATACCTTCAATAGCTTCTTCCGCTTCGACTGAGAAGAACAGTTCTGTGGATTGGATCCTGGAAGCCGGCGACTGGGTGATCCGCATCACGGCCCGGAGCGGCCGGGCCACGGACCTGGATAACTATATCGGCTGTCTATCCGATGCTGAAGATGGATGGGACAAACACGACTTTTCCGAGGCACCTCCTTTTGGGGAGTTCGTCTCCCTTTCGTTTCCCCATGAAGATTGGGAGCGTTATCCTGGAAGGATTACCGGGGATTTTCGATCCCCCTCTTCCGAGGGTCATTTCTGGGACTTCGAGGTGCGGACCAATGTGAGGGATTCGGAGGTCTTGCTCTCCTTTGAGAATGTCGATGAAATCCCGGCCCATTTCAGCCTTTCCCTTCTGGATAAGGATCTGAAAGTGTCCAGGGATATTAGGAAGGGATCGGAGATCCGATTCTTTTCAGGGTCTGAGGAAACGGTCAGACATTTCCGCATGATCGCCGGGACTGACGCATTTACAGACGAGTTTGATGAAGGCATCGGTTCCGGTCCAGAAACCTTTCGGCTGCTTCAGAATTATCCCAATCCCTTCAATGCGTCCACACGGATACAGTACCAGCTGCCCGAGGCGTCACGGGTGGATATGCGGATCTACGCGAGTTCGGGAAAAGAGATCCGCCGGCTTCTGGATAATCGGAACCGGTCCGCCGGATATCATACGGCCCTATGGGACGGCAGGGACGGGCTGGGCCGCCATGTGGCCTCAGGGATATATGTCTGTACACTGCGGGCGGGGAAGTTCGAGAAGGCGATCAAGATGCTGATGGTGAGGTGAAAAGAGAATTATGAATTTTGAATTTTGAATTAAGAATGATTATTTGAAACCTTCGGAAGGGTTTTAGCCTTCGGGAGGTTTTAAGGTCGTTTCACTTTCGGTGTTGACTTTTTAATCTAATAATCTTATATTCTGATTATCAGATTTAATGAAGGGTTCTGGAGAATGAATACGACACGAGTGACCGTGACGCAAGTCGCGAAGAATTTTTCAGACTTCATCAATCGCGTGGCGTATCGGGGAGAGCATTTTACGCTGCTGAAAGGGAAAAAAGCGGTTGCTGAAATCGGCCCTGTGGTTCGGGGAAGGATTTTATCGGAGTTGCCGGAAATCCTCGCGAAGCTGCCCGCATTATCGAAAGAAGAATTGGATGATTTTTCCAGGGATCTGGAAGAAGCAAGAACCCACCGTTCGGATGAAACATTGAGGGATCCATGGGCGTCCTGATCGATACCAACGTCATCATCGATTACGAGAGGGAGGAATTCGATATTACGCCTTTCATCCGGGATCGGACGGATGAGGAATTCTTCCTATCTGTGATCTCGGCCAGCGAGCTCCTGCACGGCGTGCATCGTGCGCGGGATTCGGGCGTTCGGGTCAGGCGTCTCGCTTTTGTCGAGACCGTATTGTCCGCATTTCCCGTCATTCCCATCGATCTGCCGGCGGCTCGCATGCATGCCGAGCTGTGGAGCCGACTTGAGGAACAGGGCCGGATGATCGGTTTACACGATTCATGGATTGCCGCCACATGTCTTGCCTTTGACCTTACGTTAGTCACGAGAAACAAGCGGGAATTCGACCGCGTACCCGGATTGAGAGTAGAGGTGTGGTAACTGCCCGTTCAACTGTCCGATTGAGCAATGAAAACCTTCCGAAGGTTACCCTTACCATATGATAAGACCATTAAAATTCAGGATCAACCGAAAATCAACCTTCGGAAGGCTTTTAGTTTTATAGAATCCATGGGCAAAGGTTTAAGGTGGATTCCCGAACTCCGGTTTGGGAATCGAATTGCTCCAAAAACTTTGTTTACCTACCGACCGCACATAGCATCTCTCGTTCTTTCATTTTCATTCGGCTTTGTCACATTGCCAGTTGGGTGTGCTGCACAAATAAATGTTATTCAGTAAAAAAGTATTGATTTGGTCTAAATAAATGACTAAATTATGCCTCGTATTTAGGTCTGAATAGGAGATAAAAAAATGAAAGAAATAAGCGTTTCCAAAAGTATAATCCCGGTAGGTGAATTTAAGGCAAGTATTTCAAAATGGCTTGAGAGCATTCAGCAGACCGATCATCCAATAATCATAACAAAAAACGGACGTCCTGCCGGTGTTCTTTTATCCCCTCGTGAATATGATAATCTTACATATAAGAAAAAATTTATCGAATCAATTGCTCGAGGTATTGATGATGCGGAATCTGGAATTGTATATTCAAATGAAGAAATTCATACAGCATTAGAAAAAGCAAGATCTCCAGGAATAAATAATGAAAATAGTATGGACGAAGGAATCGTTAAACAGACTTATTGAAATAGAAGCTTTCATTGCTGAAGATAACCCTGAAAAGTCAATTGAATTCATCAACTTTCTAATTGACAAAACGGAATTAATATCAGAAAATCCAAAAATCGGAAGATTCGTCCCCGAAGTGTCAAATCCAATAGTAAGAGAATTAATTATAAAGAATTACAGAATTGTCTATCGTATATGTAAGTCTACCATTGAAATTTTAACAGTATTTGAAGGCCATAGACTGATCAGGCGAGATGAGATTATTAAAAAATAAAATCCTTCCGAAGGTTGCTTTTCGGATGAATCTGAAGTGTGATGTATATTCCATATGGGAAGGGTAACCTTCGGAAGGGTTTTAGCCTTCGGGAGGTTTTTAGAGTGGCTGGATTTATTCCAGAATGAAGTATTTGGGATTCTGGGGCTTGCCCTTGGCCAGGACGCCGTAGTGGATGTGGGGGGCCGTGGATTTGCCCGTGTTTCCGGTGAGGCCGAGAATGTCCCACCTTTTAACTCTCTGTCCAGTCTTAACGTATGTCTTCGACAAGTGGCCGTACAGGGTCTCGTACCCGTATCCGTGGTCGATGATAATGTACTTTCCGTATCCTTTGTTCGTGATGACCCTGTTGTTGACGACCTTAACGACTCCTGCCGCAGGGGCACAGACTTCCGATTCGGGTCTTATGCTGATATCGAGACCGGGATGATCTTCACTCTTGCCGGTAAAGGGATCGATCCGGTCACCGAATTCCGAAGAGATCCAGCCGCCCCTGACGGGCCGGATGGATGGGAAATGGGCGATCTGCTTCACCTTTGTGGAGGTCATCTTTTCCAGCTCGGTCGTGCTGTTATGGAGCCATTCGATTTCAACTTCCAGTTTTGTTAAATCCCAATCGGCTTGATTTATCATGGTATAGTCGTCCGAACCCGATTTGTCGGGCGTATCGGGTCCTCCGACGCCGTATTCGATCTCAGATACAGGCATGGCCGCTGCCACACGAATTTGCCGGTTTCTCTTTTGAAGCTCATTCAGACTCGATTCCATGTTTTTCGCTCTTTCTTCCAGCAAATCATACGAATTTTTCAGAACTGCATTCTCTTTCTTCAGTTCGAGGACCTGGTAATTCGTTTTTAATTTCTGGATTCCATGGCCGATTAAATAGGCCAGGGATAAAAAAAGAACCGTAAAACATGAAAAGAAGACGACCAGCCGTGTCCGCGTAAAAAATATGGGATGGATGTTGCTGCTATCCGATTCACCAACGGCGAGTACATATTGTTTTTTTCGCATAAGGACCTTTAATAATTTATCTATGGGTGTCCATATAATACATTACTAACCTGAAAAATTCATATGCCACAAAGTCACCAAGGCACAAAGTTATAATAAATAATATCTTAAGAAAATATTGAAGCCATTCGCTTTTAAATTCAGTTTTAAAAATCGCTAATACATAATTTATTTATTCTTAGTGACTTAGTGTCTTGGTGGCATTCCTTTATTAATAATTCAGGCAAATTGAATAGCAAAAAATAGGCCATATTGCTATTAATAATAAAACTATTCATTAAGCGACTCACAATGCCTTTATCCATGAAAGCAATATTATTATAACATATTGATATAATGGTAGATGGGTCATTTGAATTAAAAATCTGATGTTTCATAATGTCTCGAAAAGTGAAAGATTATTTGGTAAAAATTCGAGCACATCGTTTCAAACTGATACATCGAGTAGAAGTTAATACATTTTATAAAAAAAAACAACCTTTTTATCCATCCGGTATGCATATGACAAAAAATGTTCTAATGCAGGGTAATAATTTCCTGGTTCAATTAAATTTAACTGAAGCCACCCATAAATTTTATTGAAAATAAAGGGCTTAGGCAAAAAGACAAATATTGCTTTTATTGAAAGATTGGCAGAGACTTTGCACCATAAAAATAAATCATAAATGTTTTTATCAATAGTCGAGGAGAATTCGATTGGGTACGGCTCAAAAGACGGTATGCTTCATATTTTTCATATTCGTTTTTAAACTGACGAGTATGAAACCCATTGAAATCGAAGATATAGCCAAACTTCCGGCCAAAGCGAAGGCAGAAAGAGAACTACTGAAGCGTCAGGGTGTTCAATCGCTGCTTGTTTTTCCATTGGTAATGAAGCAGAACCTGGTTGGATTCATCGGTTTCGAAAGTGTCAAGGAAGCCGGTCGTTGGAGTGACGAGAATCTGACCCTTCTGCATATCTTCTCCCAAATCCTGGGTAATGTATTTGAACGGCATAGAGCCGAAGAACGGGTTCAATCCTCCTTAAAAGAGAAGGAAATCCTCCTGAAGGAGATTCATCACTATTCGTAAGGTGAAAAATGGTGAGATCGAACTGAGGGTCAGGGACACCGGTGTGGGCATACCGGAAGATATCGATATCCGAAATACCGAGTCACTGGGCTTGAAACTGGTCACCATTCTGGTTGAGGATCAGCTCGGTGGCAAGGTCGAGGTCGATAGGAAGAAGGGAACGACATTTCGTATTCAGTTCAAACATACGTGATTATTCATCGATGGTGAATGTCGAAAAGGAATTGCATGGAGTCGTCACCGTCTACACTGATATTACCAAACGCATGAGTGAAGAGGAATCCATCAAAGCCTCTCTCAGAGAAAAGGAGGTCCTCCTCAAGGAATTGCCTAAATTTGAAATGTGAATTATTAACCAGATACCAGTGACCAGAAACCAGTATAAAATTCAAGATTTTATATTACTAAAAGGTTTAAAAATTCTGGAGATTAGTATTTATGGATGAGAAATTGAAGATTTTCATTGTAGAGGACGAGCGGATCGTTGCTGAAGATATCAACTACTATTTACAACAAATGGGATATGTTGTGGCAGGTATCGCTGTTTCCGGCAGGAAGGCATTGAGTCAGATTGAAGTTCAAAAACCGGATTTGGTACTCATGGATGTCGTGCTAAGAGGGCAAATGAGCGGTATCGATACCGCTGAACAGATCCGCACCCGGTTTGATATACCCATCATCTATCTCACTGCCCATGCCGATGAAAATACCCTGAACAGGGCCAAGATTACGGAACCATTTGGCTACATCCTGAAACCGTTGAGTCAGAAGGAGTTAAAGAGTAGTATCGAGATGGCAATATATAAATATCGTACCGAGAAGAGGTTGAGAGAAAGAGAGTCTCTGTTTTCGACGACATTACGTAGCATTGGGGATGGGGTCATTGCCACAGACCCAAAAAACCGTGTTGTATTAATCAATCGAATGGCGGAGGAACTGACGGGCTGGACTCAGGAGGAGGCGGACGGGAAACCGCTGGAAAAAGTTTTTCAAAAGATCAACCGGGATTCGGGCAAGAAAATCAAGAAGTCCGTAGAGAATATTATACGGGATCGATTGATCATGGATCCGGAACGTCACACGATCCTGATTACCAAGGATAAAAAAACGATACCTATTGAAGAAATTTCTTCGCATCTCAAAAATGATAAAGGAGAGATTCTCGGAGGGGTCGTTATCTTTCACGATATCACTGAACGGTTATCTGCCGAAATGGCGGGTAAGCTGGGCGAAGAAGCGTTGCGGGAGAGTGAGGAACGATACCGTTCCATTTTCGAGGATTCCAGTGATGCGATCTATATCACGACTCAAAAAGGAAGATTTATAATAGCAAATCCATCGACCCTGGAACTCTTCGGTTTTAATGGAGACGAGATGGTTCGGTTGAATATTCGGGATCTATTTTTGAATACTGAAGACTGGAAGCAGTTCCGGAAAGATATTGAACAACATGGTTCTGTCAGGGATTATGAAGTACAGTTACGTAATAAGAGTGGTGATGAATTGAGTTGTCTCCTGACTTCCACGACTCGTCGAACCAAGGATCACAAAATATTCGGATATCATGGGATTATTCGGGATATTACCAGGAGAAAACGGGCGGAGGATGAAAAGGAGAAGATACAGGCCCAGTTACTACAATCACAGAAAATGGAGGCTGTTGGAATTCTTGCCGGAGGAATTGCCCACGATTTCAATAATATACTGACCATCATTCAGGGGAATTCGGACCTATCAATGTTGAGGTTGGACGAATCGGATCCCATATACAGGGACCTGATGGAAATCCAGAATGCGACTAATCGTGCAGCAGACCTCACGAGTCAACTGCTGCTGTTCAGCCGGAAGAAACCCATGAAGTTTGTGGCCGAGGATCTAAACCGGATCATTGAGAGTCTTCTCAAGATGCTTCATCGTTTGATCGGAGAAGACATCGGGATCAGCACCGACCTCGAACCCAATATCTGGACAGTACGAGCCGATCGGGGTACTGTGGAGCAGGTCATCATGAACCTGGCCGTGAATGCCAGGGATGCGATATCTGAGGGAGGGCGACTCATCATCAAATCTGAGAATATCAAATTAACCGAAGCCGGTGCGGCAAAAATGCATGAAGCCCGGCCAGGAGAGTTTGTATGTTTGACCATTACCGATACCGGTGTCGGTATGAAGAGGGAGATCGTTGATCATATATTTGATCCTTTCTTTAGTACAAAGGGAACGGGAAAGGGGACAGGACTCGGTCTTTCAGTGGTTTACGGTATTGTGAAACAGCATTCAGGATGGCTCTCTGTGGCGAGTAAACCTAACGTGGGGTCCACGTTTAAGATATACATGCCCGCTGTCTCGGGAACATCGGTGAGCACATCGGATACAGCAATGCCCTTTGAGACATACAAAGGGGATGGCAGTCGGATATTGGTGGTCGAAGACGAGAAGGGAGTCAACGACTTCACGACTGTTGCTTTAAAGGAAAACGGCTACGTAGTCCATTCGGCTGTCAGTGTCAAGGAAGCGATAAATATTTTTCTACAAGAGAAGAAAAATTTTAACATGGTTCTGAGTGATGTCGTTCTTTCCGATAAAACCGGATTGGACCTGGTCGATGAATTGCTCGTCCTCAAACCGGATTTAAGGATAGTACTGTGCAGTGGATACACGGGGAAGAAAGCGCAATGGGCAACGATTCAGGAAAGAGGCTTTCCATTTATGCAGAAACCTTATACCCTCATCGAACTGCTGAGGACCGTTAAAGAGACTCTCACGTCAAACTGAATGAAAATCAAATTTTGATATGACAAGTGAATCCAAATGAACCGGCCATGCTGGAGTTGTCGAGCCATCATGAGGCCGTTGAAATTTATAATAAATTCTTTTCAATTCATGCCGGTTCCACAGGGTTGGATTTATTGAGATCGATCCTTTCCCATTTCTCCCGATTGCCCTATGAAAATATTAGTAAAATCATAAAATATAATAATCATTTCGACGATGTGGAGAGAATACGTCTGCCCCGGGAGGTGATGGAAGGCCATGTCGAGTCCCATCTCGGAGGTACCTGTTTTTCTTTGACCTATTTTCTTCAAACGATTTTGACGCATCATGGATTTGTATGCTATCCTGCCATGGCAGATATGCGGTGGGGGAAGAATGTGCACTGTGTCATCATTGTGGAAATAGACCGTATAAAGTATCTCGTGGATCCAGGATATCTTCTCAATCAGCCCATGGAACTCCGACCAGATAAGCCCAAGCTCTATAAGACCGAGTTCTCCGGAGTGGAACTCGTTTTTCATGAAAGAAGCGGGTTCATCGATTTGTATACTTTTGACAGACACCAGATGAAGTGGCGGTATCGATTTCGGGATCGGCCCGTGCCTCCGGAGGCGTTTTTATCCCACTGGTTATCTTCGTTCCGATGGAATTCGATGCACGGGCTCTGCCTCACCAAGGTCGAAAAGGACCGATTGATCTACATTCATAAAACATTCATGCGGGAAACGACCTTTGGAGAAAAAAAGAATTTCAACATCAAGAATACGGTACACGCTACGATTCAGGGGGTCTTTGGGATCGATTCACGACTTGTGGAGGAAGCACTGGCTGCCGTTGAGGCGAACATGGCCAGGGAGAGGGAGTTGGGGTTGTGGGTGCCGAAGGACAAGGGAAGGAGAGGGGTGAAGGGTGAAGGGGGGGTGGAGGGATAGAGGGGTGGAAGGATGGAGTAATGGAGTATTGGAGTAATGGAGTATTGGAGTAATGGAGTATTGGAGTAATGGAGTATTGGAGTAATGGAGTATTGGAGTAATGGAGTATTGGAGTATTGGAGTAATGGAGTATTGGAGTACTGGAGTACTGGAGTATTGGAGTATTGGAGTGATGGAGTATTGGAGTGATGGAGTGATGGAGTAGTGGAGTGATGGAGTGGTGGAGTGGTGGGATGAGGCATGTTGATGTTTCTGTCTGCTCATTACATCTTGCAATGGGGGTGTTCAGGAACTGAACGCACCTAAAAAAAGGACCAGGGAATGGGTGACATGGTCATCCATATCGACCCACGGCCCGAAATGGAGGGGGGACATTATTTATTCAAAATATAACCCTAAAATAAATATATATTTATTTTGTACGATTTATTACAACCTTGTTTTAAAAAGTAACAAAAAGTTACACATGAGACAATTCGTTCTCTGTCTCCCTTTAATGGCACATTAGTTGCCTGATTAATCGACTACGTTATTAATGACTTTGTTGATTTAATCGATATTTTCCGATTTTGGGGTACGTAAGTTATTGTTTTTTGGTTCAACATTTTCACTAAAAGGCATTAAATCAACAGTGTCATTAATAATATTTGAATTGTTGTTCAATTATTGACTATTGAGTAAAAAAAATTGAGAAAAGCAAAGGGTGATTCCTGTTCTAATCCGAGAGTCGGTTACCCGAAGAAATCGATTGACCTTATAATCCATTGATGGGAATGTGTGTATGGCCCAAGACAACAAGAATGGTTCGGACATTTTCAGGATTTTATATATAGGTGATTCCTGCAGACGAGGCATCCTCACAGAATTGGAATCTGATTGTTTGGCGTGTAAATTTATCATTGAGGAAGACAGTGAGAAGTCCTTGGCCCTGGTTGAGCAGACGAATCCCGACGCCATTCTCGTGGATTTCGATCATTCCGACCCTAATCCCCTGGTGTTCATAGAACGACTCCTGGCCAAGGACCACGATTCGTGTGTCGTTGGTCTCACCGAAAAGAATCCTTTGGACGTGGTGGTGAAGGCGATGAAACTGGGTGTCCACGATGTCATTCATACCAATGGGGGTTCCTCTAAAATCAAGCATGAATTGTCCAAAATGATCGAAAAAGAGATGAATTATAAGAAGGGAGACGTGCTCCATCAAACCCAGAGAGTGAAGTATGATTTTCATAATATTGTCGGTCAGTGTCCCGAAATGCAGCATATTTTTAAAATCATCTCGAAGATCAGTCGGCGAAAATGGGTCACGGTCCTGATTCTTGGGGAAACAGGGACCGGTAAGGAGGTAATTGCCCGGGCCATTCACTATAAGAGTAACAGTCATTATTGTCCTTTTGTGGAAATCAATTGCAGCACATTACCGGAAAATTTGTTGGAGTCGGAACTCTTCGGGTACGAGAAAGGCGCCTTTACTGATGCCAGGACTCAGAAAAAAGGGCTCTTCGAGATGGCCCACAACGGCACGTTGTTCTTAGATGAGATCGGAGAAATCAGCGGTGCCATTCAAATGAAGCTTCTGAAGGCCATTGAAAATAAGAAAATTCGACGGTTGGGTGGAACGGAGGATATTTTTGTGAATACGCGGATCATCGCCGCGACGAACCGGGAACTCCAGGCCGCGGTACAGAATGGTCTGTTTCGGAGAGATTTGTTTTATCGACTGAACGTCGTTTCTATCACTCTTCCTCCCCTGAGCGAACGGCGGGACGATGTGATTTTTCTGGCCCGTCGGTTTTTGAAGGAGTATGGAGAGGAATATGACAGTGCTCTGCGTTCATTTACTCCGGAGGCCGAACGATTCCTGAAGGAGTATTATTGGCCCGGCAATGTTCGGGAAATGAAGCATATCATCGAACGCATTGTCCTGTTGAACGATGTGATGACAGGCGAAAAAATTGAAAGAGAGGTTTTAGAAGGGACCATAGAATACGCGAGCCATCTGGACCTTCCCGGAGAAAAACATGGAAACGCTCTGAAAATAGATATTCCTCCCGATGGCCTGAGTCTGGATGATGGGGAAAAGATATTGATCGGTGCGATGTTAGAGAGAACGGGATGGAATAAACGCCAGACCTGCGGGATTCTCCATATTTCCAGACCCCGCTTAGACCGAAAGATTTCGAAATACAACCTGGAGCCCGATTGGAACAATTAACTGATCCACACAACCATGCTTCATTTGATTCTGTTGTATCGAATGGTTATATTATATTATGTTTTTGACATAAATGGAACCATACCATTACCCTTCCTGAGAATTAAAACCGATAAATACCTAAATTTATAAATCTAATAATAACTGTCATTTAAAAGCTCTTCTTCGATGCATTTTTAGGATTGGTATATCGTTTGCTTCTCCATATCCCGAATGCATACAAAAAACACATGCTCAATCATCAATAATCGGAGGTTTAAATGAAACACCTGAGGCGTTTCTTGACACTCACAATGGTTTTACTCTTTGCTGCGGGGATCGTTTTGAATTTTGGGGGTTGTTCGAAAGAATTCCCTCTTGAACCGCAAATTACCGGAGAGGAAGACACCACAGATTTTCCATCCACATTATCAAAGCCGGGCGGACCGGGTAAAAAGGAACAATTCCCCCAATACGCCGAGCACACGTTTAAATTTGATAAGAGAAAGGAGCATTATAAGGGTGGAAAACTGAATACGACCAATGGCTCCAAGTTTAAGATCAAAGATGGTGTTTTGACCCCGCCGGATACCTGGACGGAGACGGATGGTAAAGGTAAAAAACCTCGGAACTATGAGTGGGGTGACCCGGTTACGATCACCATGACGGTTGACAAAGTGGACGACCGGATCGTTTTCACCTTCGAGCCTTCGGGATGCAGCTTCGACCCGAGTGCCGAACTGACGCTGAGCTGGAAAGGGTTAAAAGCGAAAAAACATGAAGATGCGACGCTTGAGCTCCTTGATCATGATCCTGACTATCATGATCAGGGCGAGGTAATTGGAGCCTATGAAACGGACACAAGAGGCCAGAAATTCCTCATGTGGATCGACCATTTTTCCAGATATGCCATTTCCAAGGGGCGATAACGATAACCGTATCGAGTTGACCGTTACCGGAAATAAATAGTAATGAGGGATGAGATATGATGTCTACGGGTAAAAAACATCATGATGTGATCTCCCAGAGAATGAGCGAGTATTTTTCCGATATGCATCCGGGCAAAGGAGGCTGGGAGGGTTCCCTGGAGAGTTTGACCTCTTTCATATTCAAGGTCGTGGATGAAGATGATAGAGACATCAATATTAAAGTAAAACATTTCGAACATTCGATCGGGGAGCTGAAAACAAGGTTTTCTTCCAGCCTGTCCAAAGACCAGGAGATCCACATGGATATCTGGATGGGACAATGTTTCGAGAAATTCGGAGCCTGGGATAAGGCCTTGTCCTCCTATCACGGTGCTTTCGATCATTGTGAAGGTGGTGCTTATGACAATTTGAAAACGGAGACCATGAGATCCGAAGGCTATATTTACGCGATGCGAAACCAGTGGAAGAAGGCATTAGACTCTTTTCAGGAGAGCTTGAAGTTGTGTCAGAGCAATGGGGATCAAGAAGGGGAGGCCCATGGATACAACGGCATTGGCATGCTCTATTTTGAAAAAGGGGAACTCAGCGATGCAGCAAATTACTGGGAAAATGGACTTCAGATAGCCGAGCAGATCAATGAAACAAAATTGAGTGCCCAGCTGGTTAACAACCTGGGAGCCCTGATGAGCGCCCGGGGGGACTGGGACCAGGCCCTCGCATATTATAGCAAGAGTGTCACCATGTTCGAGAAGGTCGGTGAATATCGCGGGTTGGCCGAGGCCCATCACAACATGGGTATGACCTATGCAGACATGAAGCGCTGGTCTGAATCCGCCGACTGCTATGAAAAGAGTTATAAAATAGCCAAAGAAGTCGGTGATGTACGATTACAGGCTATGGTGAAACTCAACCGGGTTGAGATGTATACGACCATCAAGGATATTTATTTTGGACTGGCCCTGTGTAATCAGGCATTGAAGACATTTAAAGAACTCGAGGATCATTTAGGAGAGGCGGAAGCGTATAAGTTCCTGGGTATGCTTTATACGCGGGTGGAAGAATGGGATTTAGCGGGTTCCTTCTTCGAAGACGCCATTCATTGTGCGGATAAGTATAAAAATCCCCTCTTAGCGGCCGAAGCCCATTATCAGTACGGAGTCATGCAGAAGGCTAAGAATAATCCGGAGATGGCGATCGAGGATTTTAATAAAGCATTGTCATTATTTAAAAGCATGAAGGCAGAGAAGGATGTTGACAGAGTCAAGGAGGCACTGGATTCCATAAGTTCATAGCGCGCCGAAGGCGCATTTTTATAAGAATAGGACGTGTCATCAGATCTTTTTTGCTTGCAAAAAAACGAAGATTTAACTCACAATACTATAGGTCCTTATATGATGAATTAAATGACCGGAAATCACTGAGCAGAAGGTGGAGGGAATGGCAGAGAGCGTATTATTGAAGATGAATACACCAGTTGATGTCTTGGTATCGAAGGACTCATCACCGGGAGATGAACCTTCGGAATCCAGACATTTTTTAATCGATCCGCAGGTGGGCACAATGTGTGAGCCGTCGGAGCAGAAATACGAGCACCTCTATAACGTTCTACGGGCCATCCGTAATATGAACCGGTTCATTATTATAGAGAACGATCAGGACCGGCTGATACAGGGTGTCTGCGACAAACTCATACAGGTCATGGGATATTCCCATATTTGGATTGTGATGCTGGATGATGAAGAAGACGTCGCAAATGTTACAGAAGCCGGCATCGATCCCAGATGCTCTCCCCTGATACATCAGATCAAAAAGGGCAAGTTGAATGACTGTATGCAGAGAGCGCTGGGGCAATCAGAGGTCGTGACCACCGAGAATGGTGCCGACGGATGTGTCGATTGTCCCATTAAAGGAAAAATCTCATGCAAAAACGCCATGACGATCCGAATAGAGCACGAGGGGAGAATATTCGGATTGATATCGGTCCTCAAGGACCGCGGCCTCATGACAGACAGGGAAGAGCAGGATCTTTTAAGCGAAATTGCCGGAGATATTGCATTTGCCCTGCACGGCCATGAAGTTAAAGAAGAGCGCAAATTGGCCGAAATGCGGATCAAAAGAAATATCAGAGAAAAAGAGCTGCTGCTGAAAGAAATTCACCACCGTGTTAAGAATAATATGCAGATTATTTGTAGTCTCATATATCTTCAGTCGGTTCACATCGAAGATAAAAAATCCCTGGAACTGCTCACAGAGTGTCTGAACCGTGTCCGATCCATGGCTCTTATTCACGAAGAATTGTACCGCTCCAATGATTTCTCAATAATCAAAATTAAAAACTACATCGAGGATCTGGTTCGTAAACTCAATACTACATATCCCCTCGATTACGATAGGATTAAAATAAAACTGCTCGTTGATGATATTTCCCTGAGTGTCGAGCTGGCCATTCCCTGCGGACTGATTATCAATGAGCTTCTTACGAATGCCCTGAAGTATGCCTTCCCGAAATCCTTTAAGGGCAATGGTGAAATTATGGTATCCATGCAGAAAACCGAGGATGCTGAGATCGAGTTAATTGTGCAGGATAACGGAGTCGGTTTCCCAGAGGATTTTGATATCGATAACACTGATTCGTGTGGTATGGAAATCGTGAAAGTGCTGGCCGAGGATCAGCTCGAGGGCAGGTATGAACTCCATAGAGATGGGGTAACAAAATTTTGTATTTATTTCAATCAGCCATCGGAATGGATCGATTAGCTGGTCTCTGGTTTCTGGCTTCTGGTTACTGGCTACTGGGTGCTGGTTTCCGGTCACTGGTATCTGACTTCTGGCTGCTGGTTTCTGGTCACTGGTATCTGGTTAATAATTCACATTTCAAATTGTAGCAATTCACTTAAAATCATTTTGTGAAAAACCCCGGTTGTCGATCCCGAAACTTCGCATTAGCGACAACTTAAACAAATTTCTTTATGCGAAGCCCCGAAGGGGTGGCATATGGTATCCGGCAAATGCCGGAATCGCCCTGGGTTTGATTATCAAACAGTGCCAGCCCTGTAGGGGCGTAATATGAATAATGTTACGCTTGCTTCGCAATACGTCCTCTATATTACGCCCCTTCTGGGCTTTAGCCCAAAAGTGTCGTTCTGCAACACCCTGTCAATAGGAGAATTTAACATCATATATTGTTAAGTTGACGCCTATGTGAAGCTTCGGGAGAGTCACCGGGTGTTTTTAAGGCATATTACGTAACTGTTTTGCCATTTGCCACATTTCAAGATTCTTATAACTCATATCAAATCATACTGATTCTCTTTATTTAACCAGAAACCATTAGCCAGCAGCCAGCAGCCAGTAACCAGTATCCAGTAAAATGAAGACCATCCCTGGCACCAAATTTGCAAAATAATATATGAACGGTTAGGAGTGTTTTTTTTCATTCGACATAAAGAAATGGTAAATTGGCAATAAACATACACTTATCAAGTATCCGACAGGACCGAGGCACGATATACGATAGTGGACTGTATGAGTATCGGTAGGTACTTATTTTCTATTTGAAATGGTGGTCACGAGAATTCATATAAAATGGTGGAAAGTAAAAAAATCCTCGTTGTTGAAGATGAGACCTTGATAGCATTATCCATAAAGAAGGAATTGCAAATATTGGGGTATCATGTGACCGGAGTCGTCTCTTCGAGTACGGCGGCTTTTAAGTCATTGGAAAAAGAGTTAGCCGATCTTGTACTCATGGATATTAAGCTCAAGGGAGGGATCGATGGCATTGAAACAGGGAAAAAAATCCGTGAGTTATATAATCTCCCGTTCGTATATATTACTGCCCATACCGATACCGAGACATTAGAAAGGGCCAAACGATCAGAACCTTATGGCTACGTTGTCAAACCCATTGAACAGAGAGATTTGTACAGTGTCATCGAAATGTCCCTCTATAAGCATAAGGCCGATGGGGCTCTGAGAGAGAGTGAAGAACGTTATCGTACCCTTGTTGAAGGCTCAGATCAGTTTATATTTACCGTAAGTAGAGAAGGGACCGTACTCTTTTTGAATCATCATGCTGCGAAACATCTTTGGAATCAATCGGAATCGTTGGTGGGCAAGTCCATCGGCGATGCTTTTCCCGAAGAGATGTCCGGACAATTGATGAGCCATATACAAAAGGCATTCGACACCCTCGACCGCCAGATCATCGAAATAACTGTCTCGATGGGAGGTCAACAGAAGTGGTATGATATAAGAATTTATCCGTTGAAAGACAACTCGGACCAAGTTGGTTCGGTGATGGTCATCGCCATGGACATCACGGATAGAAAAACGGCAGAGGAGGATCGGATTCGCCTCATGACAGCGGTAGAATATGCTGCAGAATGTATCATTATTACGGACAAAGATGCCAAGATACAGTATGTCAATCCTGCCTTTGAAATAATAACAGGGTATCAGCGAAGTCAGGTTATTGGCAAGAGACCTTCCGTCCTTAAAAGCGGCAAACATGATGAACAATTCTATAAGGAACTCTACAGTACAATTACGTCTGGAGATACCTGGAAGGGGTGCTTCATCAATAAGAAGAAAGACGGGACTCTGTATGAGGAAGAGGCAACAATATCCCCCGTAAATAATCCTGCAGGTCATATCACAAACTTTGTTGCTGTGAAACGAGATGTGACAGAAGAAAAAAGGTTAGAAAAATACCTTCACCAAACACAGAAGCTGGAGGCCATCGGGACATTGGCCAACGGCATTGCCCATGATTTTAATAATATCATAAATGTGATCAGCGGAAACACCGAAATCGCCCTGAAATATGTCGATGAGGATTCTGACCTAAGCGAATGTTTGAAAAATATACTCATAGCCAGCGATAGTGCATCGAATCTTGTCGATAAAATTCATATCTTCAGTCGTGAAAGTAAAGAAACGCGAAAAGCCATTCCTCTCGAACCCATTATCTGTGAGGGTCTTCGCCTCATACAATCCTCTTTACCCAAAGATATCAGGCTTAAAGAAAAGTTTAATGGGAATTCGAATCTCATCCTGGCAGATCCTATCGAAATTCATCAGGTGTTAATGAACCTTTGTGCCAATGCCATCTTTGCTATGAGAGAGAGGGGGGGGGAACTCTCGATAGGAGTGAACGAGATGGAATTGGATTCAAAGTTTCTTGCGGGTTATCCCCAAAATAAATCAGGCGTATATGTGAAAGTTGAAGTAAAGGATACGGGTCAGGGGATGGATTCAGAAATCCTGGATCGCATTTTCGAACCATTCTTCACGACAAAGGAAGTCGGGGAAGGCACAGGTATGGGATTGGCGGTGGTGCATGGCATAGTAAAGAATCATGAAGGGATATTGACTGTCGATAGTGAAGTGAATACAGGGACGACGTTCAATATCTATTTCCCAAAGATAGATCGAAAATCGTGAGACATCCTCGGCTTCTGGTTACTGGTTGCTGGCTACTGGTTGCTGGTCACTGGTATCTGGCAATAATTCACACAATTTAGGATATTTTGCAGCAGCGGGTTGAGAGGGGATTCAGGGGTGTATTCCTGTCAATATTTAGGACAACCTTTTTCAGGATCAGACCTCTTGCACCGATTACCGATTACAGATCACCGATTACCTTTTTTCACCGTTCTTGCACCGATTACCGATTACAGATCACCGATTACCGATTACCTTATTTTTCACCGTTCACCTATCCTTTCCTCTGCACCTTAAACCGCTGCCTTATCTCTAAAAACACCTCGTCATACAATCCCTGTTTGAAATCGGGAAAACTCCACGGATAGGGATCAAACTTGCCTTTCTCATAATGGAGCGTGAGGTCTGCCCATATACCCTGATCCAGGTAAATCTTCTGTCCATTGTATTTGACCGAAGCTAAGACGACTTTATCGTAATCCATGTATCCGGGATCTAAGTTGACTTTGCGTTTTTCCTCTACAGATAACCGCTCTTCGATTTCGTTTGTTTCAACTTTGATGCGGGCAATTTCCTTAGGATGAATAAGGTTGTCAAAGGAAACAAACATCCTGTAGATCGGAGAGCCCATTTCAGAAACATAATAATCTGTGATATCGAACTCAAATGACCGGCTTCGATAATCGATCTCTCCATTGCGTTCCTGTAGCATTTTCAGTGCCTTGGTCAGGATGGCTATGTCACTGTAGAGAATACCTGCGAATAATTTAACAAAGCCCGGCTCCTGCGGTTCCAACGGGCGTGCCTCCCCTTACTGGCTACTGGTTGCTGGCTTCTGGTCTCTGGCTTCTGGTTACTTGCTGCTGGCTTCTGGTTACTTGCTGCTGGTTTCTGGTTGCTGGCTACTGGTATATGGTTAATAATTCAAACAGTTTATTTTTGTTTATTTTTATTAATCTTACTTCTTTCTAAAGTTTGGATAAAGCGATTTAACTTCTTTCCTAAAATATTCAATCTTTTATGCAAATCATTAAAAAGTCCCCTGTTCCTCAGGGACTGAGTATCCCATAAGATTTCAAGATTCTTATAACTCATATAAAATTATCATGATTCTTTTTTTCTAACCAGAAACAAGTATCCAGTGACCAGTAGCCAGAAACGCAACTAGTAATTAATGTTCTTTAAACTTAATACATTTTCTGATCTATAACTATGACTGAATGTGGATTGTTCAGCGATCATGGTGACAAAAGAATCGTCGATGTCAGTGCTGCAAGCGCCTAAGCATAATCGCCAATTTCCACAGTATAAACAGTCCGGTATCTATATGTATAAAATTATTTTGTAAATGTCAAGTGCCATACGGGAAATAGTGTTCTGGATTGCCTTAGGCGTAAAATTTTTAAAATTCAACTTGATTATTTCTGGTAAATATTTTATACTTAACATATCAGATTGCAATCAAAGTCTTTTTGATAAATCATTAGGAAAATTAAAAGCAAATCCTGTCATTCTAACGAGATCGTCTTCCGTTTCAATTTGAGTATTCATATTCGGAGTAAAATGATGTCAAAAGGAAAGATTCTCATTGCTGAAGATAATGCAATTACTGCTGAACAGATTAAAAAGTTTTTACAAAATGTCGGGTTTAAAGTCGATGCAATTGAACCATCGGCAAGCAGGGCCTTGAGGCAAATGGAGAATGAAACTCCTGATCTGATCATAGTGGGCGATAGACTTAAAACCAAAATGAATGGGATCGAGTTGGTCGGGACCATTCTAAACGATTACAACATTCCGGTCATCTATATGTCAGCTTCAGCCGATGAGGCAGGCCTCGAAATAATTGAAAAAACAAAGCCATTGGGAACCATCACAAAACCATTTGAAATGAAGGAGCTGTTAAGAGAAATCAACATGACACTCTACAAGCAGCAGATAGCGAAGCAACTTAGAGAGAGTGAACAAAAATACAAATTACTTACGGAAAAATCCCTTGCTTCAATTACGATTTTTAACAGAAAAGGTCATTTTCTTTTCATGAATCGGTATGGATCGAGTTGGTTGGGCGGTAAGCCTGAAGATTATATTGGGAAAAAGTCACTATACGATGTCTTCCCGAAGGAAGACGCAGATAAACATGTAAAGAGATTTAATAGAATTGTTGATTCAGGTAAAGGGGAGAGCATCGAAGAATATGATCCGCAACTAAAGCGATGGATCTCTTCAAGTTTGGAGCCGGTTGAACTTATCGGCGAAGAAATTGGAGTTCAAGTAATCGCCTATGATATCACTGAGAGTAGGAAAAACTATGAGCAAATCCAGAGAGACTTACAAGAAAAAGAGATTCTCCTTCAAGAATTACATCATCGTGTCATGAATAATTTACAAATCATTTGTAGTTTACTCAGTCTGCAGGCTGAACATATCAGGAACAAACAAACCCTCGATATTTTTCGAGAGAGTCAGAATAGAGTTCGTTCAATGGCACTCGTTCATCGTGAGCTATTTCAGTCTACGGACTTCCTTTCGATAGATTATAACAGATACATCGAAAATTTAGTGCTTCAACTTTATCGCGTCTATGATTCAGCGCCAGGCAGGATTGCTTACAAACTCAAGGTTGAAAATGTTTCAATTAATATTAATTTAGTCGTTCCTTTCGGGTTGGTAATCAACGAATTGGTCTCAAACGCTTTAAGACACGCTTTTCCACCCTCTTTTGAAAGAAAAGGTCGAGTCAAAATATCTCTTCGTCGTAATGAAAAGGATGAGATTGAGTTGATCGTAAATGATAATGGTGTGGGTATACCGAAAACGATTGATATTCATTATTCGGATTCGCTGGGGATGCAATTAATCGTTATGCTGGTTAAAGATCAGCTTAATGGAAAAATAAAATTGGACAGGAGGGGAGGGGCAAAGTTTACGATTATATTCAAAGGGGAATTAAGCCATATTTCGAAAGTCATCTTTTAAATTAAAAGTCATTCCTGAATCCGTTCACTGTTCACTGTTTACCGTTTACCTTTGTAAAGCCTTCATCGGCAACTAACGGCTTACAACTCAACTTCGACCAATCCTGTTAACGTCCGGTATTGGGGATATCCAAAAGTGTCTATCCTCATCAGTGTAGCGTCTCCATATCCCACTTCGGGATCGAAGCCCGAGTAACCGGTAAAGGTCAGCAGATTCCGGCCGATGACTCCGAGGGTCAAACGATTGAAAATATCGGCCAGGAAGCCCCCTGCGAATTTTTCCAAAGTTTTACTGTCAAGGGTAACCCTTAGAGAGACCTCCCGCAGTTTGAGATAACTACCGTCTTCCACAAAGGCACTGTTGATTCTATTGACACTGTAATCAGAAGGCCGAGGAATTTGTTACATCAAGCTTGAGGGCCTCATATCTTTCCACACATTCTCAATATAGGCAAGGCAATCCTCTTTGCACCCTGTTTTTCCATCGATCTTCCAACCGGCAGGAACCTCTTTTTCCGACGGCCAGATAGAATATTGACCTTCGATATTCACCACGACCTTATAGATTCTCCCATTGTCACCATCATCCAAAGACACTTCGGTTCTCTTTGACATTACAGTTGTCGATTTTTTCACATTATTTCCATTTTGCAGAGGAATCCCCGTGACTCTTTCCGAAACCGATTTAGCGAGTACGACCTTTTCGATGCAACCACGAAGTGCATCAACAAGAATATTCACACTCGGTGGTTTTAGTAAATCTTTATGATTACAGGGTATCGTATGGATTTCAAGCCCTCCGCCGGCAACTGCACACCACCCATATTTCTTCTCACTGGGTGCAACCCAACGGTCTGTGGCTCTGAATAGTGTAACCTTGCCTGGATATACATCCGGAACATAGGCCCGTCGCGCCAGCCGATGGGTATACCGGATGCCATCATTTGGAGTTACTTTCGCCGTGTCTTTATATAGATCTTTTCTCCTCTTGAAAAATTGTTTCACTATTCTCTTTAAACCATGGATAATGTATGGACACTTTTGTTGGGTGGGAAGAGATTTAATAGTGCGGATGTGAAAATATAATCTGTTCACCATATCCCATATACTGTACCAAACGGACATGGTTTTCCCCATTGATTTAGATATCAGAGGTCCTGTTCTGAATGCTGGATCAAACAAAGCCACTAAAGCCACTTCATGACCTTCGGCATTCATTTGCCGAGCCATCTCAAAGGCAATACAGCCACCCAAGGAAAAGCCACCCAATAAATACGGCCCTTTTGGTTGATGGGCGACTATTTTGTGGTTGTAGTATGTTGCGATGTCCTCAATTGTATATGGACTGTTTAGCTCCTTCTCTTGCCATTGCGGTAGGAGTCCATATACGGGCTGGTCCGTTCCCAGAAAACGTACAAGATCGTAGTAGCAAAACAAAGCGTCGAAAGGGGGAATACAATATAACGGAGGATTCGTTCCGTTTGGTTGAATCGCAATGACTGGAGAACTCGGAGCCGACACCCCCTCCTGGCGAAGCATGTCAGCGAGTTGTTCAATTGTGGGGGCCTGGAAAAGTGTCGGCAGGTGGAGTTTTTTATCAAAAGAATTTTCCATTTCGGCGAAGAGTCGCACGGCCAACAATGAGTGCCCTCCCAGATCGAAGAAATTGTCATCGATTCCGATGGGGCTTACACCAAAGAGCTTTTCCCAGATCCCAGTCAATTGAAATTCAATCGAATCTCGGGGTGAAGTAAAAGGCGTTTTTTGCACTGAATATTTCATTTTGGCTTTGGGGAGGGCGAGGCGGTCGACTTTACCGCTGGAAGTAAGGGGCAACCTTTCAAGCGGTATAAAAGTGGAGGGAATCATGTAATCGGGACACTTTTTCTTCAGGAAACTGCGCAATTCCTGAGCTGATGGCGATTTCTCTTGATTACTTGTCAAATAAGCCACGATACGCTTGTTATCGGGACTATCCTCTCGGACCAGGACCGCTACATCCGCGACTTCCGGGTGTTGCCCTAAGGTCGCTTCGATTTCACCCAATTCAATACGGAAGCCGCGGAGTTTTATTTGGTTGTCAATACGACCCAAGAACTCGATATTTCCGTCGGGAAGGTAACGAGCGAGGTCGCCTGACCTGTACATTCGGTACCCCGGCTCATTACGGAATGGATCGGGAATAAACATTTCGGCGGTGAGACCAGAATGTTGGTGGTAACCCCGTGCCAGTCCGTCTCCTCCGATATATAACTCCGCCGATGCACCGATGGGAGATGGATTCAAATGTTGATCGAGCAGATAAACCTGTGTATTGGCTATCGGTCGCCCAATGGGGATAGTCATTGCCTTATCATCGATCTTTTGTACCGGATACCAGGTCGTGAATGTCGTACTCTCAGTCGGACCATATACATGGACTAAACGTGAAGGTGGTCCGTTGTCGAGTACTTTTTTGACACAATGGGGATCAACTGCTTCGCCACCGAATAAAAGCTGTCGTAAACAATGAAAGCCTGCCGGTATTTCCCGGGCAAATTGGTTGAACAGTGCTGTCGTCATGAACATTACACTAATATTTTTCTCTTTCAATTGAACACTGAACTCTTTCGGTGAGAGAATCATAGTATTATCGAATCCCACGAGTTGAGCACCGTGTATGAGGGCTCCCCAAATCTCAAAGGTGGCCGCATCGAAGCATACATTGGAAATATGCGCCACCCGGTCCGTTGGCTCCAACGATACATATTTTGTGTTGGACAGGAGTCGTATTATAGCCAGATGGGTAATCGATATGCCCTTGGGTTGGCCCGTTGATCCGGAGGTATAGAGTACATAGGCCAGATTCGCGGCCGTGGTGGTGTTCTCAGGATTTTCTTCACTTTCAAGGGCGATATTTTGCCAGTCAGAATCCAGACAGACCGTGGTCGCATGATGAACCGGTAATTTTGAAACCAGAGGTTGGAGGGTCAAAATTACGTTTACCTGAGTGTCAGCCAGCATGTAGGCCAAACGTTCCTCCGGATAATTTGGATCCAACGTGACATAGGCTCCACCCGATTTTAGTATTCCGAGTAGCCCCACGACCATGTCCCATGAACGTTCCATACAGATACCTACGAGACCTTCCGGACCGACACCCAATTTGCGAAGATAACGTCCAATCCGGTTGGCACGGACATTGAGTTCTCGGTAAGTCGATTGTTTATTTCCAAAGACAACGGCAACTGCATCCGGAGTTCTATCGGCCTGAGCCTCGAATAACAGATGTATACACTCATCTCTTGGAAAGTCAACCTTAGTGTCATTCCATTTTATCAACATTAGATGACGTTCAGCATCGGTGAGGAGCGGACATTCAGAAAGTCGTTGGTTGGGATTGGCGACAATGCCTTCTAATAAAGTCTGAAAATGCTTCACCAGTCTTTCAATGGTGTCCATCTCAAAGAGGTCTGTATTATATACCATGGAGCCACTCAGACCGTCCTCTGTTTCCTCTATTGTTAGAGTGAAGTCGACCTTCGATGACATACGGTCTATTTCGAGGCGTTCCACTGTGAAGTCTTGCAGTTCGAGAGGGTCCATCAGGAAATTTTGGAAATCAAACATTATTTGAAAGAGTGGTGTATAACTCAGACTCCGCTCCGGTTGAAGTTCCTCCACAAGTTTTTCGAAAGGCAGGTCTGGATGCTGATAAGCATCGAGGGCATTCTTTTTTACACGCTGCAAGAGTTCAAGAAAATCAATGTTTCCCGATAGATCTGTACGCATAACTAACGTATTGTTAAAAAAACCGATCAATCCTTCTATCTCGGTACGATTCCGGTTGGCTATTGGGCTGCCTATGATAATATCATCTTGACCCGTGTATCGGTAAAGCAAAGCGTTGAACGCTGCAAGGAGAGTCATGTACAATGTGGTATCCGTTTGGCGGCTCAAGGCCATGAGTCTCATTGTGATTTTTTTCGAAAGCGTAAAATGAGTGTGCGCTCCATGGTGTGTTTGAATAGCAGGCCGGGCAAAATCAAAGGGTAGATTCAATATGGGCTGACTCTGTTTTAGTTGTTTTTTCCAATAGGACAGTTGGGATTCCAGGATCTCTCCTTGAAGCCAATTTCGTTGCCATAGTGTGAAATCGGCATACTGGATGGGGAGTTCTGTGAGGGGAGAGGGTTTGCCCTGGGAAAAGGCTTTGTATAGTTCTGAAAGTTCGTGGAAAAATATTCGTGAAGACCATCCATCGGAGATGATATGGTGCATCACGACAATTAAAATGTGATGTTTTTGGCCGAGTTTCATGATAGTCACCCGTAGAAGGGGACCCCGGGAGAGATCGAAGGGGTTATTTCCTTCTTCAACAGCCCTGGACCGGATTTGGGATTCCTTTTCAGATTCAGGCGCTTCAGGGAAGTCAATGACACTTAAAGGCAGTGTTAGATGTTCTTTTATCTCTTGAAGAGGTATTCCATCTTTGGCAGGAAAAGTGGTTCGCAGGCTTTCGTGACGGTTTATAATTTCATTTATACTCTTTTGCAATATTGGGAGATCTAAAGGGCCAATTATTCTATATGTCATCAATATATTATAGACAGATTGATTCGGTTCCAGTTGATCAAGAAACCAGAGTCGCTGTTGGGCAAATGATAGAGGTGCAGCAGATCCTCTTTCCTGTGGAAGTATTTTGGAAGTGTCCGGTGCTCCCAGCCCTTCTTTTTCTAAGAGCAGCCCAAGAAGTTTCTGTTTTTCCGGTGTGAAATTCAGCCCCTGTTGTTCATGCCCAGTCATTTAATTTTTTCTCAAAGTCTTGATCGTCATGATTTGTCATTTTTATTATAAAGTTAGCAATCTTTTTAATTCTGCTTCTATCCTTTTCATCCTCAAGGATAAGAGAGACCAGTCCCGATACCGTGGGTTTCTCAAATATGGATTTAATGGGCAGTTCGACCTTAAATACATCCCGTATCCTTGAGATCACATGTGCTGCTATAAGTGAGTGGCCCCCACAGTCGAAGAAATTATCATGAACACCCAGTTTTGACAGACCCAGAGTTTCGATCCATATGTGAATGACGATTTCCTCTACAGGGTTCCTTGGAGGTTCGTGCTGATCTTGAATGTTTTGATCCATGTTCTCAATGGTCGCAAGGCTCTGTCGGTCGATTTTACCATTGGGTTTTAGCGGCATGGTTTCGATGGGTATGAACGAGGAAGGCACCATGTAGTCAGGACATTTCTGTCTAAGGTGCACGCGAAGGGATTCTTTAGATGGACTCAGTTCGCATGTCGGGATGAAATAGGCTGACAATCGTTTGTGGCCGTCGGGCGATTTTTTCAGGATGACGGCACATTCATGGATTGAAGGATGTTTTGCCAGTAAAGTCTCGATTTCACCCAGTTCAATACGATATCCAAGCCACTTGATTTGATGGTCCATACGACCCAGGAATTCGATATTCCCATCGGGTCGATAACGACCGAGGTCTCCGGTACGATACATAAGGGAATCAGGTTTTTCGTCGAAAGGATTGGTAACGAACTTTTCGGATGTCAATTCGGGCTGATTTAGGTAACCTCGAGCCAGCCCGACACCACCGATGTAAATTTCTCCCTGGACACCGATGGGTACGGGTTGTTTTTGAAGACTCAAGATATAAATCTGTGTATTGTTTATAGGGCGGCCAATCGGTACTTTTTGATCATCTTGTCCTTGTTTACAGATCCAGGATGTTGAATCAATGGTGGCTTCTGTCGGTCCATACAGGTTGTAGAGTTTTGTGGACAATTTTGAGAAGACCAATTCTTGAAGTTGTATTGAAAGTGTCTCACCCCCGCAAATCACGTGCTTCAGGCTCTTACATTGGATGATGCCCTTAGTTTCTAGCAATACACGAAGATTGGATGGCATGAAATGAATCGTCGTGATTTGATGATCCAAAATTTGCCGGATAATTTCCTGACCGTCGAAATATGCATTTGGTCTTGCCATAATCAATTGAGCGCCAACCTGGAGCGGTACGTAAAATTGCCACACCGACGCATCGAAACTAAATGGTGTCAGTTGTAGGATACGATCGGAAGGGATTAATTTTAAAAGTGATTGTATCCAATACATGTGATTACAGATCGATCGATGAGAGATCATGACTCCTTTGGGAATGCCTGTGGACCCAGAGGTATAAATCACGTAGGCTAAGTTTTCGGGTCCGCAGTTCTTTGAGACCGACTCCCCACTTTCTCGGCTAATCTCGTTCCATTCAGAATCCAGGCATATGATTTTCGTATTACCATCAGACAGGAATGGTCTCAATCTTTCCTGAGTCAATAAAACAGGCGACTGGGTATCATTGATCATGAAATAAATGCGCTCTTCGGGATAGGATGGATCTATCGGGACATAGGCCCCACCCGCCTTGAGTATGCCCAGCAAACCGATGACCATCTCCAATGAACGTTGCATACAAATAGTGACGGTGGTCTTCACACCGACGTTTTTTTTGCGAAGATATCTGGCTAACTGATTGGTTCGACGGTCCAGTTCCTTGTAGGTTAAACATTGGTCCTGAAAAACGACAGCGATGCTGTCGGGAGTTTGTCTTGCTTGAGCTTCAAATTGATAATGGATGCATGTTTCGTCGGGATATTGGTTTTTTGTGTCGTTCCATTGAACCAGAATTCGGTGTTTTTCTTCCGGAGTGAGGAGGGATAATGTCGAGATGGGTTGATCGGGCTTAGATACCATGTTTTCCAGTATATTCTGGTAATGTTTAATGATACGTTTAATGGTTTCGGCATCGAATAAATCAGTATTGTAGGTCAGATTCCCAGATAAACCATTCCCTTTGTTCTGGATTTCCATCGACAGATCAAATTGTGCGATTCCATCATCGAATTCAAATTCTTGGACACAAAGATTCTGAATGCTGACGGCGTTGGAGGGTATATTTTCATAATTAAGCAAGACTTGAAAAATTGGTGTGCGACTCACATCTCGATGGGGCTTTAGATGTTCGACGAGTTTCTCGAAAGGGAGATCTTGATGGACATAACCATCGAGAGATGTCTGTCGTATCTGGGCCAAAAGACTTCGTACTGAGGATTCTCCACTTTGGTTTATGCGAAAAGCCAGTGTATTCACAAAAAGTCCAATCAGTTTTTCGATCTCTACGTGATTACGACCTGCAACGGGAGTACCAACGACAATATCTTTCTGAGCCGAATAACGATACAAGAGTATCGCAAAACCCGTGAGAAGGGTCATAAAAAGTGTATAGTGTTCCTGATGACTAAAGGTCCGGAGGGATTGATACAGTCCAGGGGATAAAGGAAACGAACAGACACTGCCGTTATGAGTCATAACTGCAGGCCGTGGCCGATCTGTCGGAAAGTTGAGGGAGGGAGGAAATGCGTTCAGTTTTTGAAGCCAGAAATTGAGTTGGCTTTCCAGTACTTGTTCTTTAAATTGTTGCCTTTGCCAGTAGGCAAAATCGCCATATTGAATGGGGAGTTTGGGTAATGGAGAAGTATCTCCCCTGGAAAATCGATCGTACAATGTCACGAATTCTTCTAGCAGGATTTTCGAAGACCAGGCATCGAAGACGATATGGTGCATCACCAGAAGGAGTACATGTTCTTCGCTATTCAAGATATATAGGGTTCCTCTGACCGGGTGTCCAAGAGCTAAGTCAAAGGGGTGTTGGCTTTCTTCTCGAAGGCAATAATGGAGTTTCTTCCATTTACTTTTCGGAGATATACTCCTGAGGTCATGGATCTTTAAGCCATCCGGTTGTATTGGAGAAATTTTTAAGACCGGCTTACCCATGTCAGAGGGATAAATCGACCTCAGAACCGCGTGGCGTTCTATAATTTTATTCAGAGTCTGTTGAAGGATTTTAATATCAAGGGGACCGGATAGATACCAGGCTACAGGCCGGTTATATGCCGGACATCCTGGTTCGTACTGGTTGAGAAACCACATGCGTTCCTGGGCAAAGGAGAGAGGGTAATTACCGGTTTTGATTTTCTTGAGCCTGGAGAACTCGAGTCGAGGATCCTGCGGGATTTCTCCTCGGAGACGTTTTTTAAATAGCGCTTGTTTATCCGGTGAAAGCTCGGTAAGGCGCTGGTTGATATTTTTCTCCCTGTCTTTGGTCATAGTTGAGATCCCATTCCAATCTCAGATTATTCAGGACTGACTGGCTTCCTCATCACTCATGGATTCAATCTCATTTAAAATAGTTTCTTCGATGAGAGCGGCCTGTCCCTTCAGTGTTGGGTCTTCAAATATCATCTTGATAGACAGTTCAATCTGAAATGTCGACTGTATTCGCGCTGCGATCCGGGCTGCCATCAGTGAATCTCCACCAATACTGAAAAAATTGTCATCCCTTCCGGTGCATTGCCTTTTCAGGACATCATTCCATATTCGGGAAAGGGTTTGTTCTGCCTCTCCTTTCGGGGGTATGTATTTAGTCGTTAGCTCTGAGGCCAATTTGTCGGCTAGTCCGATTCGTTGGAGCTTTCCCGTGGGTCCCTTAGGTATCTCATTCACAATTATGATCCTGCTGGGAACCCTATGTTCTGCCATGTGTGTAAGTGTATATTTTCGCAGTAGTTTTTCTTCCACTGTCCCGCCTTCCTTGAGGATGACGGCTGCCGCTACGTCTTCTCCAAGGGTTGGATGAGGGACTGCGAAAGCGACTGCCTGGGCTACTTCGGGATGACCCAGCAGTACCTCGTCGATTTCTCGAGGAGCGATCTTTTCACCACCGCGATTAATGAGCTCTTTAATCCGTCCTGTGATATAAAGGTAACCATCTGCGTCCAGGTATCCCTGATCACCTGTACGAAACCAGCCCTTGGTGAAAGCGTCTCGATTTGCCTCAGGATTGTTATCATAGCCTTGTGTGACATTGGTCCCCCGGATGACAATTTCGCCAGCCTGGTACTCCGACAATAAGGTCCCGTCTCGGTCCATGATCGCAATTTCCGGACCTGCAGCCACACCAACCGAGCCAGGTTTACGATCACGTGGAGGCAGAAGATTACTGGTCATCTGGTGGGCGGCTTCGGTCATGCCATAAGATTCGATGACAGGTGTGTTGAAAGTCGATTCCAACTCTGACATGGCCGTTGGTGGAAGAGATGCAGAGGAGGAGCGAATGAAGCGTAATTGATTCCGTGAGATGATGTGATTATTTGATATTGTTTGATCCAATATTGCCTGATGCATTGTGGGAACCGCTGAATACCAGGTGGGCCGATGTATTTTCATCCACTCGAAGAATAGCTTTGCATTAAATCCGGGTGTACATATGACACTCCCTCCAGCTAGTATAGAAGAGAGTAGAACACCGACGAGGCCGTGAATGTGAAAGAGAGGCATAATATTGAGACAGCGGTCGTGCTCTGTCAATTTTAGTGTTTGTTGAATATTTCGTGCAGAAACACATAGATTGTTATGACTGAGAGGGACGATTTTAGGACGTGATGTTGTCCCGGATGTATGAAGTACGAGAGCGATATCATCGGGTTGGATATATCCTGTTGGTATCGCTGACGCCCGAATGGATTCTGTAAGAGTAAATTTTCCTGCGTCATTCCCTGGATTTGTAAAAAGTTCTATAATGGGGATATTTCGTTGTCGAGCCACGATTCTTACGGGTGATTTCGAATCTGACTCCACGATGACAGCTTTTGCATTTAAATCTGAGACATAGAAATCGAATTCTTCTGTCCGATATGCGGGATTTAAGGGCGCGCTGGTCGCGCATGAGCCCACGGTTAAAAATGCAACAGCCATTTCGGGACCGTTTGGCAGCACGATGACAACACGATCGTTTTTTGCGATTCCGACTTGAGTCAACATTAATTGAACATATTGTGTTTGTTGGTATAGTTGAGCGTAGGATAAGGGTGGACGGTCCGGAGCCAAGATGGCGATGGCATTGGTATTTTGGTCAGCATTATGCTGAATGAGTTCACTAATGCATTGTTTATTATCAGAGCGTTTTATAGGACTGGTCAACAGACACCCTTTCAAGGTTGTCAGGAGTTTTCATGTTGATCTTTTTTATGCAATAAATGATTGATTTCTTTTTCGCTCATTCTAACTATCTTCAACACCATCTGAGCCGTCTTTGTAATCCTCTCTTGATTTTCTGTGTCCTGCAAAATCAATGCAGCAAGATCGGCCACTGTTGGATTCTCAAAAAGATATTTTGGTGATATTTCAATACCAAAGACATCGTGGATTCTGGAAATGACCTGAAGGAGCAGTAAAGAATGACCTCCAAGATCAAAAAAATTATCCTGAGTACCAATTTTTTCGACATCCATGACCTCGGTCCAGATTCCTGCCAATACTTTTTCAAGGGGTGTTTGTGGAGCGATATATGTGCCGACCAGATCAGATCGTTTCTGTTCCGGATCGGGCAGTCTGGTTCGATCGATTTTGTGACTCGTTGTCATGGGTAAAGCATCGAGTAAAACAATGGTCGAGGGTACCATGTAGTCAGGTAGTTTTTGTCTCAGATAATTTTTTATTTCATTTATCGTAGGTGCCTGTTCGGCCATTGGAACGCTATAGCATACAAGTTCACTTTCGTCAGATTTATCATCCCTCGCAAGGACAACAGCATCCTTGATACCGGAGTGCTGCTTCAGCACGGATTCTATTTCTCCTAATTCAATTCGATAGCCTCGAATTTTAACCTGATCATCCATCCGCCCCAGGAATTCGATATTGCCATCGGGTGAAAATCGACCCATATCCCCCGTTCTGTAGAGACGAGATCCAGGTTTTTCATTAAAAGGATTTGGGATGAACTTATCGTTGGTCAGCTCAGATTGATTACGATAACCTCGAGCGAGTCCTGTCCCCCCAATCAGAATTTCACCTTTTACACCGATGGGGACTGGCTGAAGATCCGGGTCGACAATATAGATTTGATAATTGGGCAAGGGGATGCCGATGGATACGTCTCGCTGAGGATGTTCCGATTTTTGGAAATTGAAAGCCGTTGCGGCAAAGGTTGTTTCGGTCGGGCCGTAGGTATTCATAATTCGTAATTCTTTGGAGATATCCCTGAGGAGTTGCATTGTTCCTTCCGTCTTGGTTTGAAGACCCGTCATCACATATTTCAGATTTAATCGATCATTCATTTTCGTCAGGTGGCGGCAAAGTTCAGGGATGAGTTGTGGATAGACATAGATTGTTGTTATCCGGTGATCACAAATATATTTTGCCAGGTAGACTCCATCGATAATGTGCTCGGGTCGAAGGATGTGAAGTGTTCCTCCGAAACACAGGCAAGACCAGTATTCTTCAACAGAAACATCGAAGCTGAGGGGGGAGACGGAAGTTCCGATGCGAGGTTCATGTTCCTGTGTGACCTGTCTGTATGAATGAATGAAGGCAACCACATTTTCATGTGTAATCATCACACCTTTGGGTCTACCGGTAGATCCGGATGTGTAGATCATATAAGCCAGATTGGAAGGTTTTACCTGATTTTCCGGATTTTTTTCACTCAGTTGGGTGAGACGATGCCAGTCTCTGTCCAGGCAGAAAATATGGGAATTCCGGTCCGAACATTTTGGAATCAGACTCTCTTGGGTTAATAGAATTCGAACTTCGGAGTCATCTAGCATAATGGCTTGCCGATCGGCAGGATCGTTTGGATTGAGAGGTACGTAAGCGCCACCCGCTTTGAGAATACCCAATATTCCGATAATCCCCTCTATAGACCGATCTACACAGAGACCAACCAAGGTTTCAGGACCTACGCTCAATTTCTCTAAGTAATGAGCCAATTGGTTTGCTCGGCGATTTAATTCGTTGTATGTTATAGATTGTTCCTCAAACTTGGCTGCATTGGTATCCGGTATATGTTCGACATGAGCCTCGAAGAGATGATGGATACATAGGTCTTTTGGAAATTTCGCTTTCTTTTTATTCCACTCTACTAATATCTGATGCCGTTCCTCTTTTGGCATGATGGGTAATTGGGAGATGGTTCGATTCGGATTTTCAATAATGCTTTCAAGCAGAATCTGTTGATGTCCGACCATTCGTGTGATAGTGGCGTCGTCGAAGAGATCGGTGTTATATTCGAGTAATCCCTGGATACCTTCGGGATTTTCTGTCAATGACATGGCCAAGTCGAACTTCGATGTTCCGTTATGAACTAATTCCGGAGTCAGAATTATATCGGCGAATTGCAAAATGTGCTTGGGTACGTTATGGAACGTGAACATGACCTGGAAAAGTGGATTTTGGGCAAGACTTCGCTCAGGATGCATCACTTCCACGAGTTTCTCGAATGGCATTTCCTGGTTTTCATAATGTGTTAATGCCTTTGCCCGTACCTGATTGAGCAGTTCTCGAAAGCTCAGATGACCTGAAAGTTTCGTACGCATGACTATAGTGTTTACAAAAAGCCCGATCATTCCATCGATCCCAATCCGATTCCGGTTCGCAACAGGTGACCCAATAAGAATATCTTTGTCACCTGTATAACGATAGAGCAGAATGTTGAGAGTGGTCAGGAGTGTCATGAAAAGTGTTGCACCTTCCTGATGACTTAACGCCTTGAGGGATTCCGATAGTTGTTTTGATATGTGTATCGGCTGGATTGATCCCTGATATGTCTGTACGGCTGGCCGTGGACGATCGGTGGGTAGGTTGAGCGTTTCAGGATATTTGTCTAATTCACGTTTCCAGTAAGAAATGAGGTTATCCTGTGTTTTTCCCTGAAACCATGTCTGCTGCCAGGCAGCATAGTCACTGTACTGAATTTCCAATTCGGACAAATTTGCTGGCTCGCCGTTCCGAAACGATTTATAAAGTGCAGCCAATTCACTCATAAAGATACTTAACGACCAGCCATCAGATATTGTATGGTGTATGACAATAAGGAGTTTATGGCACACTTTTTTAATCTTCAAGATGATGATTCGAAAGAGCGGCGTTGTTGTCAGGCCGAAAGGTTTTCTCATCTCATTTATGTATATTTGTCGTATCTTTTTATCCTGCTGGTGTTTAGATAACTCAGTAAGATCGATGTAATGTAATGGACTGTTAACGGAAGGATGGATGATCTGGACCGGTTGATCGTCAATCACCTTCAGACTCGTTCGCAATGATTCATGTCTCTGTACGATTTCCCTGAGGCATCTCTCCAGGATGGTTCTGTTGAGTGGACCTGTGACGTGATAGGAAGTACAGATATTATAAATGGGATTGTTAGGTATTAAACGGTCGAGAAACCACAATCGTTGTTGGGAAAAAGATAGAGAAATGGGTCCTGAACTCTCTCTCCGAGGGATTCGTTGATTGGAAGTGGCTTTGGCATACTTGAAAAGCGTCTCAATCAGCTTATTTGAATTTAAAGGATGAGAAAGATTTTTTTCAGGATCACTCATTTTGTTTCTACTCGTACTTTTACATACTCTGGAAAGGAAGGAAAATTGTTTAAATTGTTTTCTAATATGATAAGATCACCACGCTTTCGATTTTCATTCTTAGGCATTCATTAGAGTAAAGTATTTGGACGTTATTGTTCTTCTACTTCACAAGTCGCTTTTCTGTGACCAGCCGAGCTAATGCATTAATTGTCCTGAAGTTGTCGATCTGTAAATCTTCATTTTCAATTTTTATCTTAAAAGTCTTCTCGACAAATAAAATCAGTTGCATGGCAAATAGTGAATTTACATATCCGCTGGTAAAAATATCGTCTTCGTCCTTTAGATTGGGATCCTGTATGTATTGCATTAGAAATTTTCGGATTTTCATTTTGTTTTGATTTTCCATTGGATTGCCATGTTTAAATATAACAAATGTTAAATATACAAAAGGTGATTATGAATGTCAAGAAAGATAAATGTGCCCTCTATATAGAATTTGATTAGTCGAAGCTGTCTTCAATACCGAAAATTAGAAGAAATTATCGAGAAACATCTTGACAATCATCTAAAAACTCCGTATAATGAACGAAAGAAAATTTCCCCTTTAATCCGATCCGGCGAGATCAGAAAGGGGCTGTAGATGAATGGAAGATTACGCCTCCTTAGAAGACTCGTAGGGAGGCTTTTTTTGTGTCACAAACCTGGGAATCGATACGATGAAAGTTAAAGCAGACTTAATGGATGGAAAAGCGATCGATAGAACGCTTCTACGTTTGACTCACGAAATCTTGGAGAGGAACCACGGGATTAGAGATCTTGTCATTATAGGGATTAGGGACCGGGGCGATATTCTCGCCCGGAGAATAATAGAGAGCATTCAAAAGATCGAGAACGAAAAAATACCCCTTGGAATTCTGGATATCACTCTATACAGAGATGACTTCCAGAGGCTTACGGAGAGCCCCGTCATTCAGGAATCGCATATCACTTTTGATATGACTGATAAGAAGGTCGTTCTTGTGGATGATGTGCTTTATACCGGTCGTACCATCCGGGCGGCCCTGGATGCCATTATCGATCTGGGTCGGCCGGCACTGATCCAACTGGCCATCCTCGTGGACCGGGGACACAGAGAACTTCCCATCAAGGCAGATTATGTAGGCAAGAATGTTCCTACGGCTCCAGGTGAAGAGGTCCAGGTGAAGTTGCAAGAGATGGATGGGGACGAAGGTGTGTTTCTGGTGGAACCATAATAAAGGGAAACCAATTGGAGAAATAATATTTAACCTATGGGAAACTTGACTTAAAATGCGCCTAGGCGCATCTGCCTTTGGCATGATTCAAGATTTTATTTTGATAAAAGGTTTAATCTTTTACACAAGGAGCGTTTATGCAACTCAGCAGTCGTCATCTGCTGGGTCTGGAAGGAGTATCCAAAGAGGATATTTCCCGGATTCTGGATACGGCAGATTCATTTAAAAAGGTTTTGGAACGCCCCATTCCCAAGGTCCCAACCTTGAGGGGGAAGACCGTAGTAAACCTCTTTTACGAACCATCGACCCGCACGAGGATTTCCTTCGAGCTGGCCGAAAAAAGACTTTCGGCAGATTCGGTCAATTTTTCTTCATCGACTTCCAGTGCCAAAAAGGGGGAGACCCTCCGGGATACCGTAAGGAATATTGAGGCCATGCGGATCGATTATGTCGTCATGCGTCATTCGGCATCAGGGGCACCCCATTTTGTGGCCCGTTGTGTCGATGCGGCTGTTATCAATGCCGGAGACGGCGCGCATGAGCATCCGACTCAGGCATTGCTGGATATGATGACATTGAGGGAGAAAATCGGAAAACTGGATGGATTGTGTGTGGTCATTATGGGGGATATCCTTCACAGTCGTGTGGCCCGTTCGAATATTTTCGGGTTAAAGGCCATGGGTGCCAGGGTCGGTGTGTGCGGTCCCGCGACGCTTATTCCCAGAGGAATTAAAGAGATGGGGATCACCGTCTATCCCCATATCGAGGAGGCTTTGACCGAAGCAGATGTGCTGAACGTACTCCGGATCCAGTTGGAGAGACAGAAGGGGGGACTGTTTCCATCACTGCGAGAATATCGGGCACTCTTTGGAATTACCCGGCAGCGCCTGGACCATGCAGGAAGAGAAATGACCATCATGCATCCGGGTCCCATAAACCGGGGTGTGGAAATAGACAGCGACGTGGCAGATGGAGACTATTCGGTCATTTTAGATCAGGTGACCAATGGAGTCGCGGTCCGAATGTCCGTGCTCTATCTTCTGGCCGGTGGACGACCGAATTTGGAAGGAGAAGAACATGAGTAAGGATACACGTGCAAGGACGGTTAAAGCAGAAAAGGTATTTCTCAAGGGGGGGAAGATTCTCGATCCTGGATCGGATATGGATAAAACTGCGGACCTTTTAATCATTGACGGCAAAATCGAGAAGATAGGCGGTGTTGAAGGTGATTCGTTTGATGGGGAAGTGATTGACTGTAAAGGGAAGATCATCGTTCCGGGTTTTATAGACATGCATGTCCATCTCAGGGAACCCGGACACGAAGATGCGGAAACCATTGAATCGGGATGCCGGTCGGCCATGGCAGGAGGATTCACCGGTGTTTGCTGTATGCCCAACACAAATCCTGTTATTGACAGTCGTGGTCATGTGGAATTCATTAATGAGCGATCTGCCGGATTCCTGGTCGATGTACATCCTATTGCAGCGATTACAAAAGGTCAGTCAGGTGAAGAATTGACTGAAATGGGTGATATGATCGAGGCAGGAGCCGTGGGTTTTTCCGACGACGGACATCCCGTGAGGAATGCAGCAATTCTCAGGAGGGCCCTGGAATACGCCGGGATGCTTCACCAACCCATCATCGATCATTGCGAAGAAATGAGCCTTTCTGAGGAAGGCGTAATGAACGAGGGTTTCGTCTCGACCGTTCTTGGAATGCACGGTATTCCGCCCATCAGTGAGGATATCGCTGTAGCAAGGGACATCCTGATTACCGAATACACCGGCGGAACTCTTCACATCGCTCATGTCTCCACGAAAGGGGCTGTCCGCTTAATCCGGGAAGCGAAAAAACGAGGTGTCTCGGTAACAGCAGAAACATGCCCCCATTATCTTGTACTCACCGATGAGGCGGTTCGGAGTTACGATACGAACACAAAGATGAAACCTCCGTTGAGAACGGAAGAAGACCGAAAGGCACTCTTGGAGGGTCTCAGAGACGGAACAATCGATGCAATCGCATCGGATCATGCGCCCCATGCGATTGAAAATAAAGAGACGGAGTACAATGCTGCTGCTTTTGGAATTATCGGACTGGAAACGACGATTGGTCTCATTATGACCCATATCGTTGGAAAGAATGTTTTGACCCTCTCCGATATGGTTGAAAAGATGGCCATACGCCCCAGGGGAATTCTTCACCTACCTGAAAATCGAATCCAAAAAGGCCAATCTGCCAATATGACCATACTCGATCCCAAACGAAAGTGGACAGTCGACAAAGAGACATTCCAGTCAATATCGCGAAATACGCCTTTCCATGGCTGGAAACTGCAGGGCGGGAGTTACGGGGTTATCAATAACAGTCAATTGTATATTGTGTGCTGAGTACTAACCATCTATTTATAAAGCCTACCATCTGTGAAGAACTTTTTTTCATGAGGCCAGGCTAACCAAAAGGCCAGCCTCCCATGCCCACTCAGAACTTATTGCCATTAAGATTGTCATAATAAATATGGAAGTTCGTTCAATGCAATCAAAATATCTTGACAATAAATAGTAAATTCATTATATTTATAAACTTTGTATTACGAATAGGAGGAAAAGATAGACGTGAAAACTATTGTTCCCAAGATTGATCAGATTGATCGAAAATGGTATCTTGTTGATGGAGAGAATGAGATTTTGGGACGTTTGGCGAGTCAGATCGCTACTTTACTGCGAGGAAAGCATAAGCCAGAGTATACACCGCATTTGGATTTAGGTGATCATGTCATCGTCATCAATGTCGATAAGATCAAAGTAACAGGAAATAAACTTACTCAGAAGGTCTATAAACGATACACGGGTTTTCCTGGAGGTCTACGTGTACGATCTCTGGCTAAGACCTTGCAGGAACGGCCGGAACGGGTTTTATTTCATGCAGTAAAAGGGATGTTGCCCAAAAATCGACTGGGTCGAAAAATGATAAAAAAACTTCGGGTATATGCCGGAACGGATCATCCGCACCAGGCTCAGAAGCCCGAAGTTATACCAGATAGTTTGAGGAGGATATGAAAGGAACAGAATATTACGCCACAGGAAGAAGGAAAGAATCGGTTGCCCGTGTCTGGTTGGTACCAGGTGCAGGAAATATCGAAGTAAACAAAAAGGAATTGTTGGCCTATTTTCGGAGGCCGGTCCTCGAGATGATTATCCGACAGTCGTTTTCCGTTACACAGACGGAGAACCAGTGGGATGTCAGGGCAACCGTAAATGGCGGTGGCCTTTCGGGACAAGCCGGTGCCATGCTGTTGGGAATATCTCGAGCGCTTCTAAAATCCAACGAAGAATTGAGGAAGCCTCTCCGGGATGCAGGTTTTCTGACACGTGATCCTCGGGCAAAAGAGAGAAAGAAATACGGACAACCCGGTGCGCGGAAACGATTCCAATTTTCCAAACGATAATTTATTGGGGAGCATAAAATAACAGCAATATCACACATTCCCTGATTTTCGAATGGGGTGTCCGCCTTATGGCGGATTTTTTGAAAAGAGGACGGGAATGGAGGAATAACCCAAAAAGAGGAGTACAATTATGCCAGAGATAAGTTTACAACAGCTTCTTATGTCGGGTGCTCATTTTGGTCATCTGACGCGCCGCTGGAACCCAAAGATGAAACCGTTTATTTTCATGGAACGGAGTGGGATCTACATCATTGACCTCAATAAAACATTGTCGAATCTGATGGTGGCCTGCGAGGAGATTACAAAAACTGTACATTCCGGTGAAAAGATATTATTCCTGGGAACCAAAAAACAGGCGAAAGATATTGTTCGAGTAGAAGCGGAACGATGTGGGATGCCTTTTGTAACCGAGAGGTGGCTTGGAGGTATGCTTACGAATTTTAGTACGATTAAAAAAAGTATCAAGCACTTGAAGAATCTCGAAAAGATGGCCATTGATGGTACATATGATAACATCAGTAAAAAAGAGATACTCGTTATCGAGCGGAAGAAGGAGAAGCTTGAGAAGAGCTTAGGTGGAATCAAGGAAATGAATCGGCTGCCCGGGGGGGTTTTTGTGGTTGATACTAAGAAAGAGGCCATTGCCGTTGCTGAGGCTAATAAATTGAATATTCCGGTCGTTGGAATCTTAGATACCAACTGCGACCCGGATCCCATCGATTTTCCCATTCCTGCTAATGATGATGCATTTAAATCCATCAGTCTCATTGTTCATACAATCGCGGATGCGGTTTTGGAAGGGAAGGCAAAATCAGAAATGGTCCCCGAAGTAGAACCTGAAAAAGCGTCTTCACCAGAGGAAACTGTCGATATAGAAGAAAGTACTGAATCATAAGGAGATTTTTATGACCATTTCCGCTACTGAAGTAAAAAAATTGAGGGATATTACGGGCGCAGGCATGATGAATTGTAAAGCCGCTCTTATAGAAACGAAAGGTAATATTGAGGAAGCTATCGACTACTTGAGAAAAAAAGGTATCGCTTCGGCTCAGAAGAGAAGTGGAAGGGAAATCAAGGAAGGAATCATTATCTCATACATCCATCCCGGAAGCCGTCTGGGAGTTTTAGTGGAAGTCAATTGTGAAACCGATTTTGTAGCCAAAACGGAAGATTTTCAGAATATGGCAAAAGACATTGCCATGCAAATCGCAGCAACGAATCCTAAAACTGTTCAAAGGGAAGATGTTCCACAGGCGGATATCGAAAAAGAATTGGAAATATTCAAAACACAAGCCCAGGACGGAAAAAAACCGGAACACGTCATTGAAAAAATTGTGAAAGGTAAACTGGAGAAGTATTATCAGGAAGTCGTATTGATGGAACAAAGTTTTGTGAAAGATTCCAGTAAAACTGTGAAAGATTATATGCTGGAAATTTCCGGAAAGTTAGGAGAAAACATGTCGATACGACGATTTGTACGCTTCCAATTGGGTGAAGAAATTTAAAACCAGGGTGTATCGCATGATCCACTATTGAGAAACCTAATGGTAAAACAACATAATCATCAAAAGACCATCTATCAAAGAATTCTTTTAAAGCTCAGTGGTGAAGCTTTAAGAGTCGATCGTGATTTAGAAATAGATCCGGATATTGTAAGGGAAATCGCCAATGAGATCCAGGATATTCAGAAACTGAACGTTGAGGTATCGATTGTTGTAGGGGGAGGGAATATTTTCAGGGGATTATCGGCAAGTATCCGGGGAATGGATAGGGTTGCTGCCGACCATATGGGCATGTTGGCCACGATGATCAATGCGTTGGCATTGCAGGATTTTCTTGAAAAGGATGGGGTGCCAACGCGGGTGATGTCTGCCATTGGACTTGAGGCGATGGCAGAACCGTACATCAGGCGTCGAGCTATTGGTCATTTGGTTAAGGGGCGGGTCGTCATATTTGCGGCAGGAACCGGCAATCCTTATTTTACTACAGATACGGCTGCGGCCTTGAGGGCTATTGAGATTGGGGCCAATGCTGTATTAAAAGGGACCAAGGTTGATGGCGTATATAGTGCGGATCCTATTATTGATAAAACGGCTGTCAAATATGATAAAATTACCTATGCTGAAGTCATCGAGAAAGAACTTCGAGTGATGGATGCTACTGCCGTCACTCTATGTAGAGAAAATAATATCCCTATTATTGTCTTCAAACTCCTGGAGGTGGGTAATCTGAGAAAAATTGTCTCTGGCGAAAAGGTAGGTACTATCGTGAAGGGAGATAAAAATGATTGAAGAAGTAGTTCAAGAAGCAAAACAGCGTATGAAAAAGACTGTGACGAATACTCAATCCGAATTGGGTAGAGTTCGAACCGGCAGAGCGAATCTTTCTCTTCTGGATACAGTGAAAGTGGACTACTACGGAAGTAAAGTTCCCTTGAAGCAAGTGGCAAATCTCGGTGTGCCTGAAGCTCGACTCATTACGATACAGCCATGGGATAGAAACTTATTGAGTGAAATTGAAAGAGCGATTATGAAAGCAGACCTGGGGATAACGCCCAATAACGACGGTCATATTATCCGGTTACCGATTCCACCCCTGACGGAAGAAAGACGTAAAGACATGGTCCGTCTCATCCATCAAATGGGTGAAGAGGGAAAAATCGCAATCCGCAATGTCCGGCGGGATGCTATCGAGCACATGAGGAAAGCTCAGAGGGAACATAAAATCTCTGAAGACGAGGAGTACAATGGGGGAATAGATGTCCAGGAGTTAACGGATGAATTCATTAAAGAAATTGACGAATTGTTAAAAATGAAAGAAACAGAAATTATGGAAGTATAGTTCTTCCTCTATTCATCATTTGATTATACATAGATTTTCAAAGGTTCCTGTGTCTCGACGCTGGAACCTTTCTTTCACTATTTTACTTGAAAAAATCAACATTAAAAATCATCGAATTCACTGAATTATATTAAAACTGAAGGATCAATAGTATTTTAAATTCCTCGAAGGAGTCATTAATTTAGTTTTTATCCAGGAGTCGATATGCGAATGCATTCAATTCACACTCTTCAAAATACTATCTATTTTTTACATCGGATCACTTTATCATATTGAACCATATCGAATTTGATCCGTCGCCGTAAAAAGCGACAAATACATCCAGATCTCCGTCACCATCGAGATCCTCCAGTCCGATCTGATTTGTAGCTGCGGGTGTGAAGATTTGAGGGCTTCGGGTGAACATCACGGGTGAAATACGTTTTTCGGATGAACAATTGATAATGAATAATGTGACGAGTATTAAAAGTCGCTTATGAAAGATTACCATCTGGGAGATCGTTTCGTTTTTCACGGCATACCTCCTTAAATAATGAACATGGTTTTTCATCTGTCATCTCCCTTATACCTCTATTTATATTGTTCGGGCTTTAACTGATCGATCACTCTCGCATCGACCCAGTAAATATCGGCTTTGCCTCTTCTCCTGCTTGTACAGAAAATGTATTTTCCATCCAGAGAAACGCTGGGACAGATTTCAGCATACTCCGAATTTACTTTGGGTCCCATGTTCTTAGCCCGGGTCCAGGTTCCGTCTCTATTGCGATAGGAAATATAGAGGTCCTGCCCCCCGATGGTATCGTCTCGATTCTGCGAACTAAAAATAATATAACTCTCATCGGGCGCAATGAAGGCGTCCCAATCATTCTTTTTGCTGTTGATGGCACTACCCAGATTTTCAGGTTTGGTGTATCGACCGTTGATGAATTTTGCTTTGTAGATATCGCACCCTCCCAATCCATCCTTCCTGTTGGAAAAAAAGTAGAGATTTCCATTTTGAGCGATGGAGGGATAGTTTTCCCCATGATCCGTATTAATAGGATAGCCGATATTTTTCGGTTCTGACCATTGGCCTGTTGGAATTCTTTCGGTAACGAATATATCAAGGCTTTTTAAAATTTGTCCTCCCTTCTTCCTCGGCCTATTCGATCCAAAAAAGATCCTATTCCCATCCGGCGATAGAGTAAAATCCCTGTCTGTATAATCCGATGTGCATTGAATGGGTTTGGGTCTTGTCCATTTTCCATTAACGATTTTCGTGGTTAAGATGGTCCAATGGTTTTTGTAGGTTGCATTATAGTAAAATTCTCTGCCATCCATTGTGAAAGCTGCGCACATTTCAGGATTTTTAATGGTCGAGATGATTCCGTCCATAAATACTTCGGCTTGCTCAACTGGTGCTTTTTGACCGAAATAGGGCCCTCTTAAAGCAGAAAAATCATTCTGCCTGGTGCAGTTGGTGACAATGAAAAATAACATGGGCACAAGCAGCATTTTTTTATTAATGTTCATGTTTTAAATCCTATTTGGAAAAATGATCTTTTATCCCAGTCTTCAGGAAGTTGATTTTTAAGAAGTTCACATTTTAAAGTAATTATGTTGTCTATGGAATCGAATTTTAATTCACTATCGTAAAACCGGTCGAAAAATAGGGGATAGTTATATGCGAAGGGGAGCAGTTCCAATTCCTCCTGTTTCAGGTGATTTAAAATGATGATGTTCGGATCAAGATAGGCTATTATATCTGCTTTACCAACGGCGTCTTTCTCAGCCCCGGCAGCTATGAAGGATTTTGTCCCCAGATCGTATTGAAAGGCTTCGCTGGGTGCTTTAAAGCTTTTCAATTCTGCGTTCAGTGCTGAAAACTTTTCCTGATATTTTGTTTTTAATTCCTGTAAACTCTCGTGGAAATAAATGATTATGGGTGCGTTATCGAGGGAGCCGGCAAACTTGCGAATACTTTCACACAGGGTCAGGCAATCAACGAGCTGCTCTTCATATCCAAAATAAGAGACGAAGAGGATGGGTTCCTTGCTTTTTACATCAATTGTGGCTGCATTTAGACCCGCAGAGTGAAAGAGAAGGTGCAGCCAAAGGTTAATTATTACCATTCTTATCATTTTATTACCTTATCTCTTTTGGTTTCAATTGTTCAATAATTCTTGCATCAACCCAGTAAACTTCGACTTCCCGATCCCTAAATGCACAAAAGAATAAATACTTACCGTCGGGAGAGAGGATTGGAAAACGTGCCCTCTTGCAGAGATTAATTTTCTCCCCCAGGCTGACCGCCCGGTCCCACGACCCGTCCGATTTTCGAAAACTGATGTATATTTGATTTCTCTTCGGCTTCAGGGTATATCGTGTGAAGAGGATGAAGCTCCCATCATGAGCCAAACAGGGACTGAATTCACGATGCTTCGTGTTGATCCCTTCCCCCAGACTCTCGGCCTCTTCAAAAGTACCATTCACGAATCTGGAATGGTAGATGTCGCCCGTTCCTTTCACACCCTCACGTTCAGAGTCGAAATAGAGCGATCCGTCAGGTCCGCAGAACGGTGACCATGTCCCCTTGTCAGAGTTCACCGTTGAACTCAATTTGATGGGCTCCCCCCATCCATCGGGTGATCTTTCAACATAATAGAGGTTGTAATGTTCGAACCGCTCGGAAAATGGATAAGGTCTCCACGAATGAAAGTACAATCGGTTTCCATCGGGTGAAAAAGTCGGGCACCCTCCGTCGCTCTCTTGGGTAAACTCGACGATTTTAGGAGCGGTCCATTTATCACCTGCCAATTTGCTGAAAAATATTCTCTCGTTTTCCACACCATCGACAACACAATATGCAGACCAGTACACCTCCTTGCCGTCC